>Ga0067045_1028380_pt1 | contig 34892 bp, 24 predicted proteins | sample TerdegcTABiofilm_FD_59184 | JGI IMG/M metagenome (GOLD analysis project Ga0067045, IMG submission 59184) | Combined Assembly of (Gp0054472, Gp0054536) Wastewater bioreactor microbial communities from Singapore -Terephthalate degrading...
CAGGCGGGCGCCGGAAAGCGCCGCGTCAGCGCCCGGAAGCGGCCGCCGGCGGCGCGGTACACGTCGAGCGCGGCAAGCACGGTCTGGCCGTTCACCGCCACGTCGAAAAGCCGGGCATCCGGTTCGTCGAAGGTCAGCTCGCAGAACCCCAGCTCCACCGTGTACTCGCCCTCGGCCAGCTCCGCGACGGTCATGCTCACATCTCCCTGGATCTCGCTGCGGAAGGCGGCTTGGGCTTCGGCTGGGGCACCGGCGATCGGAGTCTGGACGGCATTGGCGAACATGACCCCAGCGAGCTGCAGGATGCCCATCTTCTCGCGCCGCCGCGCGAACGCCTCCGGGGCCGCGAACAGGGCCACGGCACCAGCGTCCACCCGGCTCAGCACTGCGCGCCATCCAGCCACATCGCCGGCGAGCTGCCGGCCCTCGCCTACCAGGATCACTTCGCGACCGCGGGGCGCACCCTCCTCCAGCCTCCGGGCGACCAGGCCGCGCTGTTCCAGCCAGGCGGCGACTGCCTCGGACACGCCCCACAGGGTCAACGCCGCGCGCAGGCGCACGGTCTGCACGGGCGCCGAACGGTACAAGCGCAGGCGTCCCCCGGCCGCAGCCGCGCCGCCGATCGCCGCCGCCAGCTCGTACTCCGCCGGCGGCGCGGGCGGGCACACCTTGGCCCGCAGCACGGGCACCGCCAGCGGCGTGCGCCCGCCCGGGGGCGGGACCGGGATGGTCAACTGCACGTGCTGCTCCCAGACCACGCCCTGCGGGCCCACCAGGCGCAGGCACACGGGGTACCCGCCAGGACCCAGCACGTCCTCGTTGGCCAGCACCGCCTCGACGGCCACGGGCTGGTCGGCGTACCCGTGCACGGGCCGAGCGAACAGACACCAGCGCACGGGGGCCCAACCGTCGGCCAAAGCGTCCACGGCATTCGGCTTCCACTCGCGCCAGAAGGTCCACAGTCCCTCGCCGGTCATGCCATGATCGAGCATGCCGGTGACGTTGTACCCACAGATCGCCGGGTTGGAGCGGATCAGATCGAAGGTCCGCAGGCGGTGCTGCGCATGGCGTCGCTGGCTGTCGCGGAGCATGTCCTCCGGGAAAGGGTACACGCCGTCGAAGCCAAACCGCTGCCAGTCGGCCGTGAAGCTGTCGGCCATCTGCCGCATGAGCACCGCATCCTCGGCCTGCGGGTCCACGCCCGCTTGCTCGTAGTGCCGCCATTCGTCGATCGCGTTCATCAGGCTCCCGATGCCGTACTCCGAGACGAACACCGGCTTGGTGTCGCGTCCCAGCGCCCGGATGAAATCCTCGACCTCGGCGGTCTGCGGCACGCTCGGGTACAGATGCGCGTCGCCGGCGCCAGGCTTGTAAGCGGGGATCATCGTGCCCTCGCTGGTGCAGGGAGCCGCACCCTCCGCTTCCGCCCCCCAGACCGGTTCCCACTCGCTGCGATCCGGGTTGCACACCGACCCCGTGGACCACTGGCCGTCCCAGCGGCCGCTGGACAGCAGCACCAGACGGGAATCGTCGAGAGCCCGCACCAGCGGCAAGCTGGCCCGCGCGTGCCGGAACACGGCCGTGTCCTGGGTCTCGTTGAGCAGGCCCCATATCACCACGCTGGGATGGTTGCGATCGCGCCGGATCATCTCCCGGATGGACCGATCGAAACGCTCGGGCATCTGCGGCGAATCGGCCAGACACCAGCCTGCCAGGGACTCCTCGTACACGAGCAAGCCCAGCTCGTCGGCCAGATCCAGTTGTTCGGGGTGGGCGATCCCGGCGATGAACCGAACCATGTTGTAGCCGGATGCCTTGGCGTACACCAGGTCGCGGCGAAGCAGGTCGGGCGCGGCTGGCGGCGCCAGGATCTGGCCGACAGGACAGTGGTTGCCCGTGTGCGTGCTGCGCACGAACAGGCGCCGGCCATTCAGTTGGAAGTACCCGTCCTGCACCCGGAAATCGCGAAAGCCGCAGCGTACCGAACGCTCGTCCGCAGCCTGGTCGGTGCCGGCCCGCAGGCGCGCCGTCACCCGGTACAGGAACGGGTCGGTCAGCTCCCAAGGGTGCGGCGCTGACAGGTGTAGGTCCAACTCCGTGTCGCTGCGGCCCGGAGGACAGACCACGTCCTGCTCCACCCATACCAGAGTCTGGCCCGACGCGGCCGGGGCCACCCCCACGGCCAGATGCCCAGCGATGCTGCTGTCCTCGGCATTGTCCAGGGCCGCCCGCACGCGCAGGCCTCCCGTGGACCAGTCGGCACGCACGCACAGATCCTCGAGGCGCACTGCCGGTGTCAACTGGAGCTCTGCGGATTCGAGGATGCCGCCGTACCCGTAGCTTCCACCCGTGCGATAGGGGATCACCTTGTTGCGGTGGGGGGTCTCGGCCAAGCTCAGGCCATCGATGGGCTCGTTGGTGGGGTTGAGCACCCGCACGGCCAGGACCTCTTCGCGTCCCGGGTGCACTGTCGTCGTGATATCGAGGACGAACGGGGTCTCCCCGCCCTCGTGGCTGCCCACGTACTTCCCGCCGACCCACACCTCCGCCAGGTAGTCCACCGCGCCGAAGCGCAGCAGGTACCGGCCGCCCGGGCACGGGTGCTCGGAGACGGTCAGTCGCCGCCAGTACCAAGCGACCCCGTGGTAGCCGGGGAACGGTTGCTGGATGATCCCGGGCACCCGCGCCGCCCGGGCCTCCGGGCGCGGCTGGCGCCACCACTGCTGCTGGCGGCCCACATTCTCCGGATCGACAGCCACCAGCCATTCGCCGTCCAGCGAGACTGCTCGCTCCATCCGTCACTCTCCTTGCAGGTGCGCCCCGCCGGGACGCGCTCCCCGCTGGCGCACAAGATCGCGACCTGGCCCCGCCGCCAGCCGCGCAGACCCGCGCCAGCAGCATTGCGTCGCGCGGGAGCGGGGCCCGGCGCGCCGCGCGGATCGCGGGAGCGCGGTTTCCAAGATAGCTCGGGGAGCCCGGCTCGCCAGCCTGCCGGCGTCTGGCGCCCACGACGTCATTGCCGTTGTTTGAGGCCACGGTCGCACCGCAGCGGAGGTGATCGCCATGGAGAACGAGACGGGCACGCCGGCGATGCTGGGCGAATCGCTGGCAGATGGTCGCGTGCGCTGCGCCCTGTGTGCGCACCGCTGCACGGTCGCCGAGGGCCGGCGCGGCATCTGTCAGGTCCGCGAAAACCGCGGCGGCACGCTCTATACGCTCGTGTCCGGCCGCGTCATCGCCCGCCATGTGGACCCGATAGAGAAGAAACCTCTGTACCACTTCTTTCCGGGCAGCACTGCCTACTCCATCGCCACGGTCGGCTGCAATTTCCGCTGCCGCTGGTGCCAGAACTGGGAGATCTCCCAACAGGTCCGGGCGCACCACTTCGTCGCGGGGGAGGCAGCCCGTCCCGAGCAGATCGTCGCGGCTGCGCAGCAGGCCGGCTGCCGCAGCATCGCCTACACCTACACCGAACCCACCATCTTCTTCGAGTACGCGTTGGCCACCGCCCGCCTGGCGCGGGCGGCCGGCCTCGCCAATGTCTTCGTCACCAACGGCTACATGACGCCGGAGATGCTCCAGGTCGCGGCGCCGTATCTGGACGCTGCCAATGTCGATCTGAAGGCCTTCCGGGACGAGACCTACCGGACGTACGTCGGCGCGCGCCTGCAGCCCGTGCTGGACAGCCTCCGGCGAATGCGGCAGCTCGGCATCTGGGTAGAGGTGACCACGCTGATCGTTCCCGGCATCAACGACGATCCGCTCGAACTGCAGGATGCCGCCCAGTTCGTGGCGCAGGAACTGGGGCCCGAGACGCCCTGGCACCTCAGCCGCTTCTTTCCCAACTACGAGCTGCAGAACGTGCCACCGACGCCTGCAGAGACCCTGCAGCAGGCGCGTGCAGCCGGCCAGGCCGCGGGTCTTCGCTACGTGTATCTGGGCAATGTCCGCGACGAATGCGCCACGGCATGCCATGCCTGCGGCACGGTGCTGGTTCGTCGGGTGGGCTTCGCCGTGGTCCAGAACCGCGTCACGGCCGAGGGTCGGTGCCCGCAGTGCGGCACCCACGTGGCCGGCGTGGGCATGGGCCGCACCGGTGCGCGGAGCTGATCGCCGTGTCCCGGTCGCGGCAGGGAAATCAGCGCTCAGGCACGGGGTGCACCCGCCCGGCTGCCGGCCCGCAGCAACCTGGCGGAGATGCGCACAGCGCCCTCTACAGGAGGCAAGCGTACATGCACGCGGTGGCCGTGCTCCTGGCCGTGGCCGTGTCGAGCTTGGGCGCGGCGCGGGCCTCGGCCAGCGATACCAGCGACTGGGTGGTCGCGGTCGTGCCGTCCGACGATCCATCCCTGCCGGCGCCGGTGCCCCGCGATCGACCCCTGGACCCCGAGACCGTGCTGGCCATGGTGCGCCGTGCCGTGGACCTCACCGGCGGCATGGCCGCCGTGGTGCCGGCCACGGCCCGCCTGGTGGTGATCAAGCCGAACATCGTCATGGCCGCGGCCCAGGGGTCCGGCATCATCACCGATGCGCGCGTCGTGCGCGCCGTGGCGCTTCTGGTGCACGAGGCCGCGCCGCTGGCGCGGATCGTGATCGGCGAGGCGGCCGGCGGTTGGCTGGACGCCGAGAAGGGCGCGGCTGCTGGCTTCGCGCCGCCGTTCTGGGTGCGCTGGTTTTTCAACGTCAGCCGCAACGGCTTTCAGACCGGCGGGTACGAGGCGGTGGCCGCCGAGCTGCGCCGCCGCGGCCTGGACATCGAGTGTGTCGACCTCAACTTCGACCGGACGATCACCTTGGTCGTGCCGCACGGCGGCATGGCGATGCCGGACTATGACGTGGCCGCCACCATCGTCGAGGCGGACGCCTGGATCAACTGCCCAGTGATGAAGACCCACGGCCCCAAGATCACCTGTGCGATGAAGAACCACATCGGCCTGCTGCCCGGCGCCGTGTACGGCTTTCCCAAGGACCGCGGCACCGCACGCCACCCGGGCATCGTCCACCACGCAGCGATGATCGACGAATTGCTGGTCGACCTGTGGACCGTAAGCGAGGTGGATCTGAACGTGGTGGATGGCATCGTGGGGCTGGAAGGTGGGGCGCTCGGCTCCGGCACCCCGGTGCGCGGCAATCTGGTATTGGCCGGGCGCGACCCTGTCGCCACCGATCTGGTGGCCGCGCGCTTGATGGGCTTCAACCCGGACGACATGGAGTTCGCCGAGCTGGCCCGGCAGCGGGGCCTGGGCCCCGGAGCGTACGCGCGCGTGCAGGTGCGGGGCAGCGCCGTGGAGCCGTTGGTCCGGCGCTTCCGCAAGGCCGGCCGCGCCTATCGACGCGGCGACGACGGCGGTTGGCACGAGCAGGCCATGTACGGTATGGGCCCACGCTATTGGACCTTGCTGGGCCCGGTGGAGCGCACGCACCAGTTCAGCCCGACCGAACTGGCCGCGCTGGATCCGGTGCCCGGACACGGCGGCTGGTCCACCGAGGTGTTCTTCCACCACGACCGACTCGATCTGGCCCAGCACTTCGGTGCCCCTTCCGACGGCGCGGTGTACGCGTTCACTCGCTTCGCCATGGCGTGCTCCGACTCGGTGCGCCTGTGGGTGGGCTCCACGGCCGGCCTCGCCGTGTGGATCGACGGGCACGAGGTCTACCGGTTCGCCGGACAGCGGCGCCACGGCCTGGGCAGCGAGCGCGTGCCGCTGTTCATCCAGCAGGGCGAGCACCGCCTGCTGGTGCGGGCCGAGCTGCTGGCGGGGGAAGGCGCGTTCTCGGTGAATATCTGCGAGCCCATCGACGACGAGGACTACGCCGGGAATCGCTACCCGGGGGTCCGGTACTATCAGAGGGCCGCACCGCCACCGCCCGCGCGGCCGGCCGGTGCACGCCCGCGCCCGCGCTAGCCCGAGGCAGCGCCGCCGCCGCGCCCCATCTCGACGCACGCGCAGCGACTGCCGGCCGCGCTCGAGCCACCTGATGCCATGCCGGAGCTGGTGACATGAGCCTCGCACAGCGCAGCGTCCTGCCCCGTCGGCTGGACTGCCTGGACAACCTGCGGTACCTGGTCGTGCTGGCGGTGATCGCCTTTCACTCGACGTCGGCGTACGTCGGGGCCACGTACTTCATCATGGATCCGCGGCCCGGCGAGCTGACCCGCTGGCTCAACCATTTCCTCCTTTCCTTCGCGATGGTCGTGCTGTTCTTCATCGCCGGGTATTTCACCCTGCCTTCGCTGGAGCGCAAAGGCGCCGTTGGCTTCATCGCCAGCAAGCTCTGCCGGCTCGGCGTGCCCTTGCTGTTAGGCGTGCTCTTCTTGGCGCCCATCAGCACGTACCTCGCGTACGCCGCCCAGGGCTTCCAGGGGCTCCCGTCGCCCGGATACTGGGACTTCTGGCGCACGTACATGGGCTCCATCCGCTCCTTTCCCACGGCCCGCCTGGGCGGCGAGGCGTTCAGCGCCAACACGCAGTTCCACTACCATCACTTCTGGTTCCTCGCCCTGCTTCTCGGCTTGTCGATCGGCGTGGCGCTGTTGTGGGCGCTGCAGCGCCGCCTCTGCGGGCAGCGCCCGGTGTGGGTGCGGACGGCGGCCGCTCACAACGCGCAGGTCTCGCTGGCGGTGCTCGTGTTCGGCGGGCTGTCGACGCTGTCCGGGGCAGCGGGCCAGGCCCTCGCCGCCGCGCCGGGCATGCGCCCGCTGCTCACCATCCTGGGTACCTCCCCGTGGCAGTTTCCCACCATGGCCCTGTACTTCGCCATGGGCATGTATGCGTATCGCAAGGGCTGGTTCGTCAATGGCACGTTCCCCGGCCCCCTGGCCGGATGGGCGGTGGCCTGGGTGCTGCTGCAGTTGGCCGACCGACTGGGGACCCGCGGAGCGTGGCAGCCGCTGCAGGAGGCGATCTACATCGCCTTGTTGTCCGGCCTGAGCTTCCGCTTCTTGGGCCGCACCTCGCGCCTCCACGCGGCCCTGGCCGCCAACTCGTATTCGATGTTCATCGTCCACTTCCCCATCGTCGTGCTCATCCAGTTCTTGCTGCTGCCGACGAGCCTGCCTGCCACGGCGAAATTCCTCGTCTGTGCCGTGGCCGCCACAGGGCTCAGCTTCGCCGTCAGCAACTATTGGATCCGCCCGTTCCCGCGCGCCGCTGCGGGCAGCCTGGTGGCGCTGTTCGTCGCCATGTGCCTGCTCCTGCACCCGCAGCCGTCGGCTGGCCTGGCGGGCCCCGCACCCGAGCCCAAGGCACCGCGGTGGGCGCCCCGCGACTACGCCGAGATGGCACAGATGCGCCTCCGCTGGTACGACGAGCAACTCCAACTGACCGACACCCAAAAGTCGGCGCTGCGGCCATTGATCGAGGCCCAGGTGCGCGCGCAGGCAGAGGCCGAACAGCGGCTCCGCGACACTCTCGAGAGCTTGCTGGATGCCGAGCAACGCGAGAGATTCCGGCACGCGCGGCGGCGCTGACAGGATGGGGGGCCTGCAGAGCGCCGGCCTGCGGCTGCCTGGACGCCCTGGACTCGAGGGGCGGCCGGGCAGACTCATCGAGCCCAGCGGTCCCGCCTGGGCAGACCTCACGTGCTTCCTCGGCGGGCAACACCCTCTAGGATGGAGAGACAAGGACGATGGCTGTTCGAGACACGCGGCTGGGATCGCGTCCGGCGCCGGTGCATTGGGCCTGCCGCCATTGCGACACCATCGTTGCCGCACCGGAGCCGCCGCAGCGCTGTCCGCACTGCGACGCGCCGGGCCTGGCCGACGTGCGCCAGATCGTCGCGGAGACGATCGCCGGCGCCGGCGACTGGATCATGGACATGGCCGTGGCTGGCCGGCCATTCGGCCGTTTCCGGTATTCGGCCCACTGCCGCTTCCCCTGGCTGGTGTCCGCCTCGGCGGCGGCTTGGCGACTGCTGCAGTACCTGGGCTTCTGGCAGGAGCGGCTGTCGACGCAGCAGCGCGACGAGTGGGTGCTGTACTGGCTCAGCCTGTGGGATCCATCGCTGGGCATCTTCGTCGACCCGATCCGCGTCGCGGACGATTCCGAGCGGGGCCTGGCCGAGAGCCGCTGGTGGTCGAACACCACGCTGATCCCCGAGTTGCGAGCCCTGGGGCATACGGAGCTGCGCATCCCGCCGGAAAAGGTGCGCGACCCGGTGCCGACCGTAGCGGATCTCGAGCGCCATCTGGAGAGCCTCGATTGGGAGCACGATCCGTACGGGGCCGGCAGCCAGGCGCGCGTCATCGTGCAGCATCAGCGCGCCCGCCAAGCCGCGGGCTTGGACCCCTGGGACGAAGTCGTCGACTTCGGGCACCGCTGGCTGGACGCCCACCAACGGCCGGACACGGGGATGTGGTACCGGGGGGACGGGTACACCTCGGCGGCTACTGCCGGCGCGTACAAGACCATCCGTTGGGTGTATGCCCCCAACGACTGGCCGGTCCAGTACCCCGAGGCGATCATCCGCTACGCGATCTCGGTCCAGGGCGCGGACGGCTGCTTCCAGGTGGACGATCCATGCCACAACTTCGACGCGCTCTATCTGATCCGCGAGATGCTCCCGCGCGTCGCTGCCCCGCCGGCGGCAGCGTATGCCGTCGCTGCCCGGTCGCTGTGGGAGCTGCGGCGGCACCGCAAGCCGGACGGCGGCTTCTCCTGGTTCCGCCACCAGGCCATCGGCGCGCTACCCGAGCGCGGGCTGCTGCCGGAAGGCACGGACGAGTCCGAGATGGTGGGCACCCAGTACTGGCTCGAGCACGCGGCCTACATTCTGGACATCCTCGAGGGCCGCTCCGAGACGGAAGGCTTCTGCGCGCCCGTGGAGAAGATCAACCGCACCGGTGCCTGAGCGACGCGACGGGGCGGCGGGCCTCGCGCAGCCGCGCCGGGGCCGGCCGCAGCGTCTCCGGTTGCCGCGCTGCCCTCCTTGGCGGAACACCGCCCGGGGCTCACCCGCCGGCCGTCAAGTGCAACACCACCGCCCCATCCGCCGGCACCTCGAGGACCATGTCGCTGGCCGGCTGGCCCCTGCCCGGCGCGCCGACCGGCCGGGCCAGCCAGGCCTTGTCGCCCAGCCCCGCGGTCGGCGCCGCGAACGCTGCCCGCACCCGCTGCGGCGCGCTCGTCAGGTTGGCGACGATCAGCAGTCCCCCATCGGGCCCGAGGTACGCCGCGGCTGCTGCGTCCGTCCGGTCCAGGCGCACCGGCGCGGTCCGCCAGTCGTGGAAGCGCCACCGGCTCACGTCGAAGTCGCGCAGGGGCCGGAACATCTCCAGGTCCAGATCCTGCGCCGGCCACGGAGCGGTGCCGGTGAGCAGGCAGCGCAAGGTCATCTGCCGGTGTACCGAGGCCGGGGCGTTCGGTTTCAGACAGCCGTACCCGATCACGCCCCGGGACCGCGCCCCGAGGAAACACCATTCCAGCGGCAGCGCCGCCAGCTCCGGGGCCGCCTCGGAGAGCCGGCCGTATCCCCATTCCATGGCCACCACGTAGTCGGCCAGGTTCTCGGTTACCGCGCACGGCACCATGGTGTTGTGGACGATCACCAGGCCGTCGCGGCCGACCCGCTGCCGCGTCCATTCCATCAGCTCGATCAGCTCGTCGACATCCCAATGACCGACCGGCGAACAGGCCTGCGCTCCCCAGCCGGGTACTGGCGCGCGGTTCGGTTCCTGCTGACCCGGCGCATGCGCCGGGTTGTGGCAGTACAGGGCGACGTTCCAGTCGTAGTAGACCCCGTCGAGCGGGTGGTGGGTCAACACCGTGTCGATGTTGCTCTTGAGCTGCTCCAGCCAGCCCGAGCGCAGGCACATCTGCGCGCCGTATTCGTCTCCGGAATAGTAGTTGTGGAGCTGCTCGCCCCGATCGCCGGGCAGTCGGGCCCACTGGGCGCCGTGGGCCTGGTACGCCGGCGTGGTCGGATGCAGCTCCTTGTTCGAGAAGTAGGTGGCCACCCGGATGCCGTGGTCCTGGCAGGTGCGGATCACCCGATCGTACTCGGCCATGTCCTGGGGCCCGAACGGAGGATAGCTCCCGTCGCGCCAGAACAGGCCGTCGCGGTAGGTGTCGCCGTCGTGGTGGAAATGGGCGGTGCACACGCCCTGTGCGGCCCAGGTGCGGATGGTCTCGGCCGCAGGCCACGGCCGCCGCTGGAAGGCCTTGTGCAGAAACGGCCGGTGCGCGCGGCCGGTCATGGCTGGCAGTCCCAGCCAGGAGGCGAAGAGGTACTCCCCGGCCAGTTCGTAGTCCCCCCGAGGCAGATGCAGCGGCGAGACGCTCAGCCGCACGGCTGGCGGGCGCGATTGGGCTCCCAGCCACAGATGGCCGCATCCCGGCCGCCCGCAGAGCTGGTACTCCCACTGCGACAGCTCGGAGCCGCAGAACCACTCCAAGCCTTCCCGGCCGGGGTCGGCGCAGACCACGTAGCGCGGCACGTACCGACTCTCGTAGGGGCAGTCGAAGGCAGCGCCGGGGCGCAGCCGCCCCCACTGGCAGACGCCGAACGCAGCCGGATCCGGGGAGGCCTCCGCCGCCGCGCCGGGCCGCACGCCGTACGCGCCCAGCTCGGGCCGCAGCAGACCCTGGAGCACGGTGAGGCGCCGCACTCGCAGGCCGCTGGCAGGGAAGCGGAGCGCCTGGCGCAGCCGCACGGCGCCCCAGTGGTATTCGTAGGTACACCGGTACTCCACGCCGCAGTCGTGGCCCTCGGGGTCGCGCAGGACCCCTTCCGCGTGGACCCGCGGGCCGTCCGCCGCTGGCTCGATGTCGATGCGCACGCCCGTGTCGTGCACCGTCGAGAAGGCAGCGGAGGCTCCCAACGGCACGACCTCGCACGCCAGGGGCGCCAGCAGCAGGTTCTGGCCCGAACCCTGCAAGCAGCGCATGCCCTGGATGGCGCCCCCTTGGCGCAGGGAGTGCTCGACCTCGTACAGGCTGGTGCTCAAGCGCACGCAACCGAGCTCGTCCGCGCGCGCGATCGCGTACGGCTCCGGCCAGGTGCCGTACAGAGTGGAACCGGGGAACTGAAGATCGGCCATGGTTGCCTCCGTAGGCGGGTCGAAGAAAGACGTGGACCGCGAGCGGGCATCCGGACGATCCCCCCGGCCAGCGCCCCGACCGACCGCTCCGGGCCGGCCGGCGCGGCTAGTGCGGTCGGGTCACTCGCGGCGGTACACGAACTCGTTCGCAGGGCCGCTCTGGCAATGCTCCATCACGGCGCGGCCGGCCAGCGCCAGCGCCTCGCGCACCAGCGGATCCAGGTGGGCCGTCTGCACCGCAGCGGCCTCGCCGCCCAGCCCGGCGCCCACCGCAGCGCCTCCGAGCGTCAAGCGTTCACCGTCGCGCCGGTACGTGTAGCCCAGCTCCACCTGCTGGCCTGCCGTCAGGTCTTGGCGATGCACCGGCACGGTCACCCTGCCGACGATCGGCAGGGTCCCGAAAACCTCCACCTGCACCCGCGTGAAGGCGAAGCACAGCGAGTCGCCACGCACCGCCCACGTGCCCTGCCAAGTCACGTACGCTCCGTCGACTGCACTCACGCTCTGCAGTGAGCCGAGATCCACACCCTGGAAGGCCTCCGTCTCCCGCACGGTCCGCAGCCACGCCCCGCCCATCCGGTTGCTCGCGCGGTGCTCGTCGTCCAGCGCGTACACGAACTCGAAGTCCTCGACGTCGACGCCGCTCAGCTCCAGCCGCCACCGTCCGACCAGGGCCTGCTCCTGGGGCGACAGCGGGCTGTTCGCGGTCTCGTCGCAGCCGGCAATCGCCAGCGCGCTGCACCCCACGACTGCGGCGATCCACAGCGTTGACCCCGGGCGCATGGCAGAACCTCCGTTGCTGCGACAGGAGCATCGCCGCTGGCCCGCGCCGGGGGCGATGGGTTTCCCGCGCAAACCGATTCAACAAGCCAACTCAAGATAGGCGGCGGCAAGTCAGCACCCAAATCGGCCGATGGCTGCCGCCGGGCCCCGCCGCTCGACGGCCGATCTGGGGGTCCTCCCCGCCGGCGCGCCGCCTCTGCTGGCCGTTGACCGAGTCCAGCCGTTGCAGTATAGACTGGTAGCCTGCTGGAGCCACGGCAAGCCGGCGGCCCGCCGCCGGGGCGAGCTTCGGCTGGCAGTCAGCCCCAAGCCCACAGCCGACCGCAGGTCACAGGAGGAAACAGGCGATGACGAGAGCAGCTCGGTACGCCCTGGGCAGCGCGGTGTTGCTGGCCATCATCCGCCCATCCTGGGCCTGCGAAGGCAGCGGTAGCATGCGGCACTTCTCCTTCGGCTGGCGCCAGGTGGAGGTCGCCGACCTGAACGCGGCCTTGCGCGGCAAGGGCTATCCGACGTTTGCCGATGGGTACTTCCTCTTGGGCGCCGGCGGCCAGGCCGTCATCCGCTACAACCTCATTCTCGGCGGCGAAGGCCATTGGCTGCTCGGGCGGCAGGAGTCCGGTCTGGTCCGACGCACGTCGGTCTCGGGCGCGTACGGCATGTTCAACATCGGCTACAGCCTGTACCGCACCCCGGAGTTGCTGGTGTATCCGCTGGTCGGGCTGGGAGGTGGATCGCTGTCCTTGGACATCTGCGAACGGGCCATCGCCTCGTTCGACCAAGTGCTCGACGATCCCGGTCGCTCGGCCCACGTGACCACCGGCGGCCTGCTGCTCGATCTGGCGGCTGGGGTGGACTATCTGCTGGCCCTGACCGCGAACCGAGAGCGGACCGAGGGTATCGTCTTCGGCCTGCGCGGCGGGTACACCTGGGCGCCGCTCAAGGGCGACTGGCGCATGGCCGGAACGGATCTGGCCCAGGGTCCGGTCGCCGGGATCGAAGGAGGGTACGTCCGCCTGTCGATCGGGAGAGGATCGCTCCGCAGGTGAGCACGCCCCACCGCGCTCGCCCGCGTCGCCGCAGGTAGGCACGCGCGCAGCTCGGCTCCGGCCGGCCGCACGCCGCTGGGGCGCGGTCCGCGCATCGGTCAGGCGAAGCTCACGCTGAAGACCTCGGCGCGGCGCAGTTCCAGGTGCAGCGTGACGGCCTGGCCCGCGGGCACGCCGTGGTCGGCCACGCCGTTCCAGGTCACCGGGCAAAGCCCGTCCACCCCGGCGATCGGATCGCAGGCTGCGGCCCCGCGATCCGAAGCCTCTTCCACGCCCACGCGGATGCGGCCGCCCACGGGCACCCGGCAGTTGAGGCGGACCTGCCGGCCATCGGGCACCACCGGCTGCGTCCAGAACTCGCCCGTCTCATCCGCCACCACAGCGCAGAGGCGGTCTTCGTCCCACACGGCCCAGCCGAGATTCCAGGCGTCCCAGACCTGCTGGAAACGGGGGTACTTGTGAGGGTACGGCGTGCCCGAATAGGGGATCGCGATCCGCCCTGGGCCGAAGGGCATCAGGTCCTTGCCGCAGCCCAGGAATTCGCTGTCCCACGCGCCCCGCCGACCCGGCACGATCACCGGCCCGCCGGGCACCCAGTTCCAGGCCAGACCATCGCTGCTGGTGCACAGCCGCACGTCGCTGCGCTCCGTGAAGCGGTGGTAGACCATCGGGAACATGACCTGGTACTGGGGCAGCCCCGGATAGAAGCTGTGGCCGTTGAGGTACAGGTCCCGATCGGGCGGCTCGGCCAGCGACGGCCACAGCAGCGGCAGGACCGGCCCCCAGTCGTGGAAATCTTGGGCTTCCGCGCGGCCAATCCAGCGCCGATCCTCGCGGTACATCCGCGTGAACATGACGTACCGAGCCAGGACCGGATCCCACAGCACCGTGGTGTCCGTATCGCTGGGGTGCAGCATGAACGGCGTGTCGCACGAGGTCCAGCGCTCCCCGTCCGGCGAGACCATCGCGAACATCCCGTAGCGCCGGTCCCACGACAGACGCGGGTCGCGGTGGTGCGCCGGCCGCGCCAGGTACGCCTGCACCAGGGCATCGTGCGCGCCAACCGGGAAGTGCGCGCAGTAGACCAGCTTGTATCGCTCCCTGGCCGGCGCGGCCGGATCGATGAAGAAGGTCACGCCGTCGAACCCCCGCTGCGCCCCCACCTTTACGCGACAGCGGCTGACTTCCTTCCAGGCATAGCCGTCGTCGGAGGCCACCCCGCAGACGTACACCTGGTCGTACGCGGTGCGGTGGGCGGCCGCGCCTGAACCGAGCTTGGTGTGGCCGTGGATCTCGAAGTGCCAGGAGCGGTACCGGCCTTGGTCGAAGATCGTCCGCCCCCAGCCTTTCCAGCCATCCACCGGTCCGGTGGTGCCCGCGCGCTGCGCTTCCAGGCGGATCCCGTGCGGGACGCGGCAGGGCTCGGCACACAGGGGCACCGGCGGCTCGGGGGGATGGCCGACGCCCAGGGCTTGGCCGTCGGCGGTCAGCCACCGCAGATGGCCGCACTGGATATGGCGCCAGTCGAGAAACAGCAGCTTGCTCGTCGCCATGGCGATCGTCCTTTCGCTAGGGCCAGCCCGCACCGCAGCGGACTGTCGCCCGCGCGCCCCGGCCCGCAGGCTGGCCCACCGTGCGGCTCATTTGACCCGGTACGAGTAGAGCCGGGCGTTGAACAGATGGAATCGCAGGCGAATCGGCCGCCCGCCCAACGCCCGCAGATCGTCGTGTTCGCGCCAGCGCACCGGCGCGGCTACATCGTCGGCCGTTACCGGCACGCAATCCGCGCGCGCGAAGCCGGGAATCGGGGACCCGTCTGCCTCCAGGCATTCCACCAGCACCTGGCCATAGTCCGCCTTGACATTGAGCACGAGGTGCGGGCCTGCGGTCCGCAGCAACGTCGTGGTCAGCCGGCCGCCGTCGTAGCTGGCCGCGACCGAGGCGAAGCCATCCAGGCGCAGGGTGGCCAGACCGATGGCCATGGTCCGCGGGTCCTGATCGGCGGCGATGCGCGGGTCGTACTCGCGCGGCACCTTGTTGTGGCGGCGCGCCGTGCCTCGGTAGTAGAGGTACAGCCGGTCGCCGACCGGGATCGGCGGGGCACCGGTGAGCAGGATCTGGAAGCGGTCCCACTCGCCCACTTCGCCCAGAGGCACCAGCGGCGCACCGGGGACGCGAGACCAGTTCTCGCCGTCGCGGCTGGTGAGCAGGCGCAGGGTCTGGGTCTGGGCCAGCGGTCCCTTGTCGAAGTGGGTCAACAGCCCCAGGTACTGGTCCCCGCACACGAAGCCGGTGTTGTTGTACAGAGCCTCTTCGTCGTGCAGGGCGGTGAGGAACGGACGCGGCGGTGTCCAGTGGACGAAGTCCTCGCTGTGGCTGAGCAGCCGGCTGGCCCCGCCGCGCAGGAAGGCCGTGTACCGCCGCCGCAAGGTATCGACCATCAGGCTCTGCGCGTCACCCACTGGCCCCAGGTCGCTGGTATTCGGCCGCGGATGGAAATGGAAGACAGGTTCGGGCGTGGGCTGCCAGCGCAGGCCATCGGGCGAGGTGGCGGTGTAGATCCCGGACATTGGCCCGTCCCAGTCGTAGCTGGACCAGCCGATCGCCTTGTACTGCGCGGCCCCGGCCACCGCCAAGGGATCCCGCAGCATGGTCTCGAAATGGTCCTTGCCCTCGTGGTAGTCCGCGGGGATGACCACGTTGTTCCGCTTGGATCCCAGCACCTCGTAGAGCGCTAACTCCGGCCGCTCCCAGTGAATGCCGTCGGGCGACAGGGCCAGACACTGCACGTGCTCGCATCCCGGGGCGTAGAACCCGGCCATGTACCATGCCTTGAACACGCCCTCGGCCTGGTCGTAGATGACCGAGGCGGTCATGCCCGGATGGCGCTCCCACGGCGCTTCCTGCCGCAGCACCGGGTGCGCCAACGGCTTGACCGCCTGATGGTAGGTGCGCGTGATGTTCTCGCGGGCCTCCACCGCGCGGAAATCGACGAAGAGCCGCGGGGCACTGGTCAACAGGGGAACATCTGCAGCGTCGGTCATCGTCACGCTCCGGGTCCGTGCGCCGTCAGCCGGGTGCCAGGCCGAGGCCCGCCCGCGCCGAGGCCAGAACTTCTTCGTCGGCCAACCACACCAGCCGCCATCCCAGCGGCGGCAACCGCACTGTCCCGTTGCCGCCGCGCCAGCGCCCAGGGTGCCCACTCAGCGCGTCCATCGCCCGCGTGGAATTAGGCTGTAGGGCCAGCGCCTCCAGGTCCACGTGCCAGCGAACGGTGGCCGGCCGCGCCCCCAAGTGGGAGATGACGGCCAACACGCCATAGCGCGGATGCCGGTACAGGCTGATATGGCTGTCTGCCGGACTGGTGCCCGCGACGGCGCCGTTGCGCCAATAGGGCAACCACTCGGCCTGCTCCCGCCCGAACCGGTCCATCACCCGCCAGATGCGTTCGCTCAGCGCCAGATCGCCGACGCTGTTGGGCCGCACCGGCACGTCGTGCAGCAGCGTGAACGCCCACGCCTGCTCGTAGGTGTACGCGGCGCCAGCCAGCAGGAACTCGGCCGGGATGCCCCACTGATGGCCCATGAACTCCGCGCGGAACGCCTCCAGGGGCAACAGCCCTGCCACGTCCACGCCGGCACGCACCCCCTGGAACTGCTCCCCGTCCCAGTAGCTGCTGGCCCACCCCAGCGTGGGGGTGGTCATGCACGTGGAGTTGTGCACGTTGACCAGACCATCGCGGCGATGGGCGCGGACGACGGCGTGGATGCGCCGCATGGCACTGCGCACCGCGAACAGCGGATAGGTCGGCACGATCGCGCCATCGTCGCGGACCCAGCCGCAGCCGTGCTCGGTATTGGCGCACACGAACGGATACTCGGTGCCGTCCAGGTACACCCCGTCCGCGTCGTAGCGCGCCAGCGCCTCGGCGATGCCGTCGACCAGCAGATCCTGGTACAGGCTGTGCAGACACACCCGCCAGGCCGACTGTTCCGGTTGGGGCTGGTAGTGAAATACCGGGTACCCGCCTCTGGGCACCACCACGCACTGCGCGCCGATGGCCGGCCATTCCGGGATGCGGTCGGAGATCAGGAAGCCGAAATAGAGCAGGACCCGCAGGCCGCGCGCATGGCAGTCGCTGACGATCCGGCGCACCGCCCGCCCGTGCGGCGTGCGCACGTACCCTTCGGCATCTGCCCAGTGCTCGAACAACACCACGGTGCGCACGCCGGCGGACACCAGGCGGTCGAGCAGCGCTGGAGAGACGCGCAACCGCGGCGCGAACCCCTCCGTGTGCTGACCGATGCAGAAGATCCGCTGCGCCCAGGCGTCGTCCTGCGGGGGGCGGACCGGGGTGGCCTGCAGGCCCATGGTGTACCGCAGACGAGCCGTGACCAGCCCGCCCGGCACCGCCGGTCCGAGCTGGTCGCCGCGCCCCGTCCGCCGGCGCTGCGCGCCGCTGGCGTCCGGCACGAGCCGAACCGGACGCGTGACCAGATGGACGCGAAAGCGACAAGCCCGGGCCGCGGGGACCACCTCCAGAGCCTGGTCGCGGTCTGTCAGCTCCCACGAGCGATCGCTCTCGGCAAACCACGCCAGACCCCGCTCCTCGTCCCCCAGCCATACGAAAGGACGGAATCCCAGGCGCACGCGGGTGGCCGGGAGGGCCCCGGCGTTGCGACTGTGACCCCACGTGCCGGGGAAATGATACCAGTATCGAGCGATCTGGCGGCGCAGCGGGATCTCCACCGCCAGCCGGTCCAGGCGCAGCGGACGCACCGCGGTCAGCTCCCAGTCCAGGCGCACCATCCCGTCGACGTCGAGCTGCAGGCGGACCATCAACTCCAGACCGCTGCTGGCGGCGCTGCGGCTGCAGAGGACCGCCTGGTCTGGGTCCGCCGCCACCACGCTCACCTCCGGGCGACGCCACCGCACGCGCCGGCCGTCGGCGATGGCCTGCATCGCGATGGGCCCCGCCAGCAGCGACCTGCCGGCGGCAGTGACGGCGCTGAGCACGCCGTCACCGCCCACGACGTACTCCCGGCCCCAGCAGGACAACTTGGTAGCCGTGCCACGGCCTGACAGGGCGAGCGCCGGCCAGGGGGTGGGCACCCGGCGGGTGAGCCCCTGGCCGCTGCCCAGCCAAGAGAAGCTGCCGGGCAGGCGATCCTGCAGCGTGCGCGTCTCCCACTCGCTGCCGTAACGATCGATGAAGCGAGCCCGGAACAGGCAGCACCCAAACGGAATTCGCTGGGTGTCGAACTCCGCCTCCTGGGTGCCCAAACGTCGGATCGTGCGGCGCGCGCAGACCGCCTGCGTCCGCGCCGAGCGCAGCTCGAGGATGACGCGGCCGCCCTGCGTGTCGTGGACTTCGCCGAGCACGCAGACCCGCGCCCGCACGCAGCGCTGGCCGTACCGAGTGAACACCTGGATCGTCAGCGGACCGGGGACCGGATCTCGCGCAGGGAGCGGATGGGAGCGAGGCATGCGTTGCCCACTAGTCAAGAGGTCCACGGCGCCCCGCGCGTAGGCAGGCGCCGGGGCCGGCCGCAAAGCGGGCCTGCTCGGGGCCAATATGGCCTGTGGGGACGAGCGCGCAAGACAGATCGCGGGCAGCTCCGCATGGTGCACGCAGCGCCGGCCGCTGCTAACTTAGTGCGGACTTGGTGCCGCGGATGGGCACTGGTCGGCCGGGGTCCTCGTCGAGCCCGGCCAGCCTGGCCCGGCGAGCCCTGGCCGCATGAGCCCCCAAACGAACGGCAGTAGCGCCACGACCATGTCGGCAGAGGAATGCGTCATCCTCGCCAATCCAGCGGCGCGCGGGCTGTCCTGCCCCGCTGGGCGGCGCCGCCTGCAGCGGCTGGCAGAGCAACTGCGCTGTTCCATCGTCGGGCTGGAGTCGAGCTCGCCCGAGGCGTTCCGGCAGTGCGCGGCTGCAGTCTCCGGCACGGCCGACGTGTTGCTGGTGGCCGGCGGCGACGGCACGTTCGGCGACGTCCTCAACGCGCTCCGCGGGGACCCGATCCTGGGGTTTCTCCCCTACGGTTCGGGCAATGCGCTGAACGCCGCGTTGCGCCAAGCCCGTGCCGAGCCCATCACTGCGGCCACGGTCCGCCGGCGCCACAGCAGGCGCGTCGGGGTGATGCTGTGCAATGGCACCCGCAAGGCCCTGGTGGCCAGCGTGGGGCTGGACGCGCTGACGGCCCGCCACTACCAACTGAGGACCGGTCGCGGCCGCGGTGGGTTCGCCCGGTACGTGTGGGCCCTGGCGAGCGCCGTCGGTCAGTACTGCCGGCCCGAGGTCTGGGTCCGCTGCGATCGCGCCGACCTGGCGGTTGGCCGGTGCCTCAGCGTCATCGTCGGCAAGCAGCCGTTCTACGGATACGGCCTGCGGGTCAATCGGGGCCGATTGGCGGATGCCACGCTGTCGTTGCGGGCGGTCCGCTCGCCAGCGGCGATGCTGCCGGTGTTGCTGGCGGCCGCGGTGCTGGGGTGGTGGCCCCCGTGGGACGTGTTCTTGGCCGCCGAGGCGTTCGCCGTGCGCTGCAGCCGCAACGTGTGGCTGCAGTGCGACGGAGAAGCCATCTGTCAGGGACGGGATTTCGCCTTCGAGCTGCTGCCCGAGCACGTGCGGCTGCTGATCTGAGGCGGCCGCGCGCGCACACCAGGGCGCGCACCGGCGGCGAGAGGCCGGCCGCACCTGACGCGGCTGCCCGGTGGCGCTACCATTGGGCCGGCGACCCCCGCTCTGCCGCGTCCGGCCGGTCGCCCGCCGCATCCACATTCCCCCGAGGAGACTCCAAGTGAAAGAACGTCCCGAGTTGCGCAGCGAGCGCAGTCCGCGCGGGTTGGAAGTCTACCAACTCACCACGGAACAGCATGTCTCCGGTTCGCACGTGTACATGGAGGCCCAGATCTTCACGCCCGACTCGCGCCGCTTCGTGCTGCATCGATCGGCCCATGCCCATGGCTCGAACCCCCGCGACCCGGAGCATCGGTACCTGCTGTGCGATCTGGACGAGCAGGGCCGCCTGTCGCCTCTGACCGATGAACTGGGGGCCACGGCGCCGGCCGTGGCGCCCGATGGCAGGGCGCTGTTCTACTTCGTCGACGAGACGGAAGTGGGCGGCGGCCGGTTGTCTCTCAAGAAGGTGGGCCTCGATGGCAGCGGACGAGAGACCATCCTGGTGATCGACGGTCCCCTGCCGGGCACCAGGTACCGGCCCAGCCGCCCGTATCCGCTGTCGACCATCTCGCAGGACGGCCGGCGGCTGGCCACTGCCGTGTTCCTCGGCGACGGGGTCACGCCGGACGCGTCCTGGGGGTTGCTGGTGTGCGATGTCGCGCAGGCTACCGTGGAGCTGGTCCTCGAGGGACCGTCGTGGTGCAATCTGCATCCCCAGTACAGCCGCTCCCTCGAGCCCCAGCGGCTGCGCGACATCTTGATCCAGGAGAACCACGACAACCAGTGTCGGCCGGACGGCACCTGCATCCGCCTGGTGGGCGGTGACGGGGCCGACATCCACGTGATCCGCGACGACGGCACCCACCTGCGCGACCTGCCCTGGGGCCGCGACGGCAACGAGTTCTGCCAGGGGCACCAGTGCTGGATCGGCCGCAGCGAGCGCGCGCTGACCAGCACCGGCACCCGGCAGCCGCCCAGCGCCCGCCTGATCGCGGGCAAGCCAGTGCCGCACGTCGGCCATCTGGGCGCTCGGACTCCAGGAGGTTGGCGCTGCGACCTCAGTCGAGACGTGCCAGTGCCCGACTTCTATCACTTCGCCACGGACATCGCCGGCCGGTGCTTGATCACCGACTCCGGACCGCAGCAGGGCGGTGGCTCGGTGTGGATCGCTGCCTTCGACGCCGACGAGAACGCACCGCTCCGGCAGTGGACGTTCCTGCTGAATCCGCGCTCGTCCTGGCAGAAGGGCGCGCATATCCACCCGTTCCTCTCGCCCGACGGCACCACTGGCTTCTTCAATTCGGACGAGAGCGGCGTCCTCCAGGCGTACATGGTGCGCGGGTGGTGAACCACGCGAGCAGGCACACCCCGGAAGAGCGCTTGCCCCGGTGCGGCGAGAGAGGAGCGCGGGGATGAGTTGGGCGGAACTGCTGGCCATAGCCGTAGCTCTGGCCATGGACGCATTCGCCGTGGCCGTGGTCACTGGGCTGACTGTCAGGCCGTTGACTGGAGGGCACGTGTTTCGTCTCTCCTTTCACTTCGGCCTGTTCCAGGCGCTGATGCCCATCGTCGGGTGGACGGCCGGACGGGCGGTCCACCGGTGGATAGCGGACTTCGATCACTGGGTGGCCTTCGCCTTGCTGGCCTTCGTCGGCGGCCGCATGGTCCTCGGGGCATCGGCGCCGGCAGATGCCCGCCGACTGCGCAGCGACCCCACCAGAGGCTGGCAGCTCGTCATGCTGGCCACGGCGACCAGCATCGACGCGCTGGCCGTGGGCCTGTCGCTGGCCGTGCTGGGCTGTGCCATCGCCGGGCCTGCCATCGTCATCGGCCTGGTGGCCGCAGCGCTGACGCTGGTTGGCATGCTGCTGGGCCGCCGCGTCGGCGCCTGGTGGGGCACGCGCGTGGAGATCGTGGGCGGCCTGATCCTCGTGGGCATCGGGGTGAAGATCGTGCTCGAGCACACGCTCTGACGGCTGGGAACGCCGCCGTTGGACGACGCGCTCGTCCGCGTGCGGCCGCGCGACGCGCGCCGCAGCGGCCCCGGGAGGGCGCCCACGTCAGGGCGCACCAGACCGACGCAGTGTGCATCCGCGGCGAGCAGCATCGCCGCGGCCGGCCGGAAGGCTCAGACCAGGGGCACCAGGTTCTCTTCCCAGCGCTCGACGCCCGCTGGCACGCGGCCTGCCACTAGCTCGGCGAATGCCAGCAGGGCGCGGCGCGCCTCTCCCAACGGGTAGTAGAAGGCGTCCCAGTTCTCGCTGTCTTCCCCGTCATGGTTGGGAATGACCCAGTCGAAGCGATGGGCCATAGCCAGCTCGCGCACGGCGCTGGCGGCCCTCTTTTCGATGTTTTCCAGGTCCACCAGGGACAGCTCGCCCTTCTGTCGCCGGGTGCGCCGTAGCAGCTTGCGGCGCATCACGTCGGTGACCAGCGCCGCCAGGTCGGCGCCCTGTTGGCGCAGGAAGAGGATCTCGTCGCGGTTGAGCGGCGCCAGGAAGGCACTGAGCCGCTGCACCGACGCCAGCTCTGGGCGGGTGAGCAGCGCCTGCCCGACGAACGGGTTGCCCTCGAAGAACGCATCGCCGCTGGTCAGCAGCCGCTCGAGCTCGACCAGATCCAGCGCCTGCAGGTCGCCGCGGACTTCCATGACCGCGTAGCGAGCATCACCCCGCAGCGCCTCCAGAAACGCCCGGCTGCGGAAGTGATAGTCCACGCCATCGACTTCGCCTGGCCGCGGGGCGCGGTCGTTGTAGAGCACGAGGCTGCGCAGGCGGGAGCGCAGGTCGGGAAAGAAACGGGCCAGCGCCTTGGCCAGCGGGCTCTTGCCGACCCCCGAAGGGCCGGACAGGATCACGAGGCGACCACCCAGGGACATCCTGCTCCTCTCCGCATCGAGGTGGGTCCGCGCCCGGGCGTGTCCCGGGGCGTTGGCCAGCGGCACTGCGGCGGCGGCCTGCGGTCCGGCCGCCCGGCCGCTAGACCCGTCGGCACGCAGGCGCCCGCCGGGCCCCGGTCAGCCGTCCGGGCTCGCTGCCGCAATGCCGCCATCTCCAGCCAGCCTATCGCGACGCCCGCGGCTGCCGGGCGTCAGCCAGTCCGGCCAGTCGATCGTCACCCCGTCGCCGCCGGCGGCCAGCACCTGCCGGATCAGTGCGGCCACCTGCTGCCGGGAGCCTGACAGACCCCAGGCGCGGACCTCGGCCACGACTTGGCGGGCGCGTTCCACTGCGGCCGGGTCCACGGTAGCTGCAGCCGGGCAGAGCTGGAACAGCTTCAGCTCTGCGGCCCGAGGGCACCAGCCAGCGTCCAGGTCCGGCACCAGCCAGCCCAGACGCGCTCGGCCGTCCAGCGCCCGCAGGCGCTCCAGATGCGCCAGGTCGAACGAGGTGAAGATGCAACGGTGCAGCAGGGCCGCACCGCACACCACCGAGTACGTGGCCCTGGCAAGATCCGCGCTGGGGCCTTTGAGCTCCACGTGGTACGTGAACGCCTCGCCATGGCGCGCCAGCAGTTCGGCCAGGGAGACGATGGCTTCGCCGCCGTACAGGTAGGGCGAGAACCAGGAGCCCATGTCCAGCCCCCGCAGTTCGCCGAAGGTGCTGTCGGCCACGCGCCGGTCGGGCCAACCGAACCGGTCCAACTGGAGGTCGTGGCACAGCACGACCACGCCGTCGCGCGTGAGCTGGACGTCCGTCTCGACTTCGGTGGCGCCCATCTGGCGGGCCAGGTCGAAGGCTGCCAGCGTGTTCTCGGGCGCGTACCCCGATGCTCCCCGGTGGGCGACGATGCGGAAGCCTGGCGGCACAACGATGGGGAACACGAGCGATCATCTCCACGGCGCGTTGACGACGCCGATCTGCCAGTGCTGGTTTGGGCCTGCAATCCTCGAATCCTCAGGGAGGCCCGCCATGAAGATAGTGGACATCGAAGTCATCCGCTTCCGCACCACGACGCGCATCCACCCAACCCGCTTCGGCTACTACTACTGGGGGCCCGAGCATCCTGCGGTGACCTCCCTGACGCGGATCGTGACCGACGACGGCCACGAGGGGTACAACCTCGGGGGCGATCCGGCAACGATGGAGCGCGTAGTCAAGCCGCTGCTGGTCGGCGAGAACCCGCTGGACCGGGAGAAGCTATGGCACTGGATGGGCCAGCATCCCGGGTTCTCCGAAGGGTTGGCCGGCCATATGGACTGTGCGCTGTGGGATCTGTACGGCCGCTTGGTGGGATTGCCGGTGCACAAGTGCCTCGGGGGCTGCCGCGATCGGGTCAAGGCGTACGCCAGCACCTGGCCGAACATGGGCAAACCCGACGACTACGCGCGCCATGCGGCGGCGATGCAGGCCAAGGGGTACAAGGCCTACAAGGTGCACGCCTACATCTACTTCAATCCCCACACCTGGGAGCATGCGCCACAGCTCCCCGGTTTTCCCAAGGCCGATGTCGAGGTCTGCCGCGCGGTGCGCGAGGCCGTCGGCCCGGACATGGTCCTCATGCTCGATCCGTTCGGCGGGTACACGCTGGAGGAATCCATCTGGGTAGGCCACGAACTGGAGAAGCTCGGCTTCTACTGGCTGGAGCATCCCATGGTCGAAACGCGCATGGAAGCGTACCGCCGTCTGTGCCAGGAGCTGGACATCGCCGTCTGCTCGCCGGAGCATGCTCCTGGCGGGATATTCGCACGCGCCGAATGGGTTCTCCAAGGGGCCGCGGACATGAGCCGCATCGACGTCAACTACGGCGGCATCAGCGGCTCTTACAAGCATGCCATGCTGTGCCAGGCGTACGGCATCCAATGCGAGATGCACGGGGGACACTGGACCAACAGCCACATCCTCGGCGCCACGCCGGAGTCCACCTGCGAGTATTTCGAGCGTGGGCTGCTGCGCCCGGATCTGGACTATGACCGGCCAGCCCCGTACCTGAAAGCCATCTGTGACCCGATGGACGACGAGGGCAACGTCATCCTGCCGACCGCCCCAGGGCTGGGCATGGAGTTCGACTGGGAGTACATCGAGGCCCACCGCATCCGGGACTGAGACAGACACCCGCGCGCCGCTGCGGCCCGCCTTCGCCTCGCGGCGCGCCGGCTCAGACCGCCTCGATGGTGGAGGGCGGCTTGGCGGTGATGTTGTAAGTCACGCTGACGATTCCGGGCACCGCCGCGACGATCGCGCTGGCCAGCTCCTGGAGCTTGGCGAACGGCAGCGGCGTCGGCGTGGCGAGGCGTGCATCGGTGCTGTCCCAGCAGCGCACCTCGATCTGCTGCCCGAAGACACGCCGGCCGTCGACCATGCCCGTGACGCGGTCGTCGTGCAGGACGGCCAGATACTGAAAGGCACCGCTGTCCTGCAGGAGGTGCTCGACCACGGCGGTCGCCTGCCGCACGGTCTCGATGCGCTCGGGGGTGGCCACGCCGATGACCCGCGCGGCCAGCGCTGGGCCGGGAAAAGGAATGCGCGCGAATACTTCCTCCGGCAGCCCCAAGGCCTGGCCCACCTTGCGCACGCCGTCCTTGCGCAACTGGACGAGAGGCTCCAGGATGCGGTATCCGAAGGCCTGCTGCGGATCGATCCCGAGTTGGGCGAAGACATTGTGTTGGCGCTTGATGCCTGCTACGGTCTCGTCGATGTCGGTGAGAATCGTCCCCTGCAGCAGGAACCGCGCACCGCTCTGCCGCACCAGCCGGCCGAAGACGCGGCGATAGAACGTCTGGGTGATCGCTTCCCGCTTCTGCTCCGGATCGGTGATGCCCGCCAGGGCCGCGAAGAACTCCTCGCGCGCGTCCACTCGCTCCACCGGCACCCCGAGTCGCGCGAACAGACCGATGACGCGCTCCGGTTCGCCGGCCCGCATCAGGCCATTGTCCACGAACACGGTGCGCAGCCGATCGCCCAGGGCGCGGTGGCCGAGCATGGTGACCACGGACGAATCGACCCCGCCCGACAGGGCGTTGATGGCCGTGCCATCGCCCACGGCTGCGCGGATCTGCGCCACCTGCTCGGCGATGAACCGCGGGGCGTCGAGTTGCTGGGCGGTGATCTCGTTGCTCATATGCCTTCCTCCGTCTGCTGCCGGGCTGTCTGGCCTGCCGTGCCGTGTGTGGCCGGGGCGCCGCCGCTCCACCGACCTGGCTGCTGGCGCTGGCCCGTGGCTGCAGCCGATCGCGCGGGTCGCGGCCGCGGGCCGATAAGCTCGCACGGAAAAGCCCCGGCAGCAATGGCCCGGCCGCGGCCGGTCGGCTGTGGGGTCAGGCTCCGGGCCGGTGCATGACCGTGCAGCCGCGCGCAGCTGTTCGCGCGCGGCCAGCCCCGCCAGAACGACTGGACGCAGCGGCCCGCCGCCCGTACTGTTGCACCTGGCCTGCGGCGGCCACCAGGACGGGGATGCGTGCCTGTGGTCGACCGCCCGTTCACCAGCACGCCGCGCAGCCGCGGGAGTTCACCATGCAGACACCGCGCGAAGTGATCGCCAGCCTCTTCGCCCGCCGTCCCGCCGAGCGCGTCGGCCTGCGCGACAGCCCGTGGGGTGACACGCTGCGCAAGTGGCTCGCCCAGGGGTACCCCGCCACGGCCGAGGGCAGCCCCGTGGACCCGGCCGCGCACTTCGGCTTCGACATGGTCGGCGTGGGCGGCTTCGAGTGGCGGGCTCGGCTCGAACCCGAGACCATCGTCGACCAGACCGACGAATGGAGGCTGGTGCGGGACGGCAACGGCGCCACGTTCAAATGGTGGAAGAACAAGTCCGGGACCCCGCAGCACGTGGACTTTGCCATGAAGAGCCGGCGGGTCTGGGAGATCGAGTACAAGCCGCACGTGGTCGGGTCGGCGCGCCAGCGCGCCACCCCGCAGGCGCTGGCGAACATCGGCGCGAGCATCGAGCGCGTGCACGCGCAGGGCAAGTGGGCCGATCTGGGATTCCGCGGGCTGTGGGAGAACATGCGCGGCGCCTTCGGCGACATCACCCTGTACGAGAACATGCTGCTCGACCCGGAGTGGATCCGCGACTACTGCCGGACCTACACGGATCTGTACTCCGAAGAGCTGGGTCTGGTGCTCCAGGAAGCCGGCCGACCGGACGGGGTCTGGTTCTTCGACGATCTGGGCTATCGCGGCACGACCTTCTGCCGACCGGAGCTGTACGCCGAGCTGATCTTTCCCTTCTACGTCGAGCTGGTCGAGCTGGTGCACCGGCACGGCATGCCCGCCATCCTGCACACCTGCGGGTACACCGAATCCGTCCTGCCGCTGATCGTGCAGACCGGCTTCGACGGCCTGCATCCCATGGAGGTCAAGGCGGGCAACGATCCGCTCGGCATGGCCAGCCGGTACGCGGACCGGCTGGTGTTCATCGGCGGCCTGGATGCCCGCATCCTGGAATCCCACGACCACCGCCTGATCCGCCGCGCCGTGGGCGCGTACATCGACGGCATGAAGGCCCGCGGGGCACGCCTGGTGTTCGGCTCCGACCACTCGCTGTCGACGAATATCGACTACGAGGACTTCCGGGTGGCGCTGGAAGCCTATCGCGCCCATCAGGCGTACTGACAGGGGCTCGCCGCGCCAGGAGCGGATCCAGCGGACCAGTCTCCGGAGGCATTCGGCGATCGGGCTGCCGTGGACTGGACCGACCAGCGGCGAGGCCCCCGGCGGGGGGTGCCGGCCAGCGCGCCAGCAGGGGGCGCCGGTGCTCCAGCCTACAGCGCCAACGGGTACCGGCCGTATTCGCGGTGCGCGCCCAGCAGCGCCAGCACGTTGGCCACGGGCACGTCGGCCTGCACGTTGTGCGCAGTCCCGAGGATGTACCCGCCTCCCGGCGCCAACGCGGCCAGCCGGTCGCGGACCTCTGCGCGCACGTGGTCCGACTCACCGAAGGGCAGCGTGCGCTGCACGGACAGCCCCCCGTGGAAGGCCAGCTCGGCCCCGAACGCGGCCTTCAGCGATCCCGCCTCCATGCCCGCAGCCTCCGGCTGCAGGGACTGCAGCACGTCCAGACCGCTGCCGATGAACTGCGGGATCAGCGGCCGCACCGCGCCGCAGGTGTGGTGCAGGACTCGCACCCCGTGCTCGTGGGCCAGTTCGATGTAGGTCCGAAAGCCCTCTTCCAGGTACTCCCGCCACATCGCCGGCGACACCAGCGGGGCGTGCTGCCCGCCGAAATCGTCACCGGTCAGCAGCAGGTCCAGCTCGCCCGCCGCCGCCGCCAGCACGCGCGCCGCGTACTCGCGATAGAAGGCGCGGATACGCCCGAGAAGCGCCCGCGCCAGCTCCGGCGCCAGGACGAGATCCGCCAGGATCTGCTCGACACCGCGCAGGTACATCGCCGGCTTGAGTTGGGCGACGCGATTGAGGCGATCCCCCATGAACACCGCCACTCGGCCTCGGGCGTGGACCGCGCGGCACTGGGCCGCCACCACGCTGTAGTCGAACCAGTCCGGCGACGGCCAGCGAGCATACGCCTCCACATCGGCCACGGTGGCGGCCGCGGCCAGCGGGGAGACCATCACCTCCATGTATCGCTCGGTGCCGCCGGCCAGGTGCACGACCGCCGGTCGGCGCCGCACGCCCCACAGGTCTTCCGCCGAACCATCGCTCCAGCGGCGCAGCGGCGGACCGATGTACCGCGGCCCCTCGATGTACCGCAGATCTACGTCGTGCTGGTCGAGGAAGGCGCCCACCGGCATCCCTGCGTGCGCCTCCAGCTTGGCCCGGAACCCGTCCGAGAGCCACAGATCCAGCGGCACGCGGTCGGGCTCTTCGTGGTCCAAGGCGAGGAAAGTGCGCTCCCGCGAATCCATGCTCGCCGTTGGTTACAGGGTGGCCGCGCGGGGGCGGCTCATGCCCCGCCCCGCAGGATGCTGTCGACCTGCGCCACCTGGCTCGCGGTGCACGATCTCGGTCGGCCGGGACCATCACCAAGGCCCCACGCCCTCCGCGCCGCTTGCGGCCACGCCCGCCTGCGCGCAGCGTGCCGGGCGCGGCTCGCACCCGGCGTCAGGAAGCCAGCGGGCGCCGTGCCGGGTAGGGGACTTCTGTCCGGCCCAGATAGATTCGCGGCCGGCCTTCGTGCGACGAATGGTAGCTGATCCACAGCTCGCCGTCGTGCAGCACCATACCCGGATAACCGGTGTCGCCCGCCGAGGGCAGAGTCATCAGGTGCGCCGCGCGCCAGCGGGCCGCCCTCAGTCGGTGGACATGGAACAGAGGGCATGCCAGCGGCTCGATCTCGCACAAGCCGGTCCGCACCGGGTGGTAGAGTTTCGCGGCGACCACCAACCGGCCTTCGGCGCGCACGTGTACCATCTTGGGGGCCGCCATCCGCACCTGCAGACTCACCCAGGCCCACCTCCTGTACGATCGGATGGCCGTGCCCAAGGCTGCGGTGGCCGGGTAGCAGGTCTCGGGATCCCGGCGCAGCAGGCAGTACGCGCGATTGCGGGGCATGAACACGATGTCGGGCTCGCTCGCCCATCCGGGCGGAAACACGTCGCTGGCCAGCAACTCCCACCGCTGTCCATCCAGCGTGCGATACAGCGAGCCCGAACGGTCGCGGCCGCCGTATCCGAAGCTGTACCCCGCAGGCCCGTGCCAGGCCACATTCCACCGCCAGATCCCCAGGCCCGTGGGACAGGCGTAGGGTTCGCTCCACGTGTGGCCGTCGCGCGACAGCCAGGTCACCGACCGCTGCCAGTGCTCCCCCTCCGGCTCCAGGAGGCGAACGGCGCCGTTCGCCATGAGCCGGCCGTCCGCCGTCACGGACAGCTTGGCGTGACGCACGTCGCCGTTCGGCCAGCCCAACAGGCCCACGGCCTCCCAGATGCGGCCATCGGGCGAACAGATCACGCGGATCCGGCCGTCGTCGGACATCTGGCCCCGGCCCTCGCGGAAGGCGCAGTACCACAGCTCGCCGAAGCGGATCAGGTCCGTGAACGCATTGTGAGGGGCCCCGTCCCAGATCATCCGCAGTCGCATCGCCGCGCTCTCCTCGTTCCCTGCGCCTCGGGCACCGCCGGGCGGGTCCGGGGTTCGGCTCCGCGCGCCGCACACCGCGGGGCCTTCACACGGCCGCCACCGGCATGCGCAGCACTTCCACCGCCTCTTTCTGGCGCGATACGATCACGTACAGCCAGCCATCGGCGAGCAGGGTGTGCGGGTATCCGTACTCGCCGCCCTTATCCAGACCGGGACGGCGCATTCGGTAGGGCGTGCGCGCATCGGCCAGTATCCAGTGCCGGTCGAAGCGCACTCCGTCCTCTGACAGGCTCAGCACCAGCGGACACCGGGCCCCGCGGGGCTGGGGATCCGGACAACCCACGTAGTAGAACCGACCGTCGGGCCAGCGCCCGAAGTGGAACTTGGTTCCGTTGTCGGTGAACCGGGTCGGTACGGGCGGCGACCAGGACCCGCCGTCGTCTGTGCTCTCGGTCACCCACAGCCACTCCGTGCCCGACCGCAACAGCATGTGCAGCACGCCGTCGTCCGTCTGGTAGAAGGCCCCCTCGCACAGACCGCAGGGCCAGCCCTGGCGCTTGCGGACCACCCAGAAGCCAGCCGAGTCGTCGTTCAGGTCCGCGGCCATCTCCGGCGGGAATATCCCCGCCAGATGCCAACCTGCCAGCCCGGACGGATCGTCGCTGAAGGGGAACGAGATGTTGCCGCTGATGATGAGGCGGCCAGAGCGCGTGGCCTGCGGGCCATGGTTGGGCACGATGGGCACCTCCAGGTCGAGCAGCGGCCCCCAGTGCTCCCCGTCCTCGGTGACCACAGCCCGCAGGGTGGTGCCCTGGTGTCCCTGGCCACCTGGTCGCCGGCGACCGTCCTGCAAGCTGTCAGGGCTGTACTCGAACTGCCCGGCATAGGCCACTAACTGCCCCGCGTGGGCATGGCAGCCGGCTGCGGTGAGCACCAGCTCGGAGTGCGTGCCCCACAGCGTGTCGATGAGCGGGCGCGGCTCCGTCCAGGCGGGGAAGTCCCGGCAGCTCGCCCACAGGACGCGCTGCCCCGCGTCGTCCTCGTGCTCGCGACCGTTGGACCAGATGGCGATGAGCCGGTCCCCGAAGCGCCCCAGATGGGGATGGTGCGAGTACGTCCACTCGTGCTCGGGCTGGTACAGCAGCACGCGCTCCACCGGCGCCGCGGGCCGAGGGGCTTGGGCGTCGTAGCAGTTGGTGATGCCAGACAGGTGCTCGCGCATCGGTCCTCGTCCGTGCGGCGACACGGGCCCCGGCTCCGGCCGGAGCCCGAGAAACGAGGCACCTACAACCGCAGAAACTCCACGCACACCGGCTTGGGCACAGCCACCTGCTGCCCAGTGGGCTCCAGCCGGCCGGTGGTGCGGTCGACGCGAAACGCCACGACGCAGTCGGCGCGCTGGCAGGCGGCCAGCAGGAATCCAGAACCCGGAGCCACGGCCAGGTTCCACGGCCAGGCTGGGCACGCCTGGTGATCCACCAGACGCAGGCGGCCCGTACGGGAGTCGATCGCATAGATGACGATGCTGTTCTGCTCGCGGTTGGAGGCGTACATGAAGTCGCCGGACGGCAGGATCTGCAGGTCGGCACCGTAGCTGGTACCCGCATAGCCGGCCGGCAGCAGCGGAATCGTCTGCACCACGCTCAGCGCCCCACGCGTCGGGTCGTACGCGAAGACCACCGCCGTGTTGTCCAGCTCGTTCACCAGGTACGCGAAGCGGCCATTCGGGTGGAAGGCCAGATGACGCGGCCCCGCTCCTGCCTGGACCGCGGCGAAAGGCGGATCCGCCGGCGTCAGCGAGCCAGCGACCGCGTCGAAGCGATAGGCCATCACGCGGTCCGTCCCCAGATCGGCGGCAAAAGCGAACCGTTCGCTCGGATCGAGGACGATGGAGTGGACGTGGGGGCCCTCCTGGCGCGCGGGATCCACGCTCGAGCCGCGATGCTGCACGACACAGGTGGCCGCGCCCAGGCGCCCGTCGCTGCCCACCGGCAGCACGGCCACGCTCCCCGAGTTGTAGTTGGCGACCAGCACCCAGCGGCCGCTGCGGTCCAAGGCCAGATAGCAGGGCATGGCACCGCCGGTCGGCTGCTCGTTGAGTCGGGTCAGCGCGCCGCTGGCCGGATCGATGGCGAAGGCGATGGCGCCGCCATCCGGCCCCACGTTGCGCTCATCCGGTCCCGTGGTGGAGAAGAGACGACGGCGCGGCCCGTCCAGGGCCACGAAGAACGGGCTCTGCACGCCCTTGGTCGTTCCGGCGTGCTGCAAACGGCCGGTGTCCAGGTCCATCCGCAGTCGCTGGATGCCCACCTCCGGGTCATTGCTGTACGTGCCGACGTACACGAGGATGTCCGCCATGGTACCAGTCCTTGAGAATGGGTGACCGAGCGCCGGCCTGGCATCTGCTTCGCGGCGTCCCGCCGGCCATGGCATGGTACGCCGTCCGGATGGGCCCTGTCAACGGCCACCACGGCCTCCGGCCGCCAACGCTGCCCGCAGCCGCGCGGCCGGCCCGCCCGATCGCCGCTGCGGCGCGCGGTCCGCGGTCGCTGTCAGGTAGCCAGCGGCGGCCCGCCGGGGACGACGACGCGCTGGCGCGGTGCTCGCTGCGGCAGTCGCGTGGCCGTGAACGTCGCGGTCAGGTACTCGCCGAGGTGCACGGTCCCCTCGAGGCGCGCCTCGCTGGCCGTGCCCGCGAACACGAAGGGCACCCAATCGCCGGGCAGGCGCACATCGCTGCGCATGCGCACCTGCCGGCCCTCCACGGTGCCGTGCAGCGGCTGCAGCGAGAACTCGCTCTGGTGCGTGCCCTCGAGCCAGTTCCCCTCCTGCTGCAGCACCAGACGATGGTGGCTGGTACTGCTCCAGTACTGGATGTGCAGCTCCCAAACGCCGCTCACGCAGACGGCGGCAGGCGGCAGCGCGGTGGAGCGCGGCGGCCGCGGCCCGCTGAGGATGCCGTGGACCCGGCTGGCCACCACCTCGTCGTTGCCCGGCCGCATCTGGTTGGGCGAGATCCGGATGCAGGTGCGCCCGCCGTCGTCGCCCGCACCCACGGCGATGCGCGGCCGGTTCCGGGCGAAGTCCTCGGCCACCTCGTCGCCGGTGATGTGCAGGACATCCGGATCCCAACCGATAACCAGGGTCGGCGCGCGGTTGGACAGACCGTGCGGCGGATCCACCCGCGTCGTCACGCTCGGGATGTCGGCCACCCGGCGGGCGATCGTCTCCAGCCAGGACAACCAGGTCTGCCACTCGGCAGCATGGTCCCTCGTCGTCCATGCCTCCACGGCGGCCAGCATGCCCAGGATCTCCTCCTTGCCTATCTTGTCGTCCCGGCCCGGGCCGTGGTGCGGCGCGCTGGCCTGCCAGGCAGCCATGAGGATGTCCTTGCGGCCCAGCGCCAAGCCAGCGCACTGGGGACCGCATAGCGCCTTGCCGCCGCTGTACACGACCACGCTGGCGCCGGCCTCCAGGTGCACGTTGGGGATGGTCAGATCCTCCGCGGCCGCGTCGGCGAGGATGGGGATGTGATGCGGCGCCGCCAGGCGCGCGATGTGGCGCAGCGCGAACGGCTGGCCGTCCGCCGTGCCGCCGCCGGTGACCACGTAGATCATGGCCGTGCGCGCATTGATCGCGCCGGCGAGTTGCTCGGGCGTGTCCACGGTCACCAGCTCGACGCCGATGTTGCGCACCGCGTGGTCGTACGCATTGCGCGAGAACCGCGGCACGATGACCTGGGTCTTGTCGAAGCCGGTCAAGTCCGGGATGCGGATCAGCCTCTCCGGGTTGCCGCCGGTGACGCAGGCCGCGGTCACATGCTTCATCGCGGCCGCGCAGCCAGCGGTGATCAGGCCCCACTCGGCGCCCGTGATCGCCGCCAGACGCTGGCCGACCGCCTCGGCCAACTCATCGTACTGAACGAAGAAACCCGAGGCCGCCTCCATCGCTGCCAGCACCTCGGGCCGCTCGACCGAGCCGCCGATGATGGTGAACGTCCCTCGGCAGTTGATCACCGGCTCGACGCCGATGGCCTGGTAGATATTCTGCTCGCTGGCCTTGCCATGGGCCAGGAAATCCAAGACCGGCAGAGGCGAAGAAGGCTTGGCTGCACCCACGGGGCTCGTCCTTTCCGAAAGCGTTGCAGGCCGACCACGCGCCGCCGGGCCAGAGCGCTGATTACAGCCGCACGACGCGCAAAGGCGCGCCCCGCCGGACAGCGGGGCGCGGCGTTCACTCCAACTGCAGGCCGATCAGCCGATTCGCGTTCCGCCAGAGGATCTTCTCCAGCACCGCGGAGCGGATATGACCAGCGTCGCGCTGGGCCGTGAGCCACTCGATGTGCTGGAAATCCAGATCCACCGCCGTGTGATCCAGTCCCAGCATGAGGCGATCCTGAAACTCGTCGACGAACTCGTACGTGAAGCTCGGATCGCGCGTCAGGGCATTGAAGCCACTGCCTGCGGACAAGTCCCCGCAGAGATTGGGGTAGGTGCGAAACAGGCGCACCAGCGTCCCCCCCGGAACCACGGGCCCGTTGGGATAGCCCTCCTTCGTCGCCGCCGTCACATCGCCGCTCAGCTCGCTCCAGAACGAAGCACTGTGGCCGAAGAAGGTCAGCCCCGGGAAGGTCCGCAGCACCTTCTCGAAGCGCGGGAAGCCAAGCTCGTCGATGATGCCGTACGTCACCACCTCGGGGGGCGAGGTGTGGAAGGTCACCGGGAATCCCACCTGCTCGCAGGCGCCAAAGAAGGCCATCATCTTGGGGTGATCGAAGGGCAGGCGCGTAGTCATCTCGCCGATGCCCTTGAAGCCAGCCGCCTGGTACAGCTCGAGCGCCCAGACGAAATGGCTCCGGTCCCGCCAGTCCGGACGCCGCGGATCCAGGTCGAGGAAGGGGATCAGACGATCGGGGTGCTGCTCGCAGATGGTGAGCACCTCCCCGGGGCTCTGCCGCTCGGCCGGGGCCTCAGCGCTGTTCAGCGGCAGGACAACAGCCATGTCCACGCCCTTCTCGTCCATGCGGCGAAGCTGCTGCTCCACGGACAAGAAGGTCAGATCCGGCCGATCCGGCCGGGAGAGAATCGGCCGCGCGTACACGTGCGCGTGCACATCGATGATCATCGCTGCCTCCTGGTAACGTGATGGTGCGGCGCCCGCAGCCCTGCCTGGACGCTGACCGCGGCCGGGCACGATGACCCTCAAGCCTGCGCCGTGGCTGCCGCCGGCGCAAGCCCGCGCATCGCCTGCTGGTGCGCGCCCGTCGCGGCCAGCCGCGCTCGGATACCGCTTGCCAGGACCGGCTGCGCCCCGCCGGGTGGACTCCGCGCGGACGGCCACGCGGCTGGGCGCGGCGCCGG
>Ga0067045_1028381_pt1 | contig 34886 bp, 35 predicted proteins | sample TerdegcTABiofilm_FD_59184 | JGI IMG/M metagenome (GOLD analysis project Ga0067045, IMG submission 59184) | Combined Assembly of (Gp0054472, Gp0054536) Wastewater bioreactor microbial communities from Singapore -Terephthalate degrading...
TATGCAGAACTCAATACAACTTATTTTCGAATTGCAGAGATTAAATAAAAACTTTGAGATGATGCTCTATCCAAATCAACGACATGGTATTGGAATGCCGCTGGCACAGCATGCAACACGCGAACGGGTTAAGTTCTGGTTTAAGAATTTACTCGGAAGAGAATTGGATACAAATAAAGACTAAATAAAATCCTCTTGCTCTTGATCGTTGTCCTGATCATGATCGAGAGCATGATCAAGAGCAAGAGCAAGATTAAGAATAGACTATGGAATACAACGAAAATCCAAAATCGTATTATGCACCTATGCATACTGCAGAACATCTTCTTAACGGAACAATGGATCAGATGTTCAAACGGGGACGAGCATTCAGTGCTCACATCGAAAAGAAAAAATCAAAGTGTGATTATCACTTCGATCGTAATTTAACACCGGAAGAAATTAAAAAAATTGAAGAAATTGTAAATGAGAAAATTGCACTCGATCTTCTGGTTGCTGAAAGTTTTATGAATAGAGATGAAGCGCAGAATTATTTTAATCTAAGTCGTCTGCCGGATGAAGCCGGAGATAATTTAAGAGTTATTAGTATTGGTGATTATGACAAATGTTTGTGCAGCGGTCCACATGTAAATTCAACTAAACAGATCGGCGGCTTCAGAATTATTTCTACCGATTTTAATAACGGAGTTTTAAGAGTCCGTTTTAAAATAAATGAGCCGAAATGAAAAACTATTTAATTATATTGATTTTTCTGTCATCATCTCTGATTGCTCAGGCAATTAAAGATTCTGATAAGACAAAAATTCTTTTTGAATTGGAGCAGCAAAGAATTGCATGGAATAACGGCGATTTGGAAAGTTATATGAATGGATACTGGAACTCGGACTCATTAAAGTTTGTCGGCAAGCGAGGGGTTCAATACGGCTGGAAAGCTACATTTGAGAATTATAAAAAAGGTTATCCGAATAAAGAAGCAATGGGCTATTTATCTTTCGAAGTAATTTCACTGGAAGAACTTGGCAGCAATTCAGCATTCATGATCGGTAAGTGGAAACTCGATTACCCTGATAAACCTTCAGTAGAAGGACATTTTACATTGCTATACAAAAAATTTAACGGGCGATGGCTCGTAGTTGCGGATCATTCATCGTAATTTTTTTAATCTGTGAAAATCTGCACGATCCGTGTTCATCCGCGTTCTATTAAGGAGAAATAATTAACAGATGCAGACGGAAATTTCAACACTTCAGGAATTTGATGAAGTAACAAAATCTAACATTGCGGTTACATTCTATATGAGCACACCCGACTGTAATGTATGTAAAGTTCTCAAACCAAAGTTGATAGAATTCCTTTCTGATAAATTCCCGAAAATAAAATGCATTTATGTGAACATTACCGATGCAAAGGAACTTGCTGCACAGAAAAATGTATTTACCGTTCCCACAATTCTATTTTACTTTGATGGAAGGGAGTATATCAGAAAAGCGCGATTTGTAAATTTTGACGAGCTGGAGAAGGAACTATCAAGATATTATCGGTTTCTTGAGTAGTTTTATTAAAGATTCACACGCAGAGGTCGCAGAGATTGCACAAAGACCGCAAAGAAAAATATTTTATGTTTATTTATTATTGAATACTTTTCTTAAAATTTTTACATCTAGCTTGCCCATTTTTAACATAGCCTCTGTAACCCTTGCCAGCTGTTTCTTGTCTTTTGTTCTTATCATCTCATCCATTTCAACCGGGACAATTTGCCATGAGACACCAAATTTATCTTTAACCCATCCACACTGCTGTTCAACACCGCCTTCAGTAAGTTTTTCCCAGTAGTAGTCAATCTCTATCTGATCTTTACAATAAATCATAAAAGAGAGAGCTTCGTTAAAATCGAACTCGTGTTTCATTGCCCCGCCACTCATCGCATTGAAAATGTAACCATTCAGTTTGAATTGTGCAAAGAGAAGAGAACCATCCGGCATGCCAGTCGGCGAGTTTGACAGGTTTACTCCATCCATTTTTATCTCTAAGAGATCCCCAAATAGTTACGTCGGGATTACCTTCGTGTGTTCCACCGAACCAAACAGCCATTATCTTTCCATCTGAAAGTTCAACCAGAGATGAGGCGTGGCATTGCTTGAAGGGAGGCTCATTAAAAATAAATTCATTCGAAATAATCTCTACATTCTGCGCTATAGATTCGAAGTTGCAGATCAATAAGATCAAAGAAAAAATTAATAGATGTTTTATATGCATGATTATATAATTAAATAAAAAAAGGATAGGAAAAGTAATGTCAATGTAATTGCAATTAATGCGAGGAAACGATAAAATTTACTGAGAACTATAACATCATCAAATGCCCATTTTTCAAGGTGAGCATAATAACCGCGCCCATCTACTAAGGCAAACCCTAATAGCGCAAAAATTATCGGGAATAGATTACCGGTAAAATAGGTTATATACACAAGACCACGTGATGCAACATGAATTATTGATGCAAGAATTCTTTCTATAACACCCATCCATTGTAAGGCCATATTATCTTCAGATTTTTTAATTGTTTCGTCAGAATGTTGTTCAAGAGGAGTTCCCTCTAAGGGGTTTTTCATAAATGGGAGAATTATTGCTTCTATAGATCCGGCAGCAATTCCGAATCCGATTAACTCTGTGAAGGTAAGTTCCTTTACTACAAAAATGAAAAAGAATAAGGTTGCGCCAAGTTCAGAGAATGAGGAAACAATTCCTTGAATTATTGCAAGCCATTTGTTAGAAAATTTTTTATGAACGAACTTTACAACTACCAGATGATATAACGGGAGTTTTAATGCCACCGTTCCCGCTGCATAAGCAATAGCTCCTTTACCGATTATTTTCCTCGATACATCAAACCAGAGTACTAACACTAAAATTGGAATAATTCCAACAGCAACCGAGGCAGCATTCGGTAAGTATTTTGTAAAAGTTTTTATAAGTTGTTTCATTTCTTAGCCTCCACCCGTTGCTTTATACCCAAAAGACATTTTCTCATCATGATTATGTCACCGATATCATAGATAAGATAGTATAGAATCCATGGGCTCATCCATTTGTACTTCGTTCGAAGTCGTGTTAAGAGACGTGTCTGCTGACCACCTTCACTACTAAGAAACCAAAGCCATGTTGCACTTCCTTTTTTATCATCCCAAAGGATATATTCATTGAGGCAAAAATCTTTAACCCACATTCCGTTCTTCTGGTTTGGTGTAAAAGGAATAAACTGACCAATTTCAATTACCTGATATTCCGGAATAATAGAAGAAGAACTTGGTATTCCGGCATTGTCCATCCAATCAATGCTATACCAGCCGGCGCGCTTTGATCCGATCTGAATAATCCACGGCCATACCTCTGCCGGAGATGCTTTAATTGAGACCGCTCTGGTTGCAATGAAATCCGGTTTGGAAACAAGTACATCCCCGGGTAAGCTTATGTTTACTTCTGCCGGAGTCGCTCCCCAACGAAGCTGACGTGGCCTGATCCAAAGGAGGTAAAGAAAAAGTATAACAATGATTGAAATGGCAATGATAAAGAGAATCATAACTCCTCATGATTAATAACAAGAAAGAACAAATGAAATGTGACTAATTATTGTAAATAATTCTATCTGTTTGAACGAAGAGGTGGATCATTTTCTAGATTAATAATTCTTGCCAGCATTATCAATTTAAAGAACAGTACTGTTATATCTGTTCTGAGCCGTCTATTCGTCATCTATGTTCCATCTACAATTGTTGCTTCCCGAGTTACTTCCTTAAGATTTTCTCCATCGGTTTGCCCTTTGCCAATTCATCTATCAACTTATCAAGGTAACGAATCTTTTGCATCAGCTTGTCTTCAATTTCTTCTACGCGGTATCCGCAAATTACACCTGTAATTTTAGAAGCGTTGGGATTGAATTTTGGCGCCTTGTTGAAGAATGTTTCGAAATCGGTCTTGTCGTCAAGATACTTCTGCAAAGTTTTTTTATTATATCCGGTAAGCCAGAATATAATTTCATCTACTTCTTCTTTTGTTCTACCTTTTTTTTCCGCTTTATTAATATAATGCGGGTAGACACTTGCAAAAGGCATGTTAAATACTTTTGAGTTATCCATGTTAAGTTGTATTTCCTGTAATTATAAAACTATCTTGTTGCGTTACAATCGGTTATTGACATAAAAAATTTTTAGTCTGTAGTTAAATTGCTTAACATAATTATACTTCTTGATTTAGTAATTATCAATAAATGGAGGTTAGTTATTATCTAAAATGCCAATTTTAATTTCGTTTTTACTTAATAGATAATCAACAGCACATAATTATTTAATATTAGGTCTACCTAAAAGAGAAACCTGTATTAAAAATGCTAACGATGTTTCGACAACGCCGATAAAGAAATAAAGGAATTGAAGAAATTCTCCTCCGCCTATCATGTTGACCTGAATAAAAATCCAGATCATTAATGCAATTCCAAACAGAGCGCCGGTGTATCCGGCAAGTTGATGTTTGCGGAATGTTAATATGCTTGCAGCAATCTGACCGACTCCATTAATGCTGAAAAGAATTATACCCGGAATAAAAAAATTGCTGAAAGGTGAGCTCTTTAATAATTCAACAGGGGCGTTGAAAACAGAACCGGATGGATATAAAAATAATAAAGAACCGGAAACTAGTGCTGTAATTCCAACAAAAGCCTGAAAAATTCCTTGAGTAACAAAAATCATTTTCTTCATTTATTGACCCACAATTTTGTTTTTAAAACAGATTTATATCAACCTGAAACTAAACGTAGCTATAAAAAAGATTAACGACAGAGTAAGCAGCAATGTAACAATTATATGATAAGTCTGGCTTTTAATAAAGGCAAGACTTGTTAAAAAAACTAACGGAATTAAGTTGGCAAAATTTGATTGATGAAAATATTCTCGATTAAAAATAATATGACGGATTATATCCAGTAAGGGATTGAATGACATTAGAATAAAATACCATCGTCTGTTAGAAAAGTAATATTCTTTTAGATCGTATTTAATATCATGGGAAGCTTTTGGCAGAACACAGCCTGATGCAAGATACATTGAAATTGGATTTAGAATAATGAAAGAGAAGAAAAGAAAATTCCAGGTCTCCATATCTTTGGCTTTGTAAATACCCCACCACCATTGAACTTGCACGAAGAATGTTCCGATTGCCCAATAAATAGGAAGCCAGTGGAAGCGGACATTTTTTCTTTCCTTAATTAATGAATTGAAGTTTGTTAATATTTGAGCTAAGCCGAGACCGATTATTATTGATATAAGTGTTAATACATGCTGGAAAGAATTCACTTTCTGTCCTTTCTAAATATTTATAACTGTTGTTATAATGTTATCACTTTTTGATTTGTAAGCTGAGTTTTTTTAGTTGCTAATAGAGTCTGGATTTATAAGAATCGAAAGTTCCTGATAAAAATCTTCAAATATTTTTTGAGTCGCAAGATAAATTTTCTTTGATCAGTATTAATTCATGACGCTAATTAGAATGTTAACCGTTCCAGAGATGCCGAATCAAATTCATCATGACATTTGTCAGTTATTCTTAGGAAATCTGAATCTTCGTATTATATGTCTGTATAGGAATGGATAACTGATTCTCTTCAGAACCGCAAATGCATAAAAAAACCCTCTCTATTGTTTTAGAGAGGGTTCTCTTGTGGAACTTTATGACTTTGTGTTTTGGTGGCAACAAGATTTCTTTTGCCACTAAGTCACAAAAGCACGAAAGTATTTACTTTAACTCGGGCGTTCTTCCGGGAGTCCATGGGGCATTAACTTTTTCTAACTCCTGTTCAATTGCCTTAATGTCAACTTCGCTTATTTTCTTTAGCTGCTGTAGTACTGGTTGAATTTCCTCGTACAGAACAGAATAAGCAACTTTGGATTTTTCTGTTACATTCGAAGTTGAACGGTTTGCAGATGAAAGCATAGTTCTCAAACGACTTGTAAGTGTAACATCCGAAGGTGGAGTTTCTTCTGCACTTGCTTTCTGTGGTGGTCCGTTGAATGCAAATGAAATATCATCAAGACTCTTTGCAATGGCAGTCGCACGTTTCAGTAATTCGAATTGAGCACCTGGTGTGTTGTTAATTGTCTGACGAATTGTTTCGACTTTTCTAACAAGTTCATCAGTAAAGCGTTGAGCACCTAAAACTGTTCTTGCAAGTTCAGATGCTTTTCTCTGGAATGCAACGAGGTCAGCTCTATTCTCTGCCGGTAGCGTGGTGTTATTTAAGGCAACCACATTAAAATTCACCGGACCAGAAAGAGTTTTTTCTTCTCCTCTGTAAACCATTGAAATTTCAACGCTATACTTACCGGGCAGAACAAACAAACCGCTGTTTTGCCTTGCAGTCGGATCGAACTTATTACTGACTGTTACAGGGTTAGTACTTTCATATTTTAAATCCCAGATCATTCTATTAATGCCAGCCGATGCAGATCTGGTAAGCTTGCGAACAACAAAGCCACCTTCATCTTTAACTTTAAAAATTAAGTAAGGAGCTTTTTCATCTTGCTCTGCTCTTAATTGCTCAACAGATGGTTGTGGAATCGGTTTCCCATCCTTGAAAAGTTCTTTTTCTTTTTGAGTCCTTTCTGCCTTTAATGTTTTTGGTACCTGATTAATGTAATAGGTAAATGTAGCACCAAAATCTGCATTAGGAGATTTGAAATAAGTTGAACCCTGTCCATATCTTCCGCCCATTTGAACATACATTAATGCATCCTTAACCGGGAAGATGTGAGATTCTTTATCGAATACTTCCTTTGATGCAAAACGGAGCGGTGTGTAATCATCAAGAATATAAAATCCTCTTCCGAATGTAGCAATTACTAAATCATTTTCTCTTTTCTGAATTGCAATGTCGCATACTTTTATTTTAGGCAGACCGTTCTTAAGCTCAATCCATTTTGCACCGCCATCAAGACTAAAGAAAAATCCCCACTCGGTTCCAACAAATAATAAATTAGGATTAACAAAATCCTGCTCGATTGTATTAACCGGTCCGTCAACCGGAAGATTGTTTGCGATTGATTGCCATGTTAAACCTTTATCGGTGCTTTTAAATAGATACGGTTTGAAATCATCCCGTTTATGATTATTGAAGGATGCATAAACAACATTCGCATTAAATTTATCAGGAAGGAGATCGCTTACTAATGTAAACTTTGGAACGCCGGGAACTTCAACCTTACGCCATGTTTTAGCATCTTCAGAAACTTGAATCAATCCATCATCCGTTCCGGCATAAAGAAGATTCTCTTTAACAGGTGATTCGGCGAGAGAAACAACAAGTCCAAATAGAGAAGTGCTCATATCTTTTGCAACAGCTTCATAAGGCCAGTATTTACCCATTACCGGAAATGAATTTCTATCTGTCTGAGTTGATAAATCGCCACTAATAACTTGCCAGCTATCACCTCTATCATCACTTCTAAAAACTCTTTCTGAAGCACAATAAATTCTTGTTGGTGAGTGAGGACTAATAAACAAAGGTGTATCCCAATACCATTTATAAGTTTTTTCTCCTTTGTTAGGTTCTGGTCTAATGCTAACAGATTCACCGCTCTTTCTATCATAACGAACCATTCCGCCATATTGTGATTCGGCGTAAACAATATCTGGATTTGTCGGATCGACTGCAGTCCAGAATCCATCGCCGCCATTTGTAACAATCCAGTCGTCATTAACAATTCCATCGGCTTTGATAGTTTGCGAAGGTCCGCCAAAGCTATTGTTATCTTGTGTTCCGCCATAGACGTAGTAGAATGGTAAGCTATTATCTACTGCAACCCTGTAAAATTGTGTAACGGGTAAGTTCTCTTTAAAGTCGTATGTTTCGCCGCCATCCCATGTTTCGTAAATACCTCCATCACCACCAATTATAAAATGTTCTGTATCATTTGGGTCGATCCATAGAGCATGGTCATCAACGTGACGGTTATTATTACTTAAAGGTCTCCATGTTTTCCCGCCATCAACGGTAACATGAGAAACTGTTTCAACCGAATAAACTTTATCAACATTTTTTGGATCACAATAAATTTCATTATAATACTGACCCGCTTCGTGATGGTCGCTCATCTTTTCCCATGAAGCACCGCGATTTGTAGATCGATAAAATCCACTCCCATTTTCAGCAGCTTGCATAATCAAATAAACGTAATCCGGATTAACAGGTGAAACAGCAATTCCCATACCGCCGATATCAACCTTTGGTAATCCATTCATAATTTTTTCCCATGTAGCACCAGAATCAGTTGATTTGTAAACAGCACTCTCAGGTCCGCCTCCAATTTTTGTAAAGATATGTCTTCGTCTTTGTTCGGACGTTGCATAAATTACATCCGGATTACTTGGATCGAAAACAACATTATTAACACCGGTGTTCTCGCTAATGTTTAGAACTTTATTCCATGTTTTACCACCGTCGATTGTTTTGTATAAACCGCGTTCACCACCGGGTCCCCAAACAGATCCTTCTGCAGCAACATAAACAACATTGGAATTTCTTGGATCGATAATTATTCCGCCAATCTGACGGCTTTCTTTTAGACCCATATGCTTCCAGGATTTTCCGCCATCGAAAGATTTGTAAACTCCGGTACCCCAGCCCAATGCACGCTGATGATTATTCTCTCCTGTTCCAACCCAAACAACATTTGTGTTGTTAGGATCGATTACAACACAACCAATTGAATAAGGAAGAGTATCGGCAATAGCTATCCATGTTGTGCCGGCATTAGTTGTTTTCCAGACGTGACCGCTTGCAACTGCAACGTAATACTCGCTATGGTTTTTAGGATTGACTGCAAAATCGGCAATTCTACCACTTGTAAATGCGGGACCAATACCTCGCCATTTAAGCCCGGAAAAAGTTGAAGATGTAAAAGGGTCTTTTTCTTTTTGGGGAGGTTGTTTCTCCTTTTGTGCATAAACATTAAATGTTATTGCTATAATAAGGAGAATTAAAAGACGTGATTTTTTCATGCATACTCCACTTTTTATTTAATGAATTATATTGAATCGAAAATGTTAATGATGAATGGGGGATTACAAAAAGTAAATTAAGTAGTCTTTTATAAAATGACAAATCAAAGTCCGTAATTCTGGTCTTGTGATAGCAAACCTAAAAAAAATTTTCTTCTAATTCTATAATAAGTAAAGAAGAGGGGATGAAATTAAAATTAGCGGAAGCAGCGGCGTCCACCTAAGTCCGCCGCTTTTGCATTAAAGCAAAGCTTCCGTTTTTTAGACATGCCAACTTTGATACTCTCGCAGAAGGCACGTCTTTTTTTTTATCGCTTTTCATAAGCCGGTTGTTTCGGCTCTTTGTAAGGATTCTTTTCAAGTGCTTTTAAAATTTCCTGAACGGCTCTTTCGAGCTGAGGATCAATACCCTTTGCAAGTTTTGACGGATCATCAATTACTTCGATATCAGGATCAACACCATGACCTTCTTTAAACCATTTTCCGTCAGGGTCATACATTCTGAATGTAGGAACTGATAAACTTCCACCATCAATTAAAGTTGGTGCGCCGGTTATACCGATTAATCCACCCCATGTTCTTGTGCCGATAAGTGGACCTAATCCGGCTTTGCGGAAATAATCCGGGAATGCATCACCACCCGAGCCACTCCATCCGTTAATCAGCATTACTTTCGGACCGAAGTGAGCTTGAGGAGGCCATTGCCAGTTTTTACCATCCCGAACAGCCCAGTATGCAAGTGGTTTCCTGTTTAGTAATTCGATAAAGCGATCAGGAATTTGCCCGCCATTGTTAAACCGCTCGTCAATAATTAATGCTTCTTTATTTATCTGAGGATAGAACATTCTAACAAGTTCATACTGTCCATCACCAACACCTGTACTAGGGACATAAATGTAGCCGACTCGTCCGTCAGTTTTTTCTTCAACATATTTTCTGTTCTGCTCAATCCATTCAAGGTTACGCAAACGTGTTTCGCTTGATAAAGTCTGAACAAGAATTTTTTTAGCACCATCCATTGTAGGTTTGTCGTTAATTGTAAGCTCAACGGATTTATCTGCAAGTCCTTCGAATGCAGCCCACGGAGCTTTATTAACATCAAGTTTCTGACCATTGACGGCTAAAATATAATCACCGGTTTTAACTTTTAATCCGGGCATTAGTAAAGGTGAACGAACCTCGTTATCCCAAGGTGCACCGTTGATAATCTTTTTAATTCTGTAAGCACCGTTTGCAACTTCCCAATCAATACCAAGATAACCGACGTTTCTGAAATCAGCTTCATCGGTATCGCCACCGCTGCGGTATGTATGCGATGCGTTTAATTCGGAAATCAATTCACCTAAAATGTAATTAAGATCCCAACGAGTTACGCAGTAATCAACCAATTTACCGTAACGAGTACCCATTTCTTGCCAGTCAACACCGTGCATGTTTTTATCGTAAAAGAAATCTCTTACGAAGCGATAAACATCATTAAAAATTTGTTTCCATTCCTGTTGCGGATCAACAGTCATTTCCATCATTGAAGTAGGCATTTTCTTATCGAGTTTCTGATTCTCCGCAATATCAATTACAGAGAAAGATCCGGATTTGACTACAGCCAATTTTTTGCCATCTGCAGAAACAGTAAAGCCATCAACATCATCAACTATTTTTTTCTCTTCACGTTTATCGATATCATAAAAGAAGAGAGGTTTGTTTTTATCTGCAGAACCGGTGTTAGGAGTTCTATGGAAAATTAGTTTCCCTGGTACAGCAGCAAGGCGCGCAAAATTTCCGTAAGCTGGTGGTAAAATTACTATTCTGTTTTCGAAATTATCAAAAGTGATTTTTACTTCTTTAGATTTATCATCCTTCTTTTCTTCTTTAGGTGTTTCTTTTTTCCCTTCATCTTTCTTTGGTTCTTCTTTTTTTACCTCATCTTTTTTTATAGCTGTAGTGTCATTTTTTGGTGCAAGCGGAGAAAGGATGTCGTTTGTCAATGTAATCAAAGCTAAGTTTGTTGCATTTGGATATACCCACGTGTTATCAAAGTCGCTGTAAACAGGCGCAAAGTTTCTATTTGTCATAAAGTATAAATATTTCCCGTCAGGATCGAACACAGGTTCGGTATCGGTATAAAAACCTGATGTTGCCTGAACGGTTTTTTGTTCTTTAGTATCATAAATAAAAATTGCACTACCACGATTATCAAGATCATTCTGATATGCAAGCCATCTGCTATCTGACGACCAACTCGGTTTAAATTGTGTCAAATTCCCTTGATACCAGTATTTCCCTTTGTCAACCTTGTATGTTTTATCCTTTTCCAAATCATAAATCATTATGTCCATAGCTTTGTCTACAAATGCAATCATCTTGCTGTTTGGTGACCAGTAAAGATTGTATCTGTATCCTTCACCATAAGAAGTAAGTTTCTTCTCTTCATCCGGTTTTTCCATGTCGCGGATTGTTAACTCATATTCTCCGGATTTATCGCTCCAGTAAGCAACATACTTACCGTTTGGCGACCAGGCAGGATATCTTTCTGCAACACCTGAAGTTTTTGTAACGTTTATAACCGCACCGTTTTCTGCCGGCACGTTAAATATTTCTCCACGTGCCTCAATCATAGCACGCTTACCGTCGGGTGAAAGTGATAAGCTCTGAATCATTGTGCTTACTTTTTCATTCCGCGGCATTAATGTAATTGCATCTGTAACTACATTAACTTTTACTTCGCGGTACTTTTCATCAGAAAGATTTAGCAGATATAGTTTTCCTCCGGCTTCAAAAACAATGTCTGATGGACCTAAAGATGGAAAGTGAATATCGAAGTCTGTGAATTTAGTAATCTGTTTCAGTTCTTTTGTGTCCAGATTATACGACCAGATATTCATTCTTACTTCCGATCCGCGGTCTGAAAGGAAATAAATTTTTCTACCGCTCCACATTGGCAATTCATCACCCGCGGGATTAACTATGATATAATCAACCGTTAATTTTTCAAGATCGAACAACCAGATATCTGCAGCATCACCTCCACGGTATCGTTTCCAGGTACGGAAGGATTCTGTCTTGTTTGTATAAACAATTTGTTTTCCGTCGGGTGATAGAGAAGCATGTTCTCCATAAGGAATAGGAAGTTTTTCTGGTAATCCCCCCTTTGATGAAACTTTGTAAAATTGGCTGAAGCGTTGCTTACCGCTTTCACTTGAGTTTACAAATAAAAGATTTTTCCCGTCAGGGTACCAATCAATAATTCTGTCTGCCATACCATGGTTGGTTGCACGTGTTGGAATTCCACCAGTAGTAGGGACAACATAAACATCCATGTTGCCGTCGTAATTGCCGCTGAATGCAATTTGGGAGCCATCAGGAGAGAATTTTGGAAATACTTCCTGACCTCTGGGTGAACTTAATTTTGTAGCAGTTCCACCTTCTTTGGGAACGGTCCACAAATCTCCTGCATAAGAAAATACAATATGAGTTTTTGATACATCCGGATATTGCAACATTCTAGCATCAATTTGGGCGTAAAAGTTTGCCGCAAACGAAAATAAAACAACAATTGAATAAAAAAGTTTTTTCATAAGCCCCCTTATGTAGTGTGTTTTAGAATTGTTTATTAATTGTAAGTATATCAAATAGAAGGTCTTTCTTTTATTCCTAAGTTATGAATTTGTTTGGACGGTTTCAAAAGTTTTTTGATCAAATTGGAGATTTGATCTTTGTGAAATTAGCTAGGGCATATAAAAAAATTTTAAAAATATTTGTAGTAAAATGATAATATCGTATATTTACGATGAACGATTAAGGAGGTTATATGGCGCTATCTAAAATTGACGATTTCACACAAGAAGAAATCTGGCTTGCAAATGTTTCGAAAACTCTTTCGCATCCGGCAAGAATCCGAATATTAAAAATATTGAACGATATGAATTCATGCATGGTCGGTACTATTGTAGATAAACTTCCTCTGGCACAGGCTACTGTTTCCCAGCACCTAAAAGAACTGAAACGTGTAGGTTTGATTGAAGGTGAGATCGACGGACCCAAAATTTGTTACTGCATCAATAATCAAATGTTGCAAAAAGCTAAGGCAGCATTAGATAAATTATTTTCAAAAATAGGTTGCTGCTAATTAAACAATTAATAAGGAGAGTAAAAATGGAAGCTAATAATGAAATAAAACAGATTGTGAAAGAAAAATACGGCGAGATAGCAAAAGCTTCTTCAAGCATAGGATGCTGTGGACCATCCTCATGCTGCGGATCATCAGATAATAGTATCCTTGGTTACACAGTAATGAAAGATGAATACGATCATCTTAGCGGTTATGTAGCAGAAGCAGATCTTGGATTGGGCTGTGGGCTACCAACAGAATATGCTGGAATAAAAGAAGGTAATACTGTGGTTGATCTTGGAAGCGGCGCGGGGAATGATGTTTTTATCGCACGCTCAATTGTCGGTGAAAAAGGAAAAGTAATTGGTATTGATATGACCGAAGAAATGATTGAAAAAGCTATTAGAAATAATGGAAAACTTGGTTATTCAAATGTTGAATTCAAATTTGGTGATATAGAAAATATACCGTTAGAAAATTCAATTGCTGATGTTGTTATAAGCAATTGTGTTTTGAACCTTGTGCCCGATAAAAAGAAAGCATTTGCAGAGATTTATAGAATTTTAAAACCGGGGGGACATTTTTGTGTATCTGATATTGTAGTTAAGGGAGAACTTCCCGCCAATTTAAAGAAATCAGCCGAAATGTATGCGGGTTGCGTTACAGGAGCTATACAGATGGAAGAATATCTGAAAATAATAGATGATACCGGCTTTAAAAATTCCGTAATCAATAAAACAAAAGTGATTGACTTACCGGATGAAGTATTGAGAAATTATCTAAGCGATTCTGAAATTATTTCATATAGAAAAAGTAAGATAGGGATTATAAGCATAACTGTTTCCGCAAATAAGTAATTAGGTATTGGCAAATAGAATTTTCAAAAAATATTTTTAATAAATTAATAGTATTTACTATATTTCGTCTAACAACGAAATGAATCATGGAAGATAAAGTAAAATTTTTTAAAGCGTTATCGGACTCTAACCGGTTAAGAATTCTTAAAATGCTTCAGACAAAGCCCCTTTGTGTATGTGAAATTACGCATGTGCTAGGACTAGCAACATCTACGGTTTCTCAGCACTTAAAAATTTTAAAAGAATCCGGCTTTATTCTTGAAGAAAAAGAAGGTAAATGGGTTAATTACTTTATTAATCCAAGGCCATCAGATTCAAGGATTACATCATTGCTTACATCTCTCGATTTTTGGATAGCAGATCAATCAATAATTATCGATGACAAAAAACGGGTATTAGAATCCGATCGGAATATTATCTGTGCTAAATAAATTTTTTAATTAACATTTCGATTAATAACGAATTAGGTTAATATGAATTGGAAAGAACAATATAAATCATTTTTATGGATATTAGGATTTTTCCTTTTTGCATACTTTATGCCCATAGAAAAAGCGTCATTCAAGTCAGCAATATATGAAGCGTTTAACCTTGCAAAGTGGTATGCGCGTGAACATGTGCTCTTATGTTTAATCCCAGCATTTTTTATAGCCGGGGTAATTGCTGTATTTGTAAGCCAGGCGGCGGTAGTAAAATATTTTGGTGCAAAAGCTAAAAGGTGGGTCGCCTATTTAGTTGCTTCAGTTTCAGGTACAATACTGGCTGTCTGTTCATGCACAGTGCTTCCATTGTTTTCAAGTATTCACAAAAGAGGAGCTGGATTAGGACCAGCAATTGCTTTCTTATATTCTGGTCCAGCAATAAATATTCTTGCAATTATTTTAACTGCACGAATACTTGGTATGGAACTTGGGATTGCAAGAGTTATTGGAGCTGTTACTTTCAGCATAGTTATAGGTCTGATGATGTCTTTCATCTACCGTAAAGAAGAAAAACAAAGAGAAGCCGCACAACTTGCGATGCCTAATGTTGAGGAAGATAGACCAATGTGGCAGACCGCTCTTCATTTTTTTATTCTTGTTTCAATTCTGGTTTTTGTAAACTGGGGCAAGCCGGATTCAAACGAAGGATTCTGGTATTTCATGTTTGCGAATAAATGGTTTATCACTTCAGTATTTGGAATTGGTTTTGCTCTTTCTATGATCTTCATTATAAAAGTTAAGAGAATACTGGTTGTTGCCGGTACTCTTGCAGTTATAATTGCGGCATTTATTTTCTACTGGAGCCCAATAATTCCTTTTATAGTGGGAGTAATATCAACAACAATTGTATTAACATTTGCTGAAGGGGAGCCAAATCAATGGCTTGGAGAAACATGGGGTTTTACAAAGCAGATTATGCCTTTGCTTGGGGCTGGAGTGTTGATAGCTGGATTTCTGCTTGGTTCCCAAGAAAATCCCCAAGGAATAATTCCAAATGAATGGATCGCAAATCTTGTTGGGGGCAATTCAATCTTTTCCAATTTCTTTGCCTCTTTTACCGGTGCTTTCATGTACTTTGCAACACTAACAGAAATCCCAATTCTTCAGGGATTAATTAATAGTGGAATGGGAAAAGGACCCGCTCTTGCACTTCTGCTTGCCGGTCCGGCACTCTCTTTACCTAACATGCTTGTAATAAGGAGTGTTATTGGTACTCAAAAAACAGTTGTTTATGTATCTCTAGTTGTGGTAATGGCTACAATAAGCGGACTTATTTACGGAACATTTTTTTAATCAATGAAAGGAAATAGAATGAATAAAAGAATCTTAATCCTCTGCACTGGAAATAGCTGCCGTAGTCAGATGGCAGAGGGATTTCTGAAGTCGTTTGATAAAAATCTTGAAGTTTTCTCAGCGGGAACTAAACCTTCATCTCAGGTTCATCCCAAAGCGATTCAGGTTATGAAGGAAGTTGGAATCGATCTTAGCAATAATTACCCAAAGCATTCTGATCAATTCATAAATGATCCTTTCGATTATGTTATAACTGTCTGTGACAATGCTAAAGAATCATGTCCAGTCTTTATGGGAAAGGTTGGTAAACAAATTCATATCGGGTTTGAAGATCCTGCAGATGCTACCGGAACCGAAGAGGAGGTTCTTGCTGTGTTCCGGAAAATCAGGGATGAAATTAAAAGAGATTTCTTCGAATTTTATACACAAGAAATAAAATAGAACGCGAATTAGCGGATTAAAGAGGATAAAAAATTTTCATTGTTTTAATAAGTTATAAAGGAGAAATAACATGCTTGATATTAAAGTGTTGGGACCCGGATGTGCAAACTGCATAAAATTGGAAAACCTTGTAAAAGAAGTTGTTGCAGAAAACAACTTACCTGCTAATGTAGAAAAGATTACCAACAGGGAAGAATTTCTTAATTACGGAATTATGCTTACACCGGGACTTGTAGTGAACGGTAAAGTATTGGCAAGCGGAAAGATTCCAACAAAATCTACGCTTGAACACTGGCTTAAAGATTTTCTCTCAGTGTAACTCTGTGACTTCTCTGTGTTCTTCTGTGCAATTTTTTTTACGGAGTAGAATGTGCACAAACAAAGGTGATAAAAGTGAACTTCGACAACTCAAAAGAATGGCACTGGTTTAAGGGAGGGATACTTGTCTCGCTTCTATCGGTGGCAACTTATTTTATTTTTGCATCAATTGCAGAACGTAATTATCCGTTCGGAATAACAGCCGGTTTCGGATATATTGCTGGTAAGTTCGGTTCTCTGTTCGATGGATTAAATGAAAATCCTGTTATCAAAAGATTCAGTGAAAAACCAGATGCACTTATTGAATTCTATTCTCTTATCGGACTGGTAATAGGAGGTTACACTGCATCAAAGCTTTCCGGTACATTTTCAAGTGAAAACATGCCAGAAGTATGGGAGAAATACCACGGTAAAAGTCTAATTAAAAGATATTTGTTAGTTCTTGTCGGAAGCATGCTTATTGGATACGGCGCAGCACTCGCCTCGGGATGTACTACAGGAAATATTCTTCAAGGTTGGGCTCATCTATCTTTAGGTAGCATTGTTGCCGGAGCTTCTTTTTTTGTTGCGGGAATAATCACTGCAAGGTTACTATACCCCAAAACAGGAGGCGGCAATGACAATAATTAACGTTCTCTTCGGTCTGGCAGTCGGTTTTCTTTTCGGATACATTTTAACCCGAACAGGAATTACTAAATACCCGCGTGTCATGGGAATGCTACTGCTTAAGGATTTTAAGATTCTAAAATTCATGCTCACAGCCGTCATCTCATCAATGATTTTATTTCATCTGTTTGGCGATCTTGGGCTATTAAAAGTTGTTCCAAAAAATCTTGATTGGGGAAAACTTATTGGCGGATTAATCTTCGGAACAGGAATGGGAATTCTTGGTTACTGTCCGGGGACAATGATGGCAAGAATTGGCGAAGGCAAAAAAGAAGCAATACTTGCTTTGTTTGGAATGGCACTTGGCATTTTTATTTATGCATTAACTATTAAATCAGTCAAAACCGCTCTGCTTTCAAACGAAATAAATGGAGATATATTTATACTAATTGGGTTGAACCGATGGATTGTTATAACTTTTGCATCTATAATTTTCTTGGCAATCGTCTACTTCGTTAACAAAAAAGTAAGTGATAATAATAAAATATTTTAAGGATAAAATGTTATGAGTGAAGCAGTATCAAAAAAATTATCTTTCTTCGATCGCTACCTCACAATGTGGATTTTCATAACTATGTTTATTGGTGTTGCTGTCGGGTCGTTCTTTCCAGGAATAGCAAATTTTTGGGATTCTCTAAGCAGCGGCACTACAAATATTCCAATAGCTATTGGATTAATTTTGATGATGTATCCGCCTCTTGCAAAAGTTAAATATGAAGAACTTCCAGTTGTATTCAGAAATGTCAAGCTTCTATCATTATCACTCATTCAAAACTGGATTGTTGGACCGCTAGTGATGTTTATTTTAGCCATCATCTTTTTGCCGGATAAGCCCGAAATGATGATTGGAGTTATACTTGTCGGTTTAGCACGCTGTATTGCGATGGTTTTAGTTTGGAATGATTTAGCAAAAGGTGATTCTGAATTGGCAGCCGGGCTGGTAGCATTCAATGCAATTTTTCAAGTCTTCCTTTATTCAGTTTATGCATACATCTTTATAACAATACTCCCTCCTTTATTCGGATTTAGTGGAGCTTTGGTTGATATTTCAATTAGTGAGATTGCAATAACAGTTTTAATATACCTTGGTATTCCATTCTTTGGAGGAATGATTACACGCTACTCGCTAATAAAAGTCAAAGATAAAAATTGGTATCATAAAAAATTCATTCCTAAAATTTCAGTTTTAACTCCAATTGCATTGCTCTTCACAATTTTTGTGATGTTCTCTCTGAAGGGAGAAAAAATTGTTGAATTACCGCTTGATGTAATACGTGTAGCAATTCCTTACATCTTCTATTTTGCTGGAATGTTCTTTGTTACTTTTTTTATCGCAAAACGAATCGGAGCTGGGTATGAAAAATCGACAACCGCTGCCTTTACTGCCGGCAGTAATGATTTTGAATTAGCTATTGCAGTAGCTGTTGCTGTATTTGGAATAAATTCTCAAACAGCATTTGCTACAGTTATTGGTCCTTTGGTAGAAGTGCCGGTGTTGATTATGCTTGTAAATGTTGCGCTGCGATTTAAGAAAAAATATTTTGCTGAAACAGTAGAATTAAAAATGCCAAGTAAATAATAATAAAGTTATAAGGTTACAATATGAACTGGTTAACAAATCTTGAGCAAGCAAAAGAAGAATCATTAAAATCACACAAGCCAATTCTTCTTCAATTTGAAATGGACGGCTGCGGCGGCTGTAAAAAAATGAATGCTACCACATATAAGGATCAAAAAGTTATTGATGAAATGAATGAGTGGTTTGTGCTGCTTAAACTTGATTTGATAAAAGATAGGGAAGCAAGAAAAATGCTTGGTGCATATTGGACACCTTCTTTTTACTTTCTTGATCAAAATGGTAATTCATATTATCATTTTAACGGCTATCTTCCAGCAGATGAATTCAGAGCAATGATGAGATTAGGAATTGCTGAAACAATTATGCCTCGCGGAAAATACGATGATATAATTAATATAATTGATAAAGATATTGACGAGTTGGTTAATACATCTTTTTACCCGAAACTTTTAGTAGCTAGGGAAACTGCTCGTTATATTAAGATAAAAGATAACTCTCAACTAAGAAAAACATTAAAAGAAATACAAAACTCACATCCAAATTCTACTGAAGCAAAAATGTATTTCTGGGATGAATAAAATATTAGAGGAAAATAAAATGAACAAATCACCAATGGAATTACTAAAACATTTTGCTCCTGAGTTTGCTGAAAATCAAATGCAGGAAAAAGCTCTCATCTTTGAGAATAACAGGTATCAAAAAGTACCGAATAAGTACAAAATGTTAGTTGGAATAGGAGTTGCAGCAGCGTTAGGCAGTGATACCTGCACGCAGATGTGGGTGAAGATGGCAAAACAAAATGGTGTCACAAACGAAGAAATTATTGAGGCAATAAATGTTGCCCGGTATATGAAACAGGCAACGGTGAACGATACTGTTGCGAATTCATTAAGAATATTAGATGGAGAATAAAAATGATTTCAGTAAAAGTACTCGGGACAGGATGTAAGAAATGCCTGACTCTCGAAAACAAAATTAGAGATCTCGTTTCAACAAATAATATTAATGCAGTGGTAGAAAAAGTAACTGATATAAATGAAATGATAAATTATGGAATTATGATGACACCAGGACTTGTCATAAATGAGCAGGTTAAAAGTTTCGGCATAATCCCAAAAGATGAGCAATTATTTAAATGGTTGAACGGAGAGTAAGATGAAAAATATTTTATTAACAATAGTACTTGTTGCTTCCGTTATAATTCAGGGCAGTTACGCTCAATCAAAAGATAATAAAACAAAAGCACCCAACACTAAAAAGGCAAAAGTAACATTCATAGAACTTGGTTCAGTTAACTGCGTGCCCTGTAAAATGATGCAGCCAGTGATGAAAGCTATTGAAGAAAAATACGGCGAACAGGTTAAAGTTGTTTTTTATGATGTGTGGACACAGGAACAGAAAAAATACGCACAGGAATACAGAATCAAGTTAATTCCAACTCAAGTTTTTCTTGATGAGAACGGAAAAGAATTTCATCGTCACGAAGGATTTTATCCCGAAGCAGAAATAGACAAAATACTACAGGATAAGGGACTGAAACCGAAGAGTTGAAGATGTTCAAGTCATTACGAGTCCCGATTTATCTGAGCAAAGCAATCTTCTTTAAAATTTCAGATTGCTTCACTCCTGCCTACCGGAAGGCAGGTCGTTCGCAATAACAATAATTAAAAAGGGAAATTATGTTAGATTCGATTTTCACAACACTTTACGAAGCAATGATGGGTGCGGCATGGATTGCAGTTCTTGCATCATTTGGTTGGGGGGTTCTAAGTATTTTACTTTCACCTTGTCATCTTTCCAGCATTCCGTTGATTGTTGGTTTCATAAGTTCTCAAGGCAGAATGACGGTAGGAAGAACTTTTAACATCTCATTTGTTTTTGCTTCAGGAATATTAATAACCATAGCTTTGATTGGATTTATAACTGCATCCCTGGGCAGATTAATGGGTGATGTTGGTACTTATGGGAACTACCTTGTTGCTGGAATCTTTTTTCTTGTAGGACTTTACCTTCTCGATATTATAAAAATCAATTGGAACCTGACCGGATTTCGAAAAACAAATTCAAAGGGTTTACTTGCAGCCTTAATACTCGGCTTATTATTTGGTATTGCTCTTGGTCCGTGTACATTCGCTTATATGGCCCCGGTTCTTGGAATTGTATTTCAAACCGCACAAACGAATTATTTGCTTGCAGTGATTTTTCTTCTTGCATTTGGAATCGGGCACTGTTCTGTTATTGTAGGCGCCGGTACTATGATGGGAAAGGTTCAGAAATATTTGAATTGGAGCGAAGGATCAAATACAATTAAATGGATAAAGAGAATTTGTGGAGTACTAGTAATTTTAGGTGGGATATATTTATTAAGTGTAACCTATTATGACTGAAAGTATTTTGAATAAACATAGTATTCGAATTTTAGATTCTTTATCAGAGGGAATTTATATTATTGATAAAGAATTTAAGATTGTATACGTAAATAAAGCAGCTTCAGAAATTACCGGCATAAAATCTTCTGATGTAATCGGTAAAGTTTGCAGAACATTTTGTAAATCGGAAAGGTGTCAAATTGGTTGCCCAATTACAGAAATTCTTCGAACAGGAAGGAATATTGTAGATTTAGAATCAAGTCTTCAAAATTCTGATGGAAATATTATTCCTGTTAAATTAAATGCCTCTGTTTTGAAAAATGAAGATGATGATCCGATTGGTGGAATTATTTCTTTTAGAAGGGATTCTAAAATTAGCTTTGATGATTATTTAAAAAACAAAGATCACTTTTATGGTATTGTTGGAAAATCCAAAGCAATGAAAGAGCTTTTTAGGATCATTGAAGAAATATCTGGAAGTGATGCAAATGTGCTAATAAGCGGTGAAACAGGTGTTGGTAAAGAAATGGTTGCACAGGCAATTAAGGAGACAAGTAAAAGAAGGGATAAAATTTTTGTAAAAGTAAATTGTGCTGCATTACCGGACACACTTTTGGCAAGTGAACTATTCGGGCATGTTAAGGGAGCGTTCACAGATGCAGTAAAAGATAGAATAGGTAGATTTGAATATGCTGACGGGGGTACAATATTTCTAGATGAGATTACTGAAATTCCAATTAACATGCAGAATCGATTATTAAGAATTATTCAAGAGGGAACATTTGAACGGCTAGGTGAAAGTATTGAGAGGAAGGTGAACGTTCGAATTATTGCAGCAACAAATAAAAATATTAAAGATGAAGTCAAATCAAAAAGTTTCAGAGAAGATCTATATTATAGATTAAATGTTATTCCTCTGTATATACCTCCGCTCCGAGAAAGAAAAGAGGATATAGTTTATTTGGTTAATTATTTTATTAGAAAATACGCTGATAAATACTCTAAAAAGATTGAGTCAGTTCATTCTGAAACGATGGAAATTCTTTATAATCATGATTGGCCAGGGAATGTTAGAGAACTTGAAAATGCAATTGAGTATGCTATAGTTAGATCCAAAAGACAAGATTATTTATGTGTTTGCAGTTTACCACCAAATATCAGAGATAATATTAAATGCAATAAAATTCTGAGCCTTAAAGAAATTGCGATTGATGAAAAAACAGAAACTCTTTTGACTCTTTTGCGCCAGAATAATTGGAATAAAACAAAAGTTGCAAATATTCTTGGAATAAATAGAAGTACCATTCACCGCATATTAAAAGGTAAGAAGAATAAGTAAACAGTTTGTTTCAGCGTTGCAACTTGTTGCACACTTCTGAAGCCCAAGCTTCCCGAATCACTTACCTGTTGCATTCTGTTGCAGCATTCATAAACCTACCTTATAAATATTATAAAAAAGAATATTTTTTTTTGGCAAATTAATTGCATTGTTAATGCCATGAGCGAGATGCTTGGCAATCAATATTTTATGGTAAGAAAGTACTGTGAAGCCCTAGCGGAATTTGAAGAAGAATACAGAAAAGGGACTGCTAATAAATCCGTTCGAAAAAAACTTATTATCTGCTTTATTAAAACAAATAGAATAAAAGAAGCATTCGAAATTTTTATCAAACTCGTTGATGAGGATTTGGAGTTTATAATTAACACCGATCCAATTTTTGATGATTGTCCGTGCCCGGATATTATCTACGAATTAGAAAACTCGATTGAAACAGATAACAGGGATGAGAGAAAACTTATTCTTGGTATGCTATGGCTTTTTTGTGACATAAAAAAATCAATAAAATATTTTTCTAAATTACCGATGGACGACGTAATTGGAGACTTACTCAATAAATTAAACAAAACACAAAATCAATTAAATTTGGAGATCAAAAATGGGAAGTAAAAAAATTTACAGAAAAGATTTCTTAGTAAACACTTCAAAGTATGCGGTAGGAGCAGTTGCAGGAGTTGTGGGATTAAATGCATTAGCGGGCGGGAAAATATTAGCAAATCCCAAATCTGCCGTTTGGCCAATGCCGTGGGTTCCCCTAGATCCGGAAGCGGTTCGACTTAAAGCGCATCATTTATACTGGGCGGATAAGGATTGCGCTGCTGGATGTTTTGGTGGATTTACAGAATTACTAACGGAAAAACTACCTGATCCCTGGGCAAACATTCCGATGGAAATAATGCTTTATGGACGTGGTGGCGGAAATGGATGGGGCACATTATGCGGTGCTGTTAATGGTGCAGCAGCAATTATAAGTTTAGTAACGACTAAGGCAGACTCAGGAAAATTGATTAATGAAATCTGGGGATGGGCAGCTTCTACTGCATTTCCAACAGATGCCGCAAATCAAGCAGCACTGGATGGAAAGTATCAAGATAAAAAATTCAACGGCACATTGCTTCAAAATGTAGCTGGTAGTGTACTATGTCATGCTTCTGTTACCCAATGGTGCAATAGTGCTAAAAAGAAAGTGTCTGATACAGAAAGAAAAGAAAGATGTGCACGTTTAACCGGTGATATAGCAGCACACACTGCCGAGATTCTAAATGCTCACTTTGCAAATCAATTTAAATCTACATATGTAACCAACCCGAATGTTGCACAATGTATGACCTGTCATGGACCAGTTGTTTATAATAACGTGAATTCTCAAATGGATTGTGTACAATGTCATGGATTTCCGCATAGTTCTACTACTAATGTTATTGCAGACAATACTAGCGTTCCATCTGAAATAAGTCTTTCACAGAATTATCCAAATCCATTTAATCCTTCTACAAAAATTCAATTTGCAATACCGAATAGCGAGAAGGTATCGGTAATAATTTACGACATACAGGGACGGGAAGTTAAATCAATAGTCGATCATGAAATACTAAATCCGGGAAGATATACTGTTGAATGGAACAGCACAGATAATTATGGACAGAAAGTATCAAGCGGTATCTATTTCGCTAGATTAACCGCGGGAGGATATCAGCAAACAATTAAAATGAACCTGCTAAAATAGTTTTTTCTATTTGTTGATTATTAAGCCGCTTTAGAGCGGCTTTTTAATTTAATCAAATAAAAGTATAGTATTTAATAAATATAACAGGAGTCAGTACCATTTTGATAAAACTATTATGTGACTTGTTGACGGTATATTTTTTATTTCGCTTACAATTTTCAAACCGCTTTGTTGTGCCAACCCGTAAATCCCCCCGTTGGAAATGTATGACTTAAAATTTTTATAATGATCTTTACCTGCAACGAACTCTACAATTTCATTTAGCACGCTCCAGAATCCTTTGGGGCGGGGTGTTAAATAATCTATAACGATAATTTTATTTGCAGCTTGAGAGAGTAAATTAAGAATCTCAATCCTCAAACTGATATCAACTTCATGAATTACATAAGATAAAACAGCGTAATCATATAGCTTATTCTTTGATGATAGGTATCTAATAATATCTGTGTGGTGAAATGTTATATTTGGCAAAGCAACTACTGACAATTTTTTGTTTGCTAGATTTACATTCCTTATTGATAAATCAATCCCTTCAACTTTACTGCACTTATCTGCAATCTGAAAGGCAAGCCTTCCAGTGCCACATCCAACATCAAGTAATGTAGAGTCATTGGCAATTAGTTTTTTGACTATTGAAAAGGATTTGTCCTGATTGGGTGCAATCAGTTTATCGTAAAATAATCCGTCGTACCAGTGATTTTTATTATATCCCATTTTATATTGAAATAAGTTAACAAATTGGATGAGTGCGGGAGCATTTCGATTCATTTGTTTTTCAAACAGATCCAAAATAAGTAATCAACAGTACTTCGCTCACAGCTAAAAATTAATATGCATTTTAATTAACTATAGAGTAATTTCCCACATAAAAATTATAGTTTTATGCTAAAACCCAAGTTATTTACTACTCTAAAAGATTACAATAAGCAGCAATTCGTTTCCGATCTTACCGCTGGAGTAATTGTAGGAATAGTTGCTCTTCCATTAGCAATCGCTTTTGGTATTGCAAGTGGAGTAACGCCCGAAAAAGGAATTATAACGGCAATATTAGCGGGTTTTATTGTTTCAGCTTTTGGCGGTAGCCGCGTTCAAATTGGAGGACCTACAGGCGCTTTCATCGTAATTGTTTATGGAATTATTCAGCAATATGGAATGACCGGTTTAATGATTGCAACAATTATGGCGGGAATAATTCTCGTAATAATGGGTTTTGCACGGTTCGGTTCGATAATAAAATTTATCCCTTATCCGGTTGTAGTTGGATTTACTTCCGGAATCGCTCTTTTAATATTCTCTACTCAGGTAAAAGACTTTTTTGGTTTAGCAATTAAATCTGTTCCATCAGAATTTCATGAAAAATGGGTTGTATATGCATCTGGCATCTCATCTACTAATTATTATGCACTTGGAATAGCGCTTCTATCATTAATTGTAATGATCTACTGGCCGAAGGTAACGCATCGAATACCCGGTTCTCTAATTGCAATTATTGTATCAACACTTCTCGTCTATTTTTTTAAGTTACCTGTTGAAACTATTGGAAGTAAATTCGGAGAAATTCCTTCAAACATTCCCGAGCCCCACTTCTATCAAATAAATTTATCAGTAATTAAAAATCTGATTGCGCCGGCTACTACTATTGCTATTCTTGCAGCAATAGAATCTTTACTATCTGCAGTAGTAGCGGATGGAATGATAGGCGGAAAACACAGAAGCAATATGGAGTTAATTGCACAGGGATTAGCAAATATTGCATCACCAATATTTGGCGGAATTCCAGCAACCGGTGCGATTGCTCGAACTGCCACCAACATAAAAAATGGCGGAAGAACTCCAGTTGCCGGCATTGTTCATTCAATTACACTTTTATTGATAATGCTCTTCTTCGGTAAACTTGCAAAGCTTATTCCAATGGCAACATTAGCGGCAATACTTGTTGTGGTTGCGTATAATATGAGTGAATGGCGTTCGTTTAAAAGTTTACTCAAAAGTCCGCGTAGCGATGTTGTGGTATTGCTAACAACTTTTTTATTGACTGTTATTTTTGACCTTACTATTGCAATCCAAATAGGAATGATCCTTGCTGTAATTCTTTTTATGCGCAGAATGGCAATGGTCACAAATGTTGGTGTAATAACACGAGAGCTTGCAGACGAAGAAGAATCCTATGATCCGAATTCAATTAACAAAAGGGAAGTTCCAAAAAGTGTAGAAGTATTTGAAGTAAACGGACCATTTTTCTTCGGCGCTGCTTCTACCTTTAAAGATGCAATGCACGTAATTGAAGAACCTCCAAAGGTAAGAATAATCCGTATGCGTAATGTTCCGGCTATTGATGCTACTGGTCTGCATACATTGGAAGAATTCTATAAAGATTCTAAAAAACAGGGCACTACAATAGTCCTTTCCGGTGTTCATACACAACCTCTGTATGCAATGACACAAGCGGGATTGCTGGATCTGTTTGGAGAAGAAAATGTTTTCGGCAACATAGATGACGCTCTTGATAGAGCCAGAGAAATATTAGGGCTTCCTAAGATAGGTAGGCCACAGGATTTTGTACCAAGTGTGCGTAGAGAAATAAATCAGAAATAACACTTACAATTCTTTAAACCATCATTCTCTTTTCTGCATCAAATAATCAGTTATAAAATACTTTTTATAACCCTCTGCAAATATTAAATGCAAACCCCGGTTAATATTTTATTTTACTTATTAAGGGGGAGAATTCATATTTTTATAACCATAAAATAATTTGGATTAATCTTACATATGAAAAACAAAAAAAGACTTATTTCGATTATTTCTGTGATTGCAATTATTGCCATACTGATTTTGATTAAAGTTGATTTTTCCGGTAGCGATGAGACCTCGAATACCCCGGGTCCGGGTGGACCAAGACGCCAAATATCTGTTGATATAATGGTGATTCAGCCACAAAAACTTCAAGACAAAATTTTTGCAAATGGTACAACTCTTAGCAATGAAGAAGTTGAATTAAGAAGTGAAACATCTGGAAAAATAACTGAAATATTATTCGAGGAAGGTAAACGTGTTAAAAAGGGTGATCTGCTTGTAAAAATAAATGATGCAGAACTTCAAGCAACATTAAAGAAAAATCTTTCCAGAGAATCTTTGGCGCGCGATAAGGAATCAAGGTATAAACAGCTTCTCGAAAAGAACATGACAAGTCAGCAAGAATATGATGTAGCATTAAGCGAGCTTAATTCTGTAATTGCCGATGTAGAATTTACCCGGGCACAAATAGAAAAAACGGAAGTCCGTGCACCTTTCGATGGGATAATTGGGTTAAGATCTGTAAGTCTTGGTACTTTTATTTCAACTCAGACAAACATTGCTAAACTTCAAAGTATAAATCCTATCAAAATTGATTTTTCTGTTCCTCAAAAATATTCCGGTATTCTAAGAGAAGGAAAATCAATAAATGTGAAGTTACCGAACACAGGTAAAACTTTTATTGGAAAAATTTATGCTGTTGAGCCGAAGATAGAAGAAAACACACGCACTATTAAAGCACGCGCAACAGTTTCGAACGAAAGAAACGAATTAACTCCCGGTGCGTATGTTGAAGTGGAAATTATACTTGAAGATATAAGCTCTGCTATTTTAGTTCCGTCATTTACAATTGTCCCAGATATTGAAGGTGAAAAAGTATTCCTTTATAAAAAGGGGAAAGCTGTTTTACAAAAAGTATCCACCGGTATTAGAACAGAGAAAGATGTTCAAATAATATCAGGTCTTGATAAAGGGGATTCCTTAATTGTATCGGGTATTATTCAGTTAAGACCAAACGTACCTGTTAAATTAAATACGCCAAATAAATAAATTTAGAATTTTGTTTTAAAACAATACTAACTAAGAAAAGAATAAGTATGAGTTTATCATCAATAAGTATCCGCCGCCCGGTTTTAGCAACGGTAATGTCTATCACAATAGTTTTATTCGGAATTATTGGATATACATATCTTGGTGTTCGCGAGTATCCGAGCATAGATCCTCCTATTATAACAGTTTCTACAAGTTATGTTGGTGCTAATGCAGATGTTATTGAGTCGCAGATTACAGAACCACTCGAAGAACAGATAAATGGTATTGCTGGAATTAGATCCTTGACATCAGTCAGCAGAGACGGAAGAAGTTCTATTTCGGTTGAATTTGATGTTACAATGGATATAGAAGCAGCGGCAAACGATGTGCGTGATAGAGTTTCGAGAGCACAAAGATCGCTTCCGGCAGATGTTGATCCGCCAACAGTTTCTAAAGCTGATGCAGATGCATTCCCGATTTTATTCTTAAGTGTTAAGAGCGATAATAGAAGCCTACTTGAATTATCTGATATAGCACAAAATGCATTCAAGGAGAGAATTCAGACTATCCCGGGTGTTAGTCAGGTTGGTATCTGGGGCGAAAGAAGATTTTCGATGCGTCTCTGGATGGATCCGGCAAAACTTGGTGCTTATAAAGTTACTCCTCTCGATATCCGGAATGCTCTCGCAAGAGAAAATATTGAATTACCATCCGGAAGAATTGAAGGAAGTAATACTGAACTAACAGTAAGGACTTTGGGAAGATTAACAACCGTTGAAGAATTTAACAATCTTATTATAAAAGAATCCGATAAGGTGATTGTAAGATTTAAGGATATTGGTTATGCAGAACTTTACCCGGAGAATGATAGGTCGATTTTAAGAAGGGATGGAATTCCAATGGTTGGTGTAATTGTAATTCCACAACCAGGCGCAAATCATATTCAAATAGCTGATGAATTCTATAAAAGAGTCGAGCAGATTAAAAAAGATTTACCGGAAGATATCAGTCTTGCCATAGGGTTCGATGTTACCAAATATATCCGTAATTCTATAAAGGAAGTTGAAGAAACAATTTTATTGGCGTTTGCATTAGTTATTCTAATCATCTTCTTTTTCTTGAGGGATTGGCGAACGACAATAATTCCAATTATCGCAATTCCAGTTTCTCTAATCGGTGCGTTCTTTATAATGTATCTTGCAAACTTTACAATTAACGTTTTAACACTTCTTGGAATTGTACTTGCGATTGGAATTGTGGTGGATGATGCAATAGTTGTTCTCGAAAACATCTACAAAAAAGTTGAAGGCGGAATGCATCCGGTTGAAGCCGGTATTAAAGGTACTTCCGAAATTTTCTTTGCGGTAATTTCAACTACTGTTGCTCTTGCCTCGGTATTTCTACCAATTATGTTTTTACAGGGAATTACAGGTAGGTTGTTTGTAGAATTTGGTGTTGTAATAGCCGGCTCGGTAATAATCTCTTCTTTTGTTGCTTTAACATTAACACCGATGTTGAGTTCAAGAATTTTAAAACAGAAAGAGAAACACAGCTGGTTCTATTACAAGACAGAACCTTTTTTCAGGTGGATGGAATCCAGTTATAAGAACACTCTCGATTCTTTTATGCGAAAACGATGGCTGGCATTTGTAATAATGATAATATCCGGATTAATAATTTATTTTATTGGTGCAAGTTTAGAATCTGAAATAGCGCCGATAGAAGATAGAGGAGAAGTAAGAATTCAATCTACTATGCCCGAAGGTACTTCCTATGAGATGATGGATAATTATATTATGAATATGACGCGAGTTGTTCAGGAAGCCGTGCCCGAAGCCGAAGCGGTAATATCTGTTACTGCCGGTGGCGGAGGCGGCGGATCGACAAATAGCGGATTTGTCAGGGTTGTATTAAAAGAGCGTGATCAAAGAAAGCGCTCACAACAGGAGATAGCCGACCAGCTAACACGTATTGCTGCTAAATATAATGATGCGCGTTCATTTGTAGTTCAAAGTCAATCCATTACTACAAGAAGAGGCGGGCTGCCGGTTCAGTATGTAATTCAAGCTCCGGATATTGAAAGATTACGTCAGGTTATTCCAAAATTTTTAGAAGCTGCACAGGACGATCCAACTTTTGCAAATGTTGATATCAATCTAAAATTTAATAAGCCGGAGATTCTTGTTGAGATTAATAGAACCAAAGCACGTGAACTTGGTGTATCTGCTTTAGATATTGCACAAACTCTTCAGCTTGCTTATAGCGGACAAAGGTTTGGTTTTTATGTAATGAACGGAAAACAATATTCTGTTATCGGTCAGGTCTTTAGAGAGAATAGAAATAAACCGCTTGATCTTGCATCATTATATGTCAGGAATAATCGTGGCGAGTTAATTCAGCTTGATAACCTTATTACAATGAAAGAAAGAAGCAGTCCGCCACAGCTCTACAGGTTTAACCGTTATGCAAGTGCTACCGTTTCTGCATCACTTGCACCGGGAAAAACTATCGGTAATGGTATAGAAGCGATGGATAGAATTGCTAAAAAAGTTTTAGATGATAAATTTTCAACAGCTCTTGAAGGTGCATCAAAAGATTTTGTTGAGAGCTCATCGAGTTTATTGTTTACTTTTATGCTTGCACTTATTTTAATCTACTTAACATTAGCAGCTCAATTCGAAAGCTTCCGCGATCCTTTCATTATAATGTTTACAGTACCTCTTGCAATTGCAGGTGCAGTTTTATCATTGTGGTATTTCGGTCAGACTTTAAATATATTTAGTCAGATCGGACAAATAATGTTAATAGGTCTGGTTACAAAGAACGGAATTCTTATTGTTGAATTTGCAAATCAGAAAAAAGCACAGGGTTTGAATGTTGTTGATGCGGTTAAAGAAGCCGCCCGATTGCGACTACGACCAATACTTATGACAAGTCTTTCAACAGTATTAGGAACTTTACCAATTGCATTAGCTCTTGGTGCTGGTTCAGAAAGCCGCGTATCAATGGGAATTGCTGTTATCGGGGGATTAATATTCTCTACAATACTAACTCTATTTGTTATACCGGCAATCTATTCCTACTTCTCAGAAAAAACTAAAACCGTAAGCAATGTGGCAATCGGTCAGGAAGAAAAAGAAATGCTTCATATAGAAGAAATGTCTGAAGTAGTAAAATAAATTTTTAAATGAGACGTTCCATCGGAACGTCTCTGCATTTATAATTCATTTCTCTTTGCAAAAATCGCAATGCCGACCTATCTTGCACACTAAAAAAGGCACCCTATGACAGAAACCACAACAAAAACCAACGTATTCAATTCTTTTTCTAAAAATTTCTGGACTGTTATTGTAATGGAATTTTTTGAACGCGGCTCATACTATGGTATGATGAGTATTCTTTCTGTTTATATGACAGACCAATTGAATTTTACAAAAGAAAGTGTTGGTGTAATTAAAAGTACAATTCAACCGCTTCTTTATATTCTTCCTATTTTATCCGGGGCTATAGGCGACCGGTATGGATACAGGAAAACATTAACTTTTGCATTTCTCTTTTTAGGACTTGGATATTTTTTAACTAGTCAAACAACCGAATATGCGATGGTATTTGCCAGTTTAGTTATCATGGCATTCGGTGCAGGTGCATTTAAGCCGATGATCTCCGGAACAATTGCACGCGAGACTACTGAAAAGAACAGTACACTTGGATTCGGAATCTTCTACTGGTCAATTAATCTCGGTGCATTTTTATTCCCTTTGATATTAGTCCCTTACATTAAAAATGCATTTGGATGGCAATATGTTATGCTGGCTTCAGCAATATGTACTGCTGCAATGTTAATTCCTACCTATCTTATTTATAAAGAACCCAAGAAACCGGAAAACACTAAAAAACTTTCTGAAGTTTTAGAAGGTATGATACTTGTATTAACCGACTTCAGATTTATTGGATTAATAGTAATCTATTCAGGATTCTGGATATTATATTTCCAGATGTTCGATTCCGTGCTGTGGTATGTCCAGAAATATGTTGACGCTTCATCACTTGATAGTGCGATCAATGGTTTGTTTGCGGTTTTCGGAATTAATCTTAACTGGAAGTTTGATGTTGAACATGTAACTGTGATTAACGCCGGAACAATTATTCTTCTTCAGATAATAGTTTCGAATATTGTAAAAAACACAAAAGCCCTACCCACAATGATTGTTGGAATTACGATGGGAACAGTTGGAATGGCAGTGCTTGCAATATCTACCAACATCTGGGTTTTTATGCTGGGGATTATGGTTTTCTCAATCGGAGAAATGACAGCTCATCCCAAATTTATAAGCTACGTTGGTTTAATTGCGCCTGAAGATAAAAAAGCTTTATACCTTGGATATTCATTTTTATATGGAGTGTTGGGCAGCGGCATAGGAGGAATTCTGGGTGCTAATCTTTATGTTCACTTTGTTGATAATCTTAATCAACCGAGCACGCTCTGGATAATTTTTAGTATGATAGGCGTTGTTACTATTATCGGGTTATTGTTATACAATAAGTATCTTGCTCCAAAATCCAAAAATGTGTAATTGGAAAACAATCCATTATGTTAAGTAGAATAAAAGTTTTTATCGGTATAACGGTTCTCGTTTCACTTTTCACGTATTCTGTTGTCAACGCCCAGCACGATAACGTTCCTCTCGATCACGATGTTTATCTTTTCTTGAAAGAAATGAAAGTGAAAGGAATTTTAAAAAATATTCACGATGATAATCCTTTGATGTCTAGATATGAAGTCAGAAAACATTTAGAGTTGCTACAGGAGAATAAAGAAACTCTTAGTATTACAGAAAGAAATTTATTGAAAAAGTATCAGGATGAATTTTATGATGATAAAGCCGACAGCACAAATAGATTTCAGTTTTTTGGGAGTGGCTCCGGCTTTTCATCTGATTATTCCGATTTCTTTTCCGATAAGATTAAACACATGTACAGTTTTCGTGATGATAATGTTAGTTATTATCTCGAAATTCTTGGTAGGGCGTTACAGGGACAGCAATTCAAACCTTTTGTAAACAACTCTTCATTATTTGATATTGGTTTCAGATTCCGCGGAACAGTTTTTAGTAAGCTGGGATATAGTCTAACAGTACAAAAGGGTGGTATTGCCGGTTCACAGGATTTGGCTCCCACATTCGATCCTCGGTTGAATTATAATTTCAAGTATTACGAAAGATTTGAAAATATTGGCAACTATGATTTTACAGAAGGCTATCTTCGTTATTATGCTGAACCGGCAGATGGAATGAACCTTGCACTTCAGATTGGTAGAGAAAAGCTTAAATTAGGTTATGGATACGGAAGTAAGCTTGTCTTATCCGGTGATCATCCTGTTCTGGATTTTATAAAGGTCGATTTCAATTATGGTATATTCAGTTTCACTTCAATGCATGCTTCAACGGTTGGTGAGTTTCACTTCGATAGAGAATTAAATTATACAAAACATATTGCTTATAACCGATTCAAACTTTCATTTAAGAATCTTTTTGATTTCGGATTTGGCGAATCAATTATTTATAGTGGTCGGGGAATTGATCTCGCTTACTTAAATCCATTTGCATTTTACAAATATGTTGAAATGTCCCTTCAGGATCGGGATAACGGACTTGTGTTTCTCGATTTTCAATCAAACTTTTTAAAGAATCTTGAATTCCAAGCAACATTTTTCCTTGATGAAAACATACTGTCGCATCTTCAGGAACTCGATTTATTTTCGAATAAGACAGCTTATCAGGTAGGCGCATTATGGTATTCACCTTTTTCTATTGATGATTTGTCTCTCGTTCTTGAATACACAAGAATTCGTCCGTATGTATATTCGCATGTAAATTTGAAGAACTCATATACGTCACACGCACAGAATCTTGGTCATAGAATCGGTCCAAATGCAGATGAAATACATACTGCGCTTTCATACAATATAAATGAAAGGATGAGAGTTAACCTGGAATTTCAGCACGTGCGTTCCGGTGAAAATCTTTATGATGGACAGGGAAACCTGATCTTTAATGCCGGGGGTGATTTTATGATAGGACACAGAGAATTGATTGATGCAAAGTATATCGACTTTTTGGATGGTGAGAGGATCAATCAGAATATTTATTCATTTAATTTTAGAATTGAACCGATACGCGAAGTATGGTTTGATCTCTTTTACAAATACATTGCAGAAAGAAATGTAACAAGGGATACTTCAGTTAACACAAGTTTTGCATGTTTGAGGATGATGTTTAACTTTTAGTTTCTGACCAACTGCGTCCCCGTCAAAATTCTTATAACAATATAATTCAACGGACTGAAAAAATAACTCTGCGTTCTCTGCGTGATAGTCTTTAAGGATTATCACTATGTGATCGCAGAGCTTAAGTGTGAATCAATTTATTTGAGCAACAACATTTTTTTTGTTTGTGTGAAGTTACCCGCACTCAACTTATAAAAATAAACTCCGCTTGGTAATTTTCCATTCTCAATTCTAAATTCGCAATTGTAAGTCCCTGGTTGTTTGTATTCGTTAACCAATGTTGTTACTTCCCGCCCGAGCATATCGTAAACTGTTAATGTAACCAAATGTAAGGACGAGGAATGCCTCGTTACTACGTTTGGAACTGTATATTTAATTGTTGTAGTTGGATTGAAAGGATTAGGGTAGTTCTGGTAAAGTAAATATTCTGTAGGTATATTTTTCTGCTCGTCAATATTTGTTGGTACCTTTGTCCAGCATTTAATTGAATTACTTTGAAAATTTGCGTTGAAGATTTTATTTCCATCGGGACTAAAAATAATTTTA
>Ga0067045_1028382_pt1 | contig 34872 bp, 21 predicted proteins | sample TerdegcTABiofilm_FD_59184 | JGI IMG/M metagenome (GOLD analysis project Ga0067045, IMG submission 59184) | Combined Assembly of (Gp0054472, Gp0054536) Wastewater bioreactor microbial communities from Singapore -Terephthalate degrading...
CCGCCGACTCCCCGGAGTTCGTCCCGGAACCGTTTTCGGAACTCTATCAGCGGTCGCTCTACCAGGCCATGCGAGGGTTGGCGCGGCGGACCTTCCGGCTCCTGCGCAGCAAGCACAAGGACCTCCCCGAGGACGCGCGCGACGACGTCAAGTCGCTCCTGGTCGTTGAACAAGAGATCATGGACCGCTTCCGCGCGATCGTGGGCCGGAAGGTCAGCGGCGCGCGGATCCGCTGCCACGGCGACTATCATCTCGGTCAAGTGCTCTTCACCGGCAAGGACTTCGTCATCATCGACTTCGAGGGAGAGCCGGCCCGGCGGATCAGCGAACGGCGGCTCAAACGCTCTCCGCTGCGGGACGTCGCCGGGATGATCCGGTCGTTCGACTACGCCAGCCAGTCCGTGCTGCTCAACCAGATGAGCGGAATGGTCCAGAAGGAGCAGATGTCCTTGCTGCACCGATGGGCGGGGTTCTGGGCCCTGTGGACGAGCGTCCGGTTCCTCCGATCGTACCTGAACACCGCGGGAGACGCAGCCTTCCTCCCACGCTCGCGTAACGAGGTGCAAACCCTTCTGGACGTGTTCCTTCTGGAGAAAGCCGTGTACGAGCTCGGCTACGAGCTGAACAATCGTCCGAGCTGGATTCGCGTTCCCCTTCGCGGGATTCTCCGGATCCTGGAATCGAGGGAGTAAGGACATGGCCAGCGATCTCCGGCGACTGCACGAACTCGCCCGCCTCTACGGCGTGCAGACCTCCTACCTCGACGCGCGCAAGCAGCGTCGCAAAGCCTCGCGCGAGTCGCTCTTGAGCGTCTTGGTTGCGCTGGGGGCGGCCGTCGATCCGACAGGCCGGTTCGAGGAAGCGATCGACCTCCGGATGCAGGAGACCTGGGCCCGGATGGTCGAGCCCGTCCTCGTCGCGTGGGAGGGAACGACCGGGCCGATCGACGTGCGGCTGCCGGAGCGGCAGGCCGGCGCGACTCTCCACGTGACGCTCACCGAGGAAGCGGGAGACACGAGAGAGCAAACCTGCGACTTGGCAAGCTTGCCGGGTGTCTCAACCGCCGAGGCCGGTGGACTCCGTTACGTCGCAAAACGCTTGCCCGGCTTCGAGCATCTCCCTTGGGGGTATCATCGGCTTCGCGTGGAGTGCGATGGCATCGCAGCCGACGCGCTCATCCTCTCTTCGCCACAACGGGCCTACTCGCCTGCCGGGACGGGGCCCGCGTCCCGAAGCTGGGGAGTCTTCGCCCCGCTTTATGCCGTTCACTCGCGGCGGAGTCTGGGCGCGGGCGACCTGGCCGACTTCGAGTCGTTGTGGCAATGGACGGCGGGGCTGGGAGGCGGGGTCGTGGCCACGCTGCCGATGTTGGCCACCTTCCTCGCGGAGCCGCTGGAGCCGAGTCCTTACTCTCCCGTCAGCCGGTTGTTCTGGAACGAGTTCTACATCGCTCTGGACAAGGTTCCCGAACTGGCCGCCTGCACGGCGGCGAGGGACCTGCTGGGATCGGCCTCGGTCGTGGAAGAGGTTGCCTCGTGGCGCCGGGCCCCGGAGATCGACTATCGCCGGCAGATGGCCCTGCGCCGCCGGGTGCTGGAACTCCTGGCGGAGCACTGCTTCCGGCAGAGAGGCGAGCGATGGGAGTCGCTCCAGCGGTACGCCGCGTCGAATCCGGCCCTCGACGACTACGCACGCTTCCGCGCCGCCGGCGAACGCTTGGCGTCCGTCTGGCCCAAGTGGCCCGAACGGCTGCGACAAGGACGCATCGAGCCGGGTGACTACGACGAGCCCGCCTTCCGCTACCATCGATACGTGCAGTGGATCGCGGACGAGCAACTCTCCGGCCTGGCGAAGAAGCTGCGCGAAGGCGGGCCGGGCCTCTACCTGGACCTCCCGCTGGGCGTCCATCGCCACGGCTACGACGCATGGCGGCATCCCGGCTTGTTTGCGAGCGGGCTTTCCGGGGGCGCCCCGCCGGATGCGGTCTTCACCAAGGGACAGAATTGGGACTTCGCCCCGCTGCGGCCGGATCGCCTCCGGGCCGACGGCTATCGCTACTTCATCGCCGGGCTGCGAAGCCACCTGCGCCACGCCGGGATCCTGCGGATCGACCACGTGATGGGGCTCCACCGGCTGTACTGCATCCCGGCGGGCATGCCGCCGGCGAGCGGAGTCTACGTGCGTTATCCGGCCGAGGAGATGTACGCGATCCTCTGCCTCGAATCCCACCGGAACCGCTCGGTCCTCGTCGGCGAGAACCTGGGGACCGTGCCCGCGTGCGTCAACGCGGCGATGCGGCGTCACGCCGTGCGACGCACCTACGTGGTGCAGTACGAATTGAATCCAAATCGAGACCGGGCGTTGAAGACGCCGGAGCGGCAGGCGGTGGCGAGCGTGAATACCCACGACATGCCGCCGTTTGCGGCCTACTGGAAGGGAGCGGACCTGGACGATCTGCATGCCCTGGGGTTGTTCGACGACAAGGCGATCGGCGCGGAGCACGCGAAGCGGCTTGCGGTCCGCGAGGCGCTCGTCGATCGGCTGCAAAGCAAGGGCGACCTTCCCGGCGACGGGACCTGCGTGGAGAACGTGCGCGACGCGATCGCGCGGTGGCTGGCGGCCTCTCCGGCCGAGTGCGTGGTCCTCAACCTGGAGGACCTCTGGCTGGAGATGCTTCCCCAGAACACGCCCGGCACGACGGCCGAGCGGCCCAACTGGAGGCGAAAGCTGCGTCACTCCCTGGAAACGTGGGACGCATTGCCCGGGCTGCGGGAACTGCTCGCCGCCGTCAATCGGCTGCGCCGTGGGCTGCGTGACGAGCCGAGCGGCGCCGTTTCCCCCGCCGGGCATCCAAGTTACTGTTGTCCCGACCCTACGAGGTAAGGATCCGCAATGAGTTTCAGCTTGCTTCACGACGACGACCTCCACTTGTTCAACGAAGGGACGCACTTGCGTCTTTACGAGAAACTGGGCGCGCACCGCGTCGAGGTTGGGGGCGTCTGGGGTACGTACTTCGCCGTGTGGGCCCCCAATGCGAAGAAGGTTTCCGTCGTCGGCGACTTCAACGGCTGGGATCGTGCCAGGCATCGGCTCGCGAGCCGGGGTGTCTCCGGGATCTGGGAGGGGTTTGTGCCCGGGGTGGACCAGGGGGCGCGGTACAAGTATTGGATTGTGTCGCGGCACAAGGGCTACGCGATCGACAAGGCCGACCCGCTGGCCTTCACGTCCGAGGTCCCGCCCGCCACCGCGTCGGTCGTGTGCGGCCTGGACTATTCCTGGAACGACCGCGCGTGGATGGAAGGCCGCTATCGGCGGAACTCGCCGACGGCCCCGATCTCGATTTACGAAGTCCATCTCGGTTCGTGGATGCTGGCGCCCGAGGGAAAAGAGAGCCTCTGCTCCTACCGCGGCCTGGCGCCACGCCTGGTGGAGCACGTCGGGCGTTTGGGGTTCACGCACGTCGAGTTCCTGCCGATCATGGAGCACCCGTTCTACGGCTCGTGGGGGTACCAGACCAGCGCCTACTACGCCCCGACGCGCCGCTACGGAACGCCCCAGGACTTCATGTACCTGATCGACTATTTGCACCAACACGGCATCGGCGTGATCCTCGACTGGGTCCCGTCGCACTTCGTGACCGATGGGCACGGGCTGGGGTTCTTCGACGGCACCCACCTCTACGAACACGACGACCCGCGCCAGGGGATCCACCCCGACTGGAACAGCTTCATCTTCAACTACGGGCGGAGCGAGGTACGGAGCTTCCTCTTGAGCAGCGCGATGTTCTGGCTGGACAGGTACCACGCCGACGGCCTGCGCGTCGACGCCGTGGCGTCGATGCTCTACCTCGACTACTCGCGCAAGGAAGGCGAGTGGATCCCGAACGCCCACGGGGGAAGGGAGAACCTGGAAGCCATCGCCTTCTTGCGCAAGTTGAACGAGGTCGTCTATCGGCACCACCCCGACGTGATGACGGTGGCCGAAGAATCGACCGCCTGGCCCAAGGTCTCTCGCCCCGTCTACGACGGAGGGTTGGGGTTCGGCTACAAATGGGACATGGGCTGGATGCACGACAGCTTGAGTTACCTCCGCTTCGATCCCGTCCACCGCAAGCACCACCACAACCAGATCACCTTCCGTTCCGTCTACGCCTTCTCGGAGAACTTCATCCTGCCGCTGTCCCACGACGAAGTCGTTCACGGGAAGCGTTCCCTGCTGGAGCAGATGCCCGGCGACGATTGGCAGAAGTTCGCCAACCTGCGGCTCCTTGTCGGCGCGATGTTCGCGCAGCCCGGCAAGAAGCTGCTGTTCATGGGCGGCGAGTTCGGCCAGCGGCGGGAATGGAACCACGACGATTTCCTCGACTGGGAACTGCTCGCCCTGCCCGCCCACGGCGGAGTCAAGAAGTGGGTCGAAGACCTGAACCGTCTCTACGTGACGGAGCCGGCGATGCACGCCCGTGATTGCAGCCCGGAGGGCTTCCAGTGGATCGACGGCAGCGACGCGGAGCGGAGCGTGCTTTGTTACCTTCGACGCGGGCAAGAGCCGGGCAAGGAGGTGTTGGTGGTCTGCAACTTCACGCCGGTGCCCAGGACCAACTATCGGGTCGGCGTGCTCCAAGGCGGCTTCTGGGAGGAACTACTCAACAGCGACGCGCCGATTTACGGGGGCAGCGGCCAGGGGAACTCCGGCGGCCGCGAGGCCGCCCCGGTCCCCTGCCACGGCTTCATGTGGTCGGTCAACCTGACGCTGCCTCCGCTGGCGATCCTTTTTATGAAACGGAGGGGAGGATGACGCTACCGGCCGGGAGCCTTCTGGGAGCGACCTACCTCGGCAGCGAGCGATGCCGGTTCCTGGTCTGGGCCCCGAAAGCCCGGACCGTGGACGTCCACCTGGTGCATCCGGAATCGAGGCTCGTTCGGCTCGAACCCGGCGAGCGGGGTTACTTCCAGGGCGTCGTGGAAGGAGTCTCGCCCGGGGCCCGCTATCTCTACCGGCTCGACGACGTCCGCGAGCGCCCGGACCCGGCATCCCGCCATCAACCCGAGGGCGTCCACGGACCCTCCGAGGTCATCCGCCCCGACTTCCCTTGGAAAGACTCGCTTTGGCTCGGTTTGCCGCTACGGGACTATATCCTCTACGAGCTCCACGTCGGCACGTTTACGGAGGAAGGGACGTTCGACGCCGTGATTCCGCACCTCGACGAACTGGCCAGTCTCGGCGTCACGGTGATCGAATTGATGCCCGTCGGGCAGTTCCCAGGAACGCGGAACTGGGGCTACGACGGGACGTTCTGCTTCGCCGCGCAGAACTGCTACGGGGGGCCGGACGGGCTGCGCCGCCTGGTCGACGCCTGCCACCGGCGGGGGCTGGGCGTGGCATTGGACGTCGTGTACAATCACCTCGGTCCGGAAGGGAACTACTTGGCCGACTTCGGCCACTATTTCACCGAGCGCTATCGGACGCCGTGGGGACCGGCCCTCAACTTCGACGACCGCCACTGCGACGAGGTCCGCCGCTACTTCATTGAGAACGCCCTTCACTGGGTCACGGATTTTCACGTCGATTCCCTGCGATTGGACGCGGTTCACGCCATCTTCGACGAGTCGGCAGCGCCGTTTCTCCGGGAGTTGGCCGAGGCCGTCCACCAGCGGGCCGAGGAACTCAACCGGCAGATTGCCGTCATCGCGGAGAGCAACAAGAACGACCCCCGCCACACGGATCCGCCCGAACTCGGAGGGTGCGGCTTGGACGCGCAGTGGAACGACGACTTCCATCATGGCCTCCACGTGCTGCTGACGTCGGAGACGTCGGGCTACTACGCCGATTTCGGCGGCGTGCATCGCATGGCCAAGGCGGTGGCCGAGGGGTTCGTCTACGACGGCCAGTTCTCGACGTATCGCGGCCGGCGCCACGGCGCGTCGTCCCACGGCCGGCCGGGCGAGCGGTTCGTCGTCTGCTCCCAGAACCACGACCAGGTGGGCAACCGGGCCCTCGGCGACCGGCTCGGGCCGCTCACGTCGCTGGAGTCCCTGAGGCTCGCCGCCGCCGTGGTCCTGCTTTCGCCCGGCGTGCCCTTGCTCTTCATGGGCGAGGAGTACGGCGAGACCGCGCCGTTCCTCTACTTCGTCGACCATTCCGACGAAGCGCTGATCGAGGCGGTCCGCCGCGGCCGGTGCGAAGAGTTCGCCTCCTTCGCCTGGAGCGGGGAAGTGCCGGACCCCCAGGCCCCGGAGACCTTCCGACGCTCGAGGCTCCACCGCGAGCTGATCCGGCAGCCTCGGCATGCCGCGCTTCGGGAATACTACCGCGAGCTGATCCGCCTTCGCAAAGACGTACCCGCGCTGGCGGTCCCAGACAGGCGACAGACCGCCGTGGTCCCCTTCGAGGAGGAGAAGACGTTGCTCGTGCGCCGCTGGCGAGGCGACAGCCACGTGGCCGCGATCTACCATTTCGGGGACGGATTCGAGTGGCGGGGCGAGGTGCCGGCAGGCACGTGGCGCGTGGTCCTCGATTCCGCGGACCCGCGGTGGCACGGCCCCGGCAGCCGGGTCGATCGGCGGATCGTCTCCGGGGGGAGCCTCGCGCTGACGCTTGGGGCGAAACAGGCGGTCGTTTTGGCACGGGAGGAAGATTGAATGGAGAAGTACCTCTGCATCCACGGCCATTTTTACCAGCCACCGCGGGAGAATCCCTGGCTCGAGGCGGTCGAGCTCCAGGACTCCGCGTATCCCTACCACGACTGGAACGAGCGGATCACGGCCGAGTGTTATGCGCCCAACGCCGTCGCCCGGATCATGGACGGCGACGGGCGGATCGTGCGCCTGGCCAACAACTACGCCAAGATGAGCTTCAATTTCGGCCCGACGCTCCTCTCCTGGCTCGAAGTCCACAACCCGGAGGTCTACCAGTGCATCCTGGAGGCCGACGCCCAGAGCCGCAAGAACTTCGGCGGGCACGGATCGGCCCTCGCCCAGGCCTACAACCACATGATCCTCCCGCTTGCCAATCGGCGCGACAAGTTCACGCAGGTGCTCTGGGGCATCCGCGATTTCGAGCGCCGCTTCCAGCGCACTCCCGAGGGAATGTGGCTCCCGGAGACCGCGGTGGATCTGGAGAGCCTCGACATCCTCGCGGAGTTGGGCATCCGGTTCACGATCCTCTCGCCGTACCAGGCGTCGCGGTGGCGACCTGTCGGCGAGGGGAAGTGGCAGGACGCCTCGGGGGGCCGCCTCGATCCGACCAGGCCGTATCTCCAGAACCTTCCGTCGGGCCGCGCGATCAGCATCTTCTTCTACGACGGCCCCATTTCTCGGGCCCTGGCCTTTGAGAAGCTGCTCGCCCAGGGGGAAAACCTTGTGACCCGGCTGACCGGCGCGTTCTCCGAAGGCCGGGACTGGCCGCAGTTGGTCCACATCGCCACCGACGGTGAGAGCTACGGCCACCACCACTCGCACGGCGACATGGCCTTGGCCTACGCCCTGCAAGTCATCGAGGAACAGAAGGTCGCCCGGTTGACGAACTACGGGCAGTACCTCGAAGAGCATCCGCCCGCCCAGGAGGTGGAAATCGCCGAAAACACCGCGTGGAGTTGCTCGCACGGCGTCGAGCGTTGGCGGAGCGATTGCGGCTGCAACTCGGGCCGGCCCGGCTGGAACCAGGCATGGCGAGGCCCGCTGCGCGCGGCCCTGGACTGGCTGCGGGACGAAGCGGCGCCGAAGTATGAAAAGGCGGCGGGTGAACTGCTCCACGATCCCTGGGACGCGCGGGACCAGTACATCGACGTGATCCTCGACCGCTCCCCCGAGAGCGTCCAGCGCTTCCTGGCCCGGCATGCCGTGCGCGAACTGAGCGGGCAGGAGAGGATCGCCGTGCTCAAGCTGCTCGAATTGCAGCGGCACGCCATGCTCATGTACACCAGTTGCGGCTGGTTCTTCGACGAGCTTTCGGGCATCGAGACGGTACAGGTCCTCCAGTACGGCGGGCGGGCGATCCAACTGGCCGACGAGTTGTTCGACAGTCCCCTGGAGCCCGGCTTCCTCGAGCGCCTGGCGTCGGCGAAGAGCAACCTCCCGGAACACGGCGACGGCCGCGCGATCTACGAGAAATGGGTCAAGCCCATGGCCGTCGACTGGAACCGCGTGACGGCCCACTACGCGGTCAGCGCCCTGTTTGAGACGTTTCCGGAGGACGCCCGGGTCTTCTGCTACGCGGCCCAGCGGCGGGACTTCCAGACCCAGCAGGCGGGCAAGGTGCGGCTCGTGGCCGGACACGCGCTGTTCCGGTCCGAGATCACCGGGGAATCGGCCGACATGACCTTCGCGGCGGTCCATTTCGGCGGCCACAACGTCAACGCCGGCGTCCGGGCCTTCGAGGGCGAGGAGCCCTACGGCCAGCTCATGAAGGAACTCTCCCAGACGTTTGAGAAGGCCGACTTCGCGGAACTGGTCCGCGTGCTCGACCGCTGGTTCGGCGAGTCGACGTATTCCCTCCGCTCCCTGTTCCGCGACGAGCAGCGAACCGTGCTCCGTCGGATCCTCCACGGCCACCTCGACGACGCCGGCGCCGCCTATCGCCGCATCTACGACGAGCACCTCCCCACGATGCGGTTCCTCAGCGAACTGGGGATCCCTCAACCGAAGGCATTCCAGGCGGCGATGGACTTCCTGCTCAACACCGACATGCGTTGGGACTTTGAAGAGGAGGAGCCGGCCGTGGAAGACATCCGGCTGCTCCTCCAGGAGGCGGCGTTGCAGCGGGTCCGCCTCGACATGACGGGCGTCGCGCACAAGCTCGGCCGGCGCACCGCGTCTGCCGCCGACTCCCTTCGCGAAGAACCCCAGAAGCTCGCCGCGATCAAGGAATTCGACGACCTGGCGGGCCTGGCCGGTTCGCTCCCGTGCGCCGTCGACATGTGGCACCCGCAAAACGTCTACTTCGAGCTGATGAAGACCCAGTGGCCGCAGGCCATGCAGCGGTTCCAGGCCGGCGACGAGGAGGCCGGCGAGTGGCTCGACGTCTTCGTCGCACTCGGCGACAAGCTGAAGATTTGCGTCGAGGACCTCAAAAAAAAACTCCATGAAGCGAAGAGCACCCCATCGGTAGGGGCACTCGTCCGGGAGTGCTTTGCGGGGCGGTGCGTCCCGCGCGCGACCTACCGCCTGCAATTCAGTCGTCGCTTCACGTTCCGCGACGCCGCGGCCCTGGTCCCCTATCTGCACGAGTTGGGCGTCAGCCATTGTTATGCGTCGCCCATCTTTCAGGCACGGCAGGGGAGCGAGCACGGCTACGACGTCTGCGACCATAGCCGGCTCAATCCCGATCTCGGAACGGAAGACGACTTTCGCGGGTTCGTCGACGCGTTGCGGGCACACGGGATGGGCCTCATCCTCGACGTCGTCCCCAACCACATGGGCATCGGCGACGTCGCGAACACCTGGTGGATGGACGTCCTTGAAAACGGCGCCAGCTCCGTCTACGCCCCCTGCTTCGACGTCGATTGGGAGCCCGTCAACCCGGCCCTGAGCCAGAAGGTGCTGCTGCCGGTGCTGGGCGAGCAGTTCGGGAAGGTCCTCGAGGCCGGGCAGATCCGCCTCGCCTACGAGAACGGTGCGTTCTTCCTGAACTACTTCGATCTGAAGCTGCCCGTCGCGCCCCGGACCTACATCCCCATCCTGGAGCACCAGATCAACCTTCTCGTGGCCGTCCTCGACGCGGAGCATCCGCACGTCCAGGAATTGCGGAGCATCGTGACGAGCCTGGGCCACTTGCCGCTTCGGACGGAAATGGGTGTGGAGAAGATCGAGGAGCGGCAGCGCGAGAAGGAGGTTATCAAACGCCGGCTCGCAACGCTTTGCGACGACGCCGCGGTCCGGGAGACGCTCCAGGAGACGGTCAAGGCGTTCAACGGCGTCGCCGCGGACCCGCGGAGTTTCGACCTGCTCGAGGATCTGCTGAAACAACAGGCGTATCGTCTGGCCTTCTGGCGTGTGGCCACCGAGGAGATCAATTACCGGCGTTTCTTCGACATCAACGAGCTGGCTGCCATCCGCACGGAGAATCCCACCGTATTCAAGGCGACCCACCAACTCGTGCTCCGGCTGCTGGCGGAGGGGATCGCGTGCGGGTTGAGAATCGACCACCCCGACGGCCTGTGGAATCCCGCGGAGTACTTCCGGCGTTTGCAGGAGGAATACGTGCTGGCGTGGGTCCGTGCCCGGCTGCCTGCCCAGCACGTCCCCGAGGACCTCCAGCAGCGCGTGGCAACGAGTTTCGCCGAACGGAGGGCCGCGGGTGCGGATCGTCGCGGCGTCTGGCCCCTCTACGTCGTCGCCGAGAAGATCCTTTGCGAGGACGAGTCGCTTCCCGAGGAGTGGGCCGTGGACGGGACCACCGGCTACGACTTCCTGGCCCTGACCGGCGGCCTCTTCGTGTCCGCGGCTTCGGCGAGTGCGTTCGACCGGCTCTACGCCGGCTTCGTCGGCGCGCGGCGCGACCTTGAGGAGCTGACGCAGGCGTCGAAGAAGATGATCATGCTCGTCTCGATGGCCGGCGAGATCAACGCCCTGAGCCATCAACTGGACCGCATCTCGGAACGCAACCGGCAGTACCGGGACTTCACCCTCAACAGTCTCGCGTTCGTGATCCGCGAGGTCATCGCCTGCCTGAAGGTCTACCGATCGTACGTCGCCGGGCCGGAGAGCGTCAGCGCCCGGGATCGCCGGTACCTCGAGGACGCCGTGGTCCGGGCCAAGAGGCTGAATCCCCGCACGGCCGCCTCGATCTTCGATTTCGTGCGCGACACCGTGCTGTTGGACAACTTGTCCCAGTTCCGCGAGGAGGACCAGCCCGAGGTGATCGCCTGGGCGATGAAGTTCCAGCAGTTGACCGGTCCGATCATGGCGAAGGGGGTCGAGGACACGGCGTTCTACGTATACAACCGGCTGGCGTCGCTGTGCGAGGTCGGGGGGAACCCGAGCCGGTTCGGCGTCTCGGTGGCCGACTTCCACAAGGCCAACCTGGCCCGCCTGGAGCATTGGCCCCACGCGATGCTGGCCAGCTCGACGCACGATACGAAACGGAGCGAAGACGTGCGTGCCCGCCTCAACGTCCTCTCCGAGATGCCGGAGCGATGGGAGGCGGCCCTCCAACGCTGGTCGGGAATGAACACCGGAAAGAAGACGCTCGTCGAAGGGGCCCCTTCGCCCGATCGGAACGAAGAGTATCTCCTCTACCAAACCCTGCTCGGTGCCTGGCCGGATGAACCCATGGAAGGGGGCGCAACGGGCCGGTTCCGCGATCGCGTGGCGGCCTACATGGAAAAAGCAACCCGCGAGGCCAAGGTCCACACGACCTGGGTCAATCCCCATCAGGCCTACGATACGGCCGTCCGGGAGTTCGTGACCCGGCTCCTTCCGGACGACCCCAAGGACCCGTTCCTCGCCGATCTCGCGGAGTTTGTGCGGCCCCTGGTCTTCTTCGGCCGGTTGAACTCGCTCTCCCAAACGCTCCTGAAGCTCGCCTGTCCCGGCGTGCCCGATTTCTATCAGGGGACGGAGCTCTGGAGCCTCGACCTGGTGGACCCCGACAACCGCCGGCCGGTGGACTACGACCGCCGCCGCGCCGCACTGACGGAGATTCAGGGCCGTCCCCCCAAGGCCGCAAAACTCCCCCAGGCCGCCAAGGACCTGCTGGCCGCGGGCGACAGTGGTCGCATCAAGCTTCACGTGATCCACCGCATGCTCGCCTTCCGAGCGCAGCACCCCGGACTCTTCGACCACGGCAACTACACGCCGCTGGAGTGCAGCGGAGATCTCGGGGAGCACGTGTGCGCCTTTTCGAGGTCTTGGGAAAACCACTCGATCCTCGTCGTGGTTCCTCGCCTCGCGTACACCCTGATGAAGGGCCGGACGGACTGGCCGTTGGGAACCGGACTCTGGAAGGACACGAAGCTCCTGATTCCCTCGCTGGAGCCCGGCATGGCATTCCACAATGTGCTCACCGGGGAGACGGTGAAGGTCGGCAGTCAGCGCAATCGCAGCGATCTGGGGGTGGGTACGATCCTGAAGACATTTCCCGTCGCCCTGCTGGAACGGTTGGACGCCCAAGTCCGATGACTCCCTACGAAGACGAGCATACGCCGTTGTTCCGCGCCGCCCTGCAACGGCTGGGAGTCCGGCGCTTTGCGCTGGCCATCCACGACGCGAGCTTCCCGTCGTCGCCGGAAGAAGACATCGGCCGCGGAAGCCCCTATAGCCGGGGAGGGCTGGAGTTCCTCCGGTTCGCCCGTTCGCTCGGGTTCAACGCGGTGCAGCTCGGGCCGCAGGGAAAGACGACCCGCGGCGATCCTTCGCCGTACAATAGCTGCATCTTCTCCAAAAGCATCCTGTCGCTGGCGGCGTTGACCCTTGCCGACGACGGGCGTCTGAAGGGCGTGGTCGAGGCCGGCGACCTCGACCGGCTCCTCTCCCGTCAAGGATACCGCCGCCGGGCCGCCGGCGGCGATCGCATCGATCACGCAACGGCCTGGGAGGTCTCGCACGCGCTGCTCGAAACCGCCTGTTCGCGATTCCGCGGGCTTCGCGGCAAGACTTCGGAGGTCGGTGCTGCTCTGGACCGGTTCGTCGCCGAGCAGAGGTCGGCACGCGTCGATTGGTTTCAGCGCGACGGCGTCTTCGAGGCCCTCTCCGCGTCGTCGGGGACCGACGACTGGCGTCTTTGGGGCAGCCAAGGCGGGCCGCTCCACGCGATCGATTCGCGGCTGTATTGCCCCGAAAGCGGCGAAGAGGAGGCGTGCAGGAAGCGTGTTTCCCAGGTTCTGCGGGAGCACGAGGCCGTCGTCGAGCGATTCGCGCTGGGCCAGTTCCTCCTCCACGTGCAGCACCAGCGGATGCGCGAGGAGGCCCGGGACCTCGGGCTGCTCGTGTACGGCGACATGCACATCGGCTGCGCGCATCAGGATGGGTGGGCGTGGCGATCGCTCTTCCTGCCCGACTACCTGCTCGGGGCCCCGCCGAGCCGCACGAATCCGGAGGGCCAGCCCTGGGGATACCCGCTCCTGGACCCGCGGAAGCTCTACTCCCTTGGGCCGCGAGGCGAGATTGTCGGCGGCCCGGCGTTGGACTTCGTTCGGGCGAGGGCGACGAAGCTGCTGACGGAGTTCGACGGGATGCGGATTGACCATCCGCAGGGACTGGTCTGCCCCTGGGTGTACCGCGCGGACGATCCCGACCCACTCCGGGCCGTGCGAGGCGGGGCCCGCCTCTACTCGGCCCCCGATTTCCCCGATCATCCCGGACTTCGGCAGTTCTCTTTGGTGCGGCCCGACCAGTTGAATCCCGACCCCGCCTGCCCGCGCTACGCCGACGAGCAAGTCGTGGACCTCCGGCCCGAGCAGATCGAGCGTTATGCCGTGGCGCTCGACGCGGTGATCGAGTCGGCGAAGGCCGCCGGGCGGAGTCCGGACGATATCCTCTGCGAAGTGCTCAGCACGTGGCCGGCGCCGCTCAAGGCGGTGATGAAGCAGCGGGGCATGGGACGTTTCTGCGTCACCCAGAAGGCCGATCCTCTCAATCCCAACGACGTGTACCGCCCCGAGAACACGTCCGCGGCCGACTGGATCATGGCGGGGAACCACGACACGAAGCCCCTGTGGCGCATCGCGGAGGAGAGGCAGTCGTCGGAATGGATCCACGGCCGGTCCCGGTTGCTGGCCGATCGCCTCGTTCCCGAGCCGGAGCGTCGTAGCGAGTTCGCCGCGCGGATCGCGTCGGACTATCGCCTGTTCTGCGAGGCGATGTTCGCGGAGTTGTTTCTCGGCCCGGCCCGGAATGTGTCGGTCTTCTTCGTGGACCTTCTCGGCGAGAAGCAATTGTATAATCAGCCGGGGACCGTAGGCGAACAGAACTGGACGCTCCGCCTGCCGAGCGACTATCGCACGATCTACTCCCAGCGGCTCCGGCGCGGCGAGGCCCTCGACATGAACCGGGTCCTGGCGTTGGCCTTGGAGGCAAAGGCCGGTACTCTTGGGACCGAGGCCGAATCGCTGGCCAGGCAGTTGCGCGTTTGCCCAACTTATTGTTTTGCAGGCCCTAGGACGCGAGCACATCCGCCACGCGGCACTTGACCACCACCTTCTGGACCGTGGCCGGGGCGTCCCCCAAGGCGGAGCAAAGCCCGGGGGCATGGATATCGTGGGGAGCGAACACGGCGAAGCTGCCCTCGCGGACCTCCAGAAAATCCCCCTTGGCATCGTAGAAGACGACGTCCTTTTCGGCATGGTACGGCCGGAGGACCGGCACGTCGTCGCAGAGGCCCGCATAGCCGATCCGCTCCGCGCCTTGGACAAGATACTGCACGTCGACGTACTTCTGGTGCGACTCCCAAGCCGCCTCGGCCAGCGGCTTCGTCCGGTAGCGCTGTACCACGGCGAACAGCCGGTCGCCGTCCAACTCGTGGCGGCCGTCGGGCACCTGAGAGAAATCGGTCTTCTGAAGATACTCCAGGGCCGAAGCGATTTCGGGCCCCAGCGCCCGGTACCAGGACGCATTCTCAAGCCGATCCAGGATCATCAAGGGTTCCTTTCTCGTTGTTCGTGGACCGTCCCCGGCTCGAAACGGCCTTGCCCTCCCGGAATTGTGAAATCTCACTCAGCGCGATGAACCGCGGTGCTCGGTGGTATTGCCGACTCCACTCCAGTATGATGGAACCGCGGCCGGTTGGCCAGTATGGCACGCGGCACCTCGAGGCAATCCGGGGAACCTCGCGATGATCTCCTTCTGGGCATGGGTCGAGCCTTCCGATGTGGCGGCGTATGCCGCGTCGCTGTTGCTGCCGGCGTATATGTCGCACTTGGGGCTGGCGCCCTTCACGTTCGCCTCGCAGACACCGCCGCGCGACGGGCGCGAGCCGCTCGTGTTGACCTACGTCGGTGACGGCCGGCTGGAGGAGTTGTCCCTTGAGCCGAAGGAACACGCCCTGGGGTTGATCCGGCGGGTGGCCCCGGGGGTCGACGTCGCCCGGGTGCAATTGCCCCGGGACGACGCGAGCTGGTTCTGGAGCGCCGCTGAAGGGGACGGCGGGAGGATGCGGGTCTATTTCGCCCCGACCGCCGCTGCCCTGGGACTCCGCTCGGCCGCCCCTCCGGCCGATCGCGCCTACGTCTCGGTGTCGCGGGGCCACGTCTTCCTGGGCCGCACGGCGATCGAAGGCTACGTTCGGGCGTGGTTGGCACACCTGGGCCTCGACGCCGACGGATTCCAACTCGAACTCGGCGCGTCGTCCGGCGCGGTCGAGTGGTCGGCCGGGCCCATCGCCGGGCAGATGCTCTTGGACGACGTGACGATCGACGACCTGGTGCGGTTCGCCGGCCTCGACGCCATCCTCGCCGAACTCCGCGGTGCTGCCGCCTTGAGTGCCGATCCGAACGCGGCCGGCGGCGCGTCGCTCGATCCCGAGGGGATCCGCATTCCGCTGGCGCGGGAGAACGCCTTGGAAGACGCGACGGGGTGGCACGCTCTCACGACGCGAAGCGTCGGGTGAGCATGGGACACGCCAAGGTGGTTTCCATGCCGACCCTCGGCTGCGCCGAGTGACGGCATGCCACACAACCTGCTGCGCCGGGTGACGGCATGCCACACCGCCGCTACGGCACGTCGGTGCGGTTGGCCAGGCGGATGGCGTCCCACTCGACCCATGCCTTGTCGTCTTGGCTTTGCTGGATCAGTTCGACCGCCGCTTCACGATGGTGGAACGCGCCAAGCGAGACGACCAGCGGGACGTACTGGGCCGAGCCCCGCGCGGGGACGTCGAGTTGGGCGACCGGCAGGCCGTCGATGCGGACCTCCAGCTTGCTCGGCGCCGCTTGCGGCGGCCGGCTGACGTACAAATGCAACTGGTCCCGGTAAGGCCGCGGGAGCAGCTTTCCGGAAAGCCGGAGAGGCTCCTGGCCGATCGCGGTCAGGAGCCGATAGCCAAGGTCCGCCGGATCCGTCTCGTCCCACCAACTCACCAGGCGCACCGCCTCCGCATCGCCCACCACGACCTTCCACCCCTGCCATGCGGCAATCCGTTTCGGGGAGCGGGTGAGCACTTCCGCCGGGATTTTTTCGGGGTCGAGCGAGACCATGGGTTCGAGCCAATCGAGGGCATCGCGGATATCCAACGGGTCGGCGCCCGGCGGCCGTCCGGCGTGGGCGGGATCGACCTGGAGAATCAGGCGCTGGGGCGGGTGCGACGGATCGCGGAACAACAGGGGCCCGGTGTCGAGCACGTTGCCGGACCCCACGATCCAGTTGCTTGCGTAGATCGGCTGCGAGCGGGCCGAACCGAGGTAGACGTTGGCCTTCACGCACCCGCCGGCGCCGGCCAGATCGTCGAGCCCAAGCTGCGTACGGAACGACCGTGCCGCGGCCGGAAGCGGGAACTCCAATTCGCTGGCGGCGTGGACGCCTAGCCCCCAGGGGAATGCAACGCCGCCGCTCTCCAAGGAGCCCGATTCCGCGTTCCGCTCGGCCTGCCACGGCCAGAGGCCGCCCACATCGGATTGCCCCCGGCTCGCGGCCGGGTCGATCCGCGTGAGCGGCACCTCGTGGGGCTGGAAGTAGGCCCGCACGCGGATCGTCTCGTGCCGCACCCAAAGCGGGTCCAGGGACCACGCGGGCTGGATCAGGTGAACCCAGTTGGCGGGCTGTTCGGGAGTACCATGGGACCGGGCCTGGAATCGCTCCGTGGTCCCCGTGACTCGAAGACCGGTGCTCGTCTCCCAGCGGACCAACCGTGCTTCCGGGCCCGGACTGAGGCCCGAAAGCTCTTCGTAGTAGGCGTCCCAGGGGTCGAGCGCCGGGAAGTGCAACTCGGCCAGTTCCCCCAATCCGAACTCGCGGATCTCCCCTTCCCGCAGCACCTGGACCCCGTCGGCCGAGAACCGGACGGATCGGAAACTGAGTTGCCGGCCGTCGGGGAAGAAGAGGGTCCGGGGCTGATAGCGGTTCGTGACCCGCTGCCACACGATCCGCTTCAGCCACGGGAGCGTGACGCGGATGTTGGAGCGAGAGGCCCCGCCGGGAAGATCCACGGGGATGGAGACGGCCACCTTGACGTGCGGCGCGACCCTCCGGTGCGGCGTCTCCGTGCCGTCGCTGGAGCCGACTACGCGGCCCGGCAGACAGTCGCCGCCCGTCCATTCGATCATCGCATCGAGCGGGCCCGCGACCGGCAGCGCGTTGTCGACCACCCAGCGGATCGGCCGGACCGGGTCGAACAGCTCGCGGCCCGAGAGCATCGGCGACGCCTTGGTTTCGTGCCACGGGCCGAGCGTTTCGCCGCGGAGCCGGATCCCGTCAATCCATTGGCCGGTGTAGCGCGTGGGGTTGGGCCGGGGCTTGACCTCCCCGCCGTGGGCCGACGCCGCCGCCAGCAACCCCGCGATCAAGCCGCAAAGCGCCGTCCAAGAGGGTGGAGACCCCCGCGACAACCCGTGGCAACGCATGGTTCCTGGTCCGCAGCGGAGAATCGGGATTTGCCAATCGTTCCCAACCCATTGTGCGGTCCCCGCTGGCCTGCGGTCAACATCTTCGCCACAATCCGCAGAAATGCTATACTAGATGGGTTTTGGTCCTTTGTTACGTACGCAGTGGGCAAGTGAAAAGTCAGCCCTTGAAAAATGCCACCTGGATTCCGGTTCTGTTCCAGGCGTGTCGGCTTTGCCGGTCCTCCTCAGCCCCGAAGGGGCGATATAGGAAAGCTCAGGGCAACGCCCTGGGGACAGTGTCCGTCACCAATCGGAAGCCCTGAAAGGGCGGAATGGAGGTCCGGGGGAGCCTGAATTTCGCCCCTTCAGGGCTCCGTCGTTCCTTCCGACACGCTTCCCCAGGGCGTTGCCCTGGGCTGTCGTATCCCGCCCCTTCGGGGCTGAAAGGGACTGCGGCGAACACCTCTGTTCTGGCGTGTGCATTTCGACCGTTGTTCCCGTTCAGAACAAAACCAGCATCCATGAGACCCCCAGCCTTTCACCCACCCACGTACCCGGTCCTGTGGAGGGACGCCCCTTGAAGAGACTCCTTCTCGCCGTCCTCAAGATCACGATCTCGGTGGGCATTTTGGCCTTCCTGGTCTACCAGGCGCAGGCCAACGCGGTGTTCGCCGACCTCGCGGAGCGCTCCAAAGACTGGAAACTCCTCGGGCTGGCCGCGGCCGCCTACTTCGCCGCACTCCTGATCACGATCGTCCGCTGGCAGTACCTGGTGCGGGCCCTGGGGATCGACTTCCCCCTCCCCGACGCCCTCCGTCTCGGGTTTCTGGGATTCCTCTTCAATCTGGCGCCCATGGGGATCGTGGGCGGCGACTTGCTCAAGGCGGTCCTGCTGGCTCGCCACCATGGCGGGCACCGTGCCGAGGCGTTGGTCACGGTCTTGGTCGACCGGGTGATCGGGCTGTATGTTCTCTTCCTGGTCGCAACGACCGCCACGCTCGTGACCGGAATCTGGCGGTTGGACGCGCCGAGCGTCCAGATCGCCTGCAAAGGGGTGTGGCTGCTCACCGGGCTGCTGACCCTGGCGGTGATCGTGCCCCTGGCCCCCGATCTCACCCACGGCAAGTCGACCAGGGCGCTGGGCCGGATCCCCTGCATCGGGTATCCGTTGAAGCGGATGGTCCTCGCAGTCCAAACGTACCGGCTCCGCCCCTGGGTTCTGCTCGGCTGTGCGTTGGCCACGGTCGCAGTCCACAGTCTCCTCGCCTTGGTGGTCTACTGGGTGTGCGCCGCGATCTACGTCCCCCACCCCACGCTCGGAACGCACTTCGTGGTCGCGCCGGTCAGCCTGGCCACCGGGGTACTGCCGATCAGCCTGGGGCCGTTCGAGGCCGTGCTCGACCTGCTCTACGCCGCCATCCCGCTTCCCGGCGGCGGGGCGATGAAGCCCGGGCAGGGTCTCGTGGTTGCCCTCGGCTACCGCCTCATCACGGTGCTCATCGCCGCGGTCGGACTCTGCTACTACCTCGGCAGCCGCCGCGAAGTGGCCGAAGTGATGCACGAGACGGAAGCGGGGGAAACCGAAGCGACCCCGTAGCGCAGGACGGCTCTCCAACCCGTTTTGCAGGTAGCCTCGCCCTCGCGGGACGACGATGGCCCCACGGGGGTTGAATTCTCGCATGCGGTGGCCCATGATAGGGGCCTGTGGCAAGACTTCCGAAGTCTTGAAGACTTCGGAAGTCTGCGGCGGGTCTCGGCACGGACACGGGCATCCATGGATATCTCTCCTTCGGTTTACGAGCACGCGGCGGCCTTGATCGGGCGGACCCCGTGGGAGACGTCGCGGGACGCGGATCTCCTGTTCGCGGCGCATGCCGAGGCGTACCGGGTCTACCGGCACACGCCGATCATGCCCGGCATCGACATCTACAACCTCGAGGCGGAGGCCTATGGGGCCAAGGTCGAGAACCCCGGCGGGACGGGCATCCCGGCAATTCACCAGCCGATCCTCCGGTCGGCTGCGGAGCTTCTGGAACTGAAGCCCCTTAACCCACGGACCGACGGCCGGATCCCGATGGCCATCGCCGTGGCCGCCCGGCTCGCCCGGCAGTTCCCCGAGACCCAGGTGCGGGTCCCGGTGAGCGGTCCGTTCTCGATCGCCAGCAACCTGGTGGGCTTCGAGGCCCTCCTCTGCGATGTCGCCGCCCGGCCCGACGATGTGGCCCAAGGTCTGCTGCATCTCGTGCGAGGCCAGGTTGCATTCGCGGAGGAGATCCGCTCTCAGGGCGTCGACATTGCGTTCTTCGAGTCGGCCGCCTGCCCGCCGCTCTTGTCGCCGGTGAGCTTCCGCCGCCTGGAACTGCCGGCCCTGAAGGCGATCCTGGGCGGAATGGCCGAGGTGCTCGGCCATCCGGTCCCCTGCATCATCGGCGGCAACACCGCCCCGATCCTGGAGGCCATGCTGGAGACCGGCACGAGTTACGTCGTCGCCCCGTACGAGACCGACCAGGAAGTCTTCCTGCGGAAGATCTGGGACCGGACCGACGTGCGGGTCCGCGTGAATACCGGCTCGGAGATCATCTCGCGGGGGCCGTGGGAGGCGATCCGGGCCGACGCCGACCGGATCCTCCGGCTCGTCGAGGGCCGGCCCAACGTCTGCCTTGGAACCGGCGCGGTCCCCTACGAAACTCCGCCGGAGAACGTCCTGCGACTCATTGAGTATGTCACCAGAGTGTGAAAGGAAATGGCGATGTCCCCTGCGAAGATCGAATCCCGACGGCAATTCCTTCGCCGCGGCCTTGCCTGTGCGGCGGCCGGCGTTGCGGCGCCTTACGTCGTCCCGGCCAACGTGCTGGCCGCTCCCGGCCGGCCGGGCCCGAACGATCAGATCGGCATCGGCGGGATCGGCGTGGGACGGCAGGGGAGCGGGGTGGTCCAGGGGGCGGCCGGCACCAAGATCGGGCGGATCGTGGCCATCGCCGACGTGAACCGGACGCGGGGCGCCGAGTTCGCCGCCAGGTTCAAGGCCGAGCCGTACCTGGATTACCGTAAGCTCTTGGAACGCAAGGACGTCGACGCCATCGTCACGGCCACGCCCGACCACTGGCGGGCCCTGGTCTGCATCCACGCATGCCAGGCCGGCAAGGACGTTTATGCCGAGAAGCCGATGAGCCTCACCATCCGCGAAGGACGGCTCATGGCCCAGGCGGTCCGCAAGTACCAGCGGGTCTTCCAGACCGGAAGCCAGCAGCGGTCCGACCGCGCCTGCCGTCTTGGGTGCGAGTTGGTTCGTAGCGGACGCATCGGGAAGATCCAGCGGGTCATCGGCTGCAACTATCCGAGCCCCTGGCTCTGCGACCTGCCGGCCCAGCCCGTGCCGGAGGGCCTCGATTGGGACGTCTGGTGCGGGCCCACGGCCGTGGTCCCCTATCACCTCGACCTCTACACGCCGCGGGCCAAGCCGGGTTGGATCTCCTTCCAGCCCTATTCCGGCGGCGAGATGACCGGCTGGGGCGCCCACGGGCTGGACCAGGTGCAGTGGGCCCTCGGGATGGACGAGAGCGGCCCGATCGAAGTCTGGACCGAAGGGCCGAAGTTCAATCCGCCCACCTACAAGGCCCCCGATTCCCAATCCCGCGGCAACAAGCTCTGCGGCGTGCCCACGGTCTTCTTCCGCTATCCCGGCGACATCGTGGTGGAACTGACCAACGGCCCGCACGGCGGGGCGATCTTCGTCGGGGAGAAGGGCAGAGTGACGATCGACCGCGGGAAGTGCTCGTCGGAGCCGGAGGATATCGCCAAGACGCCCATCAAGCCCGACGAGGTCCACCTTTACAAGAGCGACCACCACATGCGGAACTGGCTCGACTGCATCAAGAGCCGCAAGCGGGCCGTGGCCGACGTGGAGATCGGCCACCGCTCGGCCACGGTCTGCCACCTGGGCAACATCGCCCGCTGGGCGGGCCGCCGCCTGAAGTGGGACCCCGTCAAAGAAACCTTCCCCGACGACGCCGAGGCGAACCAGTACCTCGACCGCACACGGCGCAAGCCTTATGAATTGCCGGAGACGATCTGACGTTCGTTCGCAAAGACGCGACCGCCGGTCGCGTCTTTGGGTGGCATGCTCTCACGACGCGAGGCGTCGGGTGAGCATGGAGAGCGGAATCCCGGTCTCCATGCCGACCCGCGGCTGCGCCGCGTGACGGCATGCCACCCCATCCGCAGGCTCAAGCCCCGTGGAGAAAGGGTCCTGATCATGCTTCGTGATTCGTGGCGATGGTTAGCGGGCATCCTGATCGCGGCGGCGTGGATGGGGGGGATCCTCTCCGGCCGCATCGTTCAGAGTGGCGAGCCGGCCGTCCAACGGTCCACTTGGAACGGCTACGAGCGGCTCGATTTCACGGTCGAGGGGCGCAAATGCCTTTTGGTCCTTCCCAAGAAGGCCGCCCCGGGGAACCCCTGGGTCTGGCGGACCGAGTTCTTCGGCCACGAGCCGCAGGCCGACCTGGCCCTGCTCGACAAGGGGTTTCACGCCGCCTACCTCGACGTGCAGAACATGTACGGCGCGCCGGTGGCCATGGGGCCCATGGACGCCTTCTACACGCACCTCACGTCGAAGCACGGCCTGAGCCGGAAAGTGGTGCTGGAGGGTTTCAGCCGCGGCGGACTCTTCGCGTTCAACTGGGCCGCGAGCAACCCGGGGAAGGTCGCCTGCATCTACGCCGACGCGCCCGTGTGCGACTTCAAGAGCTGGCCCGGCGGCAAAGGACGCGGCAAAGGCTCGCCGGCCGACTGGGAACGGTTGAAGAAGGTCTACGGACTCAGCGAAGCGGAGGCGATGCAGTACCCGCTCAATCCGGTCGACAACCTCCAGCCGCTCGCCAAGGCCAAGATCCCGCTCCTGCACGTCTGCGGCGAGACCGACACCGTGGTGCCGATCGACGAGAACACGCGGATCGTCGAGAAGCGCTACCGGCAACTCGGCGGGCCGATCACGGTGATTGCGAAGCCCCACTGCGACCATCATCCCCACAGCCTCAAGGACCCCGGGCCGATCGTCGATTTCGTCCTCCGCCACACGCCGTCCATGCCGACCCTCGGCTGCGCCGAGTGACGGCATGCCACCCGAGTTGCACGATTCCCGAATCACGCCATGTCGTCGGGCGTCCAGAAATGTGTTGCTTTTTGGCAACATCGGACGGCGCGGTAGGACGGGTTTCCAACCCGTCCTGACTGACCGACAGGTTGGAAACCCGTCCTACGGGCCGGATTCCGGCGAATTCTGTGACGCACCCCTGTAGGTTCCCGCCGCACAGGCCCGCAGACTGTCCTACACTTGTCTAGGCGCGGCGTTGCCGCGGCCGGTCGGGGACTGCCCAAACCCGGTCCCCCGACGAGTTCGTTTCCCCCGAGAACCCGAGGCGTGCGGACTGCGATGTGCGGCATTGTCGGCATGGTGCATTTCGATGGCAGCCCGCCGGAGCGGCAGTTGCTCCATCGCATGGTCGGGGCGATCCGCCACCGGGGGCCGGACGCCGCCGGCGTCCGGGTCGAGGGAGCCGCAGGCCTGGCCCACGCACGGCTCAGCATCATCGACCTCCAGGGCGGCAGCCAGCCGATGTCGAACGAGGACGGCTCGCTCTGGGTCACGTTCAACGGCGAGATCTTCAACTACCTGGAACTCCGCGAAACGCTCCTGGCCAAAGGCCACCGCTTCGCCACCCGCTCCGATACGGAAGTGATCCTCCACGCGTACGAGGAGTACGGCGAAGATTGCGTGCGGCAATTCAACGGCCAGTGGGCCTTCGGCGTCTGGGACAGTCGCCGCAAGATCCTTTTCCTGTCGCGCGACCGGCTCGGAGTGCGTCCCCTGTACTACACGACGGCGGGCGACAAGTTCCTGTTCGCGTCCGAGGTCAAGGCACTGCTGGTGCATCCGGAGGTGGCGTGCGGGCTGGATCCTGTAGGGCTGGACCAGGTCTTCACCTTCTGGTCCACGCTCCCTCCCAGGACCGTGTTCCAGGGCGTCTCCGAGTTGCCGCCGGGCCACAACCTCGTGGTCCGCGACCGGGAAGTCCGCGTGACGCAATACTGGCAGTTGAGCTACGCCCGCTGCGGGCCGGCGATGCCGGAGGCCGACTACGCCGAGCGCCTGCTCGACCTGCTGACCGATGCCACGCGTCTGCGTCTGCGTTCCGACGTCCCGGTCGGCGCCTACTTGAGCGGCGGCCTCGACTCGACCGTGACCACGGCCCTGGCGCGGCGCGCGACGACCGGGCCGCTCCGCACCTTCTCGATCACGTTCGACGACGCCGAGTTCGACGAGAGCTACTTCCAGCATCTCGCCGTCGATTTCCTTCAGACCGAGCACGAGGTGATCCACTGCCGGCTGGAGGACATCGGGCAAGTGTTCCCGGACGTAATCTGGCACGCCGAGCGGCCCGTGCTGCGGACCGCGCCGGCGCCGATGCTTCTCCTCGCGGAACTCGTGCGCAACGAAGGGTTCAAGGTCGTGCTCACCGGCGAGGGGGCCGACGAGATGCTCGGCGGATACGACCTCTTCAAGGAGGCCAAGGTCCGGCGGTTCTGGGCGGCGCGGCCCGAGTCCGAGTTCCGCGCCCGCGTCCTGGAGCGACTGTATCCTTACTTGCCGAACCTCCAGGCCCAGCCGTTGGCGTACCGGAAGGCGTTCTTCCACGTGCGGCCCGAGGACCTGGCGAGCCCGTGGTTCTCGCACCTTCCCCGCTGGGAACTGACCGCGCGGCTGAAGCTCTTCTTCTCGCCCGCCATGCGAGCGGAGCTGGCTGACCACGACGCCTTCGCCGAATGCCTGGCCGCGCTGCCGGCCGCCTACGCCCGATGGCATCCTTTCTGCCAGGCGCAGTACCTGGAGAGCACCACGCTTCTGCCGGGCTACATCCTCTCGTCGCAAGGCGACCGGATGGCGATGGCCCACGGGGTCGAGGGACGCTACCCATTCCTCGACCACCGCGTCGCGGAGTTCGCGGCGGCGCTACCTCCTCGCATGAAGATGCGTGGGCTCGATGAAAAGCACCTCCTGAAGCGGGCCGCGGCCGGATTGGTTCCCGCGGCGATCCGCGCACGGACCAAGCAGCCCTACCGCGCCCCGGACGCGAAGTGCTTCTTCTCGCCATCGGGCGGGAGCGGTATGCCGGCCTACGTCGAAGAGCTTCTCTCGCCGCGGCGAATCCGCGACGACGGGGTCTTCCAGCCGGAAGCGGTCGAACGCCTGGTCCGGAAGGCCCGCGACGGACGCTCGATCGGCGTCAAAGACAACATGGCCCTGGTCGGCATCCTTTCAACCCAATTGCTCATCGACCGGTTTCTCCGCGGGTCGACTTCGCCGGACACTGCGGCAACGTCGGACGCCTCGGGTGTCCTTCCGACGCTTGCCCGGGCAGTTCCGCCGACTTGCGAAGAAACAGGGACCGGCCCGGCCGTTCCCATCGCACTCGACTCCACCACAGTTTGTCCCCAGTGAATTCCACCATGAACAACGCTGCAATCACGCTGCGAGAATTCGTCCGCGAGAATTTCTTGTTCGGGCAGGACACGCCCTTCTCCGACGACGACTCCTTCCTGGAACTCGGGATCATCGACTCGACGGGCGTTCTGGAACTGGTTGCGTTCCTGGAAAGCCGGTACGACGTCCGTATCGCCGACGACGAACTGGTGCCCGAGAACCTCGATACGATCAACAACCTGGTACGGTTCCTCGAAACGAAACAAGCGGGAGCGGCGGTCGCTTCGTGATTTTCGGCGAACGCCGTGGGGCAGATCGCCGATCTGCCCCGTTCCGGCAGGTCGGCGACCTGCCCCACGGTTCGGCAGGAAGAGATCGGAGACACGACGTGCAACTTGAATCGTTCCTCGAAGCCAGCGCACTGCGGCGGCCTGACAAGGTCGCGCTCGTCGCGGGCAGCTCACGATGGACGTATGCCGAACTGGACGCCGCGGCCAACCGGCTCGCCCACGGCCTTCTGGCGGAAGGGGTTGAGCGGGGCGAGCGTGTCGCGGTGTGGCTGGAGAACGGTGTGGAAGCGGTGGTCGCCATCTTCGCCGTCTTGAAGGCCGGCGCGGTGTTGATGATGGTCAATCCGACGACCAAGGCCGACAAGCTCCGGGTCCTGCTCAACAACTCCCGCGCCGCAGCGATTCTCGCTCCCGCCTCGAAACTGGCCGGGCTCGGGGAGATGTGGCCGCAAACGCCCTATCTGCGCGTGGCGATCGCGTGCGGAAGCGCCATGGGAAACGGCGAACCCCAGGGACCACAACCGCGGTGCTTTCGCTTCGACGCCCTGCTGGCCCGCCACGCCGCGGACGACCGGCCGCCCGAGAAACGGGCCGTCGACGTGGATCTGGCGGCCCTGGTCTACACCTCGGGCTCGACCGGGAACCCGAAAGGCGTCATGTTCACGCATCAGAACATGGTCTCCGTCGCCTCCTCGATCACCACGTACCTCAGGAACACTGAGGACGACGTGATCCTCAACGTGCTCCCCCTGTCGTTCGGCTACGGCCTGTTCCAGGTGCTGATGGGCGCGAAGATCGGCGGCACCGTCGTGCTGGAGCGGTCGTTCGCGTATCCGCACGCCGCGATCCGGAGGCTCGTCGAGGAGCGGGCGACCGGCTTCCCGCTGGTGCCCACGATGGCGGCGATGCTGCTCCAAATGGACCTGTCGACGGTCGACTGGTCCAGCCTGCGGTACGTCACCAGTGCCGGCGCGGCGTTGCCCGTGGAGCATATCGCCCGGCTGCGCCGGTTGTTCCCCCACGTGCAGATCTACTCGATGTACGGGCTGACGGAGTGCATGCGGGCCTCGTATCTCGAACCCGAGGAGATCGACCGCCGGCCGGCGTCGGTCGGCCGAGGGATTCCGAACCAGGAGGCCTGGCTCGTCGACGAGCACGGCTGCCGGGTCGGACCGGACACGGTGGGCGAGTTGGTCGTGCGCGGGGCCCACGTCATGAAAGGCTACTGGGAGTCGCCTGCGGAGACCGCCGTCCGGCTCCGCCCCGGTCCGCTCCTCGGGGAGAACGTCCTCCACACCGGCGACTTGTTCCGCAAGGATAACGAGGGTTATCTCTACTTCGTGGGACGCAAGGACGACATCCTCAAGAGCCGCGGGGAGAAGGTCAGCCCCAAGGAGGTCGAGGACGCGCTTTGCGCCCATCCCGACGTTGTCGAGGCCGCGGTGATCGGCGTGCCCGACGAGATCCTCGGCCAGGCGGTCAAGGCCGTGGTCGTGGCGAAGGCGGGAAGTCCGCTCACCCAGCGCGACGTGCTGCGGCACTGCGCGGCCAGGCTGGAGGATTTCATGGTCCCGAAAATCGTCGAGTTCCAGCCGGCGCTCCCCAGAACCGCCAACGGCAAGATCGACAAGAAGACGCTTTCTCTCCAAGGCAAGATCGACGAGCAAGCTCTTTCTCTAGCCCAGGCGTTCACGCCTGGGACCGTGGAAAGCGTGCTCGACCTTCAGCCCCTTCCAGGGGCTTTCGTCGGGGCGGGGCCGATGTGAATACGCAGGCAGAGATGTGGCACAGCCGCCCCCGGCTGTGCTGGCGCCCCGGCACAGCCGAGGGCGGCTGTGCCACAAAGCAGAATCCGAACGCGGGGAACGACGTAGAGAAAACCACCTCCGACGCCTACCTCCCGAGGACTCACCCCATGATCCGAAATGTGCCCTCCGCGGCCGCGTGGGCGGCCGCGTTGACTCTTGATCCGGCCCGCGAGACCGAGCGAATTGCCGCGTCCATCCGCCGGCAGGTCGGCGCGGAACTCCGCCGCCGCGGGGCGGTCGTCGGAATGTCGGGCGGCATCGACAGCAGCGTGGTTGCCGCCCTCTGCGTCCGGGCCCTGGGGCCGGACCGGGTGCTCGGGCTCTTCATGCCGGAAAGCGACAGCTCGCCCGAGAGCCTCCAGTTGGGCCGCTGCCTGGCCGAACACCTCAAGATCGCTACGGAACTCGAAGACATCACCCCGGTCCTCGAAGGAGCCGGCTGCTATCGCCGGCGCGACGAGGCCGTCCGCAGCGTGTTCCCGGAGTACGGCCCCGGATACCGGAGCAAGATCGTTCTCTCCGGCCTGATGGGCGGGGAAAGCTACCGCGTGTTTTCGGTGGTCATCCGGTCGCCCTCGGGCGAAATGCAGAGCCGGCGTTTGCCCTTGGAAGCCTATCAGCAGGTGGTGGCCGCTACGAACTTCAAGCAGCGGGTCCGGAAGATGATGGAGTATTACCACGCCGACCGGCTCCGCTACGCCGTGGCCGGCACTCCGAACCGGCTGGAATACGACCAGGGGTTCTTCGTCAAGAACGGCGACGGGTCGGCCGACTTCAAGCCGATCGCCCATCTCTACAAGACCCAGGTCTACCAGTTGGCCGAGTATCTCGGCGTCCCGGAGGTCATCCGCCGCCGCCCGCCCACAACCGATACGTATTCCCTGGAGCAGTCCCAGGAAGAGTTTTTCTTCTCGCTTCCCTACGACCAACTCGACGTGTGCCTCTATGCCAAGGATCACAAGGTCCCGGCGGAGGCCGTCGCCGGGATGTTGGGGCTGACGCCGGAACAAGTGACGCGGGTCTACGTCGATATCGACGCGAAACGCAAGGCCGCTCAGTACCTCCATGCCGGGCCGTTGGTGGTGGAGGACGCGGATTCTTGAGACGGTTGTCAGACGCGGAGAAACGGCGGGCAAGCCCGCCCGCTAAACGGGTATTGTCAACCCCCAACCACTGCCCACTGACCACTAACCACCAACCACTGTTCCATGGCCTATACGATCGTCCCATCGGATGCCGCCAGTGCCCGCGAGGCGGTCCTTGAGCTTTGGCGGCGGAATTTCCCCGAGGCGCCGGCCGGGCGTTACGCGTGGCTGTACGAGTCGGGCCAGGCCGCCGGGTTCCTCCTCCACACCGGCGACGGATTGGCCGTGGGGGCCAGCGGCATCATGCGTCGCGACTTTCGCGCCTTCGGCAAGGTCGTGAGGGGGGGCCAGTCCATCGACTTGAATGTCAACCGGGAACACCGCTTGGCCGGGCCCGCCCGGAAGTTGCAGCATACCGTGATGGACGCCGTGGCTGCCGGCGAGATCGACCTGGCCTACGGGTTTCCCAACCGCCAGTCTGAGGCCGTCGTCCGTCGCTCGGGCTATCAGACCCTGGGCGAACTGGGTCGATGGGTCAAGCCACTTTCGAGCCGCCTGGCCCTGGATCGCTGGTCGTGGCCCACGTGGCTCCGCCGCGGCGTGGCGGGGGTTCTCGATCCGTGTCTCCGCTGGACGTCGCCGGAGACCCGAATTCGTCGGCCGCGGGATTCCCACTTTCTGGAAGTCGAGGCGTTCGATGCCCGTTTCGACCGGCTCTGGGAGGCCGCGGCACCGCACTGGCCCATCCTGGGCGAACGGACCTCGGAGTATCTGACCTGGCGATTCTCGCGGTGCCCGGACATGAGCTATCGGGCGATGTGCGCCGCGGACTCGCGCGGCGAGCTGCTCGGATACGTGATCTACGGACACCGCGGCGAGACCGCCTTTGCCGCCGACTTCCTGGTGGCCGACCTGCGTCACCTGGAGCCCCTGCTCGCCGAGTTCCTCCGTCTGGCGCGTCGTCGGCGGGCCCACAAGGTCGTCGTGCTCCATTTCGGCAGACCCGAGGTGGCCCGGACCCTGGAGCGGCTCGGCTTCTGGAGACGTCCGTCGGGCCGAAAGGTCATGCTCTACATCGGGCCGGCGCAGGGCGAATCCGCACCGTCGGTTAGCTCGTTCGCCGATCCGGCGAACTGGCACCTCACGGGCGCCGACATCGACACCGACGGGTGACTCAAGTTCAGGAGAGCGCGAGAAGGGGAAAGGAAGAAGCGGGGGGGAAATGGGAAAAGAACGGGAAAGGGTTCCCATTCAGAACGGTGTGCTCAGGGCACGGCTTCTTGCCTTTCCCGCTTTTCCACAACTTTTCCCTTTCCTTATTCGCACCTCATTCCGCTGAACGCTTACCAAAACAGGGCAGCTTGCCGGATGGCTCCGGGAAGCTGCCCTGATTGAGAAAGGGAATCGCGGACAATTCGGGCCGGCGGCGTCGCACTACCACGGCCCACGGATATAGTACACTCCAAGCTGATCCGTACTGGTGGGCCAGTGCGGAGCGGGTTGGAACCAGCCTCGCTGGTACTGACCGGGCATCGGATAGCCCGGCTCATACTGATGCTGAATCGGCGTGACGCGGGTGCTCCCGACGCCCCAGCCGTAATGGCTTTGCATCTCGGCCTTTGGTGGTACGACCAACGCCAGGGGCATTCCCCAGCCGGCCTCGTAGTAGCCGCCGTGCCACGTGGGGTTGGCCTGTTTCTCACTCTGGCGGCGGCCAAAGACCCCGGCGCAAGCCACCTGCTGGAGCCCGGTCGCCGTCACGACGACTGCCAGGACGCTTTTCAAGAAGATGGATTTCATGGTACAGGATTCCTTGCCAACCTTGGGGTCCCAAACGGCGGGCAGAGCCCGCCCGCTACGCGGCCCCCTCGCACCCTATCTCGACGCCAGCGTCTAATCCCTAATCCTAATCCTAATCCTAATCCCCAAGTCCCTGCTTCAGCGCCAGCGGGCGCGAGTCCGCGTCCAACCGCTCCCCGGGTTGTAGGTGTTGTAGACCCGATGGTGGTGGTACAGGAACTCGTGAGGGGCCAAGGGCGGATAGGTCACGTAGGTATGCCCGACCAAGGGCGGGGTGGGACGCGGCGATACGTACAACTGGGCTCCCACCGTTCCCTCCCCACCCGGATGGACGAAGTAGTTGAATCCCGCAGGGGCAGAGGGCGGGGCGCTCATCGGCAGCGGCGCGGGCGCGGTCTTGGCCCGAGTGCCGGCCATCGCTCCCGCCTGCGGCTTACCGGGTTGCTCTTCAGCCCACGACGGGGTCGTCGCACTCCACACGATTTGCGTGGCGGCCAGAACGATTGCCAGCCGGAAACATCTCGCAAGCATCAGGCCACTCCTTCGACTATGACCTCGCGGCAAGAGGACGTGCTCTCCAGCAGATTTCTCGGCAGGTACCGGTGCTAGGGGTGAGTCTTTATGAAGCGACCGTTCCAAGCGGAACCGAAGCATCGAAAAGGAGGCCAAAACAGCCTTCGACAGGGGCGTTACAGTTGCTATAATCCCTACAGTCCCAAGGGGGTGGCCCCGTGCCATGGATCCGGGGCCGCAGGTCGGAGTCACTTCCCCCCTAAGCGAACGGATGCGCCTGAATGGCGGTCGGTTGCGGCCCCTTCGGACCATCTTCCGGGACGGTTCCTCGCTGCATCAGGGAGTCAAGGGCTTGGCAAAGGCAATGCTGCAACAGTCGTCTCAGGCTGCCGGCGATGAGGAAGCCGCCGACAGCCAGGCCGAATCCGTGGTGGAAGGCAACGGCTCGCCGGAGCCCGGCGGGGCTGCCGGGAACGGTCAGGCCGAGCCCGGCGGCAGGCCGCGCCGACGCGCGACCGTGCAGTCCATGGCCGCCGGCCAGCGCGACATCTCCGTCAGCGAGTTTTTTGCCAAGAACCGCCACCTGCTCGGCTTCGACAACCCCCGCAAGGCCCTGCTGACCACCGTCAAGGAGGCCGTCGACAACGCCCTGGATGCCTGCGAAGAGGCCGGCATTCTGCCGGAGATCTGGGTCCGCATCCGATCGACCGGCGAGAACGGCGACAGCCGCTTCCAGGTCGATGTTCAGGACAACGGTCCCGGCATCCTCAAGAAGCAAATCCCCCTGATCTTCGGCAAACTCCTCTACGGCTCCAAGTTCCACCGGCTCCGCATGAGCCGCGGCCAGCAGGGGATCGGAATCAGCGCCGCGGGGATGTACGGCCTCTTGACCACCGGGAAGCCGGTGCGGATCCTCTCGAAGATCGCGCGGACCAAGCCCGGCCACTACTACGCCATCCAGATCGACACGAAGCGCAACCAGCCCGAGATCCTCAACGGCCGCGGCGAGGGGGATGAGATTCCCGCAGGCGAGCGGGGACGGCAGGCGATCGAGAAACTGGGTGTCCCCTGGGTGGACGTCGAGCACGGGACGCTCGTGACCATCGAGCTGGAGGCCCGCTACCAAAGGGGTCGCGGCAGCGTCGACGAGTACCTCGAACAGACCGCGCTGGCCAATCCCCACGTGACCGTCCACTATACCGACCCGGAGGACAAGGAGACGACGTACCCCCGGGTCGCCGAGGTCCTGCCGCGGGAGCCCAAGGAGATCAAGCCGCATCCCTACGGCGTGGAACTCGGCACCCTGGTCGCCATGCTCAAGGACAGCAAGGCGACGACGATGATGCAGTTTTTGACCAGTTCCTTCTCCCGGGTCAGCGCGAACGTGGCGCGGCGGATTTGCGACGCGGCCAAGGTACGGCTCCGCTCTGCGCCGCGCAAGGCCGGCCGCCACGAGGCCGACGAGCTTTACAAGGCGATCCAGACGACCAGGATCCCCGCCCCGGCCACCGACTGCATTTCGCCCATCGGCGAGGAGTTGATCCTCCGCGGCCTCCACAAGCTGGTGCCCGGCGAGTTCTTCGCGGCCGCCACGCGCCCGCCGGCCGTCTACCGGGGCAATCCGTTCCAGATCGAGGTGGGCCTGGCCTACGGCGGCGGACCGGCCACGCACCGGGTGTCGCGCGAAGCGCTCGTCGAGTTCATCAGCCAGACCGACGCCCGGACACTCCGCCAGTTCCTCACCGGCAGCTTTGACGGCGTCGGCGTGCCGGCCGCCGACAAGATCATCCAAGAGGCCGGCCTGCGGCGCCGCATGGCCCCGGCCAGGCTCAAGGAGGCCGAAGTCACCCGGCTCCACGAGGCCATGCAGAGCGTGAACCTCCACGACGGGCAGACGATGACCATCCTCCGCTACGCCAACCGCGTGCCGCTCTTGTTCCAGGCCGGGGCCTGCGCGGTCACGCAGACCATCACCTCGACGAACTGGCGGGCCTACGGGCTGTCGCAATCGCGGGGCTCGCTCCCCAGCGGGCCGGTGACGCTCATGGTCCACATGGCGAGCGTCTGGGTCCCGTTCACCAGCGAATCCAAGGAGGCGATCGCCGGCTATCCGGAGATCCAGAAGGAGCTGCGATTGGCCTTGCAGGCGGTGGGCCGGAAGCTCGGGATCTACCTCCGTCGCCGCGTGCGCGTGAAGCACGAGGGCGAGCGGAGGAGCCTGTTCCTCCGCTACCTGGGCGAGGTGGCCACCGCCGTGAGCCAGATCAACCGCGCCGACCGCGACGCCCTCTACGAACGTCTGCTCAAGGTGGCAAAGCGCAAGACGATGCAGGCCGACATGCAGTTGGACGACCGCGGCCGCCCGATCGAAGCCGGCGAAGACGAGTTCGGCGACAACGTGCTGATCGTGCCGCAGACCGAGCCCGCCCCGGCGGCGACCGGCGAAGAGGCCGAGTAGCGTTTGGGAGTGCGGCGACTTGTCGCCGCTTTGGATAGGCCCGGCCCACAACGCACACGGCCGTTGGGAGTCTTACCAAGAACAGAAAAGAAAGAAAGCGGCGACGGGTCGCCGCACTCCAAAGGCATCCATCATGGCCAAGAAACCCGCCCGGAAGGGCCACGACGAACCGATTCCCGACCGCCAACTCAGCGAGCGAGACCGGAAGACCCACGACCAACTGGTCGGCCTGGCCGACACGGTCGTGAAGTCGGCCGCGGGCGGGAGCGATCCGACTCTCAAGATCCCGACCCGCACCCTCTCGAACGTCAAGTACAACCGCGTCAAGCGGATCATCGAGTTGGGCGGCGCCCGCAGCGACCGCCAACTCTTCAACTTGAACCAGGCCAAGAGCTACATGCAGACGCTCCTGGTGGCCAGCGGCGCCGAGAAGCTCATCGCCCAGGACAAGACCACGAGCCTCCGAGGTATGTACTACCTCTTGAAGCACACGATCGAGGGGACCCGCGAGGAGACGTTCGAGGATCAGGCCGAGTCCGACGGCGTGATCGAGGACCTCGAAGTGGCGATCAACTCGCTCCGCGAGGAACTCCACGTGTTCGCCAAGAACGCCGGCGCGATGGTCGGCGAGATCACCGTGATCGACAGCGGCGACACGATCGACTGCACGCGCATGGGCTCCGGGGGCTACAGCATCCCGTCGATCGTCGAGCCCAACGTGATCCAGTTCGCCAAGTGCGGCGCGGAGTTCATCCTGCACGTCGAAAAGGACACGGTCTGGCGCCGCTTCAACGAGGACAAGTTCTGGCGTCAGCATAAGTGCATTCTCACGCACGGCGGCGGCCAGCCGCCCCGCGGCGTCCGGCGGCTTCTCTACCGGCTGCACAACGAGCTGAAGCTGCCCGTCTACTGCCTCCTCGATAACGACCCCTGGGGGTATTACATCTACAGCGTCATCAAGCAGGGCTCGATCAACCTGGCTTACGAATCGCGGCGCATGGCGATCCCCGAAGCCCGGTTCCTCGGCCTGCGCTCCAAGGACTTCGCAGAGTGCGGCCTGTCGAACAGCGTGAAGATCAGCCTCAACGACACCGACCGCAAGCGGGCCAAGCAGATCGCCAAGTATCCCTGGTTCGCCCACAAGAAGGCGTGGCAGAAGGAGATCGAGACCCTCTTGCAGAACGGCTTCAAGCTCGAAGTCGAAGCCCTCATCAGCAAGGACATCAGCTACGTGACCGAGGAGTACACCCCGGCGCGGCTGAAGAGCCAGGACTGGCTGGACTGAAACGCGCTGTCGGGTGTGGGCTGTCGCCGTGGTCGCCGTAGGGTGGGACAAGCGAAGCGCAGTCCCACCAGAATCGGGCAGAATTCTTGTTCATCCGGAAAGAGCATACCAGATACAGCAAGAACCTGATCCAAGGAAGTACCGGTGCCTCTTCTCTGATTCCGTCCGCCGAGCACGCAGCTACATCCTGTCCACGAATCCCGGGAGTCACGAGCCAGGAGAAAGCGTGAACAGAGAAGAGGCACCGGTATTCCTTTCAATATCGTAGGTTGCGTCGCCACGCCACTAGGTACGCTTCCGCCGGATGAACCAGAATTCTCGTTGGTGGGACTGCGCTTCGCTTGTCCCACCCTACACCACGTGTTCCACCCTACCGCATCACTTCTCAGGATACGCGAACGCCACGAGCCCCGGCGCCCCGCCCAGCAGCCACAGGCCGACCAGCAGCGCCGGAACGCTGACGATCAGGATCCCCACCGCGTTGCCCGGTCCGCCCCCCACCAGATTCAACAGGGCGAAGAACTGCGAGCCGAGCGACGGCAACACGACCAGCAGTCCGACGCTCCGAACGACAACACCGAACAACTCCGACGGCTTCATTTCGCATCCCTCCGGTTCTCTGAGGTTGCGCGCCACCACGACGATTGAATCTAGGGGCGGGTCCGGCCTGCCGTTATGGG
>Ga0067045_1028385_pt1 | contig 34835 bp, 49 predicted proteins | sample TerdegcTABiofilm_FD_59184 | JGI IMG/M metagenome (GOLD analysis project Ga0067045, IMG submission 59184) | Combined Assembly of (Gp0054472, Gp0054536) Wastewater bioreactor microbial communities from Singapore -Terephthalate degrading...
ATCAACCAAATTCTTATAATCAATGTCAAGTGTTCCTTGATTAATGGGCACTCTATAATAGTTCAATCCGATCCCTCCTATCTCAAGTTATATACGGCGTTACCTGTTAAGCTGTTTGTTCCATCGGCCTTGATTTGTATTCTCAGACTTGTTTTAAACTCAAACAACATAGATCCGCCAGGAGACGAACTACCCATATCTCCCGCCAAATTTAACCATCTTGAAGTACCTTGAATCATGCTGTTAGGCCCATAAGTCATAAAAGTACTACCATCAATAGTAATTATGGCACCTACGTTATCAACAGACGTTTCACCTGTCGTGATTACAAAATATGTCAAACTACCCTCACCTGAAACATTAACTAAATCCACATAGGACGAAGAAGTTGTTGTAAGTCCCGCTTTAGTTGCAGTTCTTGGTTTTTGGGGGTAATTAGCTATAATATAAGCTAATCTTTGCAAAGCAGTACCTGAAGAGCTTGCAGCCTGTGCAGTAGTACCGAGGTTCGTTTCCAGGGTGTCAACATAACCTTCAACGCTGTCAACATATCCGGCTATCTGTGCCAACCTAGCAAAAATACTACCAGTACCTGCCCCGTCTGTGTTAGTACCTACCTTCGTTTCTAGGGTATCTACGTAGTCAGCAATTAGTTTCAAACCCTTAAACAGGGTTAAGAGGTCGCCTGATGCCGGGTTTGCGTCCCCAATTAGCACCTTTACAGCGTCTAGTGTAGGTTTATCAGCAACAAATAATTTATCTCCAATCGCCACTTAGCCCACCTCCTCAAGGAAAAGTTGCCCATTTTCAATGCCCCAAACGTACTTCGACCCGTTCACGGTATCAACTATCTTATGTTGCACACCATCGGCCAAATGCGCAGCAAGGTCTGAGGATTTTGCGGCGTTCTGGTCCAGCAGATCAAGGTTTTCGTTATAGGCCGCTCGTGAAACTGTCTCATTACCTAGGGGTTTTTTCAACCCCAGGTTAGGAGTTAAATCAGGCATTAACTATACACCTCCAATTGATTCCATGTAAGTGCCAGGGCGTCAAGCTGATCCCATGTCCAGGCTTTGGCGTCAAGTTCATCCCATATGAAATAGGTGAACTCATAGGTAACTGCTAGGTGAGCAGGCTTTATTTCCTCAATAGCCGCCTTAAGGTCGTTTAGATTTGCCGGTATGCCCCGCTCATCAATAAACTTGACGGTAAAGCTGTACTGATCCGGGTACTCTGTCACTGCCACAGAGCCATAAGAATAGCTTTCAGCCACGTTCTGAATCAATACCACCGTTACCGTACCCATTCCCCGGAGTTTTGATATAATACGGCTCCTGCGCTGTTCCAAAGGCTTCCCCGCATAGCTTTTGAGATCCAGCATCTGCTCCCATAGGTCCAAGCCCCAGGCGGTGGCGGTCTCAACATAGAACTGCTTCAATATATCAGCCAGGTTTGTTCTCACCAGGTCAAACTCTGGACCCTCGGTATCAATTACCGCTTTATATGACCGGGCAGTCTGGATAAACTGCGGCACATAGGCAAGCATAACATCCGCCCTAGACACTGAGTACCACCGTCCCAATGACAGCCACTTCCGTATCCCCTACGGCGACATTAGCCGTGCCTGTGTTAACGGTAAGGCCGGAGTAGTCGGCCACGCCAGGAGTGTCGAACAGCAAAACTCCTACCTGGGCATAGCTCACATAGTCCTTCTGGAAGGCAATGCTTTTCAGGTAGTCAGTCAAGGACGCCTCAAAAGCCGCTTGCACGTCAGCCAACACCGCTCCTACTTCCAGCGTTACGGTAGCTGTAACGGCTATATTTAACCCGGTCGCACTTGCTACCGTCACCGTGGCCCCAATAGGCCGAACCGTTTCAATATAATCGGCAACATCTTGGACGATGTCAGCCGCTGCCGGCTGTTTATTGCTGTCAATGATTACAACTTTGACGGTGCCCGCTCCATTCCAGATCGGCAGCACCTTAGCATCCCCTACGCCAGCCACTTCTTTTGCCCATTGCAGGTAGTGGGCGGAATTACCGCTTGTGGCTGGCAACCTTACTTTCTCAAGCAGCCTTTCTATTAAAGCAACATCACTTTCGGTGTCAGTCCCGCCCGTGGTTGGCGCTGCATTTGTCACAGCCGTTACACCTGGAATAGATACAGGTATGGCCGTAATGGATGCCCCTGGTACATTTCCGCTTGCGCCGGCCAGGACCGCCTCAACGTTTGCAGCTATACTTCCGCCCGCTCCAATGGTGACCTCGGCAGTGGTAGCAAACTGCACACCGGCGCCAGTAGCAAATATGGACCCCACCGGGACAACCGTACCGTTGGCGCCACTGATCGTCACCTGGCCGGTGGCCTTGGTGGCAGCCTTGCGAGTGAGCCCATGTTCCCCAGCTCGGTAATCCAAGTACTGGCCATAGGATGTTTGAGCAAAACCTAACTTGATAATTCTGTCCATCTCGATGTAGGCCAAAGCGAGCTCGATGGCCGCCGGGGAAATGCCGTCATAAATAAAATGCCCCTCCGTTTTGTTGAGGTCGGAAGGTACCGCGTCAAGCATCCGCTGTTTTATCGCCGCTTCGGTTTGTGCTTCGTACACCTACACACTCACCCCCTGTCTAAAGGAGTTATCAGTAAAATCAATCACGGTAAATTCCACCTTTAGCCAATCACCGCCGCGTTCAAAGATGAAATCCCGCACATCCTTAATACGGACGTCATAAATCAGAGCTTCCCGGATTACTCTCGTTACTTCGCTCTCAAGGACCGGGGAGGGGATATCCAGGCCGATGATATCCTTCAATTCACAACCGTAGCTAAAAGTATAAATGGGAAAACGGTACCGAGCTGTCCGGATGGTTTTCTCAATCCAGACCTTCAGGGCTTCAATACCTTCTACCACTTTCGGAGCGCCATCCTTCATGATGAACTCCCCTGTGGCAAAATCAAAAGCCAGTTCCTTGCCGTAAGTGACCGGCTTTTTACCAGCCGTTACCGTTGTCGGTACCGGAATAGTCGGATATAATGGATCAGCCACCCATGATCACCACCTTATCAATCACTAAATATTGCTGTTCACCCGGGAGAGCCATTACTGCTACCCGGTCCCCAGCCTGGAGGATATTGTCCTGAAAGGCAATCGTTGTGTGCTGGGTACTGACATCATCCCCCGCCTGGTCATATGTTGCCCCGTTATAAGTCACCTGAGCCGGTACCGGAGTAACAACATTACTTATGTTTGCATATCTGGTTACCGGCAGCAGGTGAGCACAGACGATCAGGTCATCGCCCTCCAGGTTGATGTCCATGTTGTCAATACGAATCCGGAGGTCAGGCATCGGAGTAACCACAGTGGCAAGCTCTATACCCCGGGGAATCTGCCCGGCTGCCTGCCGGCGTATTAATTCTATAAGTTTGCTCCCGCTCATTCCGTCACCTCCGGCGCGTCCTGGGTGGTCACTTCGTCGGTCCAGTTTAGTTTTAAGCTCATGGTATGCTGCCCGTTTTCAACCATATGGTCATCGGTATCAACGTAAAAGGTGCCCACCAGACCGGTAAGGGTTTCCTTAATCTCGATGGCGGTACCGGCTTCAACGTCATCCAAACCCAGGCAGGTAATGCTTGCCTCCTGACTGATTTTCCCCAGTTCTTTTAGCATGTTGGCCGCTATGGTTTGAGCCTCACCAGCAGTAATATTGCTCTCCTGCTTTAATTCCTGCAAAACGCCATATTGCTGAATAAGACCGGCGTCCTCTACCTGGGCTAAAACAGTATCTTTATCACCCATGATTAGGATTCGGTCTTTCATCTCGTTGATGTTTTCGCTGTAACTGGCTTCCATAAGGTTTTGCCCCTCGGCGATTAGCCAACGAACCGTTTGTTGGGCTTTCTCAATGACTTGCAGCTTACCCTCTTTCATCTTCAGCATGTATTTTTTATCATTGCGTTTGGTCGTTTCGGTCAGAGCGATAATGGCCATATCAAGAATTGTTTGGTCCCGGAGGATCAATTTGTCCAGGCTAACGCCGGTGTTAACAATATCCCCTGTTTCAATACTGAAGTCGTCACAAAGCTTTTGAATAATGGCTGTGGCCGTCATATTCCGGAAGATGTAAGTGCCTTTCGATTTAAGCAAATAAATAAGGTGGTCATAAGCAACCACCCGATAGCTACCGCCTGTGTCTTTTGTTTTGTCAAATACAACCCCGCGTAGGAGCTCCCCGGAGTCTCCGCTGAAGATAAGCAAAGACCCGAGAGGGACTTGATATTTAGGCAGGTAATAGTCCCGGCCTGTTACCAAGTCAACCTCAAGTTTTCGGGCTGCTTGGCGAACGTCCCCACCCCATTTGATGGATTTTATCATTGAGGTTATATCGTAAGGGGTGCTGTCCTGAAGAATGTTTTTTAGTGTGTAGCTCATGCCGGAATCACCAGCTGCATACCAATATCAATCAGGTTGGCATCGGGGCCAATGGTGGATTGATTTGCCGCATACAGTTCACTCCACCTACCACCATCACCATAAACACGCTGAGAGATCAGCCAAAGGCTATCACCCGGCTTTACGTCATACGTTGATGGAGTCTGCCGCTCATCTGGCCTTGGAGCACTCATGCCTTCCTGAGTCTGCTGGGCTCCCACCTGCTGGACCTGTATAAACCGGTATTCCCGGAGGGTCAAGGTGTATGATACATCCCTGGTCCCGCCTTTTTCGCCATACTCAAATTCCTCTATGGCCACAGCAATATTAATCGGCGTGTCGGTGATGATGAGCCTGATCGGCCTGCCGGTCATGCGCCACTTCTCTATAGTGGCCACAGCATCATAAGGGGTCGGGATAGCCCGATAAGCGCAATATGGCGCATACTTGGCCGGGAAGAAAGAAGCTAACTGAATCTCTGCCAGCTTTGCCCCACCGATCAGATTCAATTCCCCCAGTGCTTGAATGTCAACCACTGTATTTTTATTGCCAGTGCGGATACGAAACTCCCCGGGGTTGACGGGGAACTGCAACTTTTCGGCAAAGTTATTGAAGGATAGCCAGAATTCCATATGATCACCCGCCCATATTCATAGCAACCCGGAGCAGCCTATTTTCCACCATTGAAACGATCTGATCCTCGGTCATATTGGCCGCATTGATGGTGATATTGATAATTGGGACTTTCGCGCCGGTTCCGTTACGTTCCAACTGCCGATTTTCTGCCGCCGTAACAACACGTTCACCTCGGTGAAGCCTAGTAAGATAGTTGTCATATGGAACATAAGGCAAACCGGAAGCATTGCTATGAGGTTCCTCTCCACCTCCGCCTTCAACTGCTATCTCTCCAGGACTTGCATTGAATTTTTCCGCTACCCACTTAACACCTTTTGCAATCAATTTCAGTCCACCGGCCAAAGCATCAAAGATCGGCTTTAATACTGCCCAAGCGGTTTCAACAACCCTGACGATTGATGGCCACACTCTCTCAAACACACTACCGATTATTTCGATGACGCTCCAAATAGTATTAAGAATTGGGCTTGCGATACTCCAGGCTGTTTGCAGCACTGAAGAAATAATCGGCCATGCAGTCTGCCAAACATTTTGGAGAAAAGGAATTTTTGATCTAACCCAATCGATTTTAGGTCCTAACCAATCCAGGACAGAAGAAAAACCCGCTTTAATGGTCGGCATATATTGAGACACAAACCCTGAAACAGTTGTAATGGATCTGCCTAAACGTTGACCAAAATTTGTAACCCAGCCCGATATTTTACCCTCATTTTGATCTATCCAGGTGGTTATTCCCTGCAGTTGCGGTTTGAGTCCTTCAAGTATTCCTTCGCCGACGGTGGTTAGGCCTGATGACATCTGCCCTTTGATTTTTTGCCATAATCCCGCGGAGGACCTTCCCTGGCGTTCCACCAGTTCATAGGTAAATCCCTGGCTTTCAGCGGCCTTCTGGACAACATTAAAAAATTCATCGCTGGTTTTTGCTCCTTCTTTCAATGCGTTAATCGTACTACGTGGTAAATTAAATCGCTCCTGCAAGGATACGAAATCACCAGATAGTGCCTCCTTTAAAGCAAAGGTTGCACCTTCCATACCCTCAAGCGGGTTTATGGAGGCAAGGACTTCAGTCATGCGAACATATTTTTGCATGGTAGGCAAGTCTTTTGCAAACGGGGTCAGATTTGTCATCGCTTGCATCATCTCGGTAGAAGTCTTACCTGCAAGACTAGCTTCTTTATTTCCCCAAGATAAAAATTCTTTGGCTTTTTCCTCGGAACCCAGCAAGGTTGACATAGTAATCATTTGTTGCTCTTTTGCCATGGCCGACCCAATAGTTGCTCTACCTGCTGTCTCCATACCTAGACCCACCAATACGCCAGCGGCCAGCCCCTTGAGAGATAGTAAATTATCTTTGATATTTCTAATAGCTCTTGTAGCATTGTCCTTAATTGCAATCACTGGCCGCACAACTGTTTTACCCAATAAATCCAGTTTGGTTTTTGCTGTATTAGTGTCTTTACGTAGCCGGTTAAATGTAGTCGAGAATTGGTCTTTTAGTTGAATCGCTGCACCTAAAATCAAAGCTCTCACCCCCCTCTTTTTTAGGGTATAAGAAAAGAGCCCGAAGGCTCTTAGTTTTTGTTTACATTATAGCGTTTTAATTAATGCTTTATTTACAGGCTGCAGGTTCTTTGCACCGCATATAGGACACCTATTCTTTGGTTTAAGAAGGTAATACGCAAAATATATAAGCCCTGGCACAATTCCAATTAAAAGCAAGATAATAAATACAATCCAATTAACTTTTTTAACCGGTTCAATATTTCTTTGGCATAGAAGACAATATTTTATCGACAAAATACACACCCTCCCTATTTTTTATTATATTATTTTGCCAAAAGAGGGCATATTCCTGCATGTTTTTCTTTATCTTCCAATTCTTTCAGCATCGAAGCAAATAAAAAAGCTTTTTCACCTTCAGAAGCATTATAGACCTCGGACGGCATACGGCCTTTTTGTACATAATAATGAATCATGGCCGCAAGGCCGTCCTCTTCAATCAGTTTTTTACTTCTTCAATAATCCTGCCTTTATCGAATCCGGAAAGTTTCATAATAGCGTTATATACCATTATGACTTCCCCGCCCAGCAAAATATCTGATACGATATCAACCGGCCTTTTGGTGCCGTATTTTTCACGCAGTTCCTTGGTTTTAAAGAGAGGGTCAGTTGACATCTCGTAGATGGTCCATTTCATTTCTTCCGATTCACTTTTACCGGCCTTATCGCCAATTTCATTCATCTCATCGATAGTTGCAGCCCGGAAAGAAATATAAAACTTCTGCCCTAATTTCTTAGACAGCCGCGGAATTTCAATTTCACCAGTTGGAATCTCTTTCATTTTGGCAGGGTCTGCACCCAAAAGCATGTCTAAATTTTGTCCCATGACTTACTCCTCCTTAGGTTCTATGGTATCTAACAAGTCCCAATCAGTGAAGGTGAACGGACATTCAACTTCACCCAGTTTCTTTACTTCCCAATCAATTAGTGTCAGATCGTCAAAATCTGCGTCTTTGATTATAACACGTTCAGCACTATAAGCCGCCGGGTCTTTTAATGCACTTAATATCTGCAGCCTAACTTCTTCGCCATTTTTGATGGCATCCGATATTTTTAGCATCATCCGGCTGTTAACCTTGTAAAGAGTGACGCTTCCCTTGCCTTTATAGCCAGTGGTTTTACTATCAATGCCGGACCTACCACAAACCGGAACATCTTCTTTTTCTTTCTCGACCTTCGCACTCAAGGCCTTAGCCTCTGATACTTTGTCCCCGTCCAACCATACCTCACCGTAAGTCCCGTTTATAACATGTTTAGACTGTAATGCCACTTAAGTCCACCTCCTCCTACAGATTAATATAAAGCTGGATATCTTCAATCGCATCCAGCGGCCGCACGGTTGAGACCAGGAACACCTTATCCCGGGTATTCGCCTCTTTGATTTGCTGGTCAGTCATCGTGGCCACATCAACGCCGATACTTTGCAGGTAGGTCTTTTGGGCTGGGACATTAATCTCACATTTGTTTTTACCCGGATCCAGAATACGCTCCCGCTCCAATACCTCGTAATAAGCGTTAATAGCCGCAATCAGGAGTAGCTTATTTTCGTAGCTGTTCTGGTAGGCGCCAATATAAGTATCTTCGATGGTGGCCTTAACGTCGGTATACACCATATCCAGGATCCGGACCAGCTTGATCTTCTTCCAGTCGGCGCCCTTGGTTTCAGTGGTTGTGGTCAGACTGGTAACGCCCCGGGCGATTTTCACCTTCTCGCCGTCATGGTAAAGAATCAGCTTGCCGGCGTCGATTTTGGTGTCAGCCTCGGCCTTGGTCAAGTGAGGCACGTCGGTAACTTCGGTCAGCACCCGGTATGTCGGGGCTACTGTGAGCGGCAGCCCGGCAATGAGACCGGCAATCCTGGCACTGTACTCGCTCGCTGTGTAAGTGCTGGTTCCAACTGTTACCTCCCCGGCAACTGCGGCGCTATCCTCAACCACAAAATTAATTACTGCCTCATGATCCGCTGCGTTACCAGGCAGGACCATCATGATCTTGCGTTCTTTGGTGTCCCTCATGCCCTTGGCCCATGTTGCTATAGTAGCAATATCCTCTGCAGCAATGCCAGGTATGCAGCCAATATTCCACTTGATGGTTTCCAGGTAATTCAGAGCATCGCTATAGTTGGCAGCTGCTGCCGGCAAGGTAACAACCTTAACTTCTTTTGGTGTGCCGGCGAAGGCGTCCTTAAGGTACTGTTGATTTGTCGCACTTAGCGTGCTGGGTATATCCGCTACGTCAGTTAAGGTAATGGCCGTCAGCTCCACCACTGAGGCGTCCTTAAGCACCACGGCTAAGGTACCTACTGTACCGCGCTCAATTGCGGCAATAGCCACCGATTGAAAAATAATATTTACGCTTGGGAGTCCCACATTTTATCCCTCCTTAGTTAATCTCAACATCGCCAATCATCTGTAAATGTTGTATTTCTTGCATCAGATCATAAGTTTCGGCCGGTCTGGTAAACTCAGCTTCAAGGCGCACGGTTATATAAACCTCCGCATCCCTGGGACCGCCTTCAACATCCAGGATGTGAAAAACAACTTCCGGTCTGACAACCTCATCACCGTTTTTAACTTCCGGCCCGGTCAAGGTCATTGCGTTCATTAGTGCGGCCTTCAAGGTGTCTGAAGTGTTAAACTGATCAAACTTGTTCGGATTATTGTTGGCATCCACCGGAGCAAAATAGACAATTTGCCAGGTATAGCGCCCTTGATACATGGACTTGTTTAAGCTGTCCTCCCTGGCGCTCACCAGGTCAACAAAAAAACTAGGCCGCTTGAACGGCCTCGGCATGGTGGTTACGTAAATTTTTTCTACCGCGGGGAAGGTGTTTTTAATCAGCTTTCTTATCGCATCAAGACTACTCGCTAACATCCGTTCCCAGCTCCTTCCCCATTCGGCGTACAAAATCTTTTAACAGGTCCGGCAGCTCCTGCTCCGTTTCTTCAAGAGCTTGTCGCAGATAGTGTTTGCCTGAAACAAAACCCTTACCGTCTGGTGTTTTATGCCCTTCCTCTACCATGTTGGCGTAGAACTTATCGGTGTAAACCGTGGCCGTATCGCCTTTCACCCTTACCCGGTATGAGCGACGTAGTTCGCCGGTTACTCTTGGCGTTATTCTCCTCACTTTTCTACGCAGTAGATTACCAGCCTGGCGAATTACCTTCCTGTATTCCTTTGGCGCTTTATCGTGGATTACTTCTAATAGCCGCTTTTCCCAAAACGAAAGATCAACAGTGTTGGCCATTACTCAAACACCTCGGAACACATCAAGTGTGTTTCCTTGTGGCGTTCATCCAGGTCAATCACCGATTTAATATTAAAGATACGGCTGCCGTAAAGCACCCTCATGGCCGACATAACCCCAGGCAGGTAACGGATCCGGATCCTGACCGTCAATTCAGGGGTAGTGTTTTTAGCCTCAAGGTACTCCCGGCCGCGCAATGGTTCAATTGCAGCCCATACGGTAGCAACGTCCTGCCAGGCAGTAGTTGGAGTGTTATATTGGTCAAGGGTTTCTTGCTCCTGCTGAATGGTAATTCTATGTCTTAAATCGCCCGCCCTCACTGAAACCACCTCCTAAAACATCAGCACCCGGTCCTGCCAGAGTAAGGCATGAACAGCAAATTCAATTTCCCTACTAACTGCACCGATAACAGCGGCTTCCCTATTCTCATACCAGTAACCAATGAGCAGGAGCATGGCCTGTTTAATCTTTTTAGGTATGTTGCCAGCAGGATCTGGAGGGTTCCCCTCTTTGGCCGGGTACCCAGCTGTAAACTGCACCGCTACCCCGTTAACCGGCCGTAAGGTAGTTAATGGCCAGGACTTAGCATAGGCCAGCACCACCCTCCCAGGCTCGTTTTTATCATCAACAAAATATTCTGTAGCAGCAAAGGTATACTCAATATTGTCAGTACCGTAATATTTGACTGAAGTCACCACCTGAAGGGGGGGTCGAGGAATGATGATATAATCTTTGTCCGGCCATTTATCCAGCCAGAGTTCCCAGGTCTGGGTAATATATGCCCGTTGCTGAAAATCTTCGCAATATTCCCGTGCGACCGGAATTAAACCCTCAATAAAAGTGTCCTCATCAAAAGTGTCCTCATCGGTGCCATCAGTTCTCAGATGGGCTTTCGCTTCCGTCAGACTCACCGGTTCCATTACTGGTGGCGTTATCAGTTTCAGTGCCATTTTCATCAACACCTTCCGAAATCCCTAACGCATCTTTTTCCTCCGAACCATCGTCTGTTTCTACTGTTTGTTTCACTTTGGGTTGGGCTACAGTAGTATTAACAGACTTCGCATACCCTTGAGCTATCCACATCGGAAAGAGTCTTTCCGGGATTTCCACCATCTCTCCGATCTGCAAATCAACACCGTTCAACCTCGCCGGTTTAATAACTTCAACCTGTATCAATCTATTCAAGCTTGACACCTCCTAAAAATATAAGAGGGGCTCTTAACCCCTCCCCTATACTACCGCACTGGCGCCGACTTTCTGATCAGGGCTAAACCGACCTAAGTCACGAATCAGGTCCACATTTACAACAGTATTAGCGGTCGTGGTAACCTTAGCCGCGATATACTCAAATCCATTCGCAGTATCAAGCTGCGCCGCATCAAGCTCAACAAATGCCTGGGCTTGAGTGGTGGCCGGCGTAATTGTGGCAGCAGCATCTGTGATAGTAATCAGTGTTTCGCCGGGCTCAGTTGACTTTAAGGTAACTACCCCCAGGTTACTGGTTGCTGTTATACCAGGGACACCTGCGGTCGCATGGTTGATGGCCAGCACCAGGCTCGCCGCGTCAGCTGTATCATCTCCACCCTGGGCAAATACCCTGTTGGGCAGGTCAGCAACTGCGGCTGCTGTAAAGGTTAGGCCGTTAATAGTCACTGCATCACCAACCAGCACCGTGGCAAGCGTCAGTGTGGCCTCGGTTACCTTTGTATTTGCAGTAATTTCAGCCATGGCCAACTGTCCGGCTGTAGACGGTATACCCTTCGCGCCGGTACCTGCGCCATCGGTCGCCTGGAGAAATTCCACTTTTGCGGTTTTAGTGGCCTCCATAGCCGCAACATTCAGTTTAGCTACAGCACGCCGCCACTTGTCCATTCTGTAATACCGACCTGTAGCATTGCTGTTATTGAGCGCCTGGGATACCAGACCTATATCAAACTTAACTTCAGCAGAAATCCTTCTCATTGTTTTATACCCCCGTATTTTAGTTTTAGAAAAAGCCGGGGACTAGCCCGGCCTCTTACCTACTCCAGAATAACGTACGGTGAAACGGTTGTGGAACCGTCCTCAAGTTTAAGCGGGTCTTTAACCCACGGCTGTCCGTCGATATTTGCCACGATCTTGAACACTGTCTGATTAGTTGTAAACTTAACGTGCTCAGAAATAGCCACAAACGGACCAGAGCCGGGTTTGATCAGGTAGTAGTTGAAGTTGACCAGGAACAGGTCGCCCTCGTTGCCAATGGTCGGAAGCTTCCCGACGAACTTAAGCGGTACCCCGGCTAAAGTCGTTGGTATTCCCTTGGTTGCGTCACCCAGAACCAGAATTAGACGCCCCTGAGAATCAGCCAACTGCATCAGGGCGGGCAGCGCGGTAATACTCGCGATAAATATTGCACCGCTCAATGCATCCGGATAGAACCGGCTTAGCATGGTTACAACGTCAACATACTTGATATCACTTGAAGTATTACGTTTAATCTTAATTGCCCCCGGCGCGTTCAGAGCGCCCAATGGGCATCCAACACCAGACCCACGGAGGAATTTATAGTCGCGACCGGAAACCCAAGCCTGCCGCAAAAGGTTTTCAATAAAGCCCCCGGCTGCTCCCCAGTTTGTAAGGGTCTTGTTGTTAATGGTGGCCATGCCGCTAACTTCTTGGGGCTGCAAGGTCATATCTTTGATTTTAGGATCACTGGTGTCGGATACTGTTTTCGCTTCAGCGGTCCAGGTCAGGGATATGCCGCCCAAGGCCCCATCCGCGCCCTGTTGGAAATACGGAATAATGAATGGAGCATCAGGCGGGTCACCGGCAGGAATAACAAACGCCCGCGGCATTACAATTTCAGCCTCCGGATTCAGTTGCATGATCTGCTGGCTAAAAGCCGGTGGAATCATGATGCCAACATCGCTGGTTGAAAGGTTCTGCAAACGTCCTTTGTTATCGCCGAACTTGATAGCATGGAGAAATTCTCCCACATTCTGAAATCCACCGTCATCCAGCTTATCCTTTTGCACATCTCCAATTTCACCGGTCGGTCGGATTATTTTGCCGGCGGGCTCGTCCAGGCTGGCAGCGCGATCCTGGACTGCTTGCGCAGCCTGGATGGTTGCGGCAAGGCCATCAATCTCAGTTTGCAGGGCATTGAACTGGGTATTTTCATCTTCGGTCATACCCCGGCCTTCTGTTATGGCCTTATTGACAATCGCCTGCTGCTGATCGCAAAGATCAGCATGTTTTTGCATGAGAGCTCTTAGCATTCTCTACTTACCTCCTGATTTTGTTTTTGTTTACTTGAATTTGGTGCTGCAATAAAGAAAGCAGTCTGCTATTATCGGTCTGCTTGTCTTTTGGGGGTGGTTCTGGTGGATCAAGTTCCTTTCGCTTCAAGTTATACTGTTCTATAAATCGCTTTATTGATTCTGCGGCACTGTTTTGAATTGCCACCCGACTAAACATAAATGAGTTTTCAACGGGGGGTTCATCTGACTGATTGCCATATAGAATCTCGTCAACAAATCCTTCACTCATCGCTTTTTTAGCTGACATCCAGGTTTCTTCATCCATCATTTGCGATATTTTTTTACGCGACTTACCAGTTTTAAGTTGGTAAGCGTTTATGATGGTCTCTTTAATCTCGTCCAGAACATCAGCCATATGGCGCATGTCTTTTGCTTCTCCCATCACGCCGGTCCAAGGGTTATGAATCATGAGGATACCCACGGGAGACATTTTTACCTCATCCCCCGCCATCGCAATAACGGAAGCAGCAGAAACGGCTTTACCGTCAATCTTAACGGTTACTTTCCCGTCATGTTCTTTCAGTGCATTATAAATTCCAGCCGCGGCTGTCGTATCTCCGCCCCAGCTGTCAATCCATACGTTTATATTTTTGCCTTTATATTCTGCCAGGGTTTGCTTAAAAGCATTGGGAGATGTTGCCGTTATCCCAAACCATTCATATAGCCAGGCGTCATCATCGCTTACGATTTCCCCTTCAATCCTGAGTTCGACTTCTTCGGGATTTTCCTCACTAGCTACAAAGTTCCAAAATCTCAGCTTAATCACCTCCGTTCCGTTGTAGCGGCGGCTGCGGTCGCGGTTGTGTCTGCTCGCCCTCATCACCAGTCTGTTTTTTAGGCTGCTGCTTTGCTGCAGTTTCGGTTGAAATCATATTGCCGTTGACTAAGTAAACCTCACCGGCCGGCCCGTCAATCGGGTTTTCGTCATCCAGTGCCCGCCATTCATTGGCATTGATAATACCGTTCTGCCGCTTCCGCGCTAAGGCCTCAGCCCGGGCTTTCGCATCCCCACGAAGTAAGGCGTCAATATTGAACTTCACAAAATAGCCTTGAGCACGTTCCGCCGACGTAAAAAGTTTGCGGTTCATTTCCGCTTCATGCCGGGTGATGATCGGAAGCATTGAATATATTACGTATTCAATCCCCTGGTGCTCAATGTTGCTAAAAGTTGCCCTGTCAAGGTGTGCAACCATATGAGGAGGCACACGCATAAGACCACAGATTTGGGTATCTGTAAGCTTTAGGACCTCAATCGTTTGAGCATCCGCAAACGATATCGGAATCCGGTTAACTTTCAACCCGCCATGTAGAATAATAGGTCTATGGGCATTTGCCAGGCCGCTGTATCTCTCTTCGAATTGCTTTTTAACAAAATCAACTTCACTTTGATCTTTGAAAGTCTTTTCTGTTTCAAGAGCGATGCCAAAATTCATCCCCTGACCATAGAAGCGTTCAATGAATTCACTCACAGCAAGCCCGAGACCGATCGTTTCCTGTGCAAGTCTTACAATTGAATAGCCTTTCAGCCCATCAAAACCAAAACCAGGAACATGATAGATTTTTTCAGGTGGAAAGTATTCGTATTTGCCCCGGTCGATAACGTAATATTCAATTGCTCCAGTTTCCTGGTTTTGTCTTACATCCATCTGATAATAAGGGACCGGATAAAGGCTTATCACCTGGCCGCGCCTGTTCCAATCAATAATCGAATAGCAATTACCGTCTGCATCAAAGTTAACATTCGATGTTTCGCGCCAGGTCAGCGCAGTCATGCGCTCATTTGGCTCAGTATGGACTATCTCATAAAGTGGATGAGTATAAGCCTCGTCCCGTCCTTTACCATCTTTCCTCCGGTGATAAACGGAGCACGGCAAACAGCCAAACGACTCCGTCCGAACCCGGATGCAGGCCAGCAGGGTGGACAGCCTGAGCGCTGTTTGTTGGTTAATCAACGGACCGGCTTTCGTTGGATATGCGCCGCCCATTAGCAGACGAATATCCCGGTCAAAGTCAGTTAAAGAGTAGTTTTTTGATATAATTTTCCTGATTATGCCCACTCAATCACCTTCCTTTTCCCGGAATCATTAGCCAAAACCCCCCAATTATCCACATAAGGGGCGGGTAAATATCCCAAAGACCTTTTAAAAACATTAAAAAACCGGCCAATATAGCCAGTTCCTGAATTGTTTCATTGCTGATTTTAAAGCTCGGAAGCCTGATTTTCGGAAACTTAACCCTTAATTTGTGGAGTATTTTCAAAGTTTTAACCTCCTTACAGGAAAATAACGCCGGGTTTTTCCTCTTCTTCCCGCACCATTGCCCTGACATGGGCGTTAATTACGGCCGCAATCGGGTCAATCCGCTCCGTTGACTTGGATTTATCAAGCATAATATTTTCATTATGGTCTGTTTTAGTTACCGCGTTTGACAGCGCCCAGGTCAGGACCGGGTTTCCGTCGTGTTCAACTTCACCCGTCAGAACTAGTTCCCGGAAATTCTTTGTGGGCTCGGAAAGTGTTCTGACACCCTGGCGAATTTCAACCATTGTATATCCTTCGTCCGCCATTTCGTTAGCAAACTGGGTAGCGTTGTAAGGGTCAAAGCATATTTCTTCAATCTTCCAGCCATGCTCCAATTCCATCTCATGAATATAGGCGGTAATAAACCGGTAGTCCACTACAGCCCCAGGGGTAAAAGAGACCCAGCCGTCTTTCTCCCACATGTCATAGGGAACTTTATCTGTTTTACGCTTCTTCTTAACCGTGTCTTCCGGGATAAAGCTGTGGGAAATGACTGCTATTTTATCAGCTAACCTAAATTCAAAACCTAACGAGGTAAGATCAATCTTCTTGGACAAGTCTATACCCGCATAACAAGTCCTGCCCTTCAGTTTCTCATACAGTTCATGCTGGTTCACCGCCAGGGCTTTCCACTTGTCCATAATACCGGCCATATAGCCGTCCTTTTTCTCATTGACCCACTTGTTAAGGTTCTTAACCAGGAAATTACGAATCTTGTCCGGGTCAGCGCTTCCATAGGCATCATCATGTTGCTGCCGGAGGTAAGCCATGCCCTCCGGCGTAGTTGCCAGAAGCGGGTTCGCTTTTATCCAATTTGCCGGGTCGTGAACATCGTCACCCTCATCCATCTCCTGGATTAGCACGAAATAAGACTCATTTACGATATCGCCATCCAAGATTTTTTTGCAGTAGCTGTCCTCCTTGTAGCAGGCGTTGTTTTCAGTCTCAAAGCCGGAAGTAGTAATTATATATAAAAGCGGCTGCAATCGTTGCCCCATGCCTGATACCAGTACATTATACATACTGTCATCCGGGTGAGCGTGGTATTCGTCGATAATGCCCAAGTGAGGATTCAGCCCGTCAGCTGTCTTTGTGTCCTTGGAAAGCGGCCTCATAACTGAGTTTGACAGCTTATGAGTCATGATATAGTCCCGGATTCTCAACCGCTTTTTGATATCCGGGGCTTTTTTGGCCATTACCTTCGCGTCATTGTAGACGATCCGCGCCTGGTCCTTCTTGGTTGCCGTGCAGTAAATCTCAGCACCGGTCTCTTTGTCGCCACCGAGCATGTATAGGCCAACACCGGAAAGTTGCGTTGACTTGCCGTTTTTTCTGGCCCGGCGCGCGTAAGCCTTCCGGAAGCGGCGTGAGCCGGTATCCTTATGAATCCAACCAAAAACTGAACCCAACTCGAATTTCTGAAAAGGTTCCAATTCAATTGACTGACCGGCGCGGGCGCCCTTGACGTGCCGGCAGAATTGAAACCACTTATAAATTCGGTCAGCCTTGTTTTCGTCAAAGATATACAGAAATTCTTCTGTTCCTTGCCGCTCAAGATCCTTCAAGTGACGTATGCAAGCCAAACGTTCATACTTACCGACAATACGAAAGCCCTGGGTAACTTCCAGGGCATACTGTGTAACTGGGTGGATGTCCATTAGTCAAACATCTCCCCAAACGGATCCTTTGTTTCTTTCTCTTTCTTCGGGACATTTTTAATCCTGGCCGTAGGGTTAAGAAAAAGTCTATCCTCCAATTTCAAAAGCAGGTCCATTTTTTTGTCTATGCGCTTATCTATATCAAGCATCTGTTCTGCCCAGGCAAGTTTACTTGATAACCTCTTTGCCTTGTCAACCCGGTCCTGCAGCTCCTGGCGCGTTTCTCGCAACTTCATATATTCGGAGTATAGCAGGCAGTACCGGTTAATGATGTTTTCGTCAAGGCCCTCCACGTAGTCAATGCCTTTATACAGTTTCTGCAGTTTCTTGAACATGGTCAGGGCAGTCTTATCATTCCTGACCTGAGCATTAGGCTTGTATGTTTTAACCCCTGATCTTAGTTTTGCCTCCTGCTGTTGGCGGTCGGCTATTTCTTCCTGTGTGAGGTGCCGTTTGTTACCATTCAGCAGGTGCAGCTGGACGGGTTTCGCCGGCCTGGTCATTTCCGTCCACCTCCTGCCTATATATAAAAGTTTATTTCACGAATTTTACTTACGGAAAGGGGGCGCGCGGTCTAGGGCTGGAAGACTGTAGAGATTTGATACCCCCCTACCCCTACTTTAAGGCGTCAAGCTGTATTATTAACAGCATAAATTTTCCAAGTGCATTCTCAGTAGCTGTTGCATCTTCTACTTCCATGGCTTTGACTTCTTAAATACCTCAATACCTTCCATTCCCAAACCCTCCATCTTCCTTAGCTGTCTTCTCTGAGTGACAACTATGACAAAGCGCTTGGTGATTACTCGGCTCCCAAAACAGCGGGTCACTCGGTCCGCTCACTGCCTGTATATGGTCCACATCAGTCGCAGGCTTAATCATTCCCTGCCTCTCACATTCACAGCACAGCGGATTGTGTGCCAAGAAATACTTGCGGTACCTCTGCCACCTATATGTATATCCTCTCTTGTTAGCGCTGCCTCTCTGCTGGTCGTATCTCCTGGCATCCTGCTTTTTGTGTTTATCGCAGTAACTTGATTCAACCAGAGCCGGACAGCCGGGGTGTCTGCAAGGGCGTTTTGGTCGTTGTGGCATTGTATCAACCCCAAACAAAAAGAGCCCGAAGGCTCTATTTATTATCAAAAACTGTACCATCTTTCCACTTTATCGCAATATTGGGTTTCTCTGTTCCCACTTCATCATAGCACATCATAGACACATGCTTTGGGTTAATATAAATTGCCCCCATTTCTATAAACTCATCGCGTATCCTGCCATCTTTATGAGTAAATTTTTCTATTATCTCCGCTGGATCATAAGGTAACGTAAATTGTTCACCGCTATCCATTATAACCTTCATAACCACCGTCTTAGCCACAATGTCACCTCCCTTCCACCTCTATAATTCGGCAAAAGGAAGGTATTTCCTGCAAGGTACAACAAAGCCCCCCTGATGGACAGCCCAGTGATTATTTCACGTGAAATAATCACAAAACAAAAAGAGCCCGTAGGCTCTTAGTTCCTTCAGACAATTTTTCTATTGTAAAAAGCATATCATGTCAAATGGACACGTGTAAAGGACATCTTTTGAACACGTAAAATGGACATCAAACAGCATCTACTCCGTATAGCCTAACGGCTACTCTATGCACCAATCTGCCGCGATTTCTCCGTATTGTCCGGGCATCACAAAATAATTCTTTTGTTAATTCATCATCAGATAATTGCTCAAAATACCGGCCCGGAATCACCCTAAAATAGGGGTCGTTTGTCAAGGGTTCTAATGCATCTTCAACAACTTTTATTTCATACTCATTTGCAGCGATTGCAGCTTTTATATCTTTAATCAATGCTTCCAAAATTTCCTCGTTAGATAATCGCCGGCCACTACGCTGAAACCGAACAACGTCCTTGCTATGGCTTCGCAGGCCGTTGTCAATCAGGTCCTGCAAATATTGCTTGTCTTTATTTACTTTGTCTTTAAGGTCAGGCAAAGCCCACAGCCGACGTTCGGTAGCCTTGTAATAATTGTCCGGCTCCTTTTTGGCCTGCTTTCTGCTTTCCTCAATAGCCTCGTTAAGCGCCTCTTTAACTATGGACCTTATAGTATTGGCTGTAAGTACAGTTTTTGTTTTTGACAATTAACTTTCCTCCCTTCTGCAAATAATCGTTGGAATGTGCACTAACCCATGATGCTTAATTGTTCTGCTGGTACCTGGTAATTCATCCAAATAACCTCTGACCTTGGCTTATTACTCTGGTCATTGCTCTGGCAAATAGCTTTACTCCAGCCCCTATCCTCAAGCATTTCTTTATAAAGGTTCGATTCATAACCAGAGATAACCACTTGACCAGGATGCTGCAGCAATACCTCAACCTGGTTCTGGTTTTCTAATTCAGCTATATTTTGAATCTGATTTACGGGCTCAACATTGTTGAATTCCTTTTTGACCCGGTAGAACACATCTACAGCAATTTCTAGCCGGTTCATAATATCCTTGTCCTTCAAACCCTGGGCCCTAAGCTCCATATAAACCTCTTTGGTGAGTTTTCCCCTGGCAACTTCCAATCGTGTTTTTCTAGTCATCTCGGTATTTTTCATTGGTATTTCAGCCTCCCATCCTTTTGGAATTTGAATTTTATGTTCCCAAATTTTTTGCCAGAACATTGTTAAGCTTATTTGCAGTAATTTTGCCGCTTCTCTCGGTGTCTTAGCCTTGTCTACTGCGTATAAAAGCGATTTCTCAGTTATATTTCTGTTAACTTCCCGGACCGGTCCGTATTTTTGAATTAAATCCTTCGGGTCCAGCTTATATTCAATTACCGGTCCCGGTTTTGTCGTTTCGTCGTAAATACTCTCATGGGGTAAACGGCAGCCGAGGCGGTGTTTTGATATGTTGGTGTTATGTCCGCTTAGACCTGCCATTAAAACCCCTCCTTGTACTCCATGACATAATCCTTAATACCTTCGATAAATTTGTTAATGTTTATATTCAGTCCCCGGTTTTGTATTGTAGCTATTGCTTGAAAAAATATTATTTTTGTTGCAGCCTCACTTTTTGTCAGCGGGTAGTCCTTATAGTCATCAGGGTCCTTGTTTCCGGGAACTATCCATAAGACTGCCATAATGACCACCTCTGAGTTATTTACCACTCAAATAAATCTTTCAGTATTTCCTTAACCCATTTCCGGTATGGTCCTAACAATTTGTCCCGGTATTTCTGATATGTCGCCATACTATCCCAGGCGCTAATTGTACCGGTATTATCGATTTCAGGATACAGGATATAACCTATTTCGCCTTTTCTAATCCTGGTACCGTAGCCGCGCATGTCGTAAACATTCTGAGCGAATTTCATACTAAATTTTTCTGCCTGTATGATGAATTGCAGCCACAAATTAGAATCCTCTTCCAGGTCAGGCCGCGGATCCGCATACTCTTTCCCTCCTCGCAATAGAGGGTGTAAAGGAACGTCCTCCATCGGAATTTTTACCACTTCGATTTTAGCCATTGCAACCACCAATACTTTCGATCTTGACGTAAATTCCCGGTATATCTGACCAGAACTTTTCTGTTATCTCTGATGCTACTAGGCTATCATCGGTCCAGTATCCCAAGTCCGTCATAATGTCCTTGAACAATTTTTGCAGGTTGTCGGTGTCGGGCTTGGTAGTCTTATATTCACCGTTTCGGTGCTTGCCGGTGACGGGAAACAGCCACTTAGTTACCAACCTGACAGCGCCGGTATATTTCTTTTCCGGAACATGTCCCGCAAGGTGAGCCTGGAGCTTTGCCCTGGCTGCCTTCAGTTCAGCGGGCTCATACAGAACCGGTTTACCCTTAATGACTTTGACTTGTTTTTCTTGGTGTGTAGTTTGTGGCGGGATCATCGGCATAAAGAATTCAGTCTGCACTGATAAAACTGAACATTGTTCCTGGGCTGGAACATACCATGCACATTGTTTTTCAACGCATTTACCTTTAGTAATCGGGCAATATTTATTTACCAATTTTATCCATCTCCTTTTTTATTTCCTGTCAATTTCCTTTTGTCAGTGCAAGCGTGTCGGTAGTCGGTAGTGCGAACGTTAACCGCACTACCGACACCGCACTGACCCACGCAGGGGGTGTCAGTCAAAAATTTTATATTTATATAGTGTTTTTTGACACCTTTTTTGACACCCTATCAAAAAACGTGAAAAATGTTTTCTGACACTTTTTTGACATTCTATCTGTCAAGTGTCAATTTTCGTTTTTTGACAGTTGACACTTTAACCTGTCAGGTGTCAATTTTGTATCAAAAAACGTGAAAAATGTTTTCTGACACTTTTTTGACATTCTATCTGTCAAGTGTCAATTTTCGTTTTTTGACAGTTGACACTTTAACCTGTCAGGTGTCAATTTTCGTTTTTTTGACACCTAAGCTTTTGTGACAAGTCCATTTTCATATTTAAAATTTTCGTTTTCTTTTATCCATTTTTTTACTGTATTTTTTGATTTATCCAGGTACTCTTCTAAGGCGGCTATTGTAACACTGCCATTTTCATTTAAGGCGTCAAAAGCTGTTTCAAGAGATGCTTTGCGGTTTTTTTGTTTTGCTTCTTTTGGTTTTCTTTTTTCCTGCGCTCGCATCCATGATGGTTTATTAACCTCCGGTAGAATGTCTACCAGGTTTCCGACATCATCCACATAATGCACCGGGTAATCAAACCACAGGTTTACCGGTCGGAATTTCGGGAACTCCCTCAACGTCCCGTCTATCCGCCATGCTGTACGCCGCTGGACGGTCTGCCTGGCTTCGTAAACGTCGTTAAGCATGTCCATATATAGGTCACGTCCTAAAAGACGCTCACAGCCCCCCAGCATGGCTTTTTCGCTGCATTGGTCATCCTGGCTGATCTCTTCATCCCAGTCCTTGACATGCTTGTTTAGCCAGGCTTCACAGACCGCGCAAACTGCCTTATTTTCTTCCTGCTTCAATAGGTCATCCGTCAGGCTGAGCTCAATCAAGTCGAGTAGCGCGTCAGGATCCCGGGCAAATACACCTGATCCTGACGCCCGGTCCATAGACCGCTTTTGTCCCTGTATCCCTTTGCTGTGATGGTGGCAATAAATCACCGCAGCACCCAGCTCCGTACATACCCGGTCAAACTCATTGCAAAATCGAGCCATTTGATCGGCGCTATTTTCATCCCCAGTTATGACTTTGTAGATAGGGTCAATGATGATAGCTATATAATTCTTCTTCTGTGCTCTCCGGATCAGCTTAGGCGCCAGCTTATCCATAGGCACCGATTTCCCGCGCAGGTTCCAGATATCGATATTTCCCAAGTGGTCCGGAGCCCAATCTAGCACCTGGTAGACGTCCTTAAAACGGTGCAGGCAGCTGGCGCGGTCCAATTCCAGGTTGACATACATAACCTTGCCCTGAGCACAAGGCCAATTAAACCACTTCCTGCCTTCTGCAATGGCAATACAAAGCTCTATCAGGGCATATGACTTACCGGCCTTCGACGGCCCGGCCAGAAGCATCTTATGACCCTGACGTAATACTCCGTCTATCAGAGGAGGGCTTAAGTCAGGCAGGTTATCCCAGACAGCAGCCATGCTTTCCGGCGCTGGTAGGTCGTCGTTGATGTCTTCAATCCATTCCTGCCATTCCTGCCACGACTCCTTGCCGATATTGACATCAACCAGGAATTGCTTTCGCCCGTTGCGCATGACTCCAGGCATCCGGCTTAAGCGTGATGGGTTGCGGTTCTGGTTATCGATTTTAAGACCGTTCTTCCGGCACACGTTATACAGATAGTCAACTCGCTTGCGGTACTCTTCATAGTTGGCCGCTTCAATTTTTACGATGGCGTGAAGGCTCTTACCCCCGCTGTGCACCAGGCAGGCTACTGGTAATTCCAACTCACGAATGATAGCGTTCTGTTGTTCTATATCCATATCATCAGACTCAACCAGAGCATATCTGTAGTCAGTTACATTGATGTCTTTAACGCCCTGGCCGTCCAGTGGGTTAAAACGGATCCATGCGCCGACCTCCGGCTTATAATCACCCAAGACGCTGCCGATGTCACCATCGCACCTATTTAGTTGCTGGATCAGTTCCCCGGCTGTCCGGTCCCAGCAACCCTTTGTAGGCAAGTGCCGGCCGTCTTTCTCCCAGCTGTCGCAAACATAGCCTACGTTTTCCGATGCCTCAAAAAGCGTTTCCAGATACTTGGTGAGATGTTCAACCGGGTTCCACTTGTCAGGCTCTATTATTTCCTGGCCTTCTACCCAGTTTTTATCCACGACTACCAGGTCGTCCTTACCGCCTATAATGGCATCCCAGTCGAGTTCATACCCCGGTGATGATGATTCTTTGCGTTCCGGTACCCAGCCCCGATCCCGGGCCAGTTGTACCAATGTGCCGGCCGTGACCGGCGTGGGACTGCCGTGAAAGCCGTGCCACTTCCGAAAGCACTCTCCGGGATGGTACCGGTCAGGGTCCCGACTGCTCCATTTGTCCCAGTCAGCGGCTGTGTAACCGGCATCCTTCAGGGCCATTCCTACACTAATCCATGAGGAATAATCAAGGAGCGAAGGGTCTATATGTTCAAGTAGTTCAAGCTCGGTCAGCGGCATTAGGATGCCCCCTTATTCTTCCTGGTCTTTTTCCGTTCACCTATTTTGTTGTAAATATCTGCGATAATAGCCCCCGTTTTTGTCAACTCGGCATCATTTTGGATTAAATTTTTCTGATTCATTCTGACCAATTGTTTCCGAGAAACGAGAAGGAGATTCCCAAGATCAAAATTCCGCCGATTTCCGTCTCCGAATATAACTACATACCCAGGGGGAACTGGCCCGTTGGCGGCTTCCCAAATAACGATATGCTTGCCTTTCCAGTTCTTTTGTAGTTTGCCGTCTGCGACTTTCACATCTACATAGCCGTCCGCATTTATTCTTTCGGAGCCTATCGGCACCCAGTTAGCCGGCCGGTTTCCCTTCTTAAACTGAGTGGCCACGCCCCCGGTAGTGACACCTTTCATGCCTTTATTCCACGGTGAGTGACCCTTTTTGAATTGCGTTGGTTCGTATCCTTTGTTAAGCCGTGCATCAATTCCATTGTGCAAGCCGTGCCGGTTGGCTAATGAAACCATGGCTGAAACTTTTAAATTCATTCCAAATTGCTTGTTAAACATATCTGTCAGCTTCTTAAAAGGACACCCTTGTATATTGGTTGCAATGTAGTCTATGTGTTCCTGGGTATATTTCCGGTTCATACGCTACTCCTTCAGAAAATCGGCCTTGAGCATTTTGGGTATTTTCTTTTCGCCGTTGATTTTATCATCGTCACAATAATACTCAAGCTGGAGCGTCTTCGCCTTGAGTACTAGTGTGCCGTTGGCTATGATCTGTGAAGCCAGGCCTGTGACCGCCTTGGCTCTCACTATTTCTTCTTGCAGCTGTTCACCCTTTAGATCCTCGTCACTCAGGCGCTCCAACTGGGCGAACAGATGATTGTTTAAGTCACCAAGTGTGTTTTTCATTTTTGCACTCCGCTTTCTATAAGCTCATTCACTAGATCTCCGGGGCTTAGCCCAGTGCTCTCATACTCCGATAGCTTATCCAGCATCGACTTTAAATCTCCGCCCAAAATGATATCCATGTGTTCCTGCGTAAAGCAGTGCTTACACCCCGCTATAGCTTCTGCCACCTTTTTCAAGAGCATATTAATTTGTTCCGGGCCCAAGCCGCTGTCCTCATACTGCGCCAGGCGGCGCGTAACAGCCAAATCGTGTTTGCACCGTATGCACTGCTGGGTGCCCATGTTTTCGCAGCCGCCTTGCTCCGCTGTCCGCTCAAAACACTCCCGGATATATGGACTGCCTTTATCCCAGCCAGTTAATCTGCTGTTCTCAGCCATCTTTCTTCCTCCGTCCTGTATTCAGCCGGGTTTATCCCCTGTGGTACTTTAGGTCTTTGGTTTTGTCTTTGTACTTTCATATCGACCCACCGACAATTCGACGGCTCATAATTTCCATTCACATCAATACGGTCAAGGGTACACTTTCCACGAGGCGCATTTTCGTCATAACCTGTTTTTAATGCCCATTCACGAAAGGTTTCATAATTGTTCCATTCTGGGCAAACCGTTATTCCACGACCACCGTAATTATGAAAGGCCAGTTCATTAGAATTGAAGCAACGCTTTCGAATACCCAGCCATACGTTATATAAACGTTCGCTTGCTCCCCCATGTGTTTTGTTAACTTCTAACCTATTTTCACTTTCTAAACATCCACAGCTTCTAGTCGATCCCTCTCGCAAATGATTTCCCTTTACAATTTTTGTACCACCGCAATCACACCTACAAAACCAATTTGATTCTCCTCTTTTGGAATTTTCGACACGTTGAAGCACAACCAATCTGCCGAATCGTTTATTGCTTAAATCAATTAATTTAGACATATTGAGCCTCCTTTGGACTGTATGTTTGAGGATCAATGCCATGCGGAATTCTCCAACCTGAAACAGCAATACGGTCGATTAGATTTTTTGCCTCTTGGAATTGCCATGTCCCTACGTGCTGAAAACCTTTACTTTCCAGAAACCTAATCTGCTTCGGGGTGGTAAGCCCTTCATAGCGGCGCTTGTCGAGCCGTTCCAAAAGCTTCGACGCTTTTCCGGCCGTTTCAATTTCATCCGGGAATATGCCCAGCTTCTCCAGGGTCTTAATTTGCTTCTCGGAAGGCGGTCCCATTTCCCAACCAAAAGCCGGGACGTAACTCACCAGGTCTTCCGCCTGGATGCTCATTTCGAACTGTAGCGGGTCCACTAGCTTGCGCTTCCGGTTTCTCATTTCCCTCAGATGCTTGGCTAGGGCTTCTTCTCTAGCTGCTACCACATCGTTAGCAGCTTGTTTTTCTGCTTCCTCGATGTCTACCGGGCAGCCGACAGCCTCAACGTTCTCAGTCATTTTTTCCGCTACTTCCGGCGATTCACAAATTAGATGCGCCGGGTGGCATAGCTCATGCCGCTCGGTATGCCAGAGGAAGTCCAATAGTAATAAGTGGTCTTTCCCCGGGAATAACCGGGTGCCGCGGCCCACCATCTGGCAGTATAAACTTCTTATCTTGGTAGGTCTGAGAACCACTATGCAGTCCACTGCCGGGCAGTCCCAACCCTCGGTTAACAGCATGGAATTACATAGAACGTTATACCTACTGTCTTCAAAGTCAGCCAGCACCTCAGCCCGATCTTGACTGTCTCCATTTACTTCAGCTGCGCTAAATCCTTTGCTTTCCAGGATGTCTCTAAACTTCTGACTGGTCTTGATAAGCGGCAGGAACACAACTGTTTTTCGGTCACTGCAGTATTTCACCATTTCATCCGCTATCTGGTGCAGGTACGGGTCCAAGGCATTCCCCAGGTCACCACTCTTGTAGTCCCCCGCTTGCGTTCCCACTCCGGTCAGGTCTAGCTTGAGCGGGATGGTCTGAGCTTTAATCTTGCACAGGTACCCCTCTTTGATTGCCCGTGGTAGGGTATATTCATAGGCCAGGCTCTCAAAATACTGCCCCAGGTTACGTAGATCACCTCTGTCAGGCGTGGCAGTAACTCCCAGGACCTTAGCGCTGGCAAAGTGATTTAATACCCGTTGGTAGCTGTCTGCGATGCAATGGTGCGCTTCATCTACTATGATGGTATCAAAGTAATCCTGTGGGAACTGAGCCAGACGCTTCTCTCGCATAAGCGTCTGAACGCTGCCAACTGTTATCCGGTACCAGCTATCCAGGCAGGAACTTTCAGCTTTTTCTACAGCACAACCCAAACCGGTAGCCTTGCTCATTTTGTCGGCAGCCTGATCCAGGAGCTCCCCCCGGTGAGCAAGTATTAAAACCCGCTCACCGTTCCTGACACAGTCCTCAGATAGCTTACAAAATACAATCGTTTTGCCTGTGCCAGTGGGCAAGGCCAGCAGGGTTTTCTTTATCCCGCTGGCCCATTCCCTCTGTATAGCTTCTTTTGCTCTTTGCTGATACGGCCTTAAATCCATGATTAAAACTTTCCTGCTTCAAACTTTGTTGCCGGCTTAGATTCAGGTTCATAGAATTTCCTGATCTCGTTAAAAGTCAGTTCTTCGCCTTTGTCGTTCTTCCATTTTCGCACACCGACCTTGCACCTGCCGGTGGAGCCTACGACCTTGCTCCAATTCATGGTGATTTTTTCCCCGTGCTTACGCTGGCCAATACCGGTAAAGAACGCGCATAGCAGCCCTTCCGTTTTAGTGTGCAGGAATAGATTATGTTTAACTGTGGTTTGTCCGGCTGCGCCCTTAATCCTGATACTCAAAACAGCCTTGTTACATGGTGGCATTTTATCGCTTCCAGGATGGCGCCCGCGCTCAAATTCTATAACCTCAAAGTCATAATCACCCTCTGGTAATACCTCAAAATCCGGACCATCATTTTCTATTTGATCGTCCCAACCTAATTCGCGTCCATTTTCATTCATGCAACTTTACCCCCTGTTTATTAAAATTCTGATTTTATAGCCATGTTTCAACCAAAACCGGATCATCCCATTCGGTCGGCATTAACCTAACCATCCAGAACGGTATTGCTTGCCTTATATTGTCAATATTGTCACTAAGCACAATATATTGTGTCGGCTTACTAATATCCCAAAGCCTTGCAACGTATTTCTCGGGATAATCCCTTGGATGCTTATATATTGCAATAAGAGGTTGTGTTAACTTTTGTATATCGATTTCATTGAAATTATTAAGAATAGTGTCAAATATTATTCTTGGCATTAGTATCAAATCAACCCCTAGCTTGCCGGATCATGGCAAAGACCTGCGGCCAGGCCCCAACCAGCACTCCAGCAACAAAGTCCGGGTCATACCTGTCGATAGGAGTATCAACCGGATAATAACCCCGGCTGGCTACAGCTTTCTGAATCTCTTCAACAGCAACATGATTTTCTTTCATCAGGTCAGCCAGCGGCTTAGGTATGCTTGGATCCAATTTGCTTGTTTCTTGCGCCGTTTTAGTTATTTCAGTGGTTTCCGTTTTTTGGTCAGGCTGATTCACCCATTCATTAAATTCTTTTTCCGGGTCCGGCTGCGCCGGCGGCTCAGTTTGTGGTTGCACCGGCTCCGATTCCGGCTTTGTTGGTTCGTTGATTGACTGATTACTGCCACGGGGAGTGATGCAGTGGGCAATCTGGTTGTAGTCCAGCGGGAGTTCTTCCGGTAAGTCATGCCGGTTCTTGGCATCCCAGCAGGGGTGATGTGACGTATACATTACCCGCTTGCCGCCTTGGACTTTATTGGTGCCTTTTGTCGTACCCTGACCGTCAGCATCAACGACATAGGTCTTGTAGTTGCAAAACAGAACCATGTCTGCCCATTCCTTTACCAATGGATAAACCTTCTTTTCTAGCTTCAGTTCCCAGCGATCATAAGCGCCCATTTCGTCTGGTTGTTCAAACTTCCTCATCTGAGCATGACAAACGATTACCGCATTAATTCCAAGTTCAACCAGTTCAGACAGTAGGTTAAGTAACCGGCCGAACTCTTCTGCCAGGTAGGTATAACCTTTGCCATATCCAAAGTCCTCAATGCCGCCCTTGTTCGCTTTGGCACATATATGGGTTTTGCACAACTGCTCCGCCCAATCGCCGGTATCAACGATCAGTGTATCGCATATTGATGGATTGGCCTTGAAATACTGTACTTGTTCCAGTAGCATTGTCCAGCTGGTGGGCTTTGGAGTCCGCCGAACATCTAATTTTTTCGTGCTGCCTTCGGTGTCGATAAAAACAGCATTGGGGAACTTAGCCGCAAAGGTTGACTTGCCTATTCCTTCAACGCCATAAAGACATACCTTTTGGGCTCCCTCAATTGGCCCTTTTGAAAGTTCCATCTGCATTCCTCCTGACGTTCTCAGTTCTCCGATTATTAGCTTGGGTCTTGGCATCAGCCCACTGGCAATTCTCCGGGCAATAATTACCGTTTACCTCTTTACGATCAATTGTCAGATCATCAGCGTACCCATTGGCCAGCGCCCAGGCTCGGAAAACCGCATAATCATTCCATTCCGGACAGATGGTGATTCCCCGGCCACCGTACCTTGGATAATCTTTATGATTAGAATCATTGCACCGCTGGCGCATGCCATGCCAAATGTTATATAATCGCTCTTTGTCGGCACCACCATGCTTTGCAGACATTGTATTTCGCTTTGCAAGCTTTTGTTTATGAATGCATCCGCATGATTTTGTGTTCCCGGTAGTTAGTGAACGCATAATTACTTCTTTGGTGTTGCCACAATCACACTTACATAGCCACAATGGACTGCCTTGTTTCGTGCCTACTCTGTATAAAACAGTAAGTCTCCCAAATCTCCTACCAGACAGGTTTATCAAGGCTCCCATTGATTAAAACTCGCCAGCTTTCCATTTTGGGGCTTCCGGTTCTGCCGGTTTTTCTGCTCCAACAACATAGCCGTCAGATATTACAATAGAACACTCGTCGCCGGTACTAACGCGGGTGGCAATAGCCTGCAGGCCTTCCTGTTCAAGCCAGGCTCCAAACTCCTGCAAGGTGTCCAGGTCCATCTGCTCCAGCTTGTCCAGCAGGACAAAGCCGCATTTTGGATTCAGCCTGCGGACAATGGCCACAGATACCTTGAGTTGGTCAGAGCCTGACATGTTATCCCACTTGTAGCCGTTGTAAGTAAGTTCGCCATCTACGACCGACAGCCCGGGCAGCGGCAGGTCAGCGCTATTTAACAGGTCAATCTTAGCCTGCCTGACCTTGTTTAATTCGGCCGTAAGGGTATTGTATTGGTTGCTGTACTCAAGTGCGTCCTCTTCGGCTTTATCCTTATCCAGGTTGGCCCGGACTTTGATGTTAATGGCTTCGATATTGTTGATATTTTCTTCGAGTTCTGCGGTGGATTCGTCATGTAGATCAAGGGCTGATTTCCTGGCAATCTCCAGGTCGGCCAGGATAATCTTTTGTTTGGATAGGAGTTCATCAATCTGACGCTGGATGTTATCAGCTTGTGTTTCCAGCGCCTGCAGGTTCTGGCGCTTCCGTTGGTTCTCGCCATTCCTGGCCAGTATCTCCTGCTGCTGTTTGATGAGGTCTGACGCGCTGACGGGCTCCTTTGGCGCGTCCGGATAGTATGGCATTTCTTTGGCAAATTTGGCCTTTTGGTCAGCAATCTGGCCTATAGCGTGGCGCCGGTTGTAGATATTGGTTTCCTGCCGCTCCAGCTCATGCAGTTGGGCGCCTACGCCGATGATCTGCAGAAGAGTATTGGCTTTCTCCTTATTGGTGGCTTGCATAAACTTGGGCAGGTCGAGGGCTAACTGCTCAACGAATTCATTAAGCAGCTGCTGGCCGCCTTTCTTGCCGGTGGGGTCGATAACTTTCAGGTCGGAGTTCTTTCCCTTGCGTTCTATCACTAAGTCATTAGACATGACCAGGTGAAGATTAGGCGGAATTACCGATCCATCCCGCTGGGGCTGAGATGGCCGGTACTTCTCCCCGCCCAAGGCCCAACAGATAGCGTCCAATACAGATGTCTTACCCTGATTGTTTTTTCCGCCTATAACAGTCAGGCCATTTGCCGTAGGCTCAACCTTGACAGCCTTGACACGCTTGACGTTTTCTATCTCAAGCTTGTTGATTTTTATACTCATGTTTTTCCTCCATTCTGCCGCTCATCCAGGGCAGGCAATTGTTTATTTCGTTCGCAACTTTACCGGCGCAGCTAGGGCAAAGCATTGTTCTGGCCGGGGACCTCTTTAATGTGATTTCGATTAGCCTCTTTGGTCAAAAACCACATTCATCGCAGGCACGTATTGTCCCGGGTTGTTGTTTGACGATCTGTGCTTTCATGATTGATCACCGTCTAAGGTATCAAGCGCCTCCATAAATTCGTCAAACTCAGGCCCGCTCCAACAATCTGTTTCTGCCCATTTGTTAGCTGCCTTAATTACCCTCCATAATTTGATATTTTCAGCCTCTGCCAACATTGCGCGGTTAATCCAGGAGCGCATTGCCTGCGCTAAATCGTGCCAACTCATATTCTCTGTGTTTGCAAGATCTATAAACGCGTTCCTCTCTCTCATACGGCAAACCCCCGTTTTTGCAACTTAAGTGCAGCTTTGTTGACCTTCTCGCTTTGCTTTATGGTATCCGGGTGGGTATAGCCTAATTTACCCGCAAGATAATCGGCTTTATTGCGGGCTTTGTAATATTTTAGAAAATCCCTGAATAGTGGGTTGCTCACATTAACCACCTTTCTCGGTTTTCTCGGGTGATTTATATGGCCGGAGGTGTTTACAGAATTGCCGGCCATACTTGTGCTGTTTTCGACCGATACAGCCATGATGCTTAATTTGCCGCCATGTAAGCAGACGCTTGTGTAACCGACAATATGCTGCCGGTGTCATTGATCCGTATGAATTGCCTGGCAAATCGGGCAGTATTGACTTGATTTCTTCATATTCTTCAAATGTCGCTCAAAATTCCGATCGCTGTCAGGCCACGTCCTAGCCAGTTCAAACTCTATACCGGCTTCCCTGATAACTTGCAGCAATCGGGCGCCGGTCCCGGTTTTATGTTGTTTTAGCCGGGACTGTAACGCCTCTTCCCCGCCATCGACAAAGCCGATATAGTGCTTTGCGTGGCGGTAGTTTTCTGTAAAGTGCAGCAAGTAAACCATTGAAACATCTCCATATCTTGACCCTAATGTCAACTCTGTGTTAAACTACTCGTGAGATTTAATTTTGCCGTTTTTAACGGCTTTATTTTTCATCCGCCAGGCCGCTGCCGGCACTGTAATACGAACCTGCCATTATTCGCGGAATCTTCCTCCCGCCCAACCGGGTGCACCTGTGGCCCCAGTGAACTTTGCAGCGATGCAAGAATCGGCACCTGGCTAATTGACAGTCAAATATGTTTCGGAGCTGGGTTTTAGTCACGGTTTTCACCTCCTCTCACCAAAATAGCCTTACTAAAAAGTACCCTACCGCCAGCAGGCAAATCCCAATGGCCGCTTTATTCAACTTGCCATTATCGCGCCAGAGCAGGAAATCAAGCCTGTCCAATAGGCTTTGCTGTGGGCTGATGAGATCGTCATACCTGCGACCCCGGGTCCTGTACTGGAGCGGGATGTCGGAATCTTTCAAACTGTTTCACCTTCCTCTTCCGCTGGATAAAGCGCAAATACCTTGATGCCATGCAGGAAAAATGATAATTCGATTGGGTATTCTTCGCTGTCCCTTTCTGTTTCTGTGACTTCCCGCCCCTGGGCTAATTGCTTAAATTTTTCACTATTCACATGAAGCTCGTAGTATCCATTGATACTGCCAGAAAAATCTATGACATCATATTTTTCCATGTTTTCTATTGCCATCGCCAGGAGCAAAACGTCTCGGTCGAAGCTGTCGATTGGTCTCACCTCCTTGAGGTAGGATTTTCCTCCTCACCCTCCCTTCTTTCAGTCACTTTTATCACTTCGGCTATCCTTGTCCTTATAGCCGCAATTTGATTGAGTGCCTATGTTACGTTGGGCTTCAAAATGATTGTTTTACCTGGCATTAGTGACAGTGCTCCTTTCTCCAACCGATTAACTAGCCTTTGAAAAAGACTCATACAACTCTGGGAATACATCTTTGACCTCACTAAATTTAAATACCTTAACAATCAGCAAAACTTCCCAATACCACCAATCCCTATGACCGTTAATTTTTTGCGTTAGGGAGCTCTCAGATATGCCTATTTTCTTTGATAATTTCTTTGCGGGCATATCATGCTCAACCATTAAACCTTTTAATTTTTTGCAAACGATTTTCTTAGATGCCACGTATTATATTCACCTCCAATACTTCCATCTGGAAACAATTTTACTCCCACTACTTCCAATAGTCAATACTTGCTCAATAAATATTTTCCATTTGGAAATAAATCCTTGCAATTAGTTTCCAACCGAATTAAAATATAAAATAAACAATATCGGGGGTTTTGAAATTGACAGTTTTTCAGGAAAGATTAAAACAGGAGATGGAAAGAAAAGGTATTAAGCAGGCTGATTTAGCTAGAAGTACCGGAATCAGTACCGGAGCTATATCTAAATACTTTACAATTCCTGATAGAAAAATAGATGCAATTAATATGCTTAAGATTGCAAAGGCTCTCGATGTAAACTCAGAATGGCTTTATGGCTTTACTAATATCAGAAAACCGTTTTGCGAGCCGTCAATTGTTGATATTTATGAACAGTTATCAGATGGCAGAAAAAAAGAATTGACAGACTATGCTAAATTTTTGCTAAGCAAGGAATCTGGTGATGATAAATGAGAACCGGGCATTACAAGAGGAAAGACGGCAGATGGGAAGGATACGTCATTTATACCAACCCTGATACTGGCGAAGAAGAAAAAAAGAGTTTTTACTGTCGATCTAAATATGGTTCAGAATCCAAACGAAAAATGAATCAATTTATTGAAAAGATAGAGGCCGGCGACTACAGCGACATTAGAAAAGTCACCGTGGAAGGCTGGCTTAAAAAATACCTCGACGTTTATTGCCGGGACCGGGAGCAGACTACGCTGGATGGCTACCGGAATTATATTTACAAGCACATTATTCCGGAGTTGGGCAAGGTTAAACTGGCTGAGCTTAAGCCACTCCATATTCAAAAATTCTATAACTCAGAGCGCGAGAAAGGTTTTAAAAATAAGACAATCCTCCAAGAGCATAGAATCATGCACCGGGCTTTTAAAAAAGCTGTTGTGGACGGCCTCATGGCCCGAAATCCATGTGATGGGGTAGATATCCCCAGCCCGGAAGAGTATGAGCCCACAATTTATACTGAAGAACAATTTGCAAAGCTGTTGCAAAAACTAAAAGGCCACCGCATGGAGGCCATTATTTTACTGGCTGGGATGTGCGGCTTGCGGAGGGGTGAATTGCTGGGGCTATCGTGGGGTGATATTGATCTGGATGCGGCAGTATTGCACATAAGGAATAATGTTGTGCCTACCTCTGCCGGCACGATAACAAAGCAGCCAAAAAACAAAACCAGCGCCAGGGATGTGGCTATCCCTTCGGTGATTATTCCAACCTTGAAGCGCCTTCGCGGGCTCGGTAAGCTGTATGTAAAATTAAACGGTAAAGACTATAACCCTGGGAGTGTCAGCAGGCTTTTTAAGGAGTTTTTAAAAGATAATAATTTGCCTCATATCAGGTTGCACGACCTACGACATTTTAATGGTACAATGATGCTCAAGCATGGCGTAACAGAAAGAGAAGCGTCTGCTAGGCTTGGGCATAGTAATTTGCTTATGACTAAAAAATACCAACACGTTATACAAGGCATGGACCAAAAAAGCGCCGAAAAATTGAATGGTATTCTGACGGCTAAAATGACGGCTGATTGACGATTTATAATTAAAATGCTTACAATCGGAAATAAATTCGGTAGTTTTATAAATAAATGTTTGCGTTATACCTGATTTCTTAAAAACCGCAATATTAAAGGATTTCCGCTTGGAAGCAGAACAGGACTTAAAATCCTGCGAGCTTCGCGGCTCGTACCGGTTCGATTCCGGTCTCGGGCACCACTTAATTCACTAATAACTAAACCAATCATGCTTGAAAAAAAGAAGAAGAGAAAACGGAAGAAAAAAG
>Ga0067045_1028384_pt1 | contig 34834 bp, 25 predicted proteins | sample TerdegcTABiofilm_FD_59184 | JGI IMG/M metagenome (GOLD analysis project Ga0067045, IMG submission 59184) | Combined Assembly of (Gp0054472, Gp0054536) Wastewater bioreactor microbial communities from Singapore -Terephthalate degrading...
TTGCAGCCAACAAATGCTACAGCAACTGCGAAAACAGCAATAAGAATAAGAGATGCGAATTTCTTCATGGCGTTACTCCTTTTATAATATTAAAGATTTATTGTGTTTGAGTATGGCTACACCAATAAACACAGCCATATAAAAAAATCAAGTATATATTAAAAAAAATTTTTCTGGTATGTTGAACGGCATGTTGCTGATTCCCATACCGTCACGCTGAGTACATTAATGTTTGGTGCATGATTTTGAGAATATTGCTTTAACATTTTTTCAATTTTTTGATATATAATTTTAGATAGCAATTCTGAACTGGGGTTCTGGTGAGCAAACTCCTGTATATCATTTAAATTTTTGTGATCAAACTCCTGTAATACTGTTTTCAGCATGTCTTTCAGATCATGGAAATCAATTAATATTCCTATATCATTAAGCTTGTGCCCATACACCGATACTTCTACTTTCCAGTTGTGGCCATGAATATTCTCACATTTCCCCTTGTACCCTTTTAACTGATGGGCTGCTGAAATATAATCTTCTATTGTTAAAATGTACATTCCTGTGCTCCTGATTAATCGTTTATGCAAACATGGTCAACACCCTGCTTACTTTTTCTATCTCACGTTTGGTAAGTGTGGGGTAGATGGGCAACGAAAAAAGTTTTTTTGACAACCTGTCACTGTGTGGATAATCCAGATTCCTGAGTTTACAGTACTGATGCAAAGGAACTTCAACGGGATGGAATATCTCAATGCCATTCTTCTTAAAGAATTTTTCTGCTATATCAGGTTGTGCATCAAAGAGTACCGGAAAAGCCTGATATGTGCAGTGATCGTTATATGCATATAACGTGGTGTGATGTGTTTTGTTCAACGCTTCATAGTATATGCGAGCAATATCACGTCTTCGCCTGACAAAATCTTTCAGTTTAAGCAACTGGTTTAAGCCAAGAGCAGCATGAAGGTCGCTCATGCAATATTCAAACCCGAGAATATGAGAATGCGGCACACCATTTCGAACATCACGTATGTATGAATAATGGCGCGAATTATTGGTAAATACCATTGCGCCCATTTCTGTTGTAATCATCATCGATGGCGAAAATGATGCAATTGCAATCGATGGTGATGGCAGGAAGATGTCAGCAGTGTCCATACCTATGGCATGTGAGATATCAAGGACTACTGGAACGGAACTATCGCCCAAATTAAAACCAAGTGGTATGCCAAACATGTGGCCCAATACAATTGCTTTAGTTTTTTGTGTAATAGCCTTCTGGATTAATTCCGGTGAAGGATGATAAGCACCTTCAGCAATATCAATTAATACCGGTGTTGCTCCAACCAGATGGCATGCCTTTAATGGCGCTTCATGAAAAAAAGATGGCATTATGATCTCATCACCCACTGTAACACCCAGCGCCATAAAGGCACAGTGATATGCCGCAGTAACTGAATTGGTTGCCAGAGCATATTTCATTCCCAATAGATTTCCCAGTGCCTGTTCAAATTGCTTCACAACAGCACCGGATGCCAGAGTATCCTGAATAAGACAATCAAGTACGCCTTCCAGTTCCTTTCGTGTAATAGTTGGTTTGCTTGAAACTATTTTCATGGTTCTCTATTGCCTACTATATAATATTCAAATGAAACGTACATGTGCGTATTATTAAAAATTGGTCAAGCATCATTTGGCAAGAATAAAAATTAAATCAAGCAACGGGTACGTTATTCCGATACTACACATAGTATAGGTATTATCAAAGGAGGCATTCAATGCGTAAATTTTTATTAGTACTGATGGCGATAGTCGTTGTAACAGCTTTTGCTATTTCATGTGCACCTAATAATGTCATGACCAAGCGTGACGAAACATATACATTTGACCAGATGAGCGTACAGGATGAGACCCCTGTATATTCTGATATGGAACCAACTCAAATATCATCAAATAGTAGCGATAGCTCATATTATCAGGTAGGCATAGCCAGCTGGTATGGACGAGAGTTCCAGGGAAGGCTCACCGCATCAGGAGAACCCTTTGATATGAACAAATATACTGCAGCACACCGCACCCTTCCATTTGGCAGTGTTATACTTGTCACCAATCTTGAAAATGGTAAAAAGGTAAAATGTACTGTTAATGACAGAGGACCATTTAAGAAAAACCGCGTTCTTGATGTATCATATAAGGCTGCAAAGGATCTGGATATGCTTACTACTGGCGAAGCTAAAGTGGGCATTACAGTTCTTTCATACGGTAACAATACACAGCCAGGAGCAAAGTCACATGATGTTGGAGTATTTGGCCAGCCTGTTGATAATGACAATGATAACTCAAACAATGCAGGCATGGAGTCAAAACAATTCACTGGACTGGCATTGCAAACAGGTGCTTTTTATTCAAAAGCTAATGCGTTAAAACTTAAAGAAAAGATTGAAGGACTTATTGACAAGCCCGTTACTGTAGTACAGGAAGGTTATTATTATAAAGTCCGCATCACCAATATGAATGAAAATGAAGTTTCACGTTATATTAAAGTTTTGAAAAAACATGACATTCCTTCATATAAAGTAACAATTAACGAAAGCATGAATGATTAGATACATACGGGGCTGTCCCAGAAGTCGTTTCGATACAAATTTCGCAACGCTCATTGAGTAAATTTGCCAGATTTTGTGGCAAAATTGTATCAAAATGAGCGGTATTACGATATAATGTTTGCAAAATTTACTCAACGACCTCTTTTGGGACAGTCCCTTGTTTTTTAAAAAAGCTGATGTAGTAACGTTACAGCTTTAACAATGAAAAAGTACTCATCCACAGAAAGACCTTAAAATTTCCCTACACATTATCTCTTTATGATTTTTTAGCATTGTCAATGTATTCAGAATAATTATTGATTTTTACAGCATATATTCCGACTGGTATACATTTATGATTGGTACATCCCATAGCTAGTAGCATTTAACCAAATATGTATGCACTATGGCAATCGTGCGCCAGTAGATTACTGTATTAATGCATATACTATGAACAGTAAACGAATAGTTCACATCGATTATCTGAAAGCATGGGCAGTAATTGTTATGATAGAAGTCCATGTTGTTAATTGTTTCCTCAATCCATCATTCAAAACTGCATGGTGGTTCAATATAGTAAATTTCATAAACGGACTTGTGGCTCCAGTTTTTATCTTTACTGCAGGTTTTTCATTTGTCTTTTCAGTAATGAAAAAGCGAGAAGAACTTATCAGTTTATCAGATTTATTTTTTAGAAGAACAGGCAGAATACTATTAATAGTTCTTGTGGGCTATCTTATCCATATCCCCTACTTCTCATTAAAAAATATTATTATTTATGCTTCACCTGCTGAGCTTAAATCCTTTTATTCAGCAGATGTTCTCCAATGCATTGGATCAGGATTGCTGGTGTTACTATTTCTACGAATGGCAATTCCGTCAGATGTGCTGTACCATAATATCATCACCGGCATCGGTTTGTTGATTGTTTTTATAACACCCTATATATGGGAGTTTGACTTCAACCAATGGTTCCCATTGCCAATTGCTACATATTTTAATGAAATGCATGGATCATTATTCCCAGTATTTCCATGGCATGGATTTTTATTTTTAGGCGCAGCATATGGGGTTTTTCAATTGCACCATAACACTAATATCCATGCAGACAAATCTTTAAATACATTTGCAGCAATTTCTTTTATTATTAGCATTGCTGGCATTATTTCTATGCATTTCTTATCCCAAAACCCCGCATATACTATAAAGACAAGTGCAATCTTTTTTATAACACGGTATGCACTCGTCATAGTGCTGCTGCATTGCTGCCAGTGGTATCTTCATATAAAAAATAATCAGGGCGGATTATTCATCAATATAGGTAAAGAATCACTACTTGTTTACTGGTTACATCTTCAGATATTATACAGGCATATTTTCAATGGGAAATCACTTGAAAGAATTGTTGCTCAGAAATTTAGCTTTGCAGAGTGTTTGACAGCTTTTCTTTTGCTGGCAGCCTTGATGTTTGCAGTAGCAATTATGTGGAATACATTAAAACAACATTATCCCGATATTTCCCGAAAAATATTTATTGGAACAATACTAATTGGATTAATAAAATTTTTATCTTTTTAATCTTAAACTGCTTTTGTGGCCTTTACAAGGTACTGTAACGCAGTTTGATTGTTCCCCACAAATAAATGGCACAGACTTAACGATATGAATGCCTGTGGTGTAGGCTCTTTCTGTATTTCCTGCTCTAATTGCTGTATCTTGGTATCGATAGTCCCCTTGCTGTCATTGAAAATGGTGTGAGGTATTGTTGAAATATATTCATTAAATTGCCTGAATCCCTTTTTCTGCAATGAATGGGATATAAGCTTTTCATCATTATACTGTGCACACTGTAAAATTATATCTGAAGTAATTTCCCTGAACCTGAATGAGTCATGGTACCTATCATATTGCTGTAAATAGCGTAAGGCATCGTTATAATTTTTTTGTTCATAATATAAAAGTATAATTGCGGTCAGGGCAACTTTATTTGCAGGGTCCTTCTTAATAACTTCCTTAAAACATCCAAGAGCAGCTTTATAATTATTAATCTTGCTGAAAGCTATACCTTTAACCAGGAGAGCAATATAAAAATCTGGGTTAGATGTATTACACTTATTCAGGATAATAATGGCTTTTTTATATTCACCCAACCTGAAATAAAGGCTTCCAATGTTGAATAAAACAATATAATCTTCTTTCAGTTGCAGTGCACGTAAAAAACAATCAAGAGCATGATTGAATTGTTTCATGCGATAATACAATGAACCTAAATTGATTAATGCAGCCCTGAAAGAATTATCAATTTGGAGTATCTGTATATATAATTGCAATGCTTCAGTAACATTACCCTGCTCTTCCAGCCGAAGTGCTTCTATAAATTGTTCCTGTATAGTCATTCAATCAACCTTTCCAAACAAATAGGCATTCTATTGCTTACTATCGGCATTTTATTTGGCAAGTGCAACTTTATTTCGTCCCATCTCTTTTGCCTTATATAACGCTTTATCAGATCTGCCTATAAATTCCTTTATAGAAGTATCTCTTGCAGGATCATACTGAGTAACTCCAATGCTTATAGTAACATGCAACGTACTGTCCTGCCCCTTGAATGGATGCTGTTCAACAATCTTACGCAAGCGTTGTGCCACAATACCTGCCTGATCCAGTCGTGTCTGGGGCAATATCACCGCAAACTCTTCACCTCCATATCGGCAGGGTATATCCATTTTACGAAGGTCTTTCAGAAATATTGCAGCAACTTCTTTCAGTACACTATCGCCCTGCAAATGCCCATAGGTATCGTTGAACCGCTTAAAATGGTCTATGTCACACATCAACAGTGAAAGGGGTGCATTATATCGCTGACTTCGTTTCATTTCCTCAAACAATCGTATTTCAAAATAATGGTGAATATACAACCGTGTCATTCTATCCAGTGTTGACATTAAATACAGCCGTGAATTTTCAACTGCCACCGCGCCAAACCGTGCTACATAATGTAAAAATTCCTTTTCTGAATTTGAAAAACCGCCACCGGTTATTTTTTTCCCTAAAAGGAGAACACCCATCAGTGAATTTTTTGATTTTAAAGGTACTACTATGTATGGATTTAAAAACGCTATCAATTTGAGGTCGTCAGCCAGGTCGGGTAACTCCAGGAGTGTTTCATATTCAATTGGGTATGGATTATTTTCTAAAAATCCGACGAGTGGACTTGTTTCCTGCAATATCACATTTTCCTCAAAATCACTGTCATACCCTTTGGCCATATGTATATAAAAATCATTCACATCAATGTCTTTTTGCAACAGCAGCGCTACCTGTTCAACAAACATCTGGCCAATACAGCTGTATAAAAGGGATTCAACCAGGCTTTCATACTGCAAATTTGATGAAAGACTTATTCCTAACTCAAGCAGGTTGCGCAGGTCATAAATCTTTTTTTCCAGGCCTTCTATGCCTTCCGGGGTTGGTTCAGTTTCATCAAAAAAAGTTAACCCATTATCATCCATACATACCCTGTAAAATAATTCTTGCGTTTTTATTACACTTAACTGTTTATGACGTTATATGCTGTATCAGCAATATATATACATGTAAAAATGCATAGCAGATTTTTATACTATTTACAAAAAATGTCAATAATTATATACTAATTGTATCAGTTATTTAATAAATTGTTATTATTACCATGGAGATAATAAAAGTAAAATTACAGCCGGGCGCTAAATTACCCGATTATCAAACCATACATTCATCAGGTGCTGACCTTTATGCATTACTGGATACACCGGTCACCTTGCAGCCACTGCAGCGTGCGCTCATACCCACTGGCATTTCTATTGAACTTCCCCCTGGCTATGAAGCACAAATAAGACCACGCAGCGGTCTTGCCATTAATCACGGGATTACTCTTCTTAATACTCCCGGCACCATTGATGCTGATTATCGTGGAGAAATTAAAGTAATTGTGATAAACTTAGGTGATAAACCATTCACAATTGAAAACAATATGCGGATTGCTCAGATGGTCATTGCGCATACTTTGCAGGTAACATTTGAAGTGGTTACAGAATTAACCCCCACAAAACGGAATGACGGAGGCTTTGGACATACAGGCTTATGAAAGAAAAGAAAATACGAATTATACCAATAGGTGGCCTTCATGCTATTGGCGGTAACATGATGGCCATTGAATATGACAATGAAATGATCATAATAGACTGCGGCATTACCTTCCCCAACGGTGAAACACCTGGTATTGATTTTATGATACCGGATTTCAGCTTTATACTTGAGAATAAAACTAAAGTCAAAGGAATCATCATTACCCATGGCCATGAAGATCATATTGGGGCAATACCCTTTTTACTGCAAAAGATAAATGTACCGGTATATGCCACAAAACTAACCCTTGGGCTGGTAACAAGCAGACTTGCCGAACGGCCGGTAAATGCACCTACATTCATTGAGATAGAGCCACGTGATGTAATTCATATTGGTTCATTTGTCATTGAATTTTTGCGTGTGAATCATTCAATCATAGATGGCGTTGGGCTTGCCATAAAAACCCCCATTGGCACTATCATACACACTGGCGACTATAAAATTGACTACTCGCCTATTGATGGTAATGTTGCTGACCTTCACCGCTTTGCTGAATATGGCCAGCAGGGCGTGCTGCTCCTCATCAGTGACAGCACCAATGCAACCAATCCCGGTTATACACCATCTGAAATAGTGCTGAAAAAGAAGCTCCTTGAAATATTTGCAAAGTCAAAGGGACGTATTTTTGTCGCAAGCTTTGCTTCTAACATACACAGAATCCAGCAGGTTCTGGAAGCTTCACAGAAATATAATCGTAAAGTTGTTATTTCCGGAACCACCATGCAAAAAAATATTGAGATAGCAACTGAACTAGGATACCTGAAATACAAAAAAGACCTGATTATAGATGCAAAGGATATTGGCAAGTATACCCATAAAAAACTGGTGGTTCTGTGTACCGGTTCTCAGGGTGAACCCATGTCAGCTCTTTCCCGTATGGCTACCGGCACGCACAAGCATTTCAGGATAGGAGCAGGGGATACTGTTATCATTACCGCTTCGGTTATTCCAGGAAATGAACGCATGGTGTACAGTGTTATCAATTCCCTGATGCAGATGGGGGCAGATGTATTTTATGAACAGGATGAAGAAATTCATGTGTCAGGGCATGCGTCACAGGAAGAACTTAAGCTTATGATTACTCTGACTCAGCCAAAATACTTTTTACCGGTACATGGCGAATACCGGCATCTTAAAGCACATGCTTCACTGGCAGAATCACTCAACATAAAACCACAGAATATCATTGTTGCCCAGAATGGCGATATAATAGAGCTAACACCAAACCGTTTTGAAAAGAAGGGGAATATACCTCTTTCTACCGTATATGTTGATGGTTCCTATATTGGCGATATCACTGATGACATCATTGCTGAACGTAAAACATTGGCATCTGATGGTGTCATTGTTATCAGCATTGTTATAGGTGATGGGTTGCTACTGTACCCACCAGTTATTATAGCCAGGGGTTTTATTGGCATAAAGAATGATAGATTTATGCAGGTGCTTCAAAAGGAACTATCGAACACTATTGAAAAGCAGCTTTTACAGAATGCCTCACCTGAACACCTGACAGTAGCAGTAAAAAAGCTTGCCAAAATGATTGCCCACCGCTTTACCAACAATACGCCACTCATTGAAACTATCATTCAGGAGATTTAATATGGCCTATATTATTGTTGTGTTCAGCATCCTGGGAATTATCCAGGGTGTTACTGAATTTTTGCCTGTATCCTCATCAGGACACCTGGCTTTGCTGGAAGCAATCCCACAGATTCATGCTATCTTTGGCACAATGAATACAAGCGCCAAACTTTTTTTTAACGTTGCACTGCACCTGGCAAGTTTAGCTGCAATAATTATATTTTACTGTAATGACATCATTAAGCTTTTTACCGGAACTATCGCCGAAATTACAAAAAAACACTATGGGACAAACTGCCAGTTTGTCTGTAATATTATAATTGCTTCGGTACCTGCTGCTTTTGTTGGTTTGTTTTTTAATGACTTTGTTGAAACATCAATTTCTAGCCCCACAATGGTTGCAGGACTTCTGATAATTAATGGTATTATGCTCATAGCATCTAATAAATTCCCAAAAAAAAGCCGAAAATGTGAAGAGATGGGAATGTTACAGGCATTGCTGATTGGGCTTTTTCAGGCTGTTGCAATTCTGCCGGGCATATCACGTTCGGGGAGTACCATTGTAGGAGGTCTTCTAACAGGGTTAGATCCTGAAGAAGCCGGAAAATTTTCTTTTTTGATGGCAATCCCTGTTATTGTGGGTGCGGGATTACTTGAATCGCGGAAATTGGGTGCCATCAATGCGTTTGAGTTTGGTTTTCCCGTGCTGATTGCTATGGCTGTAACATTTCTTGCAGCACTTGCCTCATTGAAGCTTCTTGTGGCAATGCTCAAATCGTTGCACCTGCACTATTTTGGGTATTATACCATTGCAGTGGGGGTGGCAGCATTAATTATTGTACTGGTATAAATTTATACTAACAGGATTAGCAAACGTCTATGTCCAATCGTGTCACTGAAATACTGTGTGTTATACTGTGGGGGGTTGCTGTTATTGTTTTTCTTTCACTTGCAACATTCCACATATCTGATTATGATGCACTAGGCACCATGCCAGTGCAGAACATACTTGGACCTTTAGGTGTTATCCTTGCACAAATGCTCAGGATATCGTTTGGCATAGCTTCATATTTTGTTGTTGCAATACTGCTTTTAACCGGCTGGGGGCTAATCAAATACAAATCGTTAGAACCTGTCCTGGAACACATCTTTGCCATTACCTTTGCAATGGTGTCAGCCTCACTTCTTGTAACTATTACAAACCCTGAAACAATTGCCCCCTTTGCAGGTGGAGTGGTTGGCATGGCATTATACCACGTGTTTACCACCATCATGGGCACAGCAGGTGCATGGATTGCCACAATAGTACTGACACTTATTTCACTTATTTTACTTGGCATTGTATCACTCAGCTACTTTCTAGAGGCTAACCGGTTTAACTCACTTGCAAAAGTTGCTGCCATGCTGTATACAAAGATAGTACTTTTTAAAAACAAGGATTCCATTCCTCTTATTGATATACAATCGTTTGATTCCAGAAAAAAGCTGCCCTGGATAACAAAAACAAAAATTACACTGTACAGTAAAGCTCAGGCTAAAAAGCCAAAACTCATTGAATATGAAAACGTTCTTAGCTATAAGGGCGTTAGCTCATATCATAATGATGATTATTTACAAAATGTACACATAATTACTTCACAGCATAACCCACCTGTCGATACGATTACACTGCAGTCCCCCCATCCTTCAACTGTAATAACCAGTGATAGTGACATTGAAGAAGAAGCTGCACTACAATCAGCTACTATCAGCAATGCGGTGATAGAACTTACGCCAGAAGATGATGAATCACCTGAAAAGGAATGTGTCACAGATGAGCACGAAATCCAGGATGTTAATGAAATTATTGAAGAAGAGTATGAATGTGATGATGATACAGCAGTCGATGAAGAAGACATGGTTGCCCGAAATGTATTTGAAGAAATCCCCATTAATCAGAGATACAGCATACCTGTTGATTTTTTAAAACAACATACCGCAGTGGATGAAACAGGCTATAAGCAAGAGATAGCAAAAAATTCAGAGCTTTTGGTGAACACCCTGCGTGATTTTGGCATTGAATCAAAAGTTATCAATGTTAACCGTGGGCCTGTCATCACCTTATATGAGTTGCAAATAGCTCCCGGCATTAAGGTTAATCGTATCGTTGGGCTTGCTGATGACATTGCTATGGCACTTGCCGCTTCCCGTGTTCGAGTAGTGGCACCAATCCCTGGCAAAAAGGCCATTGGTGTTGAAATCCCCAACAAAGTACGCGAAACAGTCACACTTAAAGATATTATCTCTTCACCAGAATATACTCACCAGCAGGGTCGCCTGAAAGTGGGACTGGGCAAAGATATCATGGGCAAACCTGTTGTTATTGATATTAAAAAACTGCCGCACCTGCTTATTGCTGGCGCAACAGGAGCCGGTAAATCCGTGTGTGTCCATTCAATCATAACAAGCTTGGTATATAACTATGATCCTAACTATGTGCGCTTTATCATGGTTGACCCAAAACTTGTTGAACTGCAGATATACAATGGAATTCCACATCTCCTTGCTCCGGTTATCATTGAGCCATTCATGGTACCAAAAGCGCTGAAGTGGACTATGATGGAAATGGAACGTCGCTACTATTTGCTTTCAGAATATAACACCCGCGATATTGACCGCTACAACCAGATGGTTGAGCGCAACAAATCTGGCGAATACCTGCCCTATATTGTCATCATCATGGATGAGCTTGCCGACCTCATGATGGTTGCCGCAAAAGAGATAGAAGGATACATCACCCGTATTGCACAGAAAGCGCGTGCAGTGGGCATTCACCTGGTACTTGCAACCCAGCGTCCATCTGTTGATATCATCACTGGCATCATCAAGGCAAATTTCCCTGCCCGCATTGCATTCCAGGTTGCTCAGAAGACTGACTCACGCACCATCATTGACCAGAATGGAGCTGAAAAGTTGCTCGGCAAAGGCGATATGCTGTACCAGTCACCAATGAGTTCTTTCCCCATCCGTATTCAGGGAGCATTTATTTCTGAAGATGAGCTATTATCAATTGTTGCGTTCCTTAAAAAAATAGCAAAACCACGGTATGTTGATATAGAACAAAGCCTGCTGGAATTTGAAGATGATGACGAAGAAGGCGAAGATGAACTTTTCATAGAAGCAGTCAAAATTGTTGAAACAACTAAAAAAGCTTCAGCATCGTATTTACAGCGAAGACTTTCAATTGGCTACAACCGTGCTGCTCGCATCATTGAACGCATGGAAGAGTTGGGATACATTGGCCCACAGCAGGGAAGCAAGCCGCGTGACGTATACATATAAAAAAATTTAAGTGACTTTTTTTATCCCATATATTATTATATCTTTATACTACCAAATATAAAAGTGATAGAAGGTGTATGATATTGTATATATTTAAATATATGTCTGCTCATGCTAAATGCAATATGATAATCCTTTTCAGGGACGAGTTTGCAAGGCAGATGAAAATTTTTTTAACCTTACCCGTATTACATCTCTTTTACTATGATATAATTGCTCATTTATATCGAAGCCGGGGATAAAGTGAATACATTTTTTTTAAGGAATAATTAAAATACGTTTACTAAATATTTAAATATTATATGTGAGGCGCTGTATGAAATATACTAAACAAATCACTTTCATCATCATTATTGTTATGGCAATAGCTCTTTCTGTTAGCGCTATACCTGGCAAAAAAGTAATAGGTGTTACTGCATTTACCAATCTGTCAAAAGACAAAACATTTGACTGGCTGTGTATCGGTATTGCTGATACCATATCCTACAAACTGCGTAACGTGCAAGAATATATACTGGTGGATAGGGTCAATGTTGATAAACTCATTGGCGAATTACAGTTATCACAATCCGGGCTCATTGATGAAAACACCGTTGAAGCAGGCAAAGCATTAGGTGCCAATATTCTTGTTGTTGGCAATTTTCAGAAATTTGGCAATCAGATACGCATTACGGCAAAAATAGTTGATGTACAGTCACATGCAGTTATTAATCAGGTTCAGGTTACTGGTTCCTTAAATGATATATTTACCCTGCAGGATTCGCTGGCACTGGGAATCATTGAAAAGAATAACACTGCCATTACAACAGAAACCAAAACAAAAATTGTACAGAATGATACTAATAATATCAGTGCATATGAATACTTTGTTCGTGGGCAAAAGTTTTTACTGTATCAGCTAGATTATTCCAAAGCCATTGAAATGTACCAGAAAGCAATATCGATAGACCCCAACTATGCAATAGCATACGCAGGACTGGGCAAAGCATATTCACTGCGTTCGTGGGAACTCAGAGAATACCATAATACCACCGATCCCACACTTATTGAAAAATCATTCCAGAACAGTAAAAAAGCCATATCCCTTAATCCAAATCTGGATGAAGCACATTTATCCTTAGCACGCTACTATCAGGAAGTAGATCAGAAAAAGGTACCCAATAAATGGACATTGTGTGAAGACGAAACGCGAAAAGCGCTTGCAATAAACCCCAATAATGGCGAAGCATATCTGTTATTGAGCAAAATCTATGCCTATGATATCCCCAAATCAGAAATGTATTTGGAGCAGGCAATTGAAAAGAACAAGTTCTTGGTAGATGCACATAATAACTTAGGGATCATTTATTTAAACAGAGGTGATTTAGATACAGCGTTTTCATATATCAAAAATGCCATCGATATTGACGAAAACTATGTCATTGGCTATATGAACTTAGGGGTTATCTATGAAAAACGCGGACAGTATAATAAGGCATTGGAAATGTATAAAATGGCTGTATCAAAATACCCCAACTATATTTTGGGACTGCGCAACCTGGGTATAGGCTACCGTAATTTAAACAGGCTTGATGAAGCACTTGATGCGTTTTTTAAAGCATTAAAGCTTAAAAAAGATGATGCACAAACATTAAGTGAGATAGGGTATGTATATCTGTTAAAAGCTGATTATACCAAAGCTATCGATTATTTTAAACAATCGCTGAAATTTGACCCATCATACCGCTACAGTTTAGCTAACTTAGGCTGGTGCCTGGTGCAGCAGGGCAAATACAATGATGCAATTCCCTATCTGGAAAAAGCACACAATGATAATAAAGATTATGCATGGTCGGCTGGGTATTTAGGCTGGCTGTATGAAAATAAATTAAAGGATTATAAAAAGGCACTTTACTGGTATGGTGAAGCATTAAAACGAGATCCAAATAATCAGGACTATCGCAATGCATATAACCGTTTATCAGGTTACTATCGCTAAACTATACTGTATAATTGTCTTATGGTGTTATGAAAGAAGCATTATATTATACAAAACATGGTGAGGATGCGGTACAGTGTGTGCTGTGTCCTCACAATTGTATCATCAAAGAAGGAAAGACTGGTATTTGCAATGCCCGACAGAATAAAGGGGGCGTACTGTATTCGTTAATTTATGAAAAGCCCTGTGCTACCCATGTTGACCCAATAGAAAAAAAGCCCCTCTATCATTTTCTGCCGGGAAGCAGATCTTTTTCCCTTGGCACAGTAGGCTGTAACCTTAAATGCATGCACTGCCAGAACTGGGAACTGTCAACAAGCTCACCTAATGATGTGTTCTGCCATACACTTACATCAGATAATTGCATTAAGCTGACTCAACAATATGAATGCCAGTCGATATCCTACACGTACAACGAACCCAGCATTAACATTGAGTATGTTCTTGAAACTGCACAAAAGGCACATGCTGCAGGCATTAAAAACGTTATGGTTACCAATGGATTTATTAATGAAGAACCTTTGCGCCAGTTATATAAACATATTGATGCAGCAAACGTTGACCTGAAAGCTTTTGATGATGATTTTTATAAAAAAATCTGCAAGGCACGCTTGGAACCGGTACTGAAAACATTAACCATACTTAAAGAAATGAATGTGTGGATTGAGGTTACAAACCTGGTTATCCCAACCCACAATGACGATATAACCATGATACAAAAGCTTGTGGACTGGTTTGTGCAGAATTTGGGTACCGATGTTCCTCTTCATTTTACAGCCTTTTACCCTGCTCACAAACTGACAAACGCGCCCCCTACACCACTGAGAGTGCTCAAACAGGCGTATGACATTGCATATAAGGCGGGTATTAAATTTATATATTTAGGAAATGTCCGCGAACGCTCGGTTACCCGCTGTCCATCGTGTGGCCGTGATCTCGTTGTACGGAGTGGATTCAGTGTTATGCGCACCAACCTTCATGACGGGAAATGTATATGTGGTAACTTCATTCCCGGAGTGTGGCGATAGTTACTATGAATGCGCTTCAACCTGGTATAATTCATCCTTGACGGGTAAGGCTTTCCGTAGATTTTTTATATACGGATAGAGATCCCCTGCTTCAACATAATGATCGCATTCATCCATTGTGCGCCGTGCAACAGTGAAATATTTGTGTACTTTTTCCTCACCTGAGCGCTTAAGCCACTGCTTCTTGTTGCATCGAACACGCAATACAAATGTTTTGTTATCGCCTTCATAATGCCTAAAAACAGTACAGTGCATACAATTAGCACAAAAAACCTTGTTTTCTTCCATGTATCATCTCCTGACAGGTATAGTATCTGTATCTATGAGTTTACTACAACTGGTATGATGTATCTAATATAGCATAATTAATAAAAAAATCAAGTAGTATGTTGTGGTTTATGACAATTGATATCATACATTATTTTTGCAAGCATTTTTTTAGGGGTAACCACAAATCATAAGTACTTTTCTACTCCCTATGTGGGTGTTAGTTTTGCATAAAATCATTGAAATAATTTTATAATTGATTAAGTAATTACTCTTTAAAAATATTTTATGAATAATAATGAAAAGTACCTCACTATTTGCGGATGTAATTAAATAAATTATGTCTGTTAATTTATTTTGGTAAACATTTTAATTTAAACATTTAAAAATCGGTGCAAAATGTTTCCAACTAGTCACTATGATTTAAGTAAAATGTATTGAATTATCTTCAATTTGCATGTTTATGGTATTGTATACTGAAAATGATAACGCTTTAATATAAAATACTCTGGGAGATTACATTCTGAAAGCACTACTATTGAATGGCAGCGCTCGTGGCGATAAAGGCGTCACATACAAATTCAATTCATCGCAGGAAAATAAATTGCAAAGCGAGAACCCTTACCAGGTGTAGATTCAATATCAATATATCCGTTCATTTCCTCAATAAGATGAAATACCATTGCCAATCCTAGACCTGTCCCAGTATTTGCATCCTTAGTTGTAAAAAAAGGCTTGCCAAGATTTCCTATCGTTTCTTCATCCATTCCTACACCTGTATCAGTAATAATAACTCCAAACATTCTTCCCTTATTTTCATCATATTTTTCAATTATATCAATAGATAATATATTATCATTTGGACTTTTTTCTTCATCTCTCATAATGGTCATGGCATGGATAGCATTAATACATACATTTAGCAATATTTGCATAATTGATGTACTATCAGCACATATAAATTTTTTCTTATTATCCATATTGATAGTTATGGTTATTTTTTTTCCATACGCTGTTTTGCATAGTTGAGCAATTTCATCAACAGCTGTATTTAAATCTATTTTAGTGAATGATTCATTCTTTTTTTTATTCAAAGCTCTCAATCGATTCAAAATATCAACTGCTCGATCAAAAGAGTTCTTTATTAAAACGAAATATTTTTCTAATTGAGACGCTTTATCGGGATTAAGATTGACAAGTTCTTTATGTAACAATGAAACAGGACCCGTTATCCCCATTAAAATATTATTAAAATCATGAAGCATTCCCCGTGATAGAATACCTAATACTTCTGCTCTTTGTGCCTGAGCTAAAAGCTGCTCTGCTTTTCTCCGAGCCAGAAGTTCTTTTTCAAGCTCCTGGGTTTTGATCATAATTGTATGTTTCAATGATCTGTTTATATAAGATATAACTAGAATAATTATTGCTGCTATAATTATTAAAGTCAATATTGCTGTATAAAACCGCCAGTCTTTCAACATGTTATATGACTCTTCAACGAGCCATTTACGTTTCATTTCAAGTAAATCATCCTCTGTAATTAATGAGATCCCCTCATTGACTACATTAAGTAACTTTACATTGTTTTTGGGGATCCCTGCGTGAATACCCTCTTCGGACAAGATGCTTATTATTTTAAATTCACCAAGAATATTGTAATGTGACAGATAATATCGAGCACTTGGTTCATCTTCGGAAAAAGCATCAATTTCTCCATTTGCTGCTGCTTCAATTAGCCTGGCAGTATCCTCATAAACTTTAATAGGAATCCACGGAAATTTTTGTTTTAAGAATAGATATGCACCGGTATCAGATTGTGCTCCAATGTTTAGTGAACTATCATGTAAAATTACATTTATAGGATTATTAATATTTGACCGCATAAAAAGGGATGTTTTTATTGTGAAAAATTTTTTGCTGAAATCCATATACCTGCTTCTATCTTCCGTAATAAACAACCCACTATGTATATCTGCTTTTTTTTCTTTAATCATGTTAATACTTTCTTTCCATGGAGCATGAATTATTTTTATTGGAATACCCGTTTTTTCCGACCATAGTTTCCAAAAATCAATAAGCATCCCACGTAAAATTCCATTTTTATCAATATATGAAAATGGTGGGAACCCTTCTGAAGTTACTATAATAAGAGGCTTTTCAGCACTATATATATGTGTAATAAAAAAAAAATTAATTAAAATTACTACTAGCACTAACAAGCCAATACCTTTTATTTTTGATGTTTTTTCTGATAAATTGTTTATCATTTCAAAAATTCCTATATTCACATTGCTACGTAGAATCGTCATTATTTAAATATAAAATACTTTCATTTCGAAGTTCATTCTTTTTCAGATGATTCACCGTACAAATTAAAGTAGAAAAACCTATACAATAATTATAAAAAAACCAGTAAAAATGTCCACTCATAAATAACTTTTCATAACAATGAAAATACATAATAAAATCTTCTCTATCAAAAATGAACAATTTTCGGTTGCACAAAAATTATTATTGAAATTATAATCTTTTGTTCATAAATTTTTTATCGAAACATTATGTCCAATATAAAACTTTTAAGGAAAATTATGCAGATTGTTTTGTAAATTAATAAGTATTACTAACTTAAAAAGATATTTCAGATAGGAGGCTAACCATGACACAATTACATACTATCAATAACTATGGCACAGCAACTATCGCTCATGATGATGCTCTTCTGGTTATAGATATGCAGTACGACTTTATCCCTGGTGGCTCATTGCCAGTTGCAGAAGGCGACACCATAGTAAAACCAATTTCAAAGCTTATGGAGAAATTCTTTACAAAAGGCGCAACTGTGGTATGCACACAGGACTGGCATCCGCAAGGACACCGTTCATTTGCATCAGCACACGGCAAAAAGCCCTATGACCCGATAATTGAGCCTGGAATTGGTCCGGTGTTGTGGCCTGATCACTGTGTTATTGGCACTCAAGGGGCAGAGCTTCATAAAGATTTAGCCACGCAGTATAGCCATGCAATCATCCGCAAAGGCTACAACATAGCTATCGACAGCTACTCAGCATTTGTAGAAAATGACAAAAAGACAGTAACAGGACTTGCGGGATACCTACAAAGCCGCGGTGTGACGCGCATATTTGTCTGTGGACTTGCGTTTGATTACTGTGTGCATTTTACCGCTGTTGACGGTGCACAGGCAGGCTTTGAAGTAATCGTCATTACTGATTGCACAAAGGCAGTTAACTCTCCTGCAACCAGCGTGGATGATGCTATTGCCAACATGAATGCGCACGGTGTTAAATTCTGCGCTTCTGGTGATCTTTCATTCTAACGGCAATTCCACTGTAAATTCCGCAAACTGCCCGGGAACTGAGTTTGCATAGATTCTGCCATTATGCAAGTACACAATATTCCAGGAGACAAAAAGTCCAATACCTGACCCTTTGCGGGCAAGCAGTTCATCAGTCTCAATGCGTGAAAATCGCTTGAACAGTTTATGCTTCTCGGTTTCAGGAAATCCTGGGCCAGTATTCCACACACTGATTTTGCACATAGTGCTTTCTTTTTTTACGATTATGCGTACAATCCCGTTGTCATTATTGTACTTGATTGCATTGCTCAACAGATTGTGCATCACAATCTTCATTGCATCAGGATCACACTGTAGCTGTACATCTTCGTACTGTTTTTCAACTGTTATATGTTTTGCATCAGCTTGAGGTTGCACAATAGCAAGGGCGGGCTCAATAATATCATGTGCGATAGTTACTGTTGATTTGCGTATTGGCAAAGAACCTGTCTCAAGGCGGGCTAAGTTCAAATATTCATTTACTATCGTTAAAAGATATTCTGCCTGCGCAAGAATACGATCAATGGTGTTTGCGCAGTGCGAAGGGATTTCCCCAAAGTAGCCGTGCTTCAGTGTTGTACCTAACGTGACTATAGATGATAAAGGGCTTTTTAGCTCATGTGTTACAAATGATAACATTTCCATGTATGCATTGATTGCCTGGGTCAGCTGTTCAATACGGTATGCTTTTTCAACAGACTGACTCAAGCGCTCTGCAATGGCCTGATGCAGTGCAATCTCCCGTGGTCCATACATATTTTTTTTACGGGAACTCCTGAAAAGCACTCCCACAATGCGCCCTTCAACATAGAGCGGGCAGGTCATGCTTGACATTACTCCTTCTTTTAAAAGCAGACGAGTTGACTCACTTGAAGGATTTGTTTTATAATATTCTTCAAGATCATTAATGATACGCGGCGTTTTATTAGTAAAAATTTCTTCAAGGGAACTGCCTTTGAGATCAGCAGTATATCCTTTGTCAAGGTATAAAGGACTGTAGGAAGCAATAACGTGGTAGAGCGTTAACCGCTTGCCATCATCAGAAAATGCAATACCAATTCTGTCACAGGGCATGATATGTTGTGTTTCTTTAAATAAATATTCTATGATGTCAATCAGTGACTGCCCTGAAGCTATCTTCTGATTAATGGTGTCTAATGTTTTAATTTCTTCTGGTGTTAAAACAACTTCTCCACCTTTACCCTGTACATAGGAAATTGTATCACGTTTGTCCATGCATCATTCCTCATTACATTTACCATGAACAAGCTTACAGTATCCATACAATTATGCAAGGTTTTTATGTAGTATCATTTTCATTGTATTTGTAATTTCATTTTTCCTATGTTTTTAATTTTTCACTAATCATTTATATTTAATTTCAAACATTATCTACCATAATTATCAAAAAAAGCATCACATCGTTTTTTAATGTTTTTTACACAAAATCTTTTTTATTTTCGTAAGGGGGTATTTATCACTAAATACCCCCTTACCAACCCCCAAAGTGCGCCTCAAACGGCGGCGTGCCTTACTTGCTATGAAGTAATTATTCCACGGCGGGCTGCGGAATAGCATCCGTTCAGGTCCTCGCCCGCATCCCAATTTGCCGTACTTCCTGTACGGCAAAACCTTGCACCATTTTTATTATAATATTCAAATCATTACTTCATATTCTCTAAAATATTGACAATAAAAGAAAGCCTTGCTTCAGAATGTGCTGTGTGTGAGGATTAGGAAAAATTTTTCATTAGTAACTATCGCATAAAAAAACTACTCAATTATTTATACGTTTGAAGGTACTGGTGCGGTATCCATATAGTGCTTTGCAATGATGAGGCGTTGTATCTCGCTTGTCCCTTCGTAGATGGTGGTGACGCGCACATCACGGTATAGACGCTCAACCGGGTACTCTCTGGTATAGCCGTAACCTCCCAGTATCTGCATGGCATCGTAACAGGCTTTGTTTGCAGCCTCTGTTGCAAATAGTTTTGCCATTGAGGCTTCTTTCATAAACGGCATACCATTTTCTTTTTTAAAGGCAGCCTGAAGTAACAGCAAGCGTGCAGCTTCAAGCCGTGTATAGTTATCGGCAATCATCCACTGTATTGCCTGATTGTGTATAATAGGTTTGTCAAATTGTATGCGCTCTTTTGCATAGCTGGTTGCATAATCCATAGCAGTAAGCCCAATCCCCAATGCCATGGAACCAATGCCAATTCGCCCGCCACCTAACTCACGCACCGCTATCCTGAATCCATCATTGAGTGTTCCTAGTAGATTTTCTTTTGGAACTTTGCAGTTATCAAGAATTATCTCGTTGGTAGAGGAGCCCAGTTGCCCCATTTTATGTTCATCCCTGCCAACAATAAATCCTTCAAAATGCGGTTCCACCAAAAATGCACTGATACCCCTGCCTTTGGCTGCGTGTTTATTGGTAACAGCCCACACCACAAAAACTCCTGCATACTCCGCACTGGTTATGAATAGCTTTTTCCCATTGAGTATCCACCAGTCCCCACCATCTGTTGCCGTTGTTTTCATTGCCGCGGGGTCAGAGCCTGCCTCTGCCTCAGTCAGGCCAAAGCTTCCTGCATAAAAGGTACCATTGCAAAGTGGTGGAATGTACCGCTGTTTCTGGTCTTCCGTCCCCACCGATTGTATAACCTCGGCCACCATATTGGTTACCGATGTTGTTACAGCAGTGGCTGCACAGGCTTTACCCAGTTCTGTCATCACCAGTGAAAACGCAACGCTGCCAGCACCCGTGCCTCCATACCGCGGGTCAACAGCAATGCCGTTAAAACCTAACGCTGCCAGTTTTTTCAGGTTGGATTTTAATATGTTTCTGTCTTTTGTTGTATCCAGTGTGGAAGCAACCGGTTCAAGTTCCTGTTTTGCAAATTTAGCGGCCGTTTCCTGAATTATTTGCTGTTCCTGTGTTAAACTGAAATTCATTGGCACCACCTCTTTTATGTGTAATCGTAAAACCCTTTTCCGGTTTTGCGCCCCAACCAGCCTGATTCCACATAGCGCCTGAGGAGCGGACATGGCCTGTATTTTGAATCCTTAAAACCATCATACAGGGTTTCCATAATAGCTAAACACGTATCAAGCCCAATAAGGTCCGCCAGTGCCAGTGGCCCCATAGGGTGGTTCATCCCTAATTTCATAACTGTATCTATGGACTCACGAGTTCCTACGCCTTCGTACAGGCTGTATATGGCCTCATTAATCATTGGCATGAGTATACGGTTGGAAATAAATCCCGGATAATCATGAGCCTCAGCCGGTGTCTTCCCTAATTTGAGCGATAGTTCCCAGGTTACATCAAATGTTTCCTGCGATGTGGGTAGTGCCCGTATAATCTCAACAAGCTTCATGACAGGCACTGGATTCATAAAATGCATCCCAATAACCTTATCAGGACGTTTTGTTGCTGCGGCAATTCGACCTATGGGAATTGAAGAAGTATTGGTGGCACATATTACCTGTGGCCTGCAGATGGTGTCTAAATCCTTAAATATTTTTAACTTTATATCCTGATTTTCGGTGGCAGCTTCCACAACAAAATCAGCATCTGCAAACTCATGGAACTCACCCGTTGCTCTGACCCTCTCCATTATGCGTTGCTTTTCATCCTGCATTATTTTCCCTTTTGCAACATCTTTGGAAAGCACCCCGTTTATATACGTTACACCTTTTAAAGCCAATTCTTCTGTTAAATCATAAAGAATAACAGTGAACCCGCTTACTGCTGCAACACAGGCAATCCCTGAGCCCATCTGTCCTGCACCTATAACACCTATTGTATTAATGGTATTTGCTTTCATACACATTTATCTCCTAAAATACACTATCGTTTCACAACTAATGCAACTGCTTCGCCGCCACCCAAACACAGCGATGCCAAACCTACACGTTTATTCTGGCGAATCATTTCATGAAGCAATGTTACCAGAACACGCGCACCACTTGCACCAATGGGATGTCCCAGTGCAACGCTTCCTCCATTGACATTGACCTTTAAACTATCAAGACCCAGTTCTTTCAGCACACCAACTGTTGATCCACTGAATGCTTCGTTGATCTCGTAAAGGTCTACATCCTTCAATGATATCCCTTCTTTTTTAAGGCATTTAGGGATGGCAAGTATTGGCGCCATCAGGACGTATTTCATATCAATGCCAGCTGAAGCCTGTGCACCAATCGTTGCTAAAACATGGCATCCCAACTCTTTTGCCTTTTTCTGTGACATCACCACCAGCGCAGCAGCACCGTCACTGATAATGGAAGCATTGCCCGCAGTGGTAACACCATCTTTTTTAAAAGCAGGCTTCATTGTTGCCAGTATTTCATACGGTGTTGGCTTTGGGCATTCATCGGTATCAAAAATTATTTCCTTTTGTTTTTGGGCGATAGTTACCGGAACTATCTCCTCCTTAAATTTCCCTGCCTGGATAGCATGTAGAGCTCTTTCATATGAAAGCGCAGCATACCTGTCCTGCTCTTCCCTGCTCACATTATACTTTTCGCAGCACAATTCGTTTGAGATACCCATATGAAAATCGTTGACCACATCCCATAATCCATCATGAACCATATGGTCTTTGAGTTGACCATCACCCATGCGGTACCCAAACCGTGCTTTTTCCAGATAGTAGGGGGCCATACTCATATTTTCCATGCCACCAGCTACCACTACATCAGCATCGCCACACTGTATTGCCTGTGCTGCAAGCATAACTGCCTTTAAACCAGAGCCACATACTTTATTTATTGTTAAACATTCCACTTCCCAGGGAAGATGTGCCTTGATTGCAGCCTGCCGTGCCGGATTTTGCCCATAACCACAGGGAAGCACCTGCCCCATAATAACTTCATTGACATCTTCTTTTGAAATTCCTGCGCGCTTAATGGCTTCTTCAATGACAATGGCTCCCAGTTGCGTTGCGGGTATGGAAGACAAAGAACCGTTAAAATTACCCAGAGCAGTCCGTACAGCACTGACAATAACAGCTTTCATTGGCAACCTCCATTTTTGTATATCAATAATACATAAACAAAACTATTCATTATATAGTCAAAATGTCAAAAATATTTAATGGTAAATGTTAAAATTTTCAAATGTACCACAAAATCTATATATACATACTGTATTTTCATTATATTCAGCTATATTTATTCAATTTCTGTGTTGCTTAAAACAATTTTGCTTGCAAAATACTTTATATTAACGTAATCATAATACTATAAAATATAAACTTTGGAAGGATAGTTATGAACATTGAAACAACCACATGTATTTCCCATGAACATCTAGAACTACTTACGGTACTTGCCAACAATCATTCAATGTCACTGAGAACGTTTATCTCTTGCCTCATTAGCTTTGCTGCACATTGTGATACTGTTCAGGTACAATATTTCAAACAGGTAAAATATAGGAATAGAAATAGTGGCAATTGGAAGAGGTTTCACTTAGTACTCTATAACGATGAGTATGAATTCTTTATGGATGTCAAAAAGTTATGGAAGATGTCACTTGCTCGGATTATTGAGTATTGTTTAGACAATGTACTGGATGATTTTTTAAAATTTTTAACAAAAGCTGAAGAAGATGAAGATTATTATACCGATAACTATCGGTATGGAGGTTATGCTTTTGAGACAGGCACTAAGGAAAATATATTTTATATAACATTGTATTGGGGACCACACCCCGAAATACTCCAAAAAGCTATGACCTGATAACGTAAAAACACTATTCACGTAATACATCATTAGGTTTCTATAGATAAATAGTTTTTCTCATGGATAAAATTATATATATGTAGGGCAACTATTTCTTTTTTTAATTTTTAAATTGACTAATTTAAAAATAGCAATTCATATTTAAATAGTAGTAATATAAATATTTCATTTTGCATGGTACATTGTTGTACTGGATTACTGTTAGTTGTATCGATAGTATAATGATATTAGTAAAATTAACATTTTTAAGGGGTAATAATGATGGCAAAAAAGAATAAAGCAGTTACTTGTATTGTTTTGGTACATATAGTGTTTATATTAATATCATGTACATCTGTTGAGTTTGTTAAAACTGGTGAAGAATATCCTGCACTCAATGAAACTGATGAAGTTCAGGTTTTGCTTACCATAGATAAAAACCAATATGATGAGATAGGCATCGCTGATATTGGCGGAGTATCATTGCCCGTACGTATTGAAAAAGCCAAACAGATTGCCCGCAGCAAAGGTGGTAATGTGATTGTCCCAGTGACAATGTGTACTGAAGAAGCCCAGAAGAGAATGCGCAGCGGTTATATTATTCAGAGCTTTTATATACTCAAAACAAAAACGGAAGCTATCGCCCCCAAAGAGGCAATTGAATCAAAACAGATAACTCCACCAGTTGAAGAAGAATTTATCCCTGAAAAGCAAGCTGCAACATTTCAACAACTGTTACAACACTATCCATCATTGCAGGGACAGACATTTACCAATACTATGGTGCCACTGAGATTTTACAAAATTCCTCCATCACTTCTTGTATATGGACTATCAGACTATAAACTTTGTTTAATGCAGTTTGACACTGATAATACTGTACTGGTATTTATTCCCAAAGAAAAAATCACTGTTATTAAAAACTCTATTGATACGAGGAGTACTATAGCTATTGATTTTACACCTTTAGGTGTTTACAAAGGAAAATATCCCGTTTTAAAAATGCTGTCAGAATAATATAAAAAGGCACTGCATCATGGTACAGAAAGTTTCTACCCAGAGTAGCCTTTGCAGATTTACTCTCAATGATGAGGAAAAATTATCCGATGAAAGGGTAAAAGAAGAAATACGCAAAGCTTTTCAAGAGCTCAGAGCATTCCCCTTTGTTGTAAATTCAGGTATTATCGATTCATTAAAAAAAGGTGCCGACCCCTCATCGTTAAAAGATTTATTTGTAGCTATCCGAAATGATATATTTGCTGCAATTACCGATAGTCCCCAGGCAAAGGAAAAAATAATATCCGATATCAGATTGCAGGAGAGAATTTTAAATGCAATTATCACAATCCACAGTGCTATAGCAAAGGGTGATTTTACTTCAATAATAAACCGCCGCTTCGTACTTATCAAGGAACGACCTGCCCAACCAACACTATATTACATTTCACCTCAAAGTGCCGTGCTATCCCATGTTGGGCAGGGTCCGCAGTGGACTGAAATTCCTACAATTTATCTGGGTCTTAATATATTCAATGTGCTTGCCCTTGATAAAGATCAGAAATTTGACAAAGCATTTTACTGGTTATTACGGGTTGAAGAGCGTGCGATAGAAACTGGATATTCGCATATTGAAGTGTACCCGCCTCATGTATCCCGTGCTCTCAATGAATTGCTTGATGAAGTTATACGCATTGCAACTATCTCAGAAGTTGAATTCAAAGAAATCCCTGCCCGTAAAAAAATACGTGCTTTTACAATCCGTAACCGTGAAAGCTTTTTAAAGATGCTCAATGCCCGTCGTGATGATGGCAACTTTGATTTTGAAAAAAACTTAAAAGCAATACGATCACTGGAAAGGCTGGCACGCCGTTACAAAAAAGGCTACGACTTCAATTCGTTGCGTGAAATTGTACGTCTTCTGGTGGCCGCATCAGGCCATGATATCCATGAAATACGAAATAACGCCAACATTTTACTGGAACGCATATTTGCACCAAAGGAGTTTGATGCACCGCTGGCTAATACTTTTGTCAACTGTGCCGCAGGTAGTATTCATACATTTGAATTTTCCATCCCGGAAGAAGGAAACTACTTTGTGCGTATATTTTACAATGCAGGCACAAACCCTTACCCTCTGGAGCAGGACATTGCATATAGCGACATTGATCTGGCCTTTGATGAAACAAAAAGAGTCTATAGTGCACACTATACATTCAACGAATTAGGCCACTATGATTTCCTTGTCTACAGAAAACGAAAAAAACGTTCTCAGTGGGTAACATATGAAGGTTGCAGTGGTAGGATTAACGTCATCCCTGACGTGCGCGGTGAAATTGTTCTTGAAATATTTCCCGATATTCACGGGCATACTCGTATCTACTGGATGGATGAAGAACATCCGGGATTGGTGTACAATGAGCATGGAGAAGTAATTCGTTTAGGCCGTTTTAGCGACATCACTGCTCATCTAGAGGATTTAAAAGAGCGCTATCACATCACTGCTCTGTACCTTTTGGGTGTCCAGAAGCGTGGTACCAACCGTGAAGACTGGGCACCTGAAGCTACATCACCTTCACCATTTTCACCAGTCAGTTTAGTTGAAATTGAAGACTTTTTAGGCGGTGAAAACGAATTTCGTGAGCTTGTATCCAAAGCTCATGCAATGGATATAAAAATTATTATTGATGTGGTACCCCACCTTAATCGCCGTAGCACTGAGCTTCCGGATGAGTACGCTGTCAAATGTTACGACGACAGTGGCAATCTGGTTATTCGTGCTTCAACTGATGGTCGTTACGGAAGCTGGAATGACGGCAAACTGTTAAACTATCGCAAACTGGAAGTATGGGAATGGCTGATCAACAGTGTTGTTACATTAATTGATAAATATGATATTGACGGCATCCGCTTTGATTCAGCTCATGCGGTCCCCATCATGATGAAAAAGAATAACTATCCGTTTATATGGGGACAGTATCGTTCACTGGAATCGCTTGTTGAAGGTGAAATTATTGTCAATGATCGCGAAGATGGGCATTTTATTACAACAGGTTATTTTGACAGTGCCTGCAGGGATCAGATAGCTATCCCTTTCCATCATCTTCTGATGTGTCGCATTGCACAAAAGCTGAAGGAAAAGAATAAAACATTTTTTGTGCATTTAGCCGAATGTTACTGGGGTCATGAGCGCTATCTTACCCGCAGCGGAATTATTCCCTATAATTCGGCCCTTTTTAAGATATGTGAAGGGATCATCCATGGCACCACTGATGTCCGTGAAGTATACCATTTTTACGACAACTATCTCCCATACGCTTTACCACCGGGTACTGAGCTTTTAGGTATACTGGGTAATCATGACGAACGGCGCGCACTCAATACGTTTGGGCACCGGGGACTGCGGGCTGCTATTGGACTTACTATATTTATGAATAACATCATTATGGATTATGAGGGAAGTGCCGAAGGCGAAAGCTGGAAAGTATTTCTGGATAACATCTATGTAAACTGGAATCAATTTGAGTATGCTGCTCACCGCAGCCTGGAGTCATTTTACCGACAATGGTACCGTTTCCACCGCATCAATAAAGGCAAGGGATATTTGATATGGGCTAATAACACTCAGGTTGCAGCATCCATTAAATTTACCGAACATACTATATGGATTGGCATTTTTAATTTTGCCGATAGCTCTCAGAATGTGGCATTGCAGTTTGACAACCCGCGATTGCCCATTGCTGATGATACATACTTTAAAGTAGTTGATCCTGTATATTCACCTATCACAAAGCATTACAGTTACTTTACAGGGAAAGAGCTTAAGGCTTCAAAAATTTATTCGGTTGTTTCATACACTGACAGGATCAAGCTTTTAAAATTAGAACCGGTTAGCGATGTTGCACCACTGTACAGTGAATTCCTGCGCGATTCACTTTTCAGATTATATTCAATCAGCAATCCCGAAAACTTTAAATCAAATTTCATGTTCCTTGAAACCATTGCACATTCTTCCACTTTTGAAGCATTTCTTACATTTTTAAAGAATCACATCATTGCACAATTTTATCCGCAGTATAAAAATTTCATTGAGATAGGTTTTAAACGAATCCTCTTCTACATGTTTAAGTTTGGATTCAAATCTGGCAATGACATTGTGCAATTAATTGATGACCTTGCAGAACATGATGATACCAATATATCCGACCTTGGTAAAAGCATTAAGTTTCATAACCGTCCAGGCCCCATTATATTTGTATCAGCCGAAGCGGAGCCATTTTCCAAAAGTGGAGGTCTTGCTAACGTTGTGTACGAGTTGCCACGTGAACTTGTAAGTCTGGGTGAAGAAGTAATTGTAATAACTCCTAAATACCGTCATGGCGATGAAAAGGCCATGGAAAAGATGAACAATGCTCTTAAAAAATACAATGTACGGTACACGGGCAAAAATGTGCGCTTCATGATAGAACAGGCAACCTATGAAGCTGGTGTTCATTATGCACAAATTGATGGTATTCACTATTATCTCTTAGACCATCACGAGTTCTTTGATGGTTTATACTGGGGATACACAGGGCAGGAAAAATTACGGCGACGCATTGCATTTGCCCGTGCCACAGCGGAGCTTATCACCACCTTTGGCCTGTACCCACTTTTTGTCGTCACCAATGATGCATATACCGGTATTTTCAATGGCATTGTCCGCAGTGACCATGTGTACTACGATAACCCAAACTTCAAAAGAACATCGTTCTTTCATATAATACATAATGGTGGCTGGCAATATTTTGATTCATATCACCGGTATGAAGATGGCAAAGACCTGTTCTCTTTATTTAATCTTCCGCACTGGCGCTATACTGATTTTTCTGACCCCAATGATTACAACAAGATAAATTGTATGGCTACCGGCATACGATTTGCCGATAGAGTCATTACGGTAAGCCCTTCATATGCAAAGCAGATTGAAAAAGCCTCTGATGGTCTTGAAAAAATTCTGCACAATGTTATAGGTATAAGCAATGCGCTGGGAGTTGATTTTAAAAACCGAATTCTCATGCGTTTTCACAATTCAGGTTTTATTGATGAATATTATCCCAGAATGGTTGACGCATTAACATCCAGCACAGCAACGTATACAAAAATAACACAGCGCTATCCTGAAATACTTGAAGGCATACGCAATTGTGAAAAGATTACCGATCCTCTGCGCAGGGAGTATGTAACCCACATCCGGAACAAACTCTGTTTGCAATGTAAATTAGGTTTTGAAATTAATCCAGATATAATGTTGTTTTCCATGATTCACCGTATAGCCGAGCAGAAAGGTTTTCAGCTTCTTCTGGATGCTTCATATGGGATATTTACTACACTGGGATTTCAGGGGGTTATTGGCGGTGCAGTAGCATGGGGGGACCAGCGTGGTAGTGAATTAGCTACAGGCTTACTTCATTTGCAAAACTACTATCCAAAAAATGTGAACGTAAACTTAGGCTTTCAGGATATCAGCATCCCGCTTCTGTGCAGTGATGTGTTTTTAATGCCATCATTACATGAACCTGGCGGCATTTCACAGCTTGAAGCACTTGCATGTGGATGTTTGGTTGTTGCACGCGCAACAGGAGGTCTGCGTGACACCGTAATTCCCATACGCATGAAAGATTCATCTGTTGAAGGTAATGGATTTTTATTTTCTGATTTTACTCCTTCATCGTTCTATGATGCTATGCAACGCTGTGCAGAATTCTTCCGTACCAGCGATGATACAACAAAAGCACTGGCACGAAAAAATGTCATGCAGTCAGTCTATTACTGGGATAAACCGGCAAAAGAATATATTGATGTCATGTATTCACATAAGGAAATTGTAAGGGTAGTATAAAATAAAAGAGCCTTCCACAAACACCATCAGTACAAGTGGGAGGCCCTGGAGTGTAAAATGATCTGGTAATTTAATCGGAAGGGTAATGGTAAAACTTGAATGTTTTATTGTGTTATGAAAAAAAAATATATTATTGCAGTAATTTCATTATGGATACTATCCTGCTCCTCAAATGATAAAGCAGAGTTGGGGAATATTGTTGGCTCTATCAATGGACAGCCGGTTATACCCTATGCTGCTAACAAACTCTACATATCACCATTTACGAATCAGACCGGTATCCCGGGCTATGAAGAAAAGATAAAACAGCGTATAATGGAAAAAATAATAACAGGTGGCAGGTTAGCGATAGCTCCAGTACAGGCTGATAGCGATGTAATATTGACAGGCACCATTCAGTCATTTCAGGTGCAGCCAATTGTGATTGACAGTGCAGGAATAATTAAAAAAAAGCGATTATTACTAATTACTGTGATAAGTTTAATCAATGCACAGACAGGAAATTACATTTTTCGCAGTATCACCGTACAGGCATTTAAAGAGTTTTCGGACATTGAAGCACCTGTTACACCAATTACCATTGCTCAGGATGAGGTGGAACAGATTTTAGCTTCACGGATTGCTTTACAGGTTGAAACAGGCTGGTACACTTCGCTTAAAACAGGAGTGGAAAAAGGAAGGAAATGATATGGCATCAAAGGCGCTTATGGCTAACGACCTGAAATCTGTCATTCAAAAAGAGCTATCACACATATACTGTTTTTGTGGAAACGATGAAAACCAGAAAGAAGAAGCGGTTACACTCATTGCATCACAGCTATGGAAAAATAGTAAACCTCAAGATTATAAAATTACAACATACTTTGCTGAAGATTCGCTTGAACAGGCTCTTGCTGCCATAGCATCCGTCTCCCTTTTTGACGATACTGTTTTATATATAATCAAACATTGTGAGCAGGTAAGCGGTTCAAAAAAAATTCATACTATGGTACTTGACTGCATTAATAATCTGCCCAACTCAGTCTTCGTTATTTTTGATACTCAGGAGAACAAGCTGCCCTCATTGCTTCCTTCACAAATTCATCCACACATTCCCCTTATTCAGTTTTACAGACCATTTGAAGAAAACTGCAAATCTTATATACTGAAAAAGTGTAAGGATTTATCATTAACTATCTCACATGAAGCAACAGAACGTCTTGTTGAATTAACTGCAAGTAACATTAAAGAGATTGATGATATTCTTACCACCATATCATTTTCTGGACATACTGATATCTCAAAAGAATTCCTTGAAGGTTTTGTCATTAATGAAAGAGAAGCAATAGAGTTTGAATTCGTTGATTGCTTCTTTTTAAAAGATAAACGTGCGTGGGACCTTCTTTCAGAAGCCATTGAACGTAATATAAGTCAAATTTTGTTAGTATCCCTTTTATTTAATCATGCACAAAAATTAGAACAATTTCATATACAAACAGCAAAAGGCGTTCAGTTTGAGTCACTTATGAAAGAATTGAAGATATATGGAAAAAGGCAAAAAGTGTTTGCCAAACAGGCATCTAGCTATACCCTTGATAATGTTAGAAAATTAATCGCAATGTTATATACTTATGATATACAGCTTAAAAGCTATCACTCAGGAGGTTTTCCTCAGGAAAATCCACTATTAGACCTTTTATTGCAAATTTCTATGTGATGGCACTGTATCTATGGATCTGCTCCAAACAATAATTGAAAATAAGGAAAAATTCATAGCGTTTAACAACGAAAAGTTTAAGCGCTTCCAACAGCTTATTCCCAATCCCGCAATGCGTCGAATTGTAAACACCATCCCTTTTTTACTCTGCATCAATAATAAAAAGATGCCCGGTTACGTTGAAGGTGATGTGCCTTTAGGAATAAAAAATTTCAAACTTGATGAAGACACCAAACGCTATTTGAATGGACGTTATCCTGGTATTACCTTCCACGATTTTGAACGTGGCGATTTTATCAAGATGTTTGCTGTTATGGGCAGTGTTGGCACAGTAGCATATAATAAAAAATCAGACCTTGACTACTGGGCATGTATTCATAAAAACACTGTATCAAAAGAAGCATTCGATAATTTTAGAAAGAAAGTAACCCTTGTACAGGAATGGGCTTCAAAAGAATTAGAAGTGCCCGTACATATATTTATTAACGATATTGAAAGCGTTAAAAATAATATCTTTGCTGAAGACGAAGAAGAAGCATTTGGCACTACTGTTGGCGCAGTTCTGAAAGATGAATTTTTCCGAAGTTCAATTATCATTGCAGGCAAAATTCCTTTCTGGTGGGTTGTTCCAAGTTTCATCAAGGATGATGAATATGAAGCATTGTACAATCAACTCCCTGATGAAATGAAAAGGGATGATTTTATTGATCTGGGAAATCTTTATGAAATATCCAAGGAAGATTTTCTGGGCGCTGCTCTTTTTCAGATAATAAAATCGTTGGGTAACCCTTTTAAATCCATTTTAAAAATTGGAGTTCTGGAAAAATATCTGTTTGGAAAAAGTGATTCACCACTGTTAAGCCAGAAGGTTAAAATGCATGTGCTGCTCAGCCGTCTTACCAATTCGATACTGGATGCCTATCTTTTGATGTTTGATGAAGTTTATGATTACTATAGCCAGACAATGAATGACCCCGCCATACTTCAAATATTAAAGCAAAACCTTTATTTAAAAATTGACCCGCAGCTATCCAAATATGTAGGGATAAAAGATAAAAAGAATATTCCCTATAAAGTAGCTGTAATGTTCAAGTATGTTCATGACTGGAACTGGAATATTAAGGTTATTCAGGATATGGATAACTTTGACAACTGGGACTTCCAGCGAGTAATGCATTTCTGGGATGCAGTAAAAAAATTCATGCTGATCAGTTATCAAAAAATATCATCACAGTTCAGTACCCTTAATCTGAAACAACAAATATCTGAAACTGATTTTACATTATTATCACGAAAAATAAAATCACATTTTTCGGTAGAAGAAAATAAGATTGATAAGCTTATAACATTTAAAGACACTCCTGCCGAACCAATTTTATATATTGAACCTGTTAACGAAGGTATACGCGAAGTTAAGTGGCGGCTGTTTAAAAGAAACCGCAGCGAAAAAAATGTGTTCACTACCACCACATTGCGTACTGAAAGCGATCTGGTTAAGCTATTAGTATGGTTAACGGTAAATAATGTTTATGACCATTCAGTGACCCGTGTTAATATTCAGTCCGGATATGTACGCATTAACCAGAATCTCGTTGTTGAACTGCTAAACCAGCTATCACAATTTTTTTCCGAAAAAGGGAAAATTAAAACAAAATACTATCTCAAACCAGCTTTTAACATGCTTCAATGTATTATTCTCAACTTTAATAATGATGCTGCGGAACATTTAGATTCATTATACCATGTCTATTCAACAAGCTGGGGCGAACAATACATCAAACAATACTTCAATATCATTGATATTGCACACATACTTCAAAATATCCTTAAAGACGGTCTTGAATTAAAACTCCCCTTTGACGATTATTGCCTTATAAACACCCCGGGTACCCACAAACGCTTTTGCAAAAATTTCATACAGCTTTTTAGAGAATCATATAACGCCATAGTTCACAGCCCTACCCCGCACAGCCGTTTTATTGGCGAGCTTGAAGGCCTGTATTTTACTGCATTACGTAACAATACTATTGAAGTTCAGGCATTTGATCATATTGTAAAGGTATTAACAACACTGACATTAAAACCAGGTATAGAAGCTCATTATACATTCTATGGTGATTCATACCATCTGCAGGTGCTGCAGGCATTGTATAACAAACGACTTAAAAAAGGGATTACAATTGGTTATCTTGAAGACAGTGATAAATTGCATGTTTATGTAATTAATGAAAAAGGTAATATTTTTACTTTCTTTGCACCAAAAAATATAAAAAGCGTCTTTCTATATCATATCTATGGATTTTGCACAAACGTCCTCAAACGATTGCCAAGCAGTGTAAGGGAAAGTGAGTCCAGCATCATCTGCTATGGTGCTCAGGCCGACCGTAGAGGTGGTATCAGCCTTATTGATGAAACCGGTAAAATACATGGTGATTATCTACTGAATTTTACAAAATCCAAAGCTCTTCGTGTTCAGATAGCTCGCCATATGGGGAATGAAATTTTTTACAACTTTATATTTCCCGACAATGTAACCTCCGGATTTATGACAATTAAAGAACTTTATAGCGTAAAACGTAAAATTATTGAGTTAAAAAATATGGGAATGCCGGTATATCCTTATATTGGTGAACTTGTATTTAATGATCTTAATCAAAAAGAAATATTATTAGGATCAAGCATATATTTTGTGGAAAAATATAAAATAGAACTCATGCTGCAGCGAACACAAGCATAGAAAAACTCAATATTCTCCGCCAGGGAAATTATCCTTAAAAAAGCGTATTTTCTTTTTCTGGGTTTCAACTTCCTGCTTATTGATTGTGCCTTTTTCCAAAGCTATATCCAGTAATTTTACTGCTGTATCGTCCTCATCTTTTTTTGCTTTATCTTCATCATCCTGCTGTAACTTTGCAATCTTTCTATCAATATCATCCTGCGTTAACATCGAAAATTCCTGTTCTTCCAGTTCTACTACTGTGTCTTTAATTTTATTTTCCTTTGGCTCTTTCTTTTTGGAGGTTTTCTTTTTTGGTTCAGCAATTAAAGCTTCACTAACTTCTTCCTCTTCTGGTTGCAAATTGGCTGGTGGATTTGCTATTTTTAACTCTAAAAGTTTTATGCGTTCACCCAATAAAATGTTTATCTGCTTTTCAATGGTTATAAATATAGGCTGAGTAAATGATTTATTCCTTTGCAAAGACTTTTCCAATTTTCTGAGTTCACGAATATCCTGGTCTATCATTTCAATT
>Ga0067045_1028386_pt1 | contig 34825 bp, 24 predicted proteins | sample TerdegcTABiofilm_FD_59184 | JGI IMG/M metagenome (GOLD analysis project Ga0067045, IMG submission 59184) | Combined Assembly of (Gp0054472, Gp0054536) Wastewater bioreactor microbial communities from Singapore -Terephthalate degrading...
CGGTGATCGGATACGTCCGGCCGCAGGCGACCAGCGGGGGACACGCCAGCGCGGCAGCGAGCCGGTCGACCTCGAGGGTGGCGGACATGACCACCAGACGCAGATCCGGGCGGTGCGTGGCTTGCAGACGGCGCACCCATCCCAGGGCCAGATCGGCAGCCAGGCTGCGCTCATGGAACTCATCGATCACCACGGCGGCGGTGCCCGCCAGGAGGGGATCGGCCTGGCACTGGCGCAGAAACAAGCCGTCGGTGACGAAGCGGATGCGGGTCTGGGGGCTGAGGACCCGCTCGTAGCGGGTCTGGTATCCCACCAGGCCGCCCACTCGGGTCCGCATCTCGCAGGCCACGCGAGCGGCCACCAGGCGCGTGGCCAGGCGCCGGGGCTGGAGCACGACGATCTGTCCGGACATATCGCCGGCGGCCCACAGCATCTGCGGCACCTGGGTGGTCTTGCCCGCGCCGGTGGGGGCAGTGAGCACTGCCCGCCCGCCCGCGCGCAGGCTGTCCAGCAGGGCCCGCTCCAGAGTGCGCACCGGCAGCTCAGTGGGTTCCATGGATGGCGTTCGTCCTGCGTCCATGGGCGCCCCGGACGCGGCTCTGGCTAGTTCCTGGCAGCCCGCCGGTGCCGGCCGTCATGTCCGAGCATGGGCCGCCACTTTGCGGAAGAAGTCGCGGAATATGGGATCGCGGTAGACCGTGTACGCCGTCCGGATGAAGTGGCGACTGGCATCCAGGCTGTAGGTGCACTGGTCGGTGAGGATGGGGCTGTGCACCAGCTGCGTGGGCACCCAGGCGGGGTTGAGCAGGTAGCCGATGGTCGAGATGTCCCAGATGACCTTGGACCGGGCATAGTGGTCGGCGTGATGGGCCTTGAAGATCTCTACGAGGTACTCCCCGATGGCGCCCTGACCGGCCAGGTACTTCTCGATCTCCGGCACCGTCGTCTGCAGCAGCGCGGCCACGGCCTGGCAGGGGATATGGACCAGCGGGACGCCGCAGTCGAAGACCAGCCGCGAGGCGTGCAGGTCCTGTTCCAGGTTGAACTCGCGCGCCGTGGGCCAATACAGCGGATTGCCCCCGAGCCAGACGATGACGACACGCCGCACCAACCGCGGCTCCAGCAGCAGCGCGGACGCCACGTTGGTGATGGCGCCGATGGCGACCACGTACAGCGGGTCAGGCCCGTCCATGGCCAAGCGGACCAGGTCATGGGCCGCCGGGCTCTCCTGCGGGCAGTCCGCGCCGGCCAGATAGCCGCGCGCGCCGCGCAGCACGCGCACCTGGTCGCGCCTGTGCAGACGGTCCAGCAGGCGCTCGATCTCCGCGAAGCTGCGCTCCATGCCATCCGCCGGCCCGGTGGAGTTGGCGTTGTGGAAGGGCGCGGCGTACAGCGCTTCGACGCGCAATCGCTCGGGCGACAGCAGCGCATGGACCACCGCGAACTGGTCGTCGATCTCGTTGTACGTGTCGGTATCCAGGACCATGCGTACCGGCCCTGCCGGCGGCTGCAGCCTCTCGAGGCGCTCGCTCTCGGTGAGCACAGGGAAGGCCATGGCTTCGCTCCGGTGGATGAGAGGGTGAGCGGGCGCAGCGGCCGGCCGCGCCGCGCCCCGCGGTCTGCGGCGCAAAACCCCCGCGACCGCCCGATGCTGCTGGGCGCGCTACCCCGCGCGGTGCAGCGGCACGGCATGGGCGGCCACGTACTGCTCGATCCGCGCCGCGGTATCGAAGTGCTCGAAGGGCCCCCCAGGCCCCACGTAGTAGAATCGCTCTCCGTACTCGACTCCGTACTGCTGGCCGACCTGGCGCGGTTCCTCCAGGCCGAACAGCCGACAATAGGCCCTGTCCGCATCCTCCTCGGTGCCATCCAGCTCGGGCAGGCGAAGCCCTTTGGCGGCCAGCTGCGCCCGCAACTGACGGCCGTGCGCGCCCCACGGTCCCTGGGCCTTGTTGGCGCTCATCGCGGCGATGCGCGGCTCCAGGTGCCCCGAGATATCGACCACGCGGTTGCACGGCTGCCCGGGCCGGCAGACCCAGTAGTAGCGTTCGCGGACGCTGTGCGGGGCCAGGCCGCAGGCCAGATGCTCCGGGTAGTCCTTGTCCATGCCCGCCATCCAGCAGGCCGCCTCCACGGCGCGTCCGGTGACGTAGTGGTCCGGATTCTCCTCGTTCGGGCCCCAATGGTTGAAGGTGAGAACCGTGTCGATCTTGAGGGCCCGGATCAGGTAGATGAGCCGGCAGCGCAGCTCCAGGATCGAGGCCTCGTCCAGACGATGGTTCCGGTAGCCCAGGTGGATCACCCGCGCCAGTCCCAGCGCCTGGGCCAGTTGCTCCACCTCGCGTTCGTTCTGCAGGATGGTCGCCCCGATGCTGGGGGTGGGGCCGCACTTCTCGTCATTGGTGGTCTGGATGAGGTACCCAGTGTAGCCCTCGTCGATGAGCTTGGCGACGGTCCCCGCGCAGTAGCATGGGATGTCGTCGGCATGCGCTTGGATGGCTGCCAGCACCTTGCCCTGGTGGGGCCGGCCGGGGCGGTACCGCTCGACGACCACGTCGCCTATCTCCACGTGCTGCAGGGCCATGGGTTCTTTCTCCGGGCCAAGACGCCGGGCGGTCCCGGCGCTGCTGCACCTCTGGGGAGGGCAGCACGGTGAACGGCACTGCTCGAGCAGCTTGGCGCGTCTGCGTCCCGCCGGCAGCGCGCCGAGCGGCCACCGCCGCGCGCGGCGCGGGCACTCGCCCAATCCGGCCTTGGGGCGCCTCGGGCGGCCGCCCTGAATGTATCGCCTGGGGCCGCGGGCTGAAAGCCGCTCGCCAGCAGCGCGGGGCGCCGTGGACTGCGTTGACGAGTATCGCCCGGCACGCTACCGTTGCGGGCCGGCTGCCCGGGCCCTCGCCTGCGTCCGGCTGGCGACTGGCAGTACTCGTGGTGTCCGAGGAGGCTGCCCCATGCGCTGGGAATACCTTACCGCCGCTGATTTCGCCCGTGCTGGGCGCGATGCCGGCGTCTGCCTGATCGCCATGGGGGTCGTCGAGCGCCACGGCGACCATCTGCCGCTCGGCACCGATTTCCTGAACGGGCACCGGCTGTGCTGCCTGGCTGCCGAACGCGAACCTGCGGTGGTTTTCCCGCCGTTCTACTTCGGCCAGATCTACGAAGCCAGGTGTTTCCCGGGCACGATCACCCTGCCTCCGGCCCTGCTGGTGGACCTCGTCCAGTCGGTCTTCGACGAGATCGGGCGCAACGGGTTCCGCAAGATCGTCGTGCACAACGCGCACGGGGGCAACGACAGCCTGCTGTCGTTCCTGGGCCAGTGCAGCCTGTGGGAACAGAAGTCCTACTCGGGGTACCTGCCGACCCGCCATGTGCTGCCCCACCGAGAAGCGGAATGGCGGGCCCTGCTGGCCACCGAGTACCACGGGCACGCCTGCGAGTGCGAGACCAGCATCTGCTTGGCCAACCACCCGGAACTGGTCAAGATGGAGCGGGTCCCCGCTGTCCCCGTGCCGCCGCTGGGGCGGTTGGCCCATCTGCCCACGCGATCGGGGATCTGGTGGTACGCCGACCATCCCGAGCACTACGCTGGAGACGCGCGGCCGGCGACGCGCGCGAAGGGGCTGCGACTCCAAGAACTGGAGGTCGAGTTTCTCGCCCACTACGTGGCGCAGGCGAAGGCCGACACGGTGGTACCCGGGCTGGAGCGGGAATTCTTCGAGCGCGCCGCCGGCTTGTCGTCGCCGTGAGCGACGGCGGCGCCCAGGTGCGCCGGACACTGGCGTGGCGCCGCCGCACGGGCCAGCGTGCGGCCGCCACGAGGCAAGGGTGCGGACCGTGACCGAGGAGGATCTGCCGCGGATCGCGGCACTGCCGATCGACGGGACGCTGGACCTGCACGCATTTCGTCCGGGCGACGTGCGGACGCTGGTCCCGGACTACCTGCAGGAGTGCCGCGCCAGGGGCATCCTCCAGGTGCGCATCGTGCACGGCAAGGGCACCGGAGCGCTGGCCGCCGGCGTGCACGCAGTACTGAGGCGTCTGCCCTGGGTCGTGGGTTACCGCTGGGGCGGTGGCGTGGCGGGCGGCTGGGGCGCCACCCTCGTGCGGCTGGCGCCACCGGCGGAGCAGGCAGCGGACGGCCCGCAGACCTGAGTTAGGGTTCGCAGCCGGCGCGGCCACAGGCGGCCGGCGTGAGGCGGCGGTGGCCGCCGGGGGCGCGCGGCGCCCTCTCCGATCTGCCCGACCGCAGCGCGAGGAGGAACGCATGGACGCGTGCGAAGAGCACCTGTTGCAGACGGTGGCGCAGCTGCGTGCCCAGCAGCGGGAATGGACCGTGCAGTTGGTGCGCATCCCGACCGTCAACCCCTACGCGGGCGATGCCTCGGCGGGGTCGGAAGCGCCGGGGCAGCAGTGGCTCGAGGACCGCCTGCACGAGCTGGGAGCGGCCACTCGCCGGGTACCGGTGCCGGACGACGTGTACGCCCGTGGTGGGATCGTCGGACCCGAGGGCCGGTCGTGGGCAGGCCGCGAGAACGTGATCGGCACCTGGGTGCTGGGCGACGGTCGCGGACCCACGCTCCTGGTGAACGATCACATGGACACGGTGGGCACCGACCTGATGAGCGTGGCCCCCTATGCGGCCGTCGAGGAAGCGGGTCGTCTGTACGGACGGGGCACGTCGGACACCAAGGGCAACATGGTCATGGGCCTGATCGCAGTCGCCGCGGTACGGCAGTGCGCCGATGGCCTGCGCGGGCGGATCGTGTTCGAGTCGGTGGTCGACGAGGAGTGCAACGGCGCCGGGGCGGGCACGCTGGCCTGCTGTCTGGCCGGGATCACCGGCGACGTGGCGCTGTGCCTGGACGGCGATGTCGGCCAGGTGAACGTCGGCTGCAATGGCGTCGCCACGGCGCGGGTGCGCGTCTGCGGCCAGACGGGCCACGGGTCGGGCGCGGGGGCGGTCAGTGCCCTGGAGCTGGGTATCGTGGCCAAGAATGCGGTGGATGCGTTCGCTGCCGAGCACCGGCGAGCGTTCCCCCACTGCGCGGTCAACATCGGCGTGTTTCGGGCCGGCACGCTGCCGGCGATCGTGCCTGGCGAGGCCGAGCTGCAGATCAACCTCAACTATGACCTGCGCGAGGCCGAGCTGGCGGCACAGCAGACGGGGCATTGGGACGGGCGGCTCTTCCGCCAGCGCTTCGAGCAGGCCATGGCGCGGCTGCCCCAGCGCGATCGCTGGTTCGAGCAGCATCCGGCCGAAGTGAGTTGGATCAAGGACCTGTATCCGTTCTGGTGCGACCCTGCGGAGCCGCGCCTCCGGACCATCCTAGGTGCGGTCGCCGAGGTGCGCGGCGCGCCGGTGGCGGCGCGGTCGCTGCCCGCCTGGTTCGATGCCGCCCATCTGGCGCGACAGTTGGGGATCCCGGCAGTGGGATTGGGCTGCGGGGCGCCTGGTACCGCCCACGCTGCCGGCGAGTATGTGGTGCTGGAAGATCTGTACGTGGGAGCCCAGGCGCTGGCGCTGTGCCTGCACCGGCTGCTGCGCGGCTGACGTTGCGGGCCGACCACCGGCGCGGCGCTGGGCCGTCTGCTTGACGGTGCAGGCAGGGCCAGTACATTCTCGCCACCAACGGAGCGTACCACGCCCCACGGACTGGGTCGACGCCAGTGGGAGGTGCAAGATGCTGCGGATCACGGACAGCGCCGTGAGCAAGATCGTCGAGCTGATCGGCGAGAGCGACCAGCCTGTGGCCGGCTTGCGCGTGGCGGCCCGCGCCAGGTCGCCCTTCAAGGTGGACTATCGCCTCGCCTTCCTGTCCGAGGACGATATCGGCGCCGACGACACCAAGGTCTCGTTCGATGGCTTTGACGTGTACATGGATCGGGAGAGCCTGCCCCTGTTGGCGGAGGCCTCCGTGGACTACGTCGACGGTCTGATGGGCAGAGGCTTCACCATCGACAGCCCGACGCGACTGCCGGAGGAACTGCGGGGCACGCTGGCGGAGCAGGTGATGACCGTCATCCAGCAGCAGGTCAACCCGGCCCTGGCCAGCCACGGCGGGTACGTGACGCTGATGGACGTCAAGGACAACAAGGTGTATGTCGAGTTGGGTGGGGGGTGCCAGGGATGCGGCATGGCTCGAGTCACTCTCAAGGAGGGGATCGAGCGGATGCTCAAGCAGGCCATCCCCCAGATCGAGGAGGTCGTGGACGTCACCGATCACGCCAGCGGCACGAGGCCATACTACGGCGAGTCGGGAGAGACGGGGGCCTAGCCCCGCCGTGCACGGCACATACTAGGTCTTTTGCGCAGGGGCAGCGGGCTGCAGTGGCTCGGTGCCCCTGCGCTTATGAGGACCATGGGGCGCGGCGGTGCGGATGGCCTGTGGACGCGGGTAGCTGCTCCGGCCAGAACGCGGGCCGCGTGTACTCCGCTGGATTGGGCCGGGAGCCACCAGCAGCCAAGCGCAGGAGGACATGGTGGGGGACAACCGGGTGGCAGCGGCGATATTCGACATGGACGGACTGCTGGTCGATTCGGAGCCGCTGTGGCGCCGGGCCGAACAAGCCGTGTTCCCCAAGGTGGGCCTGCGATTGACCGACCGGATGTGCATGCAGACCATGGGCACCAGGGTGGACGAGGTCGTGCGCCACTGGTACCGCCGGCAGCCGTGGAGCGGTCCATCGCTGGAGGAGGTGGCGACTGAGATCGTCGACAGGGTCATCGCGCTGGTGCACGCGGAGGGGGCGCTGCTGCCTGGGGCGGTCGATGCTCTGCAGTTCTTCGCGACGCGGAGAATTCCCTGTGCGCTGGCGTCGTCGTCGTCCCCGCGGCTCATCGACGCCGTGGTCGACAGCCTCGGCATCCGCCGCTTCTTCTCCGTGCTGCTGTCCGCCGAGGACGAGCCGTTGGGCAAGCCGCATCCGGGCGTATTCCTGCGAACCGCTGCGGCGCTGCATGTCGAGCCTCCGGGCTGCGTGGTCTTCGAGGACTCGTTCGCGGGCATGATCGCCGGTCTGGCCGCGCGCATGCGCGTGGTGGTGGTGCCGGACCCGCAGCACTTCGCCGATCCGCGCTTCGGGGCGGCGCACCTGAAGCTGCGCTCCCTGGAGGAATTCGACGAGCGGCGACTGGAAGAGCTGGAGCGCGGCTGAGCGCCAAGCGCGAGGCCGGCACGGACGCCGGCCGGCCCTCTCAGCGCCTCCCAGCTGGAGAGCCAGGGTCAGCGCAGCATGCCGCGATAGATGCCCGGCTGCGAGCCCTCGATCGGCATAGCTCCCGCCACCCGCCGGTAGAATTCCGTCGGGCCGGCGCCGCCGATGATCGCGTAGCCATAGCCTTCGGCGCGCATGGCATGCAGACAGGCCAGCAGCAGGGCCTGGCCGAGGCCCCGTCGCCGGGCCTCCTCCGCCACGCCCATGGGCCCGAAGAAATCCCGACACGTCGCCTCGTAGCAGGCGAAACCGAGACAGCGACCTTCGGCGGTGGCGAGGAAACACGACACGGGATGGTGGCTGAAGCTGGTCTCGCACTCGCTGGCCCAGTGTGCGCCGAAAGTCTGTCGGACCCAATCGACGACGATGTGGCGCTCTGGCGCCAGGGCGCGCCGCACGGTCACGCCGGCAGCGGCCAGTTGCGCGCAACGCGGCTCCACCGGCGGCAGCTCGTACAGCTTCACCAGCATGTCGGGCATAGGTTCTCCTGTCGATGCGCTGTCCTCGACGAGGCGAGCGGCGCGGCTCCCCCGGACGCTCGGGGGCTTCTCGCTGCCCTCGCGCCGCGGCAGGCGTCCACGCCACCCGCCACGAGGACCCGCCTGTTCGAGGTGGGCGCGACCGCGGCCGACCGCGTGCGTGGCGATGGCCGCCCCGCTGGAGCGCCAGGTCCGATGTGCGCTTCTGGAGGGCCCGCGGTCTGGTTCCTGCGGCGGGCAAAGTACCGCGCGGGCAGAATCCCAACAAGCCGGCAGGGGCCGCGCTGCGACTCCCGTGCGGCCGGAGCCTGGGCCGGCTGCCAGCAGCGCCACCGAACGGGACGGGATTGACGCTGCGGGGTTCGCGCTGTTGCGTGTGGCCACCGGAACAGAGGCGCTTGCCGTGCCGCCATTTCCCATCGCTGCCCACCGGTCGGGCTGCCCACCGGCGGTCGCGTGTGGACCATCGGCCGAGAGGTGACACCATGCACATCGCCAGTGTGGACCTGTTCGAGGTCGAGATACCGCCGATCCCACCTATCCGCAAATACCTGCCGAAGATCTACGATATCACGTTGGTGCGGCTGCGGACCGACGCCGGTCTGGAGGGCTGGGGCGAGTACCAAGGCAAGCCAGCGGCGTACCAGGGCGTGGCCGCGCAACTGCTCGACCAAGATCCCGAGCGGCTGGACCCGTGGTCCTATCCGGATGCCGTGACCTGTGCGCTGGTCGATCTGTGCGGTCAGCTCTGGGGTGTACCGGCGTGGCGCTTCTTCGGGCACCAGGTGCGCCAGCGAGTCCCGGTGTCCTATTGGTCGTGTCCCATGGAACCAGCAGAGACCGCCGCACAGGCCGAGGTCGGACGTCGGCAGGGGTTCACCAACCACAAGCTGAAGGCGCGATCCTGGAACATCGTCGAGACCGTTCGCCTGATGCGGCAGGCTGCTGGTCCCGACTACACGGTGGGTGTGGACCCCAACACCCAATTCGGCTATGTCCCGCAGGCCGCGCGTCTGGCGCGGGAACTGGAAGCGTGCGGCACGGTGTCCGTGCTCGAGGACCCGGTGCTGAAGAACAACCTCGACTGGTACCGCCTACTGCGGCAGAAGACGGTCATCCCGCTGGCGTTGCACACCGGTGCGCCGGCGCACGTGTTGGCCATCTTGAAGGCGGAGTGCGTGGACTGCTTGAACCTGGGGGGCTCGTCTCGCAGTGTGCTCCAGGCAGCAGCCATCGCCGCGGCGGCTGACGTGCCGGTCTGGGTGCAGATGGGTGGCCTGTGCACCGGCGTGCTGGCGGCCTGGTCGGTGCACCTGCAGTCGACCATTCCCAACGCGACGCTGCCCTGCGACGAACTGCCCTTCACTCGCCAGGCCGATGTGCTCGGGGGCACGCTGGAACTGAAGGACGGTCACTTCACGGTGCCCAGCGGTCCCGGCCTTGGGGTCCGCGTCGAGCTGGACGTGGTGCAGCGGTACCGGGTGGGTTGAGGCCGGGCCGCAAGCCACAAGTCCAGCCCAGCGCGCGGCGCGGATCTCGGGGAGCAGCTCCGGCGGTCCCCTACAGGCCGACGGCTCACGTCGCCGGGCTGCGGCTGCAGAACCGGAAGGCGTACACGTCGGCGTCGCGCAGGCAGAAGCGCAGGCGGACCGGCTGGCCGCTCAATCGGTGCACATCGCTGCCGCCGCTCCAGGAGACGAGGCGGTCGAGCTGGTCGCCATATTGCTCGTCGCACTCGTCCAGGGTGAAGCCCGGTATGGGGCGCCCCTCCGCGTCCTGGAGCTCCACGCGCACGCTGCCGGCTGCGGATGTGGAGAAGTTGATCTGTAGGGTGCTGCCGGTGAACGTCAGCGGCCGCGTCAGCAGTTCGCCGCCGGCCAGCGGCGCCGCCAGGGACACGAAGCCATCCAGACGCAGCGTGTAGCGCCGCAGCACTGCCGGCACGTCCTGGAGCGTGCGCTCGGTGACGAAGAAGGATAGCTCGGGCGGGCCGTCCTCCAGGTTGGAGGCGGTCTCGATCAGACCCCAGCACTGGTAGGTGTCGCCGTAGAACCAACTGTCGCGCAGGCGCAGCCCTGGGCGGAGGAAGGATTCGGGCCAGACGTGGAACAGCCGCCCGTCGCGGCTGGCCATCAGCATCCCGTCGGTCAGGGCGGTACCCTCGCGCCGCGAGCGCGCCGCGCGGACCTGGCGGTACTCGGGGCGTGGCAGGGCTCGAGCCGAGGCCGTCCAACCGCGATCGAGGTAGCGCGTGGGGAATCCCAGCAAAAGATGCGGCGCCCGGTAGTAAGGCGCCACTTGGTTCGTGTACAGCTCGCTCACCCGACCCACGGGATGCCCGGCCCCAGGCACGTCCTTGACGTCCATCGCCGCGGCGTCGGGTCGCCCGGGATCGACCAGCGCGGCGTACTCCAGATACTCTGGGTCGGACCAGTGGACGAAGTCCCGGGACACGGCAGTGCGGATATCCCGGCCCGCGCGCCCGTGGCGGTGATATTCGCGATACTCGCCGCGCTCGGTGTCGAAGAAGGCGACGTTGTGCGAGTCGAAGTCGCCGCGGGTGATCACCGGTTCGGACGCCAGCAGGGACCAGCGGATGCCGTCGGGCGAACACGCGGCATACAGCCCGGGGACCACCGCGCCGACCCCCAGCGCCTTGTACCGGGCAGCCGGAGGACAGTCCGGATTGGTGTCGCGGAACGGGGCGAAGTTCTCGGCATTGGCGCCACCCCCGCCCAGCCAGACGATGTTGTTGTGGCGCGTGCCTTCCCACTCGTGCAGCCCCAGATCGGGCCGGGTCCAACGGATGCCGTCGCTGCTTTCGGCATAGCAGTACACGTCGCGATGGGCCGGCCGGTCGCGGCCCTCCAGGTACGAATACTGACATCCCCGATAGTACATGCGGAACCGCCCCTCGTCGGCGAACACCGTCACGTAGTTCGTGCCGTTGCCTTCCCAGGGACGGTCGGTGACCAGCGCCACTTCCTGCGGCATGGGGTGGTGCAGCCGCAGCGCCGCTCGTCCAGCCAGTTTCTCCACCAACACGCCGTCGACGAACAACTCGCGGCGCGCGCCGATGGCCAATGGGGCCGTCATGAGGTCCTGCTTTCGCTAGATGATCGCTGGCCCGCGCCAGACGCGCGGCCGCGCTGTGGCCGTGCAGTCTAGTCATTCCGACTGGCGCCCGCCAGGGGCTCAGCCGAGCGCGCGTGCCCCTGCCGCACCGCCATGCCTGCGGTCGGCGGGCCTGGTCGACTCGCCTGGGCCGGGCGGTGTCCGTGCGCAGAGCGCCGCGATCGTCTATCTTCGGCAGCCGTGCCGGGGTCTCGCCCCAGCCCAGCCGCGCCGAGCGTGGGCGTGGCGTCGCGGCAGAGCGTGGCGGGAAGCGTTGCAGATGGCGGATCTGGAGGAAGCGCAGCGGGTGCTTGCAGCACGGCAAGAGCGGCTAGCCACGATGAGGCCGGGATCCTGATGATCGTCTGCCCGCACGTCCTGCTCATCGGTGCGGCGGATCGGAACGTCGGCAAGACGGAGTTCGCCTGCCAGGTGATCGAGCGCTGCGCGCGGCGGCGATCTGTCGTCGGCGTCAAGGTCACGCCGATCCGGGCGCACGGTGGGGCCTGTCCGCGCGGCGGTCGGGGCTGTGGCGCGTGTACCACGCTGCGCGAGCCGTACTCCATCGCTGTCGAGACAAGTGCGGACGGCGACAAGGACACCACCCGCATGTTGCGGGCCGGCGCTGACCAGGTGCTGTGGCTGCGGGCGAGGATCGAGCATCTGGAAGCCGCCCTGCGCGCGCTGTTCGCCCGCATTCCTCCGGAGGCGCTGGTGGTGTGCGAATCCAACACCGCCCGCCAGTTCGTCCAACCCGGGCTGTTCCTGATGCTGCGCGCCACGGACACCGGCACTCCCAAGCAGTCCGCTGCCGCTGTGCTGCCGCTGGCCGATCGCCTGGTCACGCGCGTGGGGGCCGGCTGGGATCTGGATCCGCGCCGGATCGTTGCCAGCGGTGGCCGGTGGTTGTTGCAGCCGCAGGCCACTGCCGTCATCCTGGCTGGCGGCCGCAGCTGGCGGATGGGGGCCGACAAGAGCCTGCTGGATGTTGGCGGCCAACCGCTGATCGGGCGCGTGGCGGCCCAATTGGCCTTTTTCCCCGAGGTCCTGGTAGGGGCCAACGATCCGGACAAGTACGCGTTCTTGGGCCTGCGGGTGGTGCCGGATCGCCAGCCAGGTCAGGGCCCCTTGATGGGCATCTTGTCCTGTGTCGAGCGCGCCGCCCACGATCTGTGCTTCGTCACCGGCTGCGACATTCCCCGGTTCGACGCCGGCTTCGTGCTGGACCTGCTGGCGCAAGCCGATGGACACGACGTGGCCGTGCCGCGGCAGCCCGATGGGCGTGTCGAGCCGCTGTTGGCAGCGTACCGGAAGGGCATCGTGCCGGTGGCCGCGTCGCTTCTGGCCAACGGCGAGCGCCGGATCGCGGCCCTGCTGGACCGCGTGCGCGTGCGGTACGTGCCCTTCGCGCCGCCGGAATGGTACCGCAACCTGAACACGGTGGACGAATACCGGCAATGGCTGGCTGCGGAGGCTGCAGGTGCCCCCGCGCCAGTGCCAGCGAACGACGGCGCTGTCCCCGCAGAAAGGTGCGTCGGCGAAGAGGTCGGCTGATGGTCGCCTGCCTGGCTGTCGCCCGGCGCAGGTTGACAGGCTGGGGGGGCATTCCTACTGTGCGCAGTTCAATGCTGGGCGCAGCCGGTGGGCCTGCTGGCGGCAACAGCCCGAGGCATCCAGGCGTGCGGCATGGATGGGCGCGATCACGAGGAGGATGAGACGTGCGATTGACGATCGATGGGCGCGTGGTGGAGGCTCGGCCCGGTCAGACCGTCCTGGAGGCGGCCCGCGCGGCTGGGATCTACATCCCCGCTTTGTGCTATCACCCCCGGACGGGCAAGGCCGGTCGCTGTCGCGCCTGCGTCGTCGAGGTCGAAGGCATGCGCGGCCTGAAGGAATCCTGCGCGCTGCCAGTCCGGGACGGCATGGTCGTACACACGAGCACGGAGAAGGTCCTCGAGACGCGGCGGCTGGTCGTGGAGCTGCTGCTCTCCGAGGGGCACCACAACTGTCTGTCGTGCCAGGCCAACGGCACCTGCGAACTGCAGGATATGGCCTACCGGATCGGCGTGGAGCGTCCGGCGTACTTGATCGAGTCTGCACCCAGCCCGCGCGACACCTCTTCCCACGGCATCGTGCGCGATCCGGACAAGTGCATCCAGTGCGGCCGGTGCGTGCTGGCCTGCCAGAACAGCGTGGTCAACGAGGTGCTGGCCTTCGCCTACCGCGGCAGCAGCGCGCGCGTGGTGTGTGACGACGACCAGCCCATGGGCGAGTCCTCCTGCGTGCAGTGCGGCGAGTGCGTGCAGGTCTGTCCCGTGGGTGCCCTGGTGCTGAAGCAGCCCATGGAGCACAAGATCCGGCCGAGCGAGACCACGGCCACCAAGGTCACCTGTCCGTACTGCGGGGTGGGTTGCCAGATCGATCTGCACACCAAGGACAATCGGTACGTCTTCGCCACAGCGCACGAGGGCCACTGGGAGCTGCAGCCGAACAAGGGCATGTTGTGCATCAAGGGACGCTTCGGGCTGGATTTCATCGATGCGCCCGATCGCCTGCGCACTCCTCTGATCCGCAAGAACGGCGAGCTGGTGCCGGCCAGTTGGGATGAGGCGCTGGACCTGGTGGCCACGCGGCTGCAGGCGATCAAGCAGGCCCATGGCGCCGACGCGTTGGGGTTCTTGTCCTCGGCCAAGGTGACCAACGAGGAAAACTACGCCATGACCCGTCTGGCGCGGGCGGTGTTCGGCACCAACAACATCGACCACTGCGCCCGCCTGTGCCACGCATCCACCGTGGCCGGATTGGCCACCACATTGGGCTCCGGGGCGATGACCAACAGCATGGAGGATGTGCTCAACTCCAAGGTCATCATGGTCATCGGCACGAACACGACCTGGAACCATCCCGTCCTGGGCAGTCTCATCAAGCAGGCGGTGAAACACCGCGGAGCCCGATTGATCGTCTGCGACCCGCGGCGCATCGATCTGGTGGACTTCGCCGACATCTGGATCCAGCAGCGCAATGGCTCGGACGTGGCCTTGATGTGCGGCCTGCAGCACATCATCCTGCGGGAGGGCTGGGAGGCGAAGGAGTACATCGCGGCGCGGACGGAGGGATTCGCGGAGTACCGCCAGGCTGTTGAGAGCTTCCTTCCGGACCGAGTCGAGAAGCTGACCGGGGTGCCGGTGGCGCAGTTGGAGGCCGCTGCGCGGCTCTTTGCCACCAGCGGCGTCGGGTCGGTCTTCTTCAGCATGGGCATCACGCAGCACACGCACGGCGTGGACAACGTCAAGGCCTGCACCAACCTGCAGCTCATCCTCGGCAACATCGGCGTGGCCGGCGGTGGCGTGAACCCGCTGCGCGGTCAGAACAACGTCCAGGGAGCCTGCGACATGGGCGCGTTGCCGGTGTTCTTCACCGGCTACCAGCCCGTGACCAACCCAACGGCGGTGAAGAAGTTCGCGGAATTCTGGCACGCTCCTCTCAGCGACAAACCCGGTCTGACGCTGACCCAGATGATTCCGGCGGCCGGCGAGCAGATCCGCGCCCTGTACATCATGGGCGAGAACCCCATGGTTTCCGATCCCAACCTGCAGCACGTGGAGGAGAGCCTGAAGCGGCTCGATTTCCTGGTGGTGCAGGACATCTTCCTGACCGAGACCGCGCGCCTGGCGGACGTGGTGTTGCCGGCCGTCTCCTTTGCGGAGAAATACGGCACGATCACCAACACCGAGCGGCGCGTCCAGCTCACCAACCAGGCGATCCGTCCCACCGGCGATGTGCGCCAGGACTACGAGATCATCGCCGATATCGCCGCTCGGTTCGGTCACCAGTTCCCGCGCACGCCCGAGGGCTTGATGGAGGAAATCCGAGCGCTGACCCCCTCGTACGCCGGCATCACCTACGAGCGCATCCGCGAGGTGGGCATCTGCTGGCCGTGTCCTGACGAGCAGCATCCGGGCACCCCTATCCTGCACGTCGGCAAGTTCGCGCGTGGCCGCGCCCTGCTGTCGGCGTTGGAGTACCGGCCGCCGGCAGAAGAGCCGGACGAGGAGTACGAACTGGTGCTGAGCACCGGGCGCCTGCTGGAGCACTTCCACACCGGCAGCATGACGCGGCGGTCCGCCGTTCTCAACGAGGCGGTGCGCGCAGGGCACGTCGAGCTGCACCCCGACGATGCGGCCCGGCATGGCGTCGCCAGCGGCGACCGCATCGCGATCCGCACGCGCCGGGGCCGCATCGTGACTACGGCGCGCGTCTGCGACCGGGTGGCCAAAGGCTCCATCTTCGTTCCCTTCCACTTCGCCGAGGCGGCGGCCAACCGGCTGACCAACGATGCGCTCGATCCGGTGGCAAAGATCCCCGAGTTCAAGGTCTGCGCCGCCCGCTTGGAGCGCGAAGGTGTTGGCGCCCCTTGAGGCGCGTGCCGAGGAGACGATGACAGAAGAACTCAAGCAGTCGATCGAGCGGATGGCGGCGCGTTACCCGCAGCGGCGTTCAGCACTCATCCCGGCCCTGCATCTGGCGCAGAACCGGACCGGCTATGTGGGGCCTGCGGAGCTGGAAGAGATCGCGCGGCTGGTGGGCGTACCGCTCTCCGAGGCGTACGGCGTGCAGACCTACTACAGCATGTTCGCGCGCCGACCTCGGGGCAAATACCACCTGCAGGTGGATACCAACATTCCCGCGATGCTGGCAGGCGCTGACCGGATCGTGGCGCACTTGGAGCGGACGTTGGGGATCCGCGTCGGTCAGACCACACCAGACGGTCTGTTCACCCTGTCGACGGTCGAGTGTCTGGCCTCCTGCGGTACTTGTCCGGTGATCCAGGTCGGCGATCGGTACTACGAGAGCATGACGATCGCGCGCACCGAGGCGCTGCTGGCCAGCCTGCGCCGGGGGGTCATGCCCGAACTGCCCGCGGACGCGCACTTCGGCACGGTGTGCAACGTGCTGTTGGCGCGGCGGGGTCTGCCGGAGGCGACGCGCCTCGAGGTGTACCAGAAGACGGGCGGATACCAGGCACTGCGGCTGGCCTTGTCCAGGTCTCCTGCAGAGGTCGCTGCAGAGGTGAAGGCCAGCAATCTGCGCGGCCGCGGTGGTGCCGGCTTCCCGGCCGGCGTCAAGTGGGGCTTTCTGGCCCAAGGAACTGGCAGGCCGGTGTACCTGGTCTGCAACGCCGACGAAGGCGAACCTGGCACCTTCAAGGACCGCCAGATCCTCGAGTACGACCCGCATCTGCTCATCGAAGGGATGACCATCGCGGGCTACGCGGTGGGCGCGCGTCTGGGGTTCATCTACATCCGTGGGGAGTTCGCCTGGATTGCGGCCATCCTGGAGAAGGCTCTCGAGGCGGCGCGCCAGTCCGGGCTGCTGGGGGCCAACATCCTCGGCCGGCCGTTCAGCTTCGACATCATCGTTCATCGCGGCGCTGGTTCCTACGTGTGCGGCGAGGAAACCGCCCTGCTCGAATCCCTGGAGGGCAAGCGCGGCAATCCGCGCCTGAAGCCGCCGTTCCCGGCCGAGGTCGGGCTGTATGGGTGCCCGACCGTGGTCAACAATGTCGAGACCTTGGCGCTGGTGCCCTACATCGTCCAGCATGGCGCGCCGGCGTTCATGCGGTTCGGCGTCGCCAACAATTTCGGCCCCAAGATCTTCGGGATCTCTGGGCACGTGCGGCGCCCGGGCCCGTACGAGTACCCGCTGGGGACCAAGCTGGAGACGCTGCTGGAGGCTGCCGGAGGGGTGGACGGCCAGCTCAAGGCGGTCATCGTCGGCGGGCTGTCGGTGCCGATCCTCACCGCTGCCGAGGCCGAGGGACTGGCCATGGATTTCGATTCGTGCCGGCAGCGCGGCACCATGCTCGGCTCCGGTGGGATCATCGTGATGAATCAAGACACGAGCATCCCGCAGGTGGCGCTGCGCGCCAGCCGATTCTATGCGCACGAGTCCTGCGGCCAGTGCACGCCATGCCGGCAGGGCTCGCACGTGATAGCCAAGCTGCTGGAGAAGCTCGTGGCTGGACAAGGCACACGAGCGGACATCGACCTGATCGTGCACTTGTGCCAGAGCATCAAGGGCACGACGTTGTGCCCCACGGGCGACGCGTTCGCCGTGCCCATCGAGGCGATGGTCACCAAGTTTCGCGGCGAGTTCGAGACCCTGGTGCGCTGACGGGTCCTACCCGGTGGGGGCCCTGCGCCTCCGCCAGAGGGAGCATTGGCCATGGACAAGGCGAGAATCCTGGTGATCGATGACGACGTGGACCTGCAGGAATCCTGCCGTCTGGTGCTGGAGGCGCAGGGATACGCCGTGGCCACCGCCTCTTCGGGGGCCGAGGGGCGCCGGCTGATGGAAGCCGAGCAGGCGGATCTGGTGATCCTCGATGTCATGATGGAAGAGGCCGACACCGGCTTTCAGATCGCCCGTTGGTTCGCCGAGAAGTACCCAGGGGTCCCGGTGCTCATGCTGTCGAGCATCGCTGACGCGGCGGACGACGTGTTCGATACCAGCACCCTGAAAGTCGCGGACCTGGTCAACAAGCCGCTCGAACCCCAGCGGTTGATCGACAAGGTCGGCAGCCTGCTGCGTCCCCGGCGCCAGTCTGGCAGCGGGTGCGGCTGCTAAGCCCTGCCGGATTTCGGGCGGCACGGACAGCCTCGCAGTCCTCTTGGAAGTGGTGCGCGCGTGGCCTGCGGCACCGCTGTTGGCAAGCGGCGGACTCGATCGGAGTTGGGCACCACCACCTTACGGCTCGGGCACGAGCCTGGACACTCGCCAGGGAGGGCAAGAAGGCATGAGCGACGAGAAGCTGGAGTCCAAACGCTGGTGGATCGCCGTGGCAGCAATCGTGATGCAGTTGTGCCTGGGCACAGTGTACGCCTGGTCGGTCTTCAAGAATCCGCTCATGAAGGCCCACGGCTGGGGCACTCCGGACCACGATCTGCAGATCCAGGTGACCTTCATGATCCTCATGGGGATCATCGGCTGCGCGGCCGCCTTCGGGGGGACGTTGGTGGACAAGAAGGGGCCCCGGTATGTGGCTACCATCGGGGGCCTCCTGTTCGGCCTGGGCACCCTGCTGGCCGGCTTGGCAGACCAAGTCGGCAGCATCTGGCTGCTGTACCTCGGGTACGGCGTCATCGGGGCGCTGGGGAACGGCTTCGGGTACGTCACTCCCATCGCAACCCTGATCCGCTGGTTCCCGGACAAGCGCGGCCTGGTCACCGGTCTGGCGGTGATGGGCTTCGGCGCCGGTTCCTTCTTCATGGGCAAGATCGCCCCGGTGATGATCGCCAGCTTCCAGCAGGTCGGTCCTGGGAACACGATCGTGGCGTCAGGCGTGGCGACCACCTTCTACATCTGGGGGATCATCTTCCTCGTCCTGGTTACCGGGGCTGCGCAATTGTACAAGAATCCACCCAAGGGCTGGCTGCCGGCCGGGTTCACGCCGCCGGCGACGACGGTGTCGGCGGCCAACTCCTTCCAGTTCGGCGAAGCGGTGCGAAGGCCCCAGTGGTGGATGCTGTGGGCCATGCTCTGCCTCAACGTTTCGGCCGGCCTGGGTCTGATCTCGCAGTTGTCCCCCCTCGCCCAGGAGCTGTTCCGCAAGATGAGTCCGAATGCGGCAGCCGCTGCGGTGGCGGCTGCAGGTGGGGCGGTGGTCGCGTACTCCTCGATCTTCAACGGGCTTGGTCGGCTTTTCTGGGCGAAGATCTCGGACAACATCGGGCGAAAAGCGGTTTTCTCGATCGTGTTCGCTAGCCAGGCGGTGCTGTATCTGCTGGTAGCCCTGGGTGTCATCGGCAACTACTGGCTGTTCACGGTGGTGGCCTGTTACCTGCTTGCCTGCTACGGCGGCGGCTTTGCCACGATGCCGGCATTCGCGGCGGATTCGTTTGGACCGGCGTACATCGGCAAGGTCTACGGCTTCATGCTGACGGCCTGGAGTGCTGCCGGGCTGATCGGCCCGCTGGTGTTCTCGGCGTTCAAGGCGCAGTCCCTGTACATCGCCTGCGTGCTGCTGGTGATCGGGCTGGTCATCGCTCTGAGCTACCGGCGGCCGGCGCCCAAGGGGGCCTAGCATGGACCTGAGCAAGGTGCTGCGCTACGCGCTGGACCGGGAGCACGAGGGGTTGGCGTTCTTCGCTGGCCACGCGCAGAAGGCACGACATGCCTCGGTCGCGGCTGTCTTCGAGCGACTAGCCGCCGAAGAGCAAGCCCACATTCGGTATGTCGAGAAGCTGCTGGCGGGGTCCGGCAGCCCTGTCGGGGCGACGGCGCCGGAGCCCATGCTGCAGGCGCGCGACAAGAGCTTCTTCAGCGAACGCGCCGCCAACGAGATGATCGAGCAGACCACGGCCGAGGCCATGGTGCCCGATCTGCCGGTGCTGCGCATGGCCTTCCTCATCGAGCGCGATCTGGCCGAGTTCTACGCCAGCATGGCGTCCAAGGCCGAAGGCGAAGCGCGGCAGGCTCTCCAGCGGCTGGCCGCCTGGGAGCGCGAACACGAGCGCCTGTTCCAGGCCCTCCACGACCGGGTCTTTGCCGAGTACTCGGGTATGGCCTGGGGCGGCTGAGGCTGGTTGGCTGGGGACAGCAGGTCCGGGCTGGCGAGGCCACGCTAGCCCGGACCTGACTGCGCGTGCCCAGTGGTGCGGTCGCGGCGGGCGCCAGGTGGGTCGCCGAGGTGTTCCGCCGTCGCGGTTGTGTCCCTCGACGAACAGGCGGCTCGTGAGTGCACTGATCGCCCAGTACTTCCTCAACCATCGCTTGGACCCTGTCGAGCTCGACTGGCAGATGCGGGAATTCGCTCGGCAGGGCTACCACGGGGTGTACCCGCACGCGCGCTCGGGTCTGCTCACTCCGTACTTCTCGGACGCCTGGTGGAAGGCCCTGCGAACCATCGCGGCTGCGTGTCGGCGGTACGGCCTGGAGCTGTGGATCTGGGACGAGGACTACTACCCCAGCGGGTTGGGCGGCGGTCGGGTGGTGGGCCAGGATCCGGGCCTGGTGTGCCGCCAACTCGTCTTCACCACTGTCGCGGTCGAGGCCCGCGCCGGCGAGCCGCTCGAAGTCGATTTCGCCCCGGGCATGTTGCTGCGGGCGTTCGCGCTGGAGCAACGGCCCACGGGGGAGTTCGGCCAGCGCCTGGATGTGACCAGCCATTGCGGGACCCGGCGGCAGAGTTGGGGCCGGCGTTGGCTGGTCCACCGTGCGTACTCGCCCTTGATCAACCGTGTCGGCCACCCGCACTGGCGCAGCTCGATGCAGGACAACCGATTCGCCTTGGCCTGGACGCCGCCGCACGCGGGTCGCTATACCGTGTGCGCCGCCCTGGTCCAGAATGGTCGGTCGACGCACCCGGATCTGTTGCGCCCGGAGGGTATTCAGGCCTTCATCGAGTCGAGCTACCAGGCCTACGCGGAACGGTTCCCGGACGAGCTGGGAACCGTGATCCGGGGGGCATTCACCGACGAACCCTCGCCGGGGAGCAGCTTCCCGTGGTCGGCAGGATTCCCGGCTGCGTTTGCCGCGGACCACGGGTACAGCATCCTCGAGGAGCTGCCGCACCTGGCGCTGGACATCGACGCCCGCACGCCGCAGGTGCGGCACCACTACCGGCAGACGCAGCACCGCTTGCAGAAGCAGCACTATCTCGAACAGATAGGGGCCTGGTGCAGCGCGCACGGGATCGTCTTCAGCGGCCACTTGACGCGGACCGAATGGCTGTCGCTGGTGGCGGCGTGGTGGCCCAACGAGCTGCGCTGCTACGAGTCGATGGACATCCCTGCCTGCGACCCGCTGGGTGCCAGCGAGGGATGGCCCGATGCGGCCGCGTACCACACCGGCGTGAAGGTCGCGACGTCAGCGGCCCACCTGTTCGGCCGCCCCCAGGCCGGCAGCGACTGTTTGGCCGTGCTGGGCGACGAAGCCTCGCTGCGCGATCTCAAGTATCTGTTCGACTATCAGATGGTTTTGGGGGTCAATCACTTTACCGTCCACGGTCTGAGCTACTCGGTCGCCGGTCCGCGCAAGGACGAGGTCCCTCCGTCGATTTTCTACCAGCATACCCAGTGGCACCACATGGACACGCTGCTGGCGTACGTGGCGCAGACAGCCAGCGAGCTGACCGGCGGGCACCATGTGTGTGGATTGGCGCTGCTGTATCCGTCCACTAGTCTGGCCTGCCAACTGCGGCCCGACGACCCCTGGCCGAATCTGCCGGACGAGGCCCGCATCCATGCGCTGGTGGAGCAACTGTTGAGCCATCAGTGCGACTTCGATTTCATCGACGAGGTGGCGGTGGCCGGGACGGATGCGGCCGGGGCGCTGCCCACGCCGGAGCCCTACCACACGATCATCCTCCCTTACCTGCGGTACATCGACGCGGCGGCAGCGGCCGGACTGCTGCGTTTCGCGCATGCGGGCGGCCGCGTGCTCGCCGTGGGCGATGTGCCGCAGGCCATCGGCACCAGCCCCGCCGCGCCGCTGTTCCCGTGGGTCGACGAGAGCATCCAGCGCTGCGCCGCGCTGGATGCCGCGCTGTTGTCCGAGCTGGCCACGGTGCGGGTGGAGGGGCCCGGCGCCCACGACGTGTTCGTCTTGCGCCGACAGCGCGACGAGCAGGCGCGCACCCTGGTCTTCAACCGCGCCGAGACCTGGTTCGAGGGCCAGGTGGAGGGTCGTGCGGTCTGCGTGCCGCCGCGCGGGAGCGTGCTGCTCAAGTCCGAAGAGCCGGATGCCGCCGCGCTGCCGAAGCTGGCGGGTCGGGAGGCGCTGGACATCACGGACGGGTGGAGGGTGACCTTCCCGGCCAACCAGCTGCCCTTGTCGTTCTGGTCCGTGCAGCGGTCGCCGGGGAAGGAAGCCGAGGCCTATGCCTCCGGGCCCGACTACGACCTCCTGCAGCGGCAGGCCGATCCGGCCGGTGAGGGCAGCGAGCCGGTGCGCTACGTGTGCCGATTCATGCTCACCGGCGCCATCCCTGATGCGCGGGTGGTGCTGGAGGACGAGACCGTGGCCGGCGCGTGGACCCTGTTCGTCAACGACACGGCGATCGGAGGGTGGCAGCGCTGCCGGGTGTGGGACTGCCTCAACCTGGAGGCTCCGGTCGGCCACGCCCTGCGCGGCGGTTCGACCCCGACGCTGAACACCATCGCCATCGGCACCAGTGGCCCTGGTCGGGGGCTGCGGGAGGTGCCCTATCTGTACGGCAATTTCACCACCGAATACCGGTACGCCCATCTGTCGTTCCCGTTCGTGCGCGGCGGCGGGCTGGCCGGGGCCGCCGTGCCGCTCCATCCGTGGGCGGTCTTGGGGTACCCCACGTTCTCGGGCTCCGCCGAGTACTGCCGGCAGATCGATATCGGCGTACCCGGGCAGTACGCGCTCGACCTGGGGCGGGTCGAGGACTGCGCTGCGGTGAGCCTGGATGGGCAGCCGGTGGCCGTGCTTCCTTGGCCGCCCTATCGCTGTCTTCTGGGCGAGCTGGCAGCCGGGCCGCACAGGCTGACCGTCGAGATCTGCAACCCGCCGGCCAACCGCAACCGTGCGGCCCACCTGCCCGCTGGCCTGCTGGGCCCAGTGCGACTGATACGCCACGATCCGTGACCTGCGGAGCGAGGGTCGCCCGGCCCGCGCTGTCTGGCTCTCGCACGGGCTGCGGAGCCCGCTGCGTCCGGGGCGGGCCGCAGGAGCCCGACCGGTCCCAGCACACCGCAGGGGCGGCTCGTCCGCGCGTCCGGGCGATGGTCGCGCTCGCATCGTTCGCTCTGCTGCCCAATCCTGGTATCCTCCGATCCGGCTGATACGTGCCGCGGACCGCGGTGTCGCCGCGGTGACGCGCTGCAACGACCCGGCTGGGGTGATCAGCGCGCCTCCTGCCAGACTCCCCTCTCGCCCCCAGACAGGCAGCCGCCAGTGCTGCCCGGTGCCGCGCCGATGACCCGGCCCAGCGGGCGCAGGCGGACAGCCAAATTGGCCAGCTAGCCGAAGATTTCGCGCATTCCAGGTCACCATTATCTTGCGCATGCTGATATTTGGCCGCATATTACCCTTCGCTCGGCCGAAAGAATGCTCGCGATTCGTCCTCGCTGACCAGCATCGCCGGCCGTGGGTGGCGGTGTTCGCCGTGCATTTCCCTACTTCGATGGAGACCGTCCATGATCCAGTGGAACAAGTCGAACGATGCCCTGGGCACCATGAACCGGGGCAATCCCGCCGAGTCCGGTCTGTGCACCCTGTGTCGCGCCGACTGCACCGGTCGCTGCGAGACGTGGCTAGCCAGCCTGGTCGGGCGCAAGCTGCTGTATCCACGCGACTTCGGCGAGATCACCGTTGGCAGCGCCAACACCAGCCACATCGGTGTCTCCTACAATTCCCTGCGCATCCAGGGCTACAACTACGGCGCCCATGGACTGCCTCCGGGTCTGACCAGCAGTCCAGACGACTGCATGTTCCCCAATGTCGATCTGCACGCCGAGTTCGGCGCGAAGCGGAAGACAACGTCGCGGCTGCCCATCATGACGGGGGCGTTGGGCTCGACATTCATCGCGGCGAAGTACTGGCCGTCCTTCGCCGTCGGGGCAGCTCTGATCGGCATACCGATCGTGGTCGGCGAGAACGTGGTCGGCATCGATCCTGCGGCGGTGATCGAGAATGGCCGGATCAAGAATGCCCCCGAACTCAACCGGCGCCTCGACACCTACCTGCGCTACCACGACACGGACGGTGCCATCATCGTCCAGCTCAATGTCGAGGATACCCGCAACGGCGTGGCCGAGTACGTGATCGAGCGTCTTGGCAGCAAGGCCGTCATCGAGATCAAGTGGGGCCAGGGAGCCAAGGACATCGGTGGCGAGGTGCAGGTCACCAACCTGGAGTACGCCATCTTCCTGAAGCAGCGGGGCTACTTCGTCGACCCAGACCCCACCGAAGCTGGCGTCCAGGAGGCCTTTGCCAAGCGCGCGATCACCTCGTTCGCCCGGCACAGCCGCATGGGGTACACCGACCGGGGCTCGGCGGCGGCGGTGCACGAGGACTTCATGCAGTTCGTCGCCTACCTGCGCCAGCTCGGGTACGAACGCATCACCTTGAAGACGGGGTCGTACGGCATGGAGGCGCTGGCGATGGCCATCAAGTACGCCTCCGAGGCCGAGCTGGACCTGCTCACCATCGACGGTTCGGGCGGCGGCACCGGCATGAGTCCATGGAACATGATGGAGCACTGGGGGGTGCCGTCCATCTTCCTGCACGCCAAGGCGTACGAGTACGCCAAGATCCTAGCGGACCGCGGTCAGCGCGTGGTCGACCTGGCCTTCGCCGGCGGTCTGGCCCGCGAAGACCACATCTTCAAGGCGCTCGCCCTGGGCGCTCCGTTCGCCAAGATGGTCTGCATGGGGCGCGGTCTGATGATCCCCGGCTTCCTCGGCTCGAACATCGAGGGCGTGTTCGCCGCCGACCGACGGCTGGAGCTCAACGGGCACTGGGACAGGCTCCCGCCCACGGTGAGCCAAGTGGGCACCTACCCCGACGAGATCTTCGCCGGCTGGCACGAGGTGCAGGCCAAGGTCGGGAAGGACGAGATGCGGCACGTGCCTTTCGGGGCGATCGCCATGTGGACGCTCGTCGACAAGCTGTCTGCGGGCCTGCAGCAGCTGTTGGCCGGGGCCCGGAAGTTCCGCCTGGCGGAGCTGTCACGGGATGACCTGTTCGCTGCCACGCGGGAGGCCGAACGGGAGACAGGCATCCGCTTCCTCACCGAGATCAACGACGATCGGGCCAAGGAGATCCTGGCGCGCTGAGCCAGGAATGCGCTGTCGGGTGCCGCGCCTGCGGCCCGGCACTTCCGGCCTTGCCGCAAGCCGCAGGCGCGCCCGGCCTGCTCTGCGGGGCGCGGGCGCTAGTGTGTGCCTCTCAGGATCGAGATCAACAGCCACACGCCCAGTCCGGCGGTGACGGCGAACCCGACGGCCACCGGCCAGCGGAGCGGCCCGCCAGCGGTCGTCAGCGGCACGAGCAGCGCCAGACTGACGATCAGGGCCGCGACCAACACGCTGAGTGCCAGACGCGTCACCAGCCGATCCAGCCGGTTCATGACCGAGGTGGCGTCCTTGAGGCGGACCTGGAATAGCTCACCCCGGTCGGCCTGATCGAGGAGCCGGCTGACCGTACGCGGGAACCGGCCGAGCAGCTCCACCCAGTCCGCGCCTTGGCGAGCCAGCTCCTGGCTCCAGCCCTGCCCCGGCAGGGCCAGCCGCCACGCCAGGCGGCGGACATGCGGTGCCGAGACCCCGAACACATCCAGGTCGGGATCCAATTGCCGGGCGATGCCCTCCATCATGGCCAGCGTCTTGCCGAGCAACCACAGGTTGGGCGGCAGGCGCAGGCGATGCCGGTACAGGATCGGCAGCACATCGTCCACCACATCCCGGACCCGCACGTCCTTGAGCGGCAGACCCGCATACCTGGCCAGCAACCGGTCCAGGTCGCGGCCCAGCCTCTTCCGGTCCAGCCCGGCATCGGCGGCGTCCATGCGGACCAACTGCTCGACGAGGCGTTCCGTGTTCAGCCCGGCCCAGGCGATGTAGAGCCTGGCCAGGTCGACACGGTCCTGATCCCGCAGGTGGCCTACCATGCCGAAGTCCATGGCGCCGATCACCTCGCCCGGCATGACCACGAAGTTGCCCGGGTGCGGATCGGCATGGAAGAAGCCGTCTTCGAGCACCTCCTTGACGATGATGCGGGTGCTGTTCAGGGCGATGCGGTGGCGATCCCACCCGGCGGCATCCAGAGCCGCAACGTCGTCCACCCGGATGCCGTGGAGGCGTTCCAGCACGAGCACGCGTGGCGTGGTGTATTCCCAGTACACCCGCGGCACATACAGGTGGCGTTCGCGCGCGAAGTTGGCTCGGAACCGATCGGCGTTCCGTCCTTCCCGACGGTAGTCCAGCTCGTTGCGCAGGGTGAAGGCGAAATCGTCGGCGATGGCGACGAAGTCGTACACCTGCCCTGCGGAGGTGGCCTGGGCGGCTCTGCCCAGGCCGGCCAGGATCTCCAGATCGATGTCCACCGTCGCCTGGATGTCGGGTCGCTGGACCTTGACCACCACCCGGGCCCCGTCCGGCAGCGTGGCAGCGTGCACCTGGGCCAAGGATGCGGCCGCCATGGGCTGCGTCTCGATCGCAGCGAAGATCTGCTCGGGGGGGCGGCCAAGCTGTTGGGTGATTACGTCGCGGATGGCTCCCCAGGGCTCGGGGGCCACGGCGTCCCGCAGCTTGCTCAGTTCGGCGATGAAAGGCGGCGGCAGCAGATCCGGGCGGGTGGAGAGAATCTGCCCGAACTTGACGAACGTCGGCCCCAGCTCTTCCAGTGCTTGGCGAAAATGAACAGCCAGATCCTGGGCCGGCAGCCCACTGACCTGGGGGGCATGCAGCCGGAGAGCTCGGCGCAGCGGCCGCCACTCCGGCCCAAGCTGCGCGAAGGCGAACCCGAAACCGTGGCGGATGAACACGCCAGCGATCTCGCGGTAGCGGCGCAGGTGCCGCACAGATCCCAACGGCGCCAAGGCGTTCATCATGCTGTGGAGCTCTGCAGCGCACTGCCGGGCTGGGCGCGGCCGTACGCTATGAAGTCCTCGGGCCTACGCGTGTGGGCGGCGCGCCCCAGCGTCCCGCAGCGAAGATCGTCGCGAGTCTGTCAGCAAATGAACAGGCCCGCCCCGGACAGGCAAGTGGCCCTCGGTGCCTGCGGCCGACCGCCTCGCCAAGCGGATGGCACCTGGCCGCTCGGGGCGAGGGCAGCGCCGGTGCGGTCCGCTGGCATCCGCCTCCGCGCGCGCCGAGCTTGCGGCGGCGCGGCGGCACCGCTGCTGCTGCCCCCAGGTCACTCGGCGGCCGGTTGGGCAGGGGATTTGAGCTGGCAGCCGAGGGCTCAGTCCCTGGCCCAGATCGACCGCAACTCGCGCACCCGGAAACGCTCCAGCCGAGCCGTGCCCCCCATCGCGTACGCCTCCAGCGGATGATCGCTGGCTTCGGGCAGAAAGCAGTACGACATGGTCTGCGCGCCCTGGTTGGCGAAGACCTCCAGCGATGTTCGGTCCACCAGACAGCGCAGATGAAGCCGGCCGGCGCACAGCGGCACGGGCACGCACCGTTCCTGGAAGGACAGCGTCTGGGCGGCCGTGTCGTACTCCAGGCGGATGCCGCGGATTTCCAGTCCGACCCGTTCCGCCGCCTGCGGCGCGAGCACCAGCTCGATGTCGAACAGCTCGGCGTTGGTCTGAGGCACCAGGGGCGCCTTGGGCGGAAGCGCCACATCCGCCCAGCCATGCTCCGCGGCGCCCAGCCGCTCGATCTCCTGCACGGGCCAGCGGTACAGGCGCGGCCCCGCCGCGCCCGAGCGCAGCGTCAGCACCACCGGAAAGGACATCTGCTGGTTGAAGGGCATGGCGGGGTAGCGGCCGCCACGCATCCAGGAGATCTGGATGCGCCGGCCGTCAGCGGCGGGGATGTCGCTGAAGGTCTGGGCTGCGTACCCATTGGGACCCAGTTCCGCGCTGAGCACCTCGGTGGTCGGCACAAAGGTGACGCCGTCGAAATGCCCGAGTCGGTACCCCCCGCTGGCTCCCCAGAATACCCACAGCAGCCGCCGGGGGTCGCCATCCACGGGCAGAGGAAAGAAATCGGGGCACTCGCTCACTCCGGGCACGGCGATCTCGGTCAGCAGCTCCCAGCAGCGCAGATCGGCCGAGCGCAGCAGCGCGTACTGATCCCCGTCCAGGTACAGGGCCATGATCCAGCGCTGGCTCGGCTCGTGCCAGATCACCTTCGGATCGCGATTGCTGCCCCGGATGTGGCCGACGACGGGGTTGCCGGCGTACTTGGTCCAGGTGCGGCCACGGTCCGTGCTGTATGCCAGACACTGGGTGAAACGCCGCGGTGGATCGGCGTGGGCTCCTGCCGCGGTGTACAAGGCCACCAGGGCCTTCTCCGTCCCCTGCTGAAAGCCGCCCGTGTTGCGCCAGTCCACGACGGCCGATCCCGAGTAGATCGTGCCCAGTGCATCGGGCTCGATGGCGTTGGGCAACTGCGTCCAGTGCACCAGATCGGTGCTGATGGCGTGGCCCCAGGTCATGTGGCCCCAGCGAACGCTGGTCGGGTTGTGCTGGAAGAAGAGATGGTACTCGCCGGCGTAGAAGACCAAGCCGTTGGGGTCGTTGGTCCAGTTGCGGGCTGGCGTGAAATGGAACTGCGGTCGGTGCGTCTCGGCGTACAGGACGGTATCGTGCATGGCTGCCCTCGCAAGGCGTCGCAGCGCGCGGAGGCGAACGGACCACGGCGCAGGACTCGAGTCCGGCCGAGAAGACGAGCCCTTACCGCGAGGTCGCGCTCGCGCCAGGGCGCGTGGCCGGCCGCACGATACGGCCGGCCGCGGCCATCGTCAACAGCGGCCGTCGGCAGAACACGGCCGTCCGGGCGGGGCGCTGACCCGCGGGGCGCCCGGGCCAACGCCGCCAGCGGAACTGCAGGGCTCTCGTGGTGGCCGGCTGCCGTCGTCGGGATTAGCTTTGCCGACGCGGCCGTGCAGCCGGCGCTGCCTGCGGCACGGTGCTGCGCACGGCGGCCGGCCGCGCCGATCCGGCCTGTGCCAGGCCTGCCAAACGAGGAGGCGAGGCGATGCGCGACCTGACCGTTCTGGCTACGCTGCTCATCCCGCCGCTGGTGATGTACTGCGCCCCGCCCGGCAGGCTCGTGCCGCCAGCATCATCCCCGCCAGCTTCCAGCGCGGTGCTCGGCATCCACCTGCTGGGCTGGACGTCGGATGCGCTCTTGGCCGAACTGGGGCAGGTAGTGCCGGCGCTGGCGGCCCGCGGCATCAACCTGATCTTCCTCGAGGTCGACTACAGTTTCGAGTTCCAGTCGCACCCGGAGCTGCGCCAAAGCCCCCATGGCATCAGCCTGGCCGGGGCTCGCCAGTTCGCCGCCGTCTGTCGCCAGCACGGCATCCGCCTGGTGCCGCAGTTCCAGTGCGTCGGCCACCAATCGTGGGCCGGCGACACCTTTCCCCTGCTGCGCGTGTACCCCGAACTCGATGCGACGCCCGGCGCCTTTCCGCACAACGAGGGCCTGTACTGCCGCGAATGGGATGTCACCAATCCGCGCGTCAACGAGATCGTCTTCGCTCTCATCGACGAGATCGTCGCCGCCTTCGAGGCGGACGCCATCCACGTGGGCATGGACGAGATCTTCCTGCTCGGTTCCGAGCACTCGCCCAGCACGCGCGGCAAGGATCCGGCGGCCCTGTTGGCGCAGGTGATCTGCGAGTTCCACGACTACTTCGTCAGTTGGCGCGGCCTGGAGATGTTCGTATGGGGCGATCGCCTGATCGATGGCCAGCAGTACCCGTACGGGGCGTGGGAATCGTCGCTGAACGGGACCGCGCCGGCCGTCGATCGCATCCCGACCGACATCGTCATCTGCGACTGGCACTACGAGCCCATGCCCGCATATCCCTCGGTGGCGATGTTCCTCGGCAAGGGTTTCAGAGTCTTGCCCTGCAGTTGGCGCAAGGTCGAAGGCGCCAACGCGCTGGTGAAGCAGACCTACAGCTTGCAGCACCCCCGCATGCTGGGCCACGTGTTCACCACCTGGCGTCGACCCGAACCTGAGGAATTGGTCGAGTACGAACCCATGCTGGCCGGTATCCAGACCATCCGCAGCGGCCGGTTCTGGGACGTGGCCTTCGCGCTGCGCTCGGTTTCCTCGCGAGGCGTCCTGCGAGTGGCGCTGACCACTGCGGACGCTGACCTGACGATCCACTACACCACCGATGGCTCGACGCCGACGCCGCACTCGCCGCGCTACCGCCGGCCGGTGCGCTTGGAGCGCAGCACCAAGCTCAAGGCCATAGCCTGCCGCCGGGGCCAGATCGTCGCGGATGTCGCCGAGAAGGAGTTCGTGGTCCATCGGGCGACGGGCAGGCCGATCGAGCTGGCCACGCCTCCCAGCCCGAAGTACCCTCCCAAGAACGGGGCCGCGGCCCTGGTCAACGGGGTGATGGGATCGGCCTCGTATGCCGATGGCGAATGGGTGGGTTGCGAAGGTCTGGACCTGGAAGCCCGCATCGACCTGGGGCGAGTGGTCCAGGTCGCCGCGGTGACCGTGGGCTCCATGCACGACCCAGCCAACTGGGTGCACCGCACGCCGCGGGTGGACGTCTTTGGCTCCACGGACGGCCGGGAACTCGTCGTCCTGGGGCAGGCTGCCGATCCGGGCTGTACCGATCCAGTGGTGCGCCTGCGCGTCGCCTTCCCCAGCACGCGCTGCCGGTACCTGAAGGTTCGCGTGCACAACCAGACCATCCCCGAGAATCAGCCGGGTGCCGGCAACGGTGCTTGGCTGTTCGTGGACGAGATCGTGGTGGAGTGACGCCGTTATCGTCGGGCGCGGCGAGCATTTCGCCCGCGCCGATGCTCCGGCCGCCGAACCGTGCCCGGGGCAGCCCCGGTGGTCAGAGCCGACCGCTCAGCCTCCAGTAGCCGACAGCCAGCCACAGCGCTACGAGCGTCGCTGCGAGGAAGGCGGTAGCCACGCGCAGGCGCTGGCTGCCGGTGTAGGCTTTGCCCTGGGTGATGCCGTCCGTCATGGCCAGCCAGATGTTCTGGTAGCTGAACCAGAACACATGGAGCGGCAGCAGGATGATCCCAGCCAGGGCCAAAGGCGCGATCCCGTGCGGGCGCACGAAGCCGACCAGCGCCAGAAAGAAGGCAGCGATGGTGATGAAGCCCACCGGGTCGATGAAGCGCAGGGCCACCACCCCCAGGGCCACGACGGTGGCGAAGACCCACGGCTGCGCCACGTACGGCTGGACGAGCGGCACGATGAGGCTGCCCGCCCACTCGTTGATGGCGTACTCGCTGATGACCTTGGTGACGCTGAGCATGCCGCCGATGAACAACGCCAACCCCCAACTGATGCCCGTGCCGAGCTCGTCGGCGGTGAGCACGCCAGTGGCGAAGAGTGCCGCCAAGGCGAGCATGCCCACGGCATGAGCCGGCCAGCCATGCCACTGCTGCAGCGCCCAGGTGACGATGGCGATCAGCACCACCGCGCCGGTGAGCACCTCGGCGCGGGATAGGGGCCCCAGGTCCGCCATCTGGGCGCGGATGTCCTGGCGCGTCACGGACAATGGCGCGGCCGGCCGCAGGGCGAGCCAGTTGGCCACCAGCACCAGGGCGCACCACACCAGCGTGGGCGGGGCCATGACGGCGGCGAACTCGAGCCAGTCGAGCTCGATCCCCGCATCGCGAAACAGACCCAGGATGAAGGGCCCCCACAGCGACCCGGTGAGCAAGGCACAGCCGGGCAGCACCGCCATCTGGAAGGTGGTCAGGATGATCAGCGCGGCCCCGGGCCCTGGTTGCTCCAGCCGCAGCGTCTGCACCAAAGCCCAGGCGATGGGCATGACGATGGCCGTGCGCACGGTCATCGAAGGTACTCCGAGGGTGAGCACGAAGCCGATGGCCATGAAGGCGACCATGATGCCCGGGTAGGTGGGACGAAACAGCAGCAGTATGCGATAGGACAGGCGCCGCGCCAGGCCGGTCTTGTCCATGGCGCGGCCGAAGAACAGCACGGAGACCAGGATCCAGAAGGCCGAGTGGGCGAAGCCGCTCAAGGCCACCGAGCCGGGCACGCCGAGGACCATCAGCAGGCCGAGCACGAGCACGGCGATGATCCCGGCGTTCATGGCTTCCGTGGCCCACAGGATCACGCCCAGACTGATGCCGGCCACGGCGCGGTGACCCACTGCTGGCAGCGTCTGGGGTCCGGGCAGCCCCATGACCACGGCGAACGCGACAACGCCCAACATGGCACCGGCCATCTTCCGCGACATGATCTGCTCCGTTCGCTGGCACACCGAGGCACCGAGCGCCACCCGGCATGCGGCGATCCCTGCGGCGGCGCCACCGCGCCGCCCGCGACCGTTCTTGCGGGGCTGCGCCCTGCGCGCGTGGACCCCAGACCGGCGCAGGGGCCCCCAACGTTGCGGCGGCCGCCGGCGTGCGTCAACCGCGACGCTCGATGGACCGCTGGACGATGGCAGTGTTTGGCCGGTGCCTGCCGCGTGGGCGGGCGCAGGCTGCTGGCGGGCGCTGCGCGCCTGAGCTAAGTTGCCCGCCGGCGAGCGTGGTCGCCGGCGGCGGAGACCGGCCCGGCTGGGGGCGGCGCCGCTGAAGGCAGCCAGGCGATGCCGGGCGGCGACGCTCGAGCGGTGCGCAGCCCGGCCCACAGGTCCGCAAGGAGGTCATCGATGCGAAGCCGTGCGACGTGCTATGACGAGCTGCGCGCGTACTGCGAGAGCGTGCCGCTGATCGACTGTCACGATCACTCCGGGGTCTGTGGGCCCAAGTACGAGGACCCGCTGCAGGTGGTCCTCGGTGGGTACTTTCCCAGCGATCTGCACAGCGCTTCCAGCGACGCCCAGATGGCCATCATCCAGAACCGCGATCTGCCGCTGGAGCAGCGCTGGGCGGCCCTGGAACCCGTGTGGCGGCAGACTCGCTTCACGGGGTACGGGCAGGTGACGCAGCGCGTGCTGCGCGAGTTCTACGGAGAGGCGGAGTTGAGCCTGGCGGCGCTGCGACGGATGCAGGAGAAGCTGCCGGATCTGTCCGACCGGGCGACGTTCGACAAGCTGCTAGCCAAGGCGAATATCGCCGTCCGCCTGTTGGACGTGTGGCCGGATGTCCGTCGGGTGATCGCCGGCACCCTGGAGCTGACGCCGCGCGGCCGGCTGGTCATCTCGCTGCCAGCCCTGCACAGCATCCGCGATTACGCCAGCGTGCAGAATGTGGTCGCGCCGCTGGAGAGAACGGTCACCACGCTGGACGAGTACCTGGAGGCCTGCCGCGGGCTGTTCGCCGCCCACAAGCGCTTCGGCGCCGTGGCCTTCAAGGACCAAGCCGCGTACTCGCGCAGTCTGGCGTACGGCAATCCCACGCGCGCCGAAGCCGAGGCAGTGTTCAACTGGTTCATGGAAGATCCGCGCCGCAGCGCCTCCTACCCGGACGGCGTGCGGGCGCTGGACGACTATCTGTTCCATGCGTTCCTGCGCATGGCACGCGATCTGGATCTGCCGGTGCAGCTCCACACCGGCCACATGGCCGGCATTCGCAATGACATCGTCAAGACGAATGCGATCGGCCTGACCCGCGTGCTCGAGCTCCATCGCGATGTCCGCTTCGACCTGTTCCACGCCAACTGGCCCTACAGCGGCGAGCTGCTCTATCTGGCCAAGAACTACCCCAACGTCCACATCGACTTCTGTTGGGCCAACATCATCGACCCGGTGTACTGCCAGCGGTTGTTCCAGCAAGCCTTGGCCGCCGTGCCCCACGGCAAGATCCACGGGTACGGCTCGGACTACGGCGGCTATCCGGACCGCGCCTGGGCGCACGCGCAGATGGCTCGGGACAACATCGCCATCGCCTTGTCCGAACTGGTGGAGATGGAGTACCTGGATCTGGACGGTGCCCGCGAAGTAGCGCGCGCCTGGCTGCTGGGCAATGCGGATGCGTTCTTCCGCCTGGGAGTGGGCTGAAGACGAGCCTGCGTCGCAGGTCGCCAGGACGGTGCGGATGCCGGCTCAAATGTCGCGCAGGTCGGCGACCACCCCCTTGTCCTCGGCTTCGTACAGGCGCCAGATCACGCGCAGACTGCGCAGCGCGGCCTGCGCGCTGACTTCGGGCTTCTGCTTCTTCTCGATGCAGTCCAGGAAGGCTTGCATCTGTTCGGTCACAGCCTTGCCCGGGCGGCCGGGCTGACGGTAGACCACCACTTGGTCCGGCTGCTCGACCTTTTCGCCGGCTGCCGCCAGCGTCGCCAGGGCGGGCAGATCGCCACCGGATCGGTCTCGGTACAGAGTGATCGTATTGGTCGCCCAGAACAGCTCCAGCATGCCTTCGGTGCAGTGCGCGTGTACCGAGTAGCGCAGCTTGGTGCCCCGTGCGCCCCACGTGCCGAAATGGTATGCCGTGACGTTGTCGGCGAATTTCAGGCAGACGCTGCTGGTACCTTCGCGCTCCATCCACGGCGTGCCGAGATTGGTGCCGGTGTGAGTGCCCGACAGGGGCTGCCCCAGCCAGTGCAGCAGGATGTCGATGTAGTGACAGCCGTGGCTGAACAGTTGGCCTCCGCCGAGCCGCTTGGCCTGCCCCAGCCAGGCCGCTCCCGAGGCGTCCGTATACTGCTCGGTCCAGATGGCCACGTGGAAGACCTGCCCGAAGGTCCGTTCGCGCAGGTACTGCCCGAAACGCCGCCAGAGCGGATCGTGCCGCACCACGTAGCCCAGCATGAATACCGGTTCGGGCGAGGTGTCCAGGGCGATCAACTCCTGGCACTCCTGCTCGGTCAGCGCCAGCGGCTTTTCCATGAGCAGGTGTTTGCCGGCCTTGAGCACGTCCATGCCGACGGGGTGATGCAGGTCGTGGGGCACGGCCACGACCACCGCGTCCACGTGGGGCAGGATGTCCCGGTAGTCGGTGGTCACGACAGCCCCTGGGGCGCTGGCGGCGGCGGCCTGCGCGCGGGCCAGGTCGATGTCGGCGAATGCGGTCCAGCGCATGCGGTCATGCAGCGCGGCCTGCGTCGTCAGATGGGTGCGAGCCATGCCGCCGCAACCGATCATGCCCAGGCGAATCATCGCGTTCTCCTTGTCGCAAGAAAGGGATCGAAGGTCCGTCGCGGACACAGGACGGACGCGGCCGCCGCCCGGCTGCGACACCCCGGACAGCAGGCCGGCGGCTTGGGGGGCGTCGGCCTTGCAGCGGGCAGCGGACTTGAGCCCGACGGCCATCGCCCGGGCGTGCCTCGTGAGGAGCGTGTCCGCCGTGGCCGCTCCACCTGCACGTGCTCGTCAACATGTACGAGATGGGTTCGGCCGAGGCAAGCGCCAGCCACAGGCTCTCCGAGCAGGACCCCGGCGACCGCTGCGCGTACCTCGACGAGGCGGCC
>Ga0067045_1028387_pt1 | contig 34820 bp, 33 predicted proteins | sample TerdegcTABiofilm_FD_59184 | JGI IMG/M metagenome (GOLD analysis project Ga0067045, IMG submission 59184) | Combined Assembly of (Gp0054472, Gp0054536) Wastewater bioreactor microbial communities from Singapore -Terephthalate degrading...
GCAAAATCATCGAACAAGATCAGCTCTGTCCCCAGGGCCTGACCTCCTGCGGCTGGTCACTACAACCAGTCTCTACCTCACCACAGGATTCTCATCACTCTTCATCGCTGGGACCGTCTTGAATTCCTTGACAGGAAGTCGTGCCATTGATATTCGAATAATATGAATCCATGCGTCCAACCACATGCACGGATGGTATCCCAACGAAAACCGATGGTTGGAAGCGCATAGGGGGTGCGTACTTTCTTGGACGAAACACAGCCTGACAGACCCGAAGGCCTTTGGCGTTGGCTCAAAAGGCGCATAAGGCAGGAACGCGGGGACAAGTCGGACATTCAGAAAGTCATCGACGAGAGCGAGGAACAGGGCCTCATAGACGAAGACGAAGGCGACATGATTGAGGGCATCTTTGACCTCAAGCAGACTGTCGCTCGCGAAGTGATGATTCCGAGGACTCACATCGTCGCGGTTCCACACGATTGTTCCAGAGAGCAAGTGCTCACCACGATAATTCAATCCGGACATTCGAGAATTCCCGTTTACAAAGGAAATTTGGACCACATTGTGGGGATCATTTATGCCAAGGACTTGCTTCCGTTGTGGCTTAACAACGAAGAGCGCTTCGATGCCCAAGAGTTGGCGAGGAGTCCCTATTTCGTGCCGGAAACCGTCCGGATCAAGGACCTGCTCAACGAGCTGAGAAACAAGAAATCCCACCTCGCGGTCATCGTTGACGAATACGGCGGAACATCCGGAATCGTCACCATTGAGGACATTATCGAGGAGATTATCGGCGAAATTCAGGACGAGTATGACGCGGAGGAAGACTTTTTTATCCCTCAAGAGGACGGGACCGTACTCGTAAATGCATGGGCAAACCTGGATGATTTCGAGGAGTATTTCAAAGTACAGCTCCCCAGGGGCGGATACGACACTCTTGGCGGATTCATCATTCATCTTCTCGGCAAAGTCCCCCCAAAAGGGGAACAGATCACCTTCGGCGGTCTGGCAATGGAGATCTGCGTAGGCGATCAGAAGCGGATAACGAGAGTCCTCGTCACCCCCGTGGCATCAGAGGACGCCACTACCTCTCCCTTGTCCCAGGCCGAAACCATCTCATGATCCCTCGCCTTATCGCGGCGGCGGGAGGCGGAGCTCTTCTCGCTCTTGCTTTCCCCCCCGCCTCTTACAGCGTTGTTGCTTGGTTTGCGCTCATTCCTCTCCTTTGGGCGGTACACGCGGAGAGTCGACCTGGATGGTCCATCCTGTACGGGATGGCCTTCGGAGCAGTTTTTTTCGGCCTGGACGTCTCCTGGGTGTATCGGACTCTTGTCTTGCATGGGCAGTTTCACCCCGCTACAGCAGTCCTGGTGTTTGTCGGCATGGTTGCAACGCTCTCCCTGTTTCCGGGATCTTTCGGGCTGGTGGCAAACCTGTTGCGCCGGAAAGGCCTGCCTGTGGCCATTTCGGCCCCTTTCGTCTGGGTAGCGATTGAATACGCGAGGTCTGTCTTTTTCACGGGATTTCCCTGGGATCTCCTCGGCTATTCTCAGATGCCCAGTGAGCTTCTCATTCAAGTCGCCGATCTCACCGGGGTATACGGGGTATCGTTCGTGGTAGTCCTCGTGAGCTCGGCCCTCTTTGAATTGGCCCAATGGATCACTGGATACGGGAAGGCTCGGTGGAGTCTGTCCGCTGCCTGCGCCCTGACTGTGGCTCTCGTCGTACTGTATGGGTCTGTACGGCTAGACCACTATCCCATTACTTCAAGTTCGGACAAGGGGTGCTCCATAGGAATTCTCCAGGGGAATATCGCGCAAGAAGTCAAATGGGAAAAGCAGGTTCGAAATTACACGTTTCTCACGTACGAGCGGCTGGGCCGCCTGGCCAGGGAAAAGGGAGCGGATCTGCTCGTCTGGCCTGAAACGGCTGTGCCTGTATGTCTGGGCAGCGGCGATCCCGATTGGGACCGGGCAGTTGCCATTTCAGGTCGCCTGGCAACACCCATGGTGATCGGATCGCCCTCCCTGGACGTAATAGATGGGAAGGAGCATTTCTACAACAGTGCCTTTCTCATCGACGGGGATGGTCCTCTCGCTCGGTACAACAAGGTTCACCTTGTTCCATTCGGCGAATATATGCCCCTTACGTGGCTTCTACCCCTGGGGCCGGGGATTGCGGCGCGGGACGGGGATTTCTCCGCTGGTGATTCGATGACGGTGATGCGGCTTGATGGATGCCCGCCATTCGGTGTTCTCATCTGTTATGAAGCTATATTTCCTGAGTTAGCCCGTGCGGCCATAGGCAACGGGGCTACCCTCCTTATGAATCTAACCAACGATGCGTGGTTCGGTCGATCCGCAGCACCCTATCAGCACGTGCAGCTCGCCCGCATGAGGAGCGTAGAAAACCGCGTCTGGATGGTCCGGGCTGCCAACACGGGAATCAGTGCCGCGTTCGATCCGGCGGGCCGAGTGGTGGCATCTATCCCCCTGGGGGAAGAGGGCAATGCAGTCGTAACCATACCCTCAACAACCCCAGCGGGATCGTTCTACTCGCGGTTCGGCGACGTTTTCGCGTGGGCGTGCATTCTCATGTGCATCGTGAGCGCGACAAGGGGTCAGGTCTTGTTTCTTGATCTCCCTGCCAGCTCTTAAACTTGCCTGATGGCTCTAGAAAAGGCCCGTGGCCTATTCACACACCATCGTCATCATGGATTCGTCAACAAGTGAAGCCTGCCCCCCCGTGAGAGTTCAAAGCCAGTGCAAGACAAGAATACCGGCGAGACGCCAGCGCTGCGGCGTACTGAGAACCCAAGACTTCAACCCAGCTTCGCAAAGAATATGGGGAAAAAATACGCCGCGGCGTGCAAGAAGATCACAGCGTATAATGACGCTAGCAGGTCATCCAGGAGGATGCCCACCCCGCCCGGAAGCTCTTCCATCTTGTACACCGGCCACGGCTTTATCACATCGAATGCCCTGCTGGCGAGGAAAGCCCACAATGCGGTCCCAAGAACAGTGGACGATTGAAACAGCAGAACACAGAGCAGGAACCCAGCGACTTCGTCCAGCACAAAGACACCTGGATCGGCCGTGCGCCAGTGTCGCTCCGCCCACGATCCAAGCGCCACACAGAGAAGGCAGCTCAGTAAAAGGGCCACTCCTATTAAGATGGTGCGCAATTCAGGCGGCGCCAGCCACGCAATGCAGAGGTACACCCCCACTGCCGGTATCGTTCCAATGGTCCCTGGTGCGAACGGTGAAAGGCCGAATCCACCTGCAGTACAGAGCAGAGCATAGAACCGGTCACGTCGGCTATTCATGGAAAGCATGCTTCCTCTTGTCCCTGGAGGCAAAACCCCGACCCTAGTGCCGTCCGGGGTACGGCCACCGCGTGCGTGCATCACACGTGGACTTCCATAATTCATAGCGGACTGCTCCAAACAAGGAGGCATAGTGGAATGCGGAGCCCCGGGCGTCAAGCACTTTCTGCCATCAACCGATGCCTTTGTGGGTTCGGGGCCTTTCCAACAGTGGGGCAACGGCGTGTTTGAAGCCCGTACCATCGGATTGGTGCCACGGGATTTCCGTAGCGCCGGCTTCTCGCCGCTAATCAGGGGATTTGCAAGGAAATGCCTTCGGCTGTTGCGCATGCCATAGAGGTCATGCTACCACTTTCATAGTGGTGTCCATTGAATATGCGTGGGATTCGTCGCAGTGGAAGGCTCTGGTACCCAGAGGACCACACGTGGGCTCGATCGTTTCCTGTCTAGATCATGAAATGAGCGCGGACCTGTGTGCGCGCTCGATGATGGGTACCCCGTTTACGGCACGGCTGCAGATACGTGGAGGTTCATCTGAAGCGTCCAAAAGGAAAGATCATTCTCGGCAGGCACGGACAAACGGTGTACAATCGTGACGGGTTCATTATGGGACACACCGATTCCCTGCTCCTGCCGGACTCGATACCGCGCGTTCGGTTGTTGGCTTCGATGCTGGTCGAAGAGCGCGTCTCCTCCATTTATTCCAGTACGCTAGGACGGGCCGCTCTCACTGCGGCTATCTGTTCGGAAGTTCTCCGAGCCCCACTGAACTTCAGATCGGAGATGCGTGAGCTTTCCTGCGGTAGGTGGGAAGGCCGACTGCGGCGGGAAGTAGCAGGGGATTCCCCGCTCCTGAGAAACACCTGGGAGGACTCGCCGCCGAAAGGGGAAAGCTACCGTGACGGCGAAAATCGGGTTTCGCCGTTTCTCGAACACTTGATCGATTGCCTGGCTCCAGACGAAACAGCACTACTCGTAGGCCATGCAGGAATAAATCGAGCGATTCTCAGGCTGTTACTGGAATTGGAGCCAGCACAGGCAATCAGCATCCGATGTCCCCACGAAATGATCTATGTCATCGGAAACACGGGACCGGTTCGTCACAAATATAGCACAGGTGAAGAGGGCGAGGGACTGATCCACGAGTGCTACGCCCATTCAGTGCGCTGATACCATCTCTCCACCAAGTGGTCCGTTTCCTAAATACGGTCACGTAATCTGCCACGACGTAGGGGCACCCCTTGTGGGTGCCCAGGGCGGGCACGAGGCCCGCCCCTACAGCGCCAACGAAGCGCTCACCACTTACACCGCGGTGCAAGTACGGTACCGCATTTGTGCCGTCGACCACTAAGGCAGAGTACAGAATTTCATGATTAAGATCACGGATTCTGAACCGACAACCCCTCCTGACCTCTTGCTTCCCTGCATCCCCCCAACATGAGCACCGGCGCACCTGGAACCTCCATGGGAAGAGGAGAAGCAAAGGGAACGTATCGCTTCACGAGTTTCGACGATCTCGCGCTGACGATCACGTTCCAGCCCAGTCGGTTGTACGGAAACGTCCGCCCCAGAGTCTTGTCAAGCCAACTCAACGCATCAAGCCTCAAGAATTGTCTCTTCGACCCGGCAGGAGCAGGCAACTTATACGGAACGAGATAGACGGACCTCCAGCGCTCGGTCTGAAGTCCGGCTCTGTGCAGCTTCTTCCTGAGAGCCATGGGAGTATAGAATCTCAGGTGAGTCTCATCCCAGCCGCACCAATCTTTCTCGCCCCGCACGTGGCGTCTGTACGTGCCTTGAAGCAAGTAATTCAGGGAAAGGGAATTCTGGGTGCTCAGCACGAGAAGCCCTCCGGGCGCTAACGAGTCCTCTGCTGCTTCCAAGAGGGCCTGATCGTCGGGAACGTGCTCGATGACGTCCTTCATGAGAACAACGTCAAACTTTGGTCTGAGCTTGAGCACGGGGAATTCGTCGCTGCGGATAAACGTGCACTGTCTCTCGACTCCTTCCAGGTTGGCAAGATTTCGGGCGATCGAGAGAGCCGTGTCCAGAGCATCTACACAGACCACTTCCAGAGCGCCCTGCTTCGCGGCGTGCACAGTGAACAAGCCTCCACCGCATCCGTAGTCAAGAAAACGCTTTCCGGATAGATCTCCGAGAAGCTCCTTCACAAAGGCGTTCTTTACCCGGCTATATGTCTTGCCTTGCTGCTCCAGGTACGCACCGAGGGCCGCGTCAGCGTCCTCGGACCTGATCCAGTGAGCTCTTGAATACTGTTTCCTCTCAGATTTCATGTGCCGACGATCACAATGGCAGGGAAGCCACGGTCACCAGAAATGGAGAAAATGTCGATAGACCTGCTCCCATGCTTTCCTTTCTTCTTCCGGGGAGAAATCTCCCATTCTCTGTCTCGCGTGTCTGCCCAGGGACTCGCCCAGGGATCCGTCGGACAGGATTCGCTCCATGGCATCCGCCAGAGCGTCCGAGTCTCCCCAGGGAACCAGGAGGCCCGACACCCCGTTTTCTATAAGCACTTCCGCTGCGCCGGTCCTGGTAGCAACACAAGGGACACCTGTTGCCATGGCTTCCATGAGAATGTTTGGACATCCTTCCGTGACCGATGGCAGCACAAAGAGATCCAGAGACCTGAGCCACGCAGGAATATCCTCGTGGGCAATGAAATTCCTCAAATTGATGATGTCCTCGGATCCGGTACGCTCCACCATCGTGCGATATGTGCTTCTCTCCGATTCTCGGACGACTCCCACAAGCTCAAGAACCACTTTGTGGCGTTTGGCCACCGAAGACGCGGCCTTGAAGAGATATGGTAACCCCTTGGCGTACTTGAAAATGCCCGCGCATCCGATGCGGAATTGACTGTGGTCTGGCCTCGGCGTCCACTCTTCAGCGGAACGCTGGACCGAATTGTATATTATGCGCGCCTTATGTTCAATCGGCGTCAAAGCATGGGCCATCTCGATGAGGTCCGCGCTCAGCCCCACTATCATATCAGCGTTCTCCAGACCGCTCCGGCAAACGGCAACCTTTTCGGGGCTGAAGATGTACCGCTTGATATCGTTTCCCACGACCGTGGCCACAGATGGCACTCCCATGCGCCGGGCCAGCATGCCCACCACAAACCCTACGGGATAGAGAAAGAACGAATGAAACAGGTCGAATCCCACCTCGGAATGCAGTTTTTCCAGTGATTGGTACATCATTTGAAGGGTGAGCGTGTGGGGGCAATCCCACAACTCCCTGTGTACGTCCGACAGTCGCTCTTTGCCCACTGCTATTCGATGCACCGTGATATCGTCTTGCACCCGGGTGGCCCGATTGTCATCGAGAAGGACCACTTCTTCGGGCTCAATCGCGAAATGAGCGACGTGCACCTCCAGCCCAAGGTCCCGCAGGTGACAGGCTACGTTGTTCGCGGTCCTAGCCAGACCGCCCCACTGTTCGGGCGGGAATTCCGGTGACACGAGGCATGTCCTTTTCGAGATCCGTTTCATGTTCATCTGCCATTGCATATTTATACTAATTCTACTATCTGCGGGATCAAGTTCGAACACAAGTACCGCAAAATTCAATTCTGCGAAACCGCTTAATTTTCCAAGAATCCGGAATTCATGGCTGCGGGAAAGGTAGACTCGGGAGCGCTATGTGCTGCACAATGAGTAACTTTCATTACCCGGGGGAGGCTCCGTGCGCGTCGCGATTGTTTTTCACAAGAATCCCTGCGCCCATCCCGTGGGCATAGACTTGGTCCGGCTTCGGGCAATTGCACAGGGTTTGATAAAGCGCGGCGTGGAGACAGAGATCGTTTCTCCTGTTGAGGGCGACCGAGTCCTGGACGGCTCCATTCCGGTACGACCTTTGCCAGCTCTCCGGGAGCCGGCGCGGTATGATCTGGTGAAGACCTCTTATCACGATTCCATCATGCTGGTGGAAGACTTCGCGGGACCTATAGTCTCACGCATTGTTCGGGTTGTGGATGAGCGCCTGCCGAAACGGGACGAGCAGGTTCGCAAGAAACTATTACGCTGCCAGAGCCTGATCCGATCCCGGTCCTCAGCCGTCGTGCTCAACAACGAAGAGAACAGGGAACGGTGGCATAAAATGTATGGGGACTCGCAGCTCACTCGAATAATCCCTACGGGATGTCCGGCTGTTCTCCCCGACGCTGGAGGGAACCCCTATCCCCCGGGTCCCCCCCCGATCCTATTCCTTGGGAGCGTGGCAGCTCCCAGAATGGTACACATGCTCAACGCGGCCGCCCGTCAATTGAGAGGATCCGCGACGGTTCACCTGGTGGGTCGGAATAAAGCGCAGATGTACGGCGGAGACCGTGACTGCATGCTTGATCCGCTCATAATGGACCACGGAGAGAAAGTAGAAGACGAGGTGTGGCCATTCATCATGCACGCAGCAGTGGGGCTCGCTCTCGCCACAGGCACCGATCCTTTCGACAACGATGTATCCAAGATTTTCAGCTACTTGCGGGGGGGGCTGCCGGTCGTGTCGGAACATCCTATAGTCAACAACTGGCTTGTCGACCAAACCAGAATGGGCAGGGTGTTCGGCCACGGGATGATTACCGAGCTCGTCGCGTCCGTTCATAGCCTCTTGGATCGTCCCCCGGAACCGCAAACGAGAATGGCAGCCATGCAATTCATGGCAGAGCACCACTCGTGGGATAGAAGGGTCGAGTCATACATGGAGCTCTTTTCGCTGGTGCTCGCCAATGGGGCGGGCCGCGGATGATCGTATCGAAGCAGTGACAAGAATCGTTACGCTGCGCCCGTTCAGGACTTGCGCTTCTTCATTCGAACAGAGTATGTTTGCCGAGTTTTCCGAATTGTCAGAGCGACTATCGAACTGAGCGGCGAGGAGAGGCGGACACTTGACCGCTCGAGGCTGCTCCATGTATCCATCGGACACGGTGCTGACCAGAGACTTCCTCGTGCTCAATGCCGGGGGGCTTCCCTCTGCGCACCTGGGGGTATGGGGCCCATTTCGTCCCCTGCGGTCTCTGCGCAGTTTTGGCTGCGACCTTGCTGTCCCCATATTGGTAGGCGGGTGTCAGCGCACGTCGTGGGTGTAGATTTCTCGAAATCCGAAGACGACAGTGTCAAGTCCTGAAATAGTTTCTCACGCGCTTACGAAACGAAACCCTGTGGAGGAAAACGTGGAAGCCGTGACCAATCGCGACAAAGGGCTGACGTATATTTTGGATCGGTTCCGTCCTGAGGATGCCCCTGGAGTGGTCGAGCTTTTCAAAGCCGTGTACGGTGACGGGTATCCGGTTCGCCTGTTCTATGATGCTCAGGCCCTCATGGAAGCCAACAAGACAGGCCAGTACATCACTGTCGTCGCCCGCTTGCCAGAAGGACGAGTCATATCTGTGCATAACTTCTTTCGCTCCGCACCCTATGAACAACTGTACGAATTCGGAGTGGGCCTCACCCTGCCTGACTATCGGGGGGCCGGGGTATCGAATCTTCTCGGGAAGTACGCGGTCGAGAGGGTTCTCGTCACGCTAGACACGGAAGAAGCGTTCGGCGAGCAAGTGTGCTATCACATCCACACGCAGAAGATGTGCGCTTCACAGGGTTTTGCGGAGACAGCGATCGAAGTGGCTCTCATGCCTGCCGAAGCCTACACGCGAGAGAAGGCCACCGGCGGGAGAGTGGCCACAACACTGGCCTTTCGGTGCCTCAAGCCCAGCCCTCACACGGTGTACGTGCCTCAGACGTACGCGGAGCTCATCTCCTCTCTGTACAGCATCTTGGATGATTCTCGAGAATTGCTGCCGTCAAGTCAGGAGGTCCCCGAGGGCTTGTCGACCGTCTCTCGCGTCCAGCTCTTCGATTTTGCCCAGGTGGCCAGGATAGCGGTCGAGCAGGCCGGTGCCGATCTGGAATCTCATTTGGCCAAAATAGAGGACGATGCACGCGAGAAGGGCTTCCTGGTGTTCCAGGCATGGCTGAAGCTCTCATGTCCCTGGGTGGGACAGGCCGTGAAAGCGCTTAACAAGCACGGCTACTTCATCGGAGGAATCCTCCCGCGCTGGTTCGATCAGGATGGGCTCCTCATGCAGAAGCTCTTCTGCCCCCCTTATTTCGAGGAGATTCGGTTATACTCCGACCAGGCAAAAAAAATCCTCGCTGCTGTACAGGAGGATTGGCGCCGCGTGACGCGTGAGAGGTCCTCGCCAGGGGGACAGGCCTGGGTTGGGGGAGAAAATGCATGAAATCCGTCAGGGGAAGGTAAGAAGGAAGTTCTGTTGACATACTGGCACCCCCTGCATTAGAAAAGGTGCGATCATCCATGCTTACCGCCCCTTTTCCTAATCAGCACGGAGGACCACGTGAACATTGACATCCGGAACCAGGGAGATTTCGCAGTTTTTTCCGTTCAAGGTCGGATCGATACCGTATCTGCCCCCGAGCTCCAGGAGAGATTGCTGGAACGCATCTCTCAAGGTGATTTACGGCTTGTAATAGATTTCGCGGGCGTGGACTATATCAGCAGCGCGGGACTGAGGTGCCTGATGATTGCCGCAAAGACTGCCAGAGCTGGTGGCGGCGTGCTTGCGTGTTGCTCACTGTCTGGAGTGGTCAAGAAAGTCTTTGATGTATCCGGATTTACCGCCCTTTTACCTGTGTACGACTCCCTGAATGACGTAGGCAAGCAATAGAAAGGTCCCTTTGCCGGACGACCGCTTTGTTTTCCGACGCGGCGTAGTCTCGGCAACGGCCACCTGCACCCCGGGAAACATGGGTCAAGATGTCTCAACGAATCCGCCCCACGCACAGCCTTCTCGCGAAGATGACTCTCCTGGTAATCTTGGGCACAGGGCTCGTCCTGGGCTTCATAGTCATGTTCAACTATACGGTTTCCAAGCAATTTGTCATGGGAGAAGCTGAGCGATCCGCCCAGGATAGGGCAAGATCCCTGGCGAGAGAGCTGGAGCTCGAGTTGCGGGCCGTTGAGGAGATAACGGAGAATCAGGCACTTAACCTCTCGTACGTGCACGTCGAAGAAAAAACCCTTCTGGCCTTGATTAAAGGCATTGTTGAACACCAAAGAGAAATTTACGGATCGACGGTGGCCTTCGAGCCCTATGCCTTTTCGCCGAGCTTGAAAGCATTCGCTCCCTATTTTCACAAGAGCGATGGGGGAATACGTTTCGTACAACTGGGAAGCGACACGTACAATTACTTCAAGCAGGCATGGTTTGTAGAACCAAGAGAACGCGGAAAGGCGGTGTGGAGCCAGCCGTACTTCGATGAGGGCGGAGGGGATATCATCATGACAACCTATTCGTATCCCTTCTTCGACCGCAATCCCGATGGAACCCGCGGCAGGTTCAGAGGCGTGGTGACCGCGGATGTTTCAGTAACCTGGCTCACCCAGCGGCTCGCCTCAGCAGTTGACAGTAGACATGGGTACTGCTTTCTCATCGCACGAGATGGGACTTTCATTGCAGCTCCGTCTGCCGACCTTGTCATGCGAAAGACCATATTTGACATGGCTGACGAGCTCGGACAGCCCAAGCTTCGCGACGTGGGAGTGCGCATGCTGCAGGAACCTTCAGGGTTCGTGCATGTGGGGTCCGCTCTGAGAGGAACCGATTCCTATCTTGCTTTTGTCCACTTGCCCGCCACCGGCTGGTCGCTGGGAATTGTTTTTCCGAGCAGTCAACTATTCGCGGAGGTGAGCAGGCTCCACACGTTCAACATGATGCTCGCAGCGATAGGGGTGGTGCTCCTGCTCTTCGCGAGCCTTGCGGTGACTGGTACTGTCACCAGTCCCCTTCGCCGTATGGTCAAGGCCACTTCCCAGGTTGCTCATGGGGACCTGGATATCGATCTGTCGGAAGTCAAGAGCTCGGACGAGGTGGGTATGCTGGCATCGGCGTTTACCCAGATGACCGTGGACCTGAAGAAGCATATTCAACAGCTTCAGGTGACCACTGCTGCCAAAGAAAGGATCGAGAGCGAATTATCGGTCGCCGCCGGCATCCAGCGAAGCATGCTCCCGTCGAGGTTTCCCGCGTTTCCAGGCCGTACCGAATTCGATGTGGCTGCCATAATGGAGCCAGCCAAGCAGGTGGGTGGCGATTTGTACGACTACTTCCTCACGGATCCAAACCGCCTCTATTTCACTATTGCAGACGTTTCGGGCAAAGGGGTTCCGGCAGCGCTCTTCATGGCGGTGACTCGCTTTCTCATCAGGGGGTTGGCCAGGGAAGGCTTGAATCCTGGGGAGCTCCTTAACCGGCTCAACAAGGAGCTCTCTCAGGACAACGATTCCTGCATGTTCGTTACGGTAGTATGTGGAGTTCTCGAGGTGGATACAGGTACGGTGCATTATTCTAACGGAGGCCACGAACCGGGAATCATTCTGGGACCCGCCGGAGAGATAACTCAGCTTGAAAAGCCGGACGGTCCGGTGATAGGTGTCATAGAGAATGTCGCGTACGCGATGCATACGCGGATAATGAAACCGGGCGAAACCATATTTCTCTTCACCGACGGCGTGACCGAAGCCCAGAATCGCCGGGACGATCAATTTTCCCGTGAGCGATTGCTGGCCGCGTGTCACGGGATTGGATCGAAAACAGTTCAGGGGATCGTCGACGAAGTATTGCGTCAGGTGACTTCTTTTGAAGACGGAGCAGACAAGGCAGACGATCTGACCATGCTGGCCATACGGTTCCAGGGTCGGTCCCGTTAAGCTCGTCTGCTGCTCCGCGTGAAGCGCAACGCCCTTCATCTCTTGAGTGAACGTTCCCGGTGTGATCTTGACGGTCCGTCGTCAAGAAGAGGTCCACGAATTCAGGAACTTGTGCTATATTCATGCCGGCTGGACTGCTACGCGATGACCTGATGTACGGAGAAGCAATACTGGGCGGTCATGGGGCGCCTTTCCCACGCCTGCATTGAAGAGAAGAACGAGCGAAAATGCCCTCGAGAAGACGCAGTGCGCTATAGAGCCCAAAACTACAGCTAAGGAGCGGGCGAGCCGTGCCGAAATTTGAGATAAAACACAAGAAGACAGGAGAAATCATCTACAGCGGAAGAGCCGGGTCTTTCAAGGAATTGGTGCAGGCCGCGGTGCAGCCGGGCGCTGAGGCATCGGTGTCCGGCCTCGTATTTGCCAAGCTTGGGCTCAAAAAGCCCACCAAGGCCAAGCTGTACGGTGCCGACTTCCGGGCAATGGATCTGTCGGAGATCGATCTTACCGAAGCGGAGCTTACCGGGTCGGATTTGTCCAACGCCAATTTGACCGGATCGTGTTTGAAGAAGGCAACGTTGAACCGGTGCGACCTTACGGCTGTCAACCTTTCGCGGGCGAGCCTTGGGGAAGCAGATCTGTCGGAATGCAACCTTACCGCCGCGAAGCTCTCCAAGGCAGTAGTAGAAAACGTAAACTTCGCACGCGCGAACCTCAAACATGCCGATCTTGCCAGGCTCAAGCTGAGCAAGGCGAACTTCACGGATGCGAACCTCACGGGAGCCCTGTTATCATCGAGCGATCTCTCACGATGCCTTCTTAGTGGGTTGAACCTTGCCGGCGCAGATCTTTCATGGGCCATTCTTGTCAATACCAGGCTGGAACAAGCGGATCTCAGTCAGGCGAATCTCGAGAGAGCGGACTTGACCGGAGCAAAACTGGTCGGTGCAAATCTGGCCGGTGTGAATCTCATTTCCGCCAACCTTCAAGGTGCAGACCTTTCGGGCGCGAACCTCGAAAAGGTCAAGTTGTCCAGCGCAAACCTGACCGGAGCAAAGTTGAAGGGGGCAAAATTGGGCGGCGCGGTCTTGGACGGCGCAAAACTTGCCGATGCAGACCTATCGGAATGCGATTTGACCGGAGCGGATCTGTCGGACACGGAAATTTCCCGCGCCAAGTTCTGCAAGGCTGCAATGGGCTCGGTAAATCTTCAGCGGGTCCTTTCTACAGGGGCGAATCTGTCGGGAGCAAATCTGAGGAAGGCTGCGTTGGTTAAGGCTACCCTTTCCCAGGCAAACCTTTCGGGCGCACAATTGGAGGAAGCCGACTGCAAAGGGGCGGTCATGGACGAAGCGGACCTTTCCCTCGCCATCTTGGCAAGGGCGACCCTTGTCGGGGCCAATTTCCAGAAATCGAATCTGACTGGATCGGACCTCACGGAATCGGACCTTACTCAGGCAGTGCTTACGGATGCAAATATGACCGCGGTGAGGGCGTCGGGAGCTAATTTTTCCCACGCAGCGCTCCAGAACGTCGTTCTCGACAAAGCAGACATGTCCCGAACGAATTTGGCAGAGACCAACATGACGGGAGTCAAAATGACGGGAGCCTCCTTTGCCGGCGCGAGTCTGGTGCTTTCGGACTTCTCGTGGGCTGCCATCGAGAAAACGGACTTCTCCGGTGTCAAGCTGTCCAAACCAAGCTTCAGGGGTGCCAAACTCGTGAGTGTCAAAGGAATTAAGTTCAGACCCAAGAGCTTGTAGGGCAGGCCTCGGGTGAGTCTGCTTGCGATCCCATGGGGTAGTTCCTGGACCATTTTCCACGAAATGTGCCGGATTCGAGCTGAAAGGCAGGCCAAGGCCACGTGTTCCGCCCCTATTTGATAACCCGATACGTGTTTCGGGAGATATTCGTATCGTTTCTGTTCTGCTTTGCCGTATTTTTCATGACCGGCTTCATAGCGGGATTTCTACCCCTGCTGCAGAAAGGCATGGCAAGCGGGCTGGCATTAACGGCTATCTTGCTCCAAGTGCTGATCAACGCTCTTCCGAGCACGCTGGTCACAATACTGCCTCTCTCCATGATGATCGGAATTCTCCTTGGTCTGGGGCGACTTGCAGCAGACAACGAGATTGCAGCTCTTAAGTCCGCGGGAATATCCGTGGTACGACTCTTCCCGCCTGTGTTTCTCCTGGGGTGCCTGGGGTTCGGGATGACTCTCGCGTGTACCCTTTACCTGATACCTCGAGGCATTTCCGAGGGGAAACGGCTCGCCCGTGAAGCTCTTCTCTCCCGCGTCGACGCCGGCATAGACGAACACCAGTTTTTTGATTCGATGCAGGATTTGATCGTGTACGTGGACAAGATCGATCCTCAAACAGGGATCATGGACCGTGTGTTCATTCAAGAGTCGTCCGATCCAAGAGAAATCAGAACGATTCTCGCCAAGAAAGGAAAGTCGCAACCGGATCCCGAAGGAAAGGCGTTCATCCTGTATCTGCGCGACGGTACGATCGTCCGCGCGAATCGCCAGGGCCAGTTCGAGGGGAGCCTCACTTTCGAGTCGTACTCGTTCCGATTCCCTCTGGAGCATGCTGCAAAAGAGGAGGAGAAGACTTTCGAAGAGCTCTCCATCTCCAAGATGCGCGCGAGGGTGGCGGAGGTTACTAGCAAGCCCGCTGAAACCCCTCAGTTTCGCGCCTATTACGAGAAGGTGGAACGGATGGCCCGTATGCTGATTACGCAGCGATTCACCCATCCCTTGGCATGTCTAGCCCTCGCGATAGCAGCATTCCCGCTCGGTGTCATCAACATGGGAAGAAGCAGACTCAATAACGTTTCTCTCGGATTGGCCGCTATCTTTATCTATTATACGCTCACTCTTGCTACGGAACGAGCAGCCCGTTCGGGGCTGGCTCCACCTGAGCTGGTAATGCCGATACCAGCGGTACTGTTCGTCGGCGCTTCCGCGTATCTCGTCCACTGTGCGAGACTGGAAAGTCTTCCGCGATTCGTGCTGGCTCTTCGGCGCGCTATCCTCCAGCTCAGAGGTCAGTCCCTGTGACCCGACTCTAGGCAACTCTTTTCTCCCGTGCGGTGCCCCCATCAGGCGTTGGCACCGATGGCGTTGCTAGGCCTTTACAGATATTGGAGGTTGACGAGTGGCATATACCCGTTTGTCTTCAATAGCGGTTGCCAATAATAATTCCCGTTTCTCATCCTCAACACTGACGGGCGAGACGCCCGTCCCACCGGTCTGCGAATCTCCCATGAATGTTCTCGGCATATGGGAAGCGGAAAGAACTTTTGGCATCGGGTATAACGGATGGGCCCAAGGGGGCCGCGCGGCGGGGATCGCCGCTTTTTGTGCGCTGATCCTCCTCGTTGGTGCGTGCGCCAAGAAGGAAGCGCCCAAGCACGAGAGGCCTCCAGCGCTCGTGAGCACCGCGATGGTCGTGAAGCAGGACACTCCTTACGTGCTCAAGGGAATCGGTCACGTGAAGGCCTTCAGAACTGTCGACGTGAAACCGAGAGTCACTGGGCTGTTGCTCACGTCCAAGATCAAGGGCGGCCAACATCTCCGGCAGGGTCAGTTGATCTTCACCATCGATCCGGAACCGTTCGAGGCAGCACTGAAAGAAGCCCAAGCAGCGTTTGAGCAGGCTAAGGCCAGATTGCAGCAGGCGGAGAGAGACCTCAAACGCTTTCACGCAATATTCGAAGCCAAAGGAATCAGTGCTGACGAATACGAGCAGAAGCGGCTCGACAAAGTGTCCAAGGAATTTCAGGCGGCTCTCGAAGAAGCCCGCGTTACCATAGCAAAGCTGAATCTCGACTACACCAAGATCTATTCCCCTCTCGACGGCCAGGCGGGCGACATATTCATCGACGAGCGCAATACTGTCACTGCGTACCAGTCCGTCCTTGTCAACGTCAGACAGATCGAGCCCATACGGGTTGAGTTTTCTCTTCCGGGGAAATTCCTCCAGGAAATCCGGCAGTACTCCAACCGGGAGGACTTGGCGGTCGAGGCGCATATACCCGGGTCTCCAGATCCAGAGACAGGCTCCCTGTACCTGATCGACAACGTGGTCAATCCCAAGACCGGAATGATCATGATCCAGGGCGAATTTCAGAATCACAAGCGGAGACTCTGGCCGGGACAATTCGTAAACGTTGAGCTACGGCTGACGACCATAAAGGACGCGATCCAGGTCCCCTCACCTGCTGTGATGGACGGTCCCGCTGGCCGGTACGTCTGGGTAGTCAAAAGCGACGAGACCGTGGAAATGCGGCCTGTGGTCATCGAACGGTCCTATAGAGATAAAGAAATAGTCGCACAGGGGTTGAAAGCGGGAGAGCGGGTTGTGACCGACGGCCAAATGATGCTCTATCCGGGGGCGAAAGTCCAAGAGCGGAAGCCTCCAGAGAAGCACCCGGCGGAGGAGAGCCAGAGAGGGACCGAAAGCGGACCCGCAGCCAGCCCGACACCTGCCGGAGGAGACCAGCCATGAGCTTCACAGAGCTGTTAATACGGCGGCCTGTTGCCACTCTGACCCTCATGATAGCCATGGTCTTTTTTGGCGCGATCGGATACCTGAATCTCCCGACCGCTCGATTGCCCGAAGTGGATTTCCCGACCATCCAGGTTTCCGCGCAACTTCCCGGAGCAAATCCGGAGACCATGGCCTCAAGCGTTGCCACCCCTCTGGAGAAACAGCTCGCGACCATCAACGGCTTGAAGGCAATGAGCTCTTCGAGCAGCCTCGGTCAGACCAACATCACGGTCCAGTTCGACTTGTCCCGCAACATCGACGCCGCGGCCATGGACGTTCAGGCGGCTATCACCAAAGCAGGCGGCGACCTGCCAGCGAACATGCCGAGCCCCCCCACATTCGACAAAGTCAACCCCACGCAATGGCCCATCTACTACCTGGCCATGTACTCGGAGACCATGCCCATCTATAAGGTCAACGACTATGCCGAGACCTTCGTGTCAGATGCCATCTCCACGGTGCCGGGAGTGGCACAGGTGCAGAATTACAGCCAGCAGTGGTTTTCGGTTCGGGTGAAGGTCAACCCAAATGTGTTGGCTGCGAGACAGATGGGCGTGAAGGAGGTCAAAGACGCTATCGTTTCGCAGAACGTGAATCTGCCCTTGGGGACGTTGAACGGAAACGAGACAACCTCAACGGTAAAGGCTTCCGGCCAGCTCATGAAGGCGAAGGAATACGACCCGATTATCGTCGATACCGTAGACGGACAACCCCTCCGGCTGGGCGATTTGGGAGAGGTAAAAGACGGGGTGCTCTGGGACAAAATCCACTCGTATTACAACGGAAAAGAGTGTCTTGTGTTGGCAGTGAAGCGACAACCGGGTGCCAACACCGTGGAAATCGTCAACGGCATAGAGAGGTTGCTTCCTGCAATCCGGGATACCTTGCCTCCGTCGGTACACCTGGACGTTGTGTACGACATGTCGAAGTCGATCAGGGAAGGCCTGAGGGACGTGCAGCTCACCCTCGTGCTTGCCATGGGGCTGGTAGTTCTCGTGGTGTTCTTCTTTCTCAGAAGCTTCTCCGCAACCCTCGTTTCGAGCATTGCTATCCCCTTGTCCCTCGTCTTCACCTTTGCGGTGATCTACCTGTTCGGCTACTCCCTGAACACTCTCACCCTTTTGGGATTAGTGCTGGCTGTAGGCTTCGTCGTGGATGACGCCATTGTGGTTCTCGAGAACATTGTTCGCCACGTGCAAATGGGAAAAAAACCATTCAAAGCCGCGGTCGACGGATCGCGGGAGATTGTGTTCACTATCATTTCCATTACCGTGAGTCTTGCCATCGTCTTTGTCCCTATCATGTTCATGGCAGGCATCTACGGCAGGCTGCTCAGGGAGTTTGCTGTCACCATAACGGTAGCCATCTTAGTTTCCGGTGTCATAGCCATATGCATGAGCCCGATGCTGAGCAGCCGCCTGCTCCTTCCGGGAAGCCGCCTTGCGGAATCCGATCCGATTTTTGGCGCTATGCTCCGGGTATACCGAAGCACGCTGTCTCTGGCGGTACGGCACAGGAGGCTTACTCTGGGGATTTCCGTCCTGATACTGGGCCTCACCGTACATCTCTTCCTTCTTCTGCCAAAGGGCTTCCTGCCGCCTGTGGACATGAATTACCTTGTCGGTATGTTCGTCGGCCAGCAGTCCGTTTCTCCCGAGGCTATGCGCAGAAAAGTGCTTGAGGTTCAGTCCCAATTGCTGCAAAACCCCAATGTGACGGATATCATCTCCGTATCCGGCGTGCCACTTCGAAATCAAGGGCTCTGCTTCGTGATGCTCAACGAGATGCCCCCGAGGAAAGATAGTGCCCTGTCGGTTCTGCAGCAGCTCACTCCTCCCGCAAACAGTCTCCCAGGGCTTCTCACCTTCTTTCAGATCCCACCGATGGTGGAAATCAGCACGGAAATGACCCCCAGTCCGTACACGTTCATCATGCAGTGTCCTGACACGTCCGTGCTTTTCAAGTACTCGGAGCTCCTGAAGAACGCCATGTACGGAATTCCCGAGATCACAGGGGTGAACTCGGACCTGTACATCCAGAACCCGGAATCGTACTTGGATATCGATAGGGATAAGGCTCGCTACTACGGTATAACGGCCGAAGACATAGAAGAAACTGCGTTCTCGTCATACGCGGACCGGCAGATTTCAAACATCTATGGGACCACGGCAACGTACAAAGTGATCCTTGAGGCTGAAGACGATCTATCAACCAGACCGGATGATCTGGCAAACCTATATGTAAAGGGCTCAAACGGCCTGCCTGTAAGGATGGACACCTTTGCGAGCGTGGCCCCCCGAAGCGGTCCCCTGACAATAAATCATTTCGGCCAGCTTCCATCGGTCACGCTGTCTTTCGACACCGCGACTGGATATTCTCTCGGCCAAGCTACGGACGCGGTCAGAAGGCTCGCGAGCCAGATGTTGCCCGACTCGGTCATAGGCAAATTTGGAGGGACAGCAGAGGCATTTGAGGAGTCTTTTCGAAGTATAGTCATCTTGCTGATCATCGCGCTGGCTATCATCTACATGATTCTGGCGATCTTGTACGAGAGCTTCATCATTCCGCTGACTATAATCTCCGGGCTTCCATCTGCAGCGTTCGGCGGATTGCTCACCCTCTGGGCGTTCGGCCTGGAATTGAACCTTTACGGATTTGTCGGCCTTTTCATGCTCATAGGCATCGTTAAGAAGAATGCCATCCTCGTGGTCGACTTTGCCCTCGAGGCTGAAAGGCACCACAAGAAGTCGCCGCAGGACGCGGCTGTGGAAGGATCGCTCATCCGCTTCCGTCCCATCATGATGACCACAATCGCAGCTATCGCGGGAATGACACCGATAGCATTGGGCTACGGCGCCGGAGGTGAATCCCGGCAACCGCTTGGGTTGGTGGTAGTAGGCGGGCTGTTCGTCTCACAGGTGGTCACACTCTATCTCACACCGGTAGTGTATTCGTATCTGGCCGGTTTCCAAGAGTGGTACCAGAAGCGCGGCTCCGAGAAGCGCCGCGTGAGGGGAATCCCGGAGGCTCTTTGATTTTCATAACGTTTGCTATGCGCTCATTGCACAGCGCAACGTACGAGGGATCGATCTCGTACCCCACGAACCGTCTCCCGGTCCTGACGGCTGCCACAGCCGTGGACCCGCTTCCCATGAAGGGATCCAGGACCGTGTCACCGGCAAACGTGTAGAGATGTATCAACCGCTCCACCAGCCGGACCGGAAACGGCGCGGGGTGCCCCACCCTCCGAGCAGACTCCGCAGGAATATGCCACACGCTGGTGGTCGCAGCCATGAACTCGTCTCGGCTTATGGTCGAATCCCCCTTAACGGGTCTGTCGAACCGGTGCTTGGAAAAGATGAGAACATATTCGTGCAGGTCTCTCAGAGTGGGATTACACGCTGACATCCAGGAACCCCACGCGCACGATCCCCCTGCCCCTTTGCCTTTCACCCAGATGATTTCGCCTCGCATGAGAAATCCCAGGTCGGAAGCCAACGAGGCCACAAGCGCATTGAGAGGAATATAAGGCTTCCTGCCCAAATTCGCTACGTTGAACGCGACTCGCCCCCCTGGAACGAGCACCCTCTTAGTCTCCGCCAGCACCCGCTTCAAAAATTCCAAGTAATCCGGAAGCGAGAGATCGAGATCGTAATCCTTGCCCACATTGTACGGTGGTGAGGTGACCATAAGGGCCACAGAATTATCGGGAAGCTCGTCCATGCTCTCGGAAGAGCTCTGAAAGACCTTGTTGGCTACGTGCTCGGGAACGGGGTTGATCGCGCTCGCTTTCGTATCGTAATCCCCCGGCGAATTGGAGGGCACACAGGAGGATGCCCATCCGGACGAGGCGTTCCGGGGTCGGTCCGTGGGATTCCCCTCCAATTGAGATCCGGCTTGTGCTCCGTAGAGCTTTCTTCCATAGAATGACGAGGAATCGTGCGATTCTCGCGTTCCAGTGCCAAAAGATCGCGTCACTGTTCTCTTGTTCAATACCGCACCGTCCGTCTCGGCGTGGATTTGAGGGGTGCCGAGTGGTAGGGGTGTAGCACGGCTAGGTACCATAATCAAGAATAAAACCAATATTTCATACTTATTTTCTCATGTGCTTTCTTACCATAATACCGGATTCCACCCACAACTTCTAATAGTTTCAAGCACACGCAACGGTGCCGTCGCCGTGGCGGGAGCAGGTCCCCCAAACATCGTTGACCTGGTACAGGGGACCTGGAAAGTCTTCTGTCTTCCAGCACATGCTGCAAGACAGTAAAATCCAGCGCTTTGCGCTATCTGTCCGTGGCGGCCACGGGCCGCCCTACTCCTGTCTTCCCAGCGACCGCGTCTCGCCGGCAACCAGGGGCTTTTCATGTGAATACCCGGCATTCCGGGACGGTTGCCAATAATAATGTCCGTCTCTCCTGTTCGGCTATGACGGGCGGGACGCCCGCTCTACCCAACCAACGGGCGGGACGCCCGTTCCACTAGTCAATTCTGGACGATGAGTTGCACTCGATGCCGATCAAGCAAGACGAAGGGGCGGAGGCACAACGTTACGGGTCAGTGGAGGGGGTACGGGTAGAGGGTAAATGCCCGGGAGCTTGAATGCGCGCGACCCGCCTCATGGGCGGTTTCGCGCGATGAGTAGTATCAGGAGCCTGGGCCGGGACAGCCGGGGGCTGAGTAGATTGCCCTAGCCTTCCAGGATGGAACGGAGCTCCTTGAGCTCTTTCTTGATTTCCAGCAGAATTTCCCTGTAGTCAGACGGCTCATGGGTATTTTCCGTCTGTGCGAACGGTTCCTCGGATTCCACTTTCGCCTTGACCTTCGGAGTCCTCTTGGTCTTTCTTTCGGCTGAAGATTGCTTCTTCATTTCCTGGAGACGCTTTTTGGCGCCGGCGATCGTGAACTTCTCGTCGTAGAGGAGGTGCTTGATCTCCATGAGGAGCTCGAGGTCCTTCTTATGGTAGAGACGCTGCCGGGCACGAGTTCTCGTGGGCTTGAGGATTTTGAATTCCGATTCCCAGTACCTCAGAACATAGGGCTCCACATTGAGAATCTCACTAACTTCGCCGATCTTAAAATACTGCTTCTCTGGAATTGCGACACTCATAGTGTGACCACCCCTCCAAAACAGAGTCCATCCGACGGCGTCCTCGGCCCAGGTTTCCTTCGGATACGCTCATGAAGGCACCCGTGGCCTTTTGATGTCATTCCCTCAACGCGGCGCCCAATTCCTGGGTGACAGCCTCCACCACGCGGGAATGAACCTCGTGGACCTCCTCGTCGGTCAGGGTCCGATCTTCGGACTGATAGCGAATCCGGAGGGTCACGCTCTGATACCCTTCCGGAATAGCTTCGCCTCTATACAAATCAAATAGGACAACGGAAGTAATGATATCATGCCCCAAACGTGAAATCAAGCGCTTAATCATATCTCCTGAACAATTTCTTTCAACGATTACCGATAAATCCCTCTCTATATAAGGGTAGCGCGGAATAGGGCTGAAAACCTTTTCCTTGCGGGTTTGAATGAGCAGAGGCTCCAGGAAAATTTCACAAACCTGCACTGGACGCAGCAGATCCTGTTCTCGCATGGTTTTGGGAGACAATTCTCCCATGAACCCTATAGGAGATCCCGACACCACAATGTCTGCCGATTTGCCTGGATGGAGGAAAGGAACTTTCGAGGGCACAAAGCTGACATCCTGACAACTCAAGGCATCGAACACATTCTCAAACGCGCCCTTCATGTCGTAGAAATCTACCTGAGGCTCTTTGTCTATCCTCCCGTACACATCTATCTCCCCTCGCTGATAGTGCCACAGGCGGGGGTATCGTCTTCCTGTGGCCACCGCAGCAAGACGCAACTCTTCCACCGGCAGCGTGCGGTCAGGAACGGGGAGAAAAACGCTCCCTATTTCGTAAAGCTTCACGTCTTCCGACCTGAAGTTCAAATTGCGCTTGAGGGCCGCCATCAAGCCTGCCAGCAAGGAAGTCCGCATCACCGCGGAATCTTCTGTCAGAGGATTCAGCAGGCGGAGCTCCCCGCCGGCCGGTGGAACAACTGTAAACTCTCGCGCGGCCTGCAGTGAGCAGAAAGACATGGTGATGATCTCGGTGAATCCCGAGGCGTTCATAACGTCTGCCACGAGCCTGACCTGTCTTCGATGCTCCCTCGTATGGTCTGCCGCGGCTTCGTACGTGGGCATGGACAGGGGAATGTGCTGAAAACCGTGGACTCGTCCGACCTCTTCGCCCATATCCACGTCACGATCCAGGTCCCAGCGCCACGACGGGGGCGTGCAGACAAGAGAGGGAACACCGTCATCGTTCTTCAGCACAACTTCGACGCCCAGTCGTTCGAGATAAGACGCGCTCTGGTCAGGTGTCAATTCCACACCCAGGAGTCCGCAAATCTTGTCCGCTCGCACGACGACCGGGGACCGCCGAATGGGCTCCGGGTAGACGTCGATGTACCCCCCAAGGATGGCTCCCCCCGCAAGCTGTTGAATGATGTACGCTGCACGGTGGGCTGCCCAGAGGGATCCTTCGGGGTCCACTCCTCGCTCGAACCTGAACGAGGCCTCTGTGGACATGCCCAGGGCTTTGGCAGTCCTCCGGGTGCCGAAGCGCTCGAAGCATGCGCTCTCTATAAGCACGCAGGTGGTGGTGTCCTGAATTTCCGAGTTGAGACCACCCATGATTCCGGCAAGTGCCACCGATCGTTCCCCATCGCGGATCATCAACGCGTTTTCGGGCAGCGCCCTCTCTACCCCGTCGAGGGTCACGAAGGTCTCACCCGGGTCGCATCGCCTCACTACGATCTTTGCGCCCCTGAGAAAAGCAAAATCAAAGGCATGGAGAGGTTGACCGCATTCAAGAAGGATGAGATTTGTGGCGTCCACCACATTCGAAATGGGGCGCATCCCGGACCTGAACAGCCTGTACCGTACGCGAAACGGGGAGGGGCCTATGGTGACCCCTTCTACCATGCGGGCAACGTACCGGGGACAGAGGTCGAAATCCGGCACTTCGACGCTCGCCCGCTCCTGAATGTTCACAGGTGACTCTTCCAGGTCGAATTCCGGGATCTTCCATGGTTTCCCTACGAGAGCAGCCACTTCCCGCGCGGTTCCGAGAACGGAAAGACAGTCGCCTCGATTCGGGGTCACCGACGTCTCGAGGATGGTGTCTACGACAAAGGGGCATGCTTCGATCAATGGGATCCCTGTCCGGGTCACATCCTCGAGAACAAGAATACCCGCTGCGTCGTCGCCCAGATCCAACTCTTTTTCCGAGCAGATCATGCCGGGAGACGTCACGCCCTTCACGACCCGCTCCGATATCTCCATCCCAGACGGCAGAACCGATCCCGGACCGGCGTACGGAACCACTTGTCCCACCCGAATGTTGGGTGCCCCGCACACTACCGTGATTTCTCGGTCGCCTACGGTCAGCACGGCCAAGCTGAGGTTCGCCGAACTTGGATGGGGACGGATCTCTTCAATGCGGGCAGTCAAAATTGATTCCAGCCCTTGTCCCACGGTGCTGAGGCCCTCCACTTCCAGCCCGCCCATGGTCAGAATCTCAGCCACCGTTTCTGCGGCCAGATCGAGCTCCACCATCTCTCGGAGCCAGTTTAAACTGACGTACATCGTTCGCAGTCCTTCCGTAGGAAAGTGGGATGAGGAAGACTTCGCTCCTGCCTAGAATTGATTTAAGAATCTAATATCATTGTCATAAAACGCGCGAATATCCGGAATTCGATACTTGAGCATTGCCACCCGCTCGATTCCCATTCCGAAGGCAAATCCCGTATAGACTTGGGCGTCGTAGTTCACGAATCGGTACAGCTCCGGGTCAACCATTCCGGAGCCGAGGATCTCGAGCCATCCGGTGAACGAGCATGTCCTACACCCAGCTCCGCCGCAAATCACGCACTGGATATCTACTTCTGCGGACGGCTCTGTAAATGGGAAGAAACTGGGCCGGAACCGGAGTCCGACACCTTCCCCGAAGTACGCTCGGACGAACGCGGTCAGAACTCCCTTGAGGTCGGCCAGCGTGATACCTTTGTCCACCCACAATCCCTCGATCTGCATGAACATGGGAGAATGGGTGATGTCCGCATCGCGGCGATATACTTTCCCCGGACAGATGACACGGACCGGCGGTTGCTGTTTCTCCATGGTACGAATTTGCACCGGCGACGTGTGGGTTCGCAAGACAACCGACTCGGAGAAGTAAAACGTGTCCTGCATGTCTCGAGCTGGATGATCGCGCGGGATGTTGAGCGCCTCGAAGTTGTAATAGTCGAGCTCCACCTCAGGTCCTTCGGCAAGCTGGAACCCGAGGCCGGCAAAGACTTCGACGAGCTCGTCGGTCACCCGATTCAAGATATGTGACCTGCCGAGGAGCGTTCTCCTCCCGGGAAGAGTGACGTCCACAAATTCCTGGCCGATTCGGTCCCGTTCGGCTTCGTCCCTGAGCGCTGAGAGCCTGGCGTCGAACTTTTCTTCCAGCTCGTTTTTGATGAGATTGGCTCTCTGTCCGACTTCGCTGCGCTCCTCAGGCGCGAGGTCCTTGAGTCCCCTCAGGAACCGAGTCAACTCACCCTTTCGTCCCAGGATTCGGGTACGTGCCTCAGTGAGGCTCTTTTCGTCCTGTAGCTCACCTATGAGGGCGGTGACCCGCTCTCGGAGTTTTTCCAATTCGTCCTTCATCATCTGCGTGGCCTCGTGAGAGAAACGTACGCCCATGCAAGACTGCACGGGGGAGCTCGCATTGCTTTCGTCCGGTCACGGGTTTCCGATCAGGTCCGATTGCCTCCAAGACAAAAAGGCGGTCCTGGCAGACCGCCGTCCGGTTTGGTGAGAAATACTGGGCCGCGGCATGGGCCTGAGGCATTGATGCCGGAGGGGCTCGGCACTAAGCTTCGAGGGCCGTCCTTGCTTGCTGGGCGATGCTCGCGAAGGCAACGGGATCTTTTACCGCTAGGTCAGCCAAAATCTTCCTGTCCAGACCCACCTGGGCTTTCTTCAGGCCCTCGATCAGTCTATTGTACGGCAATCCGTTCATGCGGGCGCCTGCGCTTATTCTCACTATCCAGAGGCGCCGAAACATGCGCTTGCGCGTCCTCCTGTCGCGATAGGAGAAGCACAGGGCGCGTTCGACGGTATCTCTCGCTTGTTTGTACGTGCGGCCGCGACCGCCAACGTATCCTTTGGCCAGCTTGAGGATCTTCTTATGTCTTGCCTTGCGTGCAGGCGCGGATCGTGCTCGTGGCATTCATGACTCCTTGCTTCGTGAAAGTGTCTGTGCAACGTGAAGGGTGCCGAAATAGCTCTCTTTCGGAAGCTTCACCTATCCGTAAGGCAGAAGTCTTTTGATCTGCGCCTCGTCGTGGCTGCTGATAAAGGTCTCCTGCCGTAAGCCTCTCTTACGCTTCGTGCTCTTGGAGGTCAAGATGTGGCTGTGGTATGCCTTTTTTCTCTTGATTTTTCCACTCTTGAGGACGGTGAACCTCTTGGCCGCGCCGCGGCAGGATTTCATTTTCGGCATGTGTCGCTCTCCCGGAGTCCGTCCGAGGTGCTGTCCCGGTGGACTTTCGATATTAAACTTATATCTATACTCTACCATCACAGGGGGGGCAAGTATTTTTTTGAGAATGAGCCGCAAGCGTCCGGACACAAGCCCAGCAAACTCGCGAAAACAATGCGCAGCGAGATCCAACGAGCCCTAAGTATAGGATTTCATAAGTACGGTCACGTTTTTGGGAAACTGTTCTCTTTAGGGAAGGACCGGTTCAGAGCCTGTTTCGATAGAGGGCAGGTTGGAAACCTCCCCCACTGTGGGGTGGAGCGTTGATCGTTGGGCAGAAGTACCGGAGCAGCAGATGTGGGGGCAGGTTTCAAACAAGCCTTTCTTCAAGGCCAGCTCCAGACAGCAATACCGGCGAGACGCCGGCGCTACGGGAGATCTGTGGAGGAAACCTGCCCTTCGCTAAGATGACCTCGCGTAAATTCGTCACCGCACTTATGAAATCCTCTCCCAAGCTATCTCGTTCCCCTTCAGTCTTCGTGTTGAAGCGGAGCACCAAGATTGCTATGGTGTTTCCCGGGAGCTTCTCCGAGCAGAGCCGTGAAAGGAGAATCAGAGAATGCGGGAGACACGCTTTTGGGCTGTCGCAGTGTGCGTAGCCATAACCCTCAGCGGGATATGCGCATGGGCGATCGAGGAAGAGAGGGCTTTGGAGAAGGCCGCGCAATATCTGAGCCAAAGTCAGACATCCGCCGGAGGGTGGCCCCTTGTGGCAGGTGAAGGCGACGCGGAAGCGGAGACAACAGCATGGGCCGTCCGTGCACTGATCATAGCCAACGGAGATCCCCAGTCCATCGAGAACGGGGTCTCCTTTCTCCTCAAGTCCCAGAACGGGGCCGGATCGGTCAACGATAACATCGCACATACCGCGTTCTTTGTGATCGCGCTCGATGCTGCTGGGAAAGGGACGGACGAACGGACGAAGGCCATCGACTGGCTCATCAAGTCGCAGAACGAAGACGGCGGATGGGGGAGGCATCCCACCTCCCCCAGCTTGTCCATTTATACCGCGGTGGCGTTGAAGGCACTGGCACAAGCAGGCAAGAAATCGGAAGATCCGGTAGTGCGAAAGGCCCTGGAGTATCTGGAGGCAATTCAGAATCCCGACGGAGGCTGGCCCATGCCCAAGGGAGGGAATTCCCTCGCGCTGGGAACAGCCTGGGTGCTCAACGCGTTGGCCGATTTCAACGTGACCCGAGGAACTCCTCTCGTTGATAAGGGCCTGGATTTTCTCATGCAGTGCAGAAAGGTGCGCAATGGAGGATTCTCCATCGTTCCTCCCGCGGCCGAGGACCCGGAGATCACTGCTTACGCGATGCTGGCAATGGCTGCACAGAAGGTGCAGCGTGACGCGCTGAAGGACGCGGCGTACTATCTGGCGGCTGTTCAGCTTCCTGACGGAGCATTCGTCTCCGACACCCCGATGGAATTTCAGAAGCAGCGCAAAAAGAACGTTCAGACCACCTGTTTCGTTGTGTGGGCACTCAAGGCAGCAGGATTCTGACGCGTGAGCCGTAGTCGCCCAGGGATGCAAAGGGAGGGGGATGTCACGGGAGCAGCCCATGAACGAACGCATCAAGAGGGAGCTTAAATCCATCGTAGGCGCGGACCGGGCTACGGACGAGCCGGAGCATCTGGTCACGTATTCGTACGACGCCTATACGGTGGAACACGCGCCCGAAATCGTGCTCTTCCCCCTCTCCGTGGACGAAGTCTCGGCCATCATGAAGGTCGCATACCGAGAAGCCATTCCGGTAACTCCTCGGGGTAGCGGAACCAATCTGGCAGGAGAAAGCGTTCCTTTACACGGGGGCATTGTGGTGTGCCTCACCCAGATGGACAAGATCCTCTCCTTGGATGCTGCCAGCCTAACCGCTACTGTTCAACCGGGGGTGGTGAACATGGACCTGCAAAGAGCAGCGGAAAAAGTGGGTCTCATGTATCCGCCCGACCCCGCTTCTTGGGCGGCCGCTACGATGGGTGGGACGGTCGCCACTAACGCGGGGGGACCCCGGACTCTGAAGTACGGGGTCACCAAGGACTATCTTCTCGGCCTGACCGTAGTGTTGGCGAATGGGGATATCTTGCGAACAGGGGGGCGAACCCTCAAGAACGCAACAGGATACAACCTGACGAACCTCATCTGCGGCTCCGAGGGAACCCTTGGAATCATAACGGAGATCATTGTCCGCCTTGTCCCGAAGCCACTGGATAGCCGCACACTCAGGGCGGATTTCGAGAAGCTTGAAGACTGCTCCGATGCCGTTGCAGAGATCATGGCTTCCCGGATTGTGCCTGCCGCGCTGGAATTGATGAACCAGTTCACGATTCGCGCTGTGGAACAGTCATTCAACCTAGGATTGCCGCAGGATGCCGAAGGCCTGCTCCTTGTCCAGGTGGACGGGAACCCCGAGATTCTGGACCGAGAAGCCGAACGCATCGAGGAGATCCTCAGGCGCAAGCGAGCTCGAAGTGTGCTGATAGCGAAGGAGGGTCCAGAGGCTGAGCGTCTTTGGCTCGCTCGGAGAGCTGCCGGACCGGCCCTTATGAGAATGAAGCCCAATACCATCACAGAGGACGTCACTGTACCAGTATCAAACCTTACCACGATGATTCGCAAGGTGATGGAGATATGCGGGGGCTATGGCCTTGATGTGGGCGTTATAGCTCACGCTGGAGACGGAAACTTGCATCCTTGCATTGCCTTCGATAAGCGGAACGCCGACGAGTACAAACGCGTCCAAGCTGCGTGCGAAGCCCTGGTTCCGGAGGCACTCACCCTGGGAGGGACTCTTTCGGGTGAACATGGGATCGGTATCGCCAAATCACCGTTCCTCCATTTTGAGATGGATGCCGTCGCCCTGAGAGTGATGAAGGGCCTCAAGGACTTCTTCGATCCAAAAGGAATTCTCAACCCCGGGAAATTCGTGTGAGGCCGGATTTGAGCTTCAGGACTTGTGATCGGTGGTCTGGGCCCACGCATTTGACGCCATTTTGGCGGACCGCATTTCTTCCATTCGTCGTTCCGCACGCTGGATAGCCTCATGTTTTCCGAATCATTGAAAGAAGACCTTTACCATTGCCTCAAGTGCGGCATGTGTCAGCAGAATTGTCCTACCTTCAGAGCCACCCGACGAGAGTACTTCGCCCCCAGAGGTCGGGTGCAGATCATCAAGCATTATGTCGAAGGGGACACGCTATTGTCCCCGGTTTTCCGCGATGCAATCATGAGCTGCACACTCTGCGATGCATGCGCAGCGACGTGTCCCAGCGGAGTCCGAATCGATCACGTATTTCGCACGATGCGCAGCGAGCTAGCCCGAGCATTCGGGCCGGGGCTTGCCAAGAGAGCTCTCTTTTCCATACTCCGCAACCGGTCGCTCATGCGGACCGGTGCAGCGCTGGGTCACGCGGGGCAAAGACTGATTGTGGGCCACGGATGGCCTCCGTGGAGGATCGGCAACATCCGTTTTTCCCGGTTCCCCCGGCTCAACGCACGGCCTTTCGGCAAGACTATCGGTGACCAGGTGCCCGCGAGGGGAAAGCGCGTCGGACGCGTTCTGTACTTCACCGGGTGCGCCACCGAGCTGTTCAACGAGAACGTCGGAAAAGCGGTCGTCGCGGTTCTCAGCAGCCTAGGTTTCGAGGTAATCGTTCCCGCGGACCAGGTTTGTTGCGGGGCACCAGTGTTCTTAGCCGGTTTTGTCCAAGAGTCGGCCCCCAACATACGGACCAATCTGCGCGTTCTTGACCGGGACGGCTTTGACGCTGTAGTCGTGGATTGCGCCACGTGCGGCGCTGCGTTGAAGAAGGAAATTCCCCGCGTGGTGGAGGAGCTCGGCAACGACCCTAGTGCGGCTCTGCGGGTTGCGGGAAAAGTTCGAGACGTCAGCGAGATCGTTGCCGAGCGGATCGGCACTCTGCCTTCTGCTCTGAAGCGAGGGTCGCGGATCACGGTCACGTACCACGACCCGTGCCATCTGGCTCGAGGGATGGGAGTGACGAAGGAGCCTAGAACTATTCTCGATTCACTCCCGAATGTTCGCCTCGTGGAAATGTCCGATGCGGGAGCGTGCTGTGGGGGCGCGGGCTCGTACCAATTCGAGAACGTGGACCTGTCCCATAGAATCACATCCAGAAAAATGCAAATAATTGAGGAGACGGGGGCGTCAGTAGTGGCCACTGGTTGTCCTGGCTGCCAGCTCACTCTTGCCGGCAATCTCGAGCCTTCCCGCGGCATAGAGGTGGTCCACACGGTTCAACTACTGGCTCGAAGCTTGTTCGGGGTGTGAATTCACGGGATAGTGGACTTTCTCGAAAGAGGAGTATCATTTGGGCAGGGGTCAAGAGATGAATAGTCAAAACACGAAAGAGCAGGCCCACTCCAAACGTGTGAATGCCGCCGATTACCCCATCCTGGGTGTTCTCACCTTGGGACCCGCTCACGGCTATGACGTGTGGCGATATATCAGGGACCACCTCGGTGGAGTCTGGCAACTCGGCAGGAGTCAGGTCTACGCGCTTCTGGCGCAACTGGAGCGAGACGCTCTGGTGTACCACGAGCGCGTAGAGCAGACCAACCTTCCGTCCCGCAAAGTCTATTACCTCAAGGACGAAGGTCGAGTTGCATTTGACACATGGATACGTCAGCCGGTTCAACACGTCCGGGACTGCCGTCTGGAGTTTCCGAGCAAGCTCCATTTTGCACGAAAGCGCTCTGCCGGCGCTGCTTCCAGCCTGATCCTGGACCAGATGGCGGTTTGTCTCAGAAAGCGGCGGCAGATGGAAGCCGCGAGAGATCGATGCACCGTGGAGATACAACGACAGGTATTGGACTACCGTTTGGCGGTTATCGACGCCACTATTGGCTGGCTGAAGGGGCTCGTTGTTTCGGAAAACGCGGAGAGCCCCTTGTCCGGGGATGAGTCCTCCGCGTCCTCTCCTTCGAGCTAATCTGCGGTGACCTTCGAGAACTTCCGCTTCCACAGCGGTTCGGCTTGTTCTTTCTCCTTGGAAGAGTCCGTTCCGGGCCACGGGAATTCTTTTTCGCCCGTGATGACGTCGCCAAGGTAGCAGCCAAGTTTCCAGCCCGCTGCAAAAGCCAAACCAGCAGCCACAAATGCGGTCAGCTTGACAGGAATCGATATAATGCCGGACATCTTCTCCGATCTCCTTTCCAGGTCGAGGTTACATGGGCTCTCAGCACACGACGGGGCGGTCCTGCCGGTTTTCACGCCTCAGGGTGGGCTGTCTCGTGGGCCGCTGCTTTCCGGTCCAAGTATCCCAGGACAATACCAGCGACCACCATATCATCAAGCAGTCCTGCAAGAGGAATAAAATCAGGAATCAAATCGATAGGAGATATAAGGTAGAGTAGTGCCGCAACCGCGATGACGAGATCGCCGGTCGAGCACTGCTCCGTAGTGAGGTATTCCCACAGACGCCTGGCTCGCCTCACGAGCTCAGAATCCTTGACCTTCTCGACCCACTCCGGAAATTCCTTCATCACCTTTTCACGAGCTTCCGGGTTGCAGGCCGCCTTCACCCAGTCCGATTCTGTAAATGCTTTGAAATCCATAGGACACCCTCCTCTAAGATCTCCTGACAATTGTCTAGCCCCCAGGTTCGCTATGATCGGTCATAAGCGAGAGTCTGTACTCCCACCCGTCTCGGGCCGTGGCCTCCGTTTTTGGAGCCTCGTCCTGCGCGTCCCGAAAATCCCATGGCTGCCTCTCGTTCATCGAGCTTGCTAAACGGTCTGCATGGTGCGACAAGGAAGGGGGAGGTGCTATCATCATGTTTGCAACCCAACAGCTCAGGTCAGAGCACAAGGGGATCACCCTCATGCTCGGAATACTTGCCAAGATCTGTCGAAGAGCAGATTCCGGCCACAGAATCAATGGCCGACACCTGAAAGAAATAGTCCGGTTTCTTGAAGTCTTTGTGAATCGATGTCACCTCGCGAAAGAGGAGGAAGCCCTCTTTCCTGCCCTGGAAGCTGTCGGAATTCCTCGAGAAGGAGGGCCGATAGGCACCATGTTCATGGACCACGAGCGCGGGCGCCAAATGGTGGCTGAGATGAAGAGCGCCGTGGACCTGTACGAAACCGATCCCGGAGCCTCAGGGCGGCGCTTTTGTGCCGCCGTTCGACAGTACACCGAGCTGTTGAGTGCCCATATGCGAGAAGAATCCGAGCTCGTCTTGGCTCTCGCAGATTGCGCACTCTCTCCGGAAAAGCAGCATGACCTGGCAACCGTGTTCGAGCGGCTGGAGAAAGAGCGGATCGGAGAGGGCAAGTGCGAGCAGTTTCAAGATCTTCTCGAAGCTCTAGCCACGATCTATGGCATATGATCTAAGTCGACATGTTCATCCGCGCTGCGTCAACCTCCGTGGTGAACGCTCCATCGGGAGGGGTGGACAGAATGCGGCTGCTTCACGGCCTTAGAGCGAGTGGAAGAAGAAATCCCACGAGCAGGAGAAAAGCGCACGCGATTCCCACGGGAAGAATAGCTCTGAGCCAGGGTTTTGGCGGTAGGATCCCTTCTTCGGTCTGAATCGCTCCTGCGATGATGTCCAGCACACCTCTTCCATCCGTGCTGCGTGCGGAGTACATAGCAATCCCCGCCCATGCCAACGCAGCCAGGAGAGCGACCACGAAGTAGTGGGATTCTGGGGGCTCGTCGAAGACGAGACCCCAGAGACGTAGGAAGACCAATCCGGGAGCATACGACACTGCTCCGACCGCGAGGGAGCGCAACGCGAGGGCCAAGAGGAGTCCGCTCAGAGTCCCTTCGCCCAGGAACAGCATTCTGATGTTGAAGGCTTTCTGTCCTGGGGTGCTGCCCTCCCTAAAGAGAGGAAAAACGAATGTGACCAGAAATATGCTGACCGCGGAGAGGAGGAGCGGGAAATTCGCGAGCGCAACGGAGAGGAAATCCCTACCCACGAGCAGCGGAACGGACGCAGGCGGGAAAAATACCAGGATGAAAGACAGCACAACTCCGAAGTACACGAGAAGAAAGACTCCAAAGGTATAGCAGGCAGCCAGACCTCGGCGGTGCCACGAGGCCGGCTCCCCCTCTCCGTACAGGTTCGGATAATCCTCAGGCATCCCCTCGGCATCCAGGTCTTCCGCGGTCTCTCTTACGGTCGACGCGCCCGTCCGCCTTACGAGAAGCCCGCACCGCGGGCAGTCTCCGCGAACAAGTATCACATCATCCGGTTTGGACGGCGTGTAACCGCATCGGGGACAGACAACGGGCTCCTCTTTCTCCGATGCTTCTGCAGGCCGAGGATCGTCCCCCGCGGGGGCAAGCTCTTCAGTGACCGGATCCGGCTCGACGCGGACGATCGCCCCGATCTTCCGGATGATTGACTGGTATTTCGAGGCGGTCTCGGCATCGACACCGGTTCTTATTGGCCTCGAACATCCGGAGAGGAGCCTTTCAACGAAAACCTCATCTTTCTTGAAAACGACAGAAAGTTTTCGGACCACGTCCTTGCGGGCCACCCCTTCTCGGATTGTACCTTCGAGGATCACTCTGTAGGATCGCTCTTCCATGTCGGCTCCTTGACTGCGGCATCCCGAGCATTTATGTTTGCTCCATAGCGTGTACCGTACGGGAGTGGAGCAATGACAGATCAGACGAGCACCGGCGCGTCCTCGGGAGACGATACCATCGAGCGCGTTGAACAAACGGTTTCCGAAGCGCCCGATTCAGCTTCGGCTCATTATAACCTCGCACTAGCCCTTGCCAGAAGCAAGAAATTCGACCAGGCGATAGCGGAATTCCGAATGGCATTGAGGCTCAAACCCGGCCTCGGGGAAGCTCACATAAACATCGGTGGAATTCTTCTCGAGAGAGGGGACTTCGACGGCTGCATCGAGGAGAGCCTAAAAGCGCTGGAATTCCGCCCCGACCTGATCCAGGGATGCGTGAACATCGGGATTGCCTTCATGCAAAAAGGCATGATGGAGCAAGCCATCGACAGCTTTCACAAGGCTCTCGCGATTAATCCAAATTCCGTGGCTGCCCACCTCAATCTGGGCAACGCATACCTGGCCCTTGGGGAACTTGATAAGAGCGTGGAGCATAATACGAGGGCGCTGGAAATCAATCCCAGCTTTGGGATGGCGCAAAACAATCTTGCTGTGGCCTGGTTTCACAAGGGCGACAAGGAGAAAGCTCGACATCACGCGCGGCAGGCCGAAGCCCTCGGGTACGCTGTTCATTCCGATTTTCTCAAGCTAATTGAAGAGTAACCAGATTCAATTCGAGGGGCGCTATTGTCTCTTTGTAGAGCATGGTAGCATACGTGATCGACCGGATGGCGGTATTCTACGCGGAGATTGGCGGCGAAGACGATGTTCAGGGGAGGGCGGGTGTCAAACCCGCTCTTTCTTGGCAGGGGTTTCAGGGAGGAATACCGGCGAGACGCCGGCGCTACGGGGGATCGTGGAAAAATCCCTCGGTAGGGGCGGGCTTCAGAAAGTGTCTCAAAAGCCGGCAGTCCGTGATAATCGTGGCACACCCCCTCACCTTGACCCTCTCCCCCGAAGAACATAGGCGTTAACTTCGTGGATGACATCACGTGAT
>Ga0067045_1028388_pt1 | contig 34813 bp, 27 predicted proteins | sample TerdegcTABiofilm_FD_59184 | JGI IMG/M metagenome (GOLD analysis project Ga0067045, IMG submission 59184) | Combined Assembly of (Gp0054472, Gp0054536) Wastewater bioreactor microbial communities from Singapore -Terephthalate degrading...
CACGCCGCGCTAGCCCGGATTATTCATGGCCAAACACTAGCCCGAAGCGCAAGCGAGGGAGGGGCAACGAGTTACCCTCGCTTGCGCGTCGGGCTAGTGTGACGCAGGGTGCGTCGGGATTCTCGAGGCGTGAATAATCCGGGCTAGGGTTCGGAGGTCAGGATCCCATGCCTAGGCGGGCGTCCAGGGACTACTCCGGGATCTCGTTGGAAAACCCCCTCACCCCCTGCCCCTGTCCCGTCGAACGGGAGAGGGGAGTCGTTTCTGGACGGCCGCGAGGGGAGACGTCGGCCGGAAGCCCTGAACCCTGAACCCAGAACCCCCGCTGCCGGATTTCCGGACCGACGCCAGTTGCCGTACCCTACGGCGTTCGCCTACGATAGAAGCGTCCCGTGCGAATGGTGCCCCGATATCGGAGTCTCCCTCGTGAAACCTTGGCCGCAGCGTCCCGCGATCTACGAGATCAGTACGTGGGTGTGGCTGACGGAGTTGAGCCGAGCCGCCGGGGGGCAAGTCAACCTGGCGACAGTTCCCCAAACGGAGTGGGACAGGATTGCAGCGTGGGGGATGGATGCCGTCTGGCTCATGGGCGTGTGGGAGCGGAGTCCCGAAGGAAGACGAATCGCCCGCGAGGATCCGGCCCTCCAGGCCGAGTATCGTCGCGCCCTTCCCGATTGCACGACGGACGACGTGGTGGGATCGCCCTATTGCGTCCATCGCTACGTCGTCGACGAGCACCTCGGCGGCCCGAAGGGCCTGGCGGCCGCCCGTAAGGCTCTGGCGTCCCGGGGGATGCGATTGATCCTTGATTTCGTGCCCAACCACGTGGCCCCCGACCATCCCTGGGTCACGGAGCACCCTGAATACTTCATTCTCGGCGATGCGGCCGATCGTGGCCGGGCGCCCAAGGAGTTCTTTGAGGCGGGGGTCCAGGTCATCGCGTGCGGCCGCGATCCCTACTTCCCGCCTTGGACCGACACGGCGCAGCTCAACGCCTTCTCCCCGGGGCTGCGCCGGGCCGCGGTCGAGACGCTCGACCAGATCGCCGGCCAGTGCGACGGCGTGCGGTGCGACATGGCCATGCTGCTGGTCAGCGACGTGTTCGAGCGGACCTGGGGGCGCCGCGCCGGCCCTCGCCCGGCGGAACAATACTGGAAGGAAGTGATCGCCGGCGTTCGCGCCCGTCACCCCCTCTTCCGTTTCATGGCCGAGGCCTATTGGGACCTCGAATGGGAATTGCAGCAGCAGGGCTTCGACCTCTGCTACGACAAGCGGCTCTACGACCGCCTGATCCACGAGACGGCCCAGACCGTGCGTCTCCATCTCCTGGCCGACATGGGCTATCAGGAGAAGCTCGTCCGCTTTCTGGAGAACCACGACGAGCCGCGGGCCGCGGCCACCTTCTCGGCGCAGAAGGCCCGGGCGTGCGCGGTGACGGCGGCCACGTTGCCCGGGGCGAGGCTTTTCTTCGACGGCCAGTTCGAGGGTTGCCGGGTCAAGCTCCCCGTGCAACTCGGGCGAAGGCCCCAAGAAACACCCGACCGCGACCTGGAGGCCTTTTATCGAAAGCTGCTTAACGCAACCGGCGTCCCTGCCTTGCGCGAAGGCCGCTGGCAGCTTTGCGAGGTAAGCGGCTGGCCCGACAACTCCTCGTACTTGAACCTGGTCGCCTGGTGCTGGCGTCACGGAGACGAACGGTGCCTCGTCGTGGCGAACCTCTCGGAGAGCCGCTCGCAGGGCCGTGTGGCCGTGGCGTGGGACGACCTCGACGGCCGCCCCTGGCTCCTGGCCGACGCGCTGAGCGGCGACGTCTTCGCCCGCGACGGCAACGAAATCCGCCACCCCGGCCTCTTCGTCGCCCTGGAACCGTGGGGCTACCACCTCCTCAAGCTGGAGACGATGGAGCCGTGATACGAGGGAGACGCCTTCCGACGACGCTCCGCAGCTTCCTGCTCGGCTTCGCCCTGCTTGCCGGCGGGATCATGGTGGCGAACCTGCTGGACCAGACCGTCACGCCGAAGCACGGCATCGTCTACCCGTTCTGGGTCGTCCTCTGCCTGGTTCCCGCCTACTGGTACGGCCAGCGGATCGGCGTGGTCTCGTACCGGCTGTGGGACATCCTGGGCGCGATCGGCGTCGTCGTGGCGGCGGTCGTGGTGGCGGGCCTCTGGACGATCCTCCGCCCCTTCTCCGCCGTCGGCCTCGCGCTGTTGGTCTGCCTCTTCTTCCTCCTGCGCCGCCGCTGGCTGCGCTAATCACCCAACAGAAGAACGCGGCGCTCGGCGCGGGTCGGCGCTGTGCGCGGGTCTCCTGACCCCGCACAGGGACTGACCGAAGGTCTCCCTGACCCTACGGAGACCTTCGGTCCCAGGAGCGGCGGGGTCGGGAGACCCGCGCCGAGCGCTGACGAGCGCACTTTGGTTGTCGTGGGTGGGGCTACTTCCCAGGCTCCGATGGCCCCTTGATCCCCTTCATCGCCTCCATTCCCTTCTTCATGGCCGCTTCTGTGTCCGCCAGCCGCTGCTTCTGTTCCTCGGGAGACGACTTCGCCGCGGGCCCGCTTCCGCTGCAACCCGGCAGGAAGGAGAGCGTCGCCACAACGACCAGCAGCAGGAAAAACTGTCTCATCACCAAAGTCCTTTCCAGCAGGAAACTTGCCAATTCGTCAGGCCAGAAGAACGAGATAGCGTCGGGTGGGCATGGGAATCGCCTTGGCGTCCTCCATGCCGACCCGCGGCTAAGGCCGCGTGACGGCATGCCACCCAGCCGCGTGCCCCGGTTCGGCGTGGGGCACGCGGGAATCAACCAATTCCTACGGCACCTTGGCGACCAAGCCGTCGTCCCGAACCGCCTGAAGGGTCATCGACTCCACGTCGATCGTGTCGCTCATGAACGTGACTGACCCATCGACCTTCAAGACATTGACCCCACCTGGGTGGGATGAGGTGAGCGGCGGGTTGGCCGGGGAGGCATCCGCCCAAGCGGCCCAATCCTTTACGCCATTCGTGACGGTCCAGTCGCACTTGAAATTGGGAGGGTAGCGCAGGGTGACGTTGTTGGTGTGCGGGCCCCAGGACTGCCAACCCGTCAACCCGCCCATGTGCCATCCCCACCTCCTTGCAGGCCGACGATCCGCCTTCGCGCCGGTCGTCGGGTTGACGACATAACCGCTCATCTCGCCCACGATCAGCGTGTTGGAGGTGCCGTCGGTGCAGTCACTCATATTCTTGCCCAGGACGTGCGGCCCCGTCTGGTAGTTGATCTGGCTGGGATTGCCGGTACCGGGAACCATGCCGCGGTTGGAAACGATCCCCCAGTCCCCGTCATTGTTATGCACCATCCCCGACGTGTCCTGGAATCGCCCTGCCGGCTCCGGCCCGTACTGCATCGGGACGGCACCGGCAATGCCATAGTAGGAACTCGTGAAGTTGTTCCACGGGCCGAGATTGGGCATCACGCAAGACGGGCAGATCAACGCCGGGATCCTCGCGTCCTGCCACACCGCACTATTGGAGTCCCAACCCGAATTGATGGCGGGAGGCGTTTGCCCTACCGAGGCCGCACAACTCGTCGCTGGTGCAGGATTCACCCCCCATTTGAGCTTGGAGTACATGGCCGACTGCTCCATAAACGGCAGGAGCAGCACCCACTGGGAGTGCCCGTACCTCTCGGTGGTGCAATTGGCGTCCTGGTAATATGCGGTCCCGTTGCCACCCCCTGGGAACGCCTTCTTGACATCGTGGTGGTTCTGGAACGCCAGCCCCTGCTGCTTCATGTTGTTGGTGCATTGCGAGCGGCGGGCCGCCTCGCGTGCGGCCTGCACGGCAGGCAACAACAGGGCGATCAAGATGCCGATGATAGCGATCACCACCAGCAACTCGACGAGGGTAAACGCCCACCGCCTCCCCCGACCCCTGCTGGCGTGCAACCAAGAAAGGTTTTGCATGGCACATCTCCTCCTAGATAAGAAAGACAAAAGGAAACGACTCTTCACGCTGACGGGGAAAGCTCCCCCGTTCCTGTCCGGGACGCGGACGACGCCCCCAAGGGCTTTACAACTTCGCTCGACAAGAAAGCCGAATCGGCTCGAAGGGAACTACGACCAAGATTGTAAACAACCGGTTGGCCGCCCGCAACCGTTTTATCATCGGATTTTGTGGCAGAACCGCGAGTCTTCGCCCACCGCGGGCCCGTTCTCCAGGGCGATGCCCTGGAGAGACCCGCAAGGTCGCATGCCGGGAGTCTCCGCAGGGACCTTCGATGAAAAGGGCACGACGCAACGGTATCGCATATGGATTCCGTGCGTTGCCGCGTTTGTTGGCTGCGGTGTGGGTGGGTGAAAGAACGGGCATATTGGGCGGGAGAGCATTTGCCCCTCTTGTTCCAATCATGGTCCATCAGGTGAACCGCGAAGCGGTTCCATGACATAGCCCAGGGTTGCCGCGCAGCGGCTACCCTGGGTGGCCTGCCGGAACGATACCGTCAACCCCGAAGGGGTTGAATCGGTCGGACCTTCCACCCCACCGATATCGCTCGTCGAATTGGATTCCGTGTTTCTGCAGCCCCCGAGGCACTGATGAAACCCCGTTGGGGTATGGGGTCTTGGGCGATTTTAGTGTCCCAGGGTAGCCGCTACGCGGCAACCCTGGGCTACGCGATGGGACGCTTTCAGCGTCTCACCAAGGAAGCCCAAGTGGTACGGTAACAGACCACCCAATCCCGCCGAGCCATGCCGTCCTTTCACCATCCCAGGTTCGACGAAATCGGCTGCCTCGAAGCCTTTCGGTCCGCGCTGTGCGCGGGTCTCCTGACCCCGCACAGGCGTCCGACCGGAGGTCTCCCCAACTCCTCGGACACCTTCGGTCGCAGGAGCGGCGGGGTCGGGAGACCCACGCCGAGCGCCCCAGCGGCATTCGGGAAGGTGCCGCAATCCCCCTGGTCCGAAGTGCGTCCCGATCGGATAATCATGGAGGGTGCTCCCCGGGTACCCAACGAAGGCCGATTCCCAAACCCGAATCCCCAAACCCGAATCCCCAAACCCGAATCCCCAAACCCGAATCCCCAAACCCGAATCCCCAAACCCTAATCCCTAATCCCTAATCCCTAATCCCCACCCCCCACCCCATGGCTTGGCACGGCATTCTCGGACATGACGACGTGGTCGCGCAGTTCCGGATTGCGTTGGAACGTGGACGGCTGGCGAGCAGTTTCTTGTTTGTCGGCCCGGCGGGAGTGGGGAAGCGTCGCTTCGCGATGCGGCTGGCCCAGGGCCTGCTCTGCCCGGCCCGGCCCGAAACGGCCATGGACCCCTGCGGCACCTGCCCCGCATGCCTCCAGGTCGATGCCTTGACCCATCCCGACCTGGAATACGTGCGCAAGCCCGACGAAAAGTCGTTCCTCCCGCTGGAACTCTTGATCGGCGACAAGGAACACCGGGGCAGGGAAGGCTTGTGCCATCGCATGGCGTTGAAGCCGTTCATGGGAGGCCGGAAGGTGGCGATCCTCGACGACGCCGACTTCCTGAATCCCGAGGGGGCCAACAGTCTCTTGAAGACCTTGGAAGAGCCCCCGCCGCGGTCCATTCTGATTCTGATCGGAACAACCCCCGCCAAACAGTTGCCGACCATCCGATCCCGATGCCAACTGGTTCGTTTCCGTCCGCTGGCCGAGAATCTGATCAGCGAGATCCTCCTTTCCGAGGGCATTGTCGGAGATGCGCGCCAGGCCCAGCGGCTGGCCGCCCAGAGTGGGGGAAGTGTCGAGCGGGCGGTTGCCCTTGCCGACCAAGGCATTTCGGACCTGCGGGCCATGCTGTGCCAGCGGCTTGCCGAAGTGCCGCTGGACAGCGTGGCCCTGGCCGCCGAGTTGCTGGCATTCGTCGAGCAGTCGGGCCGGGATGCCCCGGTTCGCCGCGAGCGCCTTCGTCAGGCGATTGGCACCGCCGGGGAGTTTTTCGAGAAGCTCATGCAGCGACGGTGCGGGGTTCCGCTCCAGGCAAGCCAAGAGCTGACGCCTTGGGTGGAAAAGGCGATGGTGCGATGGGCGGGCGGCCCGCGGGCGGCCTCCGCGTGCCTCGATCGCTGCCTCGAAGCCGCCGAACAGGTGGAACGCAACGCAAATCCCACCACCCTGCTGGAAGGATGGCTCGACGACCTGGCCCAGATCGCCATGGAACCCGGTACGGTCGCCTGAGAACCCCGGGGAGCTGCGAACATGCCCTGCAAGCACCTCAAAGCCCTCTACGAGCTGTGCGAGACCCACGGCCTCAAGATGAGTAGCTCAGACCTGATCCGGATCATGTGCCCCGAATGCGGGACCGAGGAGGTCTGTCCGTCGGTCCTTTGGGAAGAGTATGAGAAGAGGCATCCGGACGAGGGGGGCACCTCGACAGATCCGGGCGATAGGGCCCATGAGTAGGGGGTCGCAAATTTCTTCTCGCGTCAACAGTGGGGTTTCGCGTTCGCGAAATGTAACGTGATCCCCTTGACAGGCGGGGTCTCGCGGGGATAATGGAGCGTTTGGGCTGTTACGAGTTGGCCCGCCCAAGCGCATGGGTCGGGGGAAGTGGCCTCCGAGTCGCATGAAACCCCCGATTCGACGGTCTGCGTGGTCGTCCGCCAGTGCGACAGGCCCCGGGATGCCAGGCCGGTTCGATCTCTTCACTCTCTGAAAGGAGACAAGCCATGAGGAATGTTTTTGACGCAATTCTGGAATGCGGGCACGATGAAGATTTCGTGCCCGCTGTCAACGAAGAATTCACGGCAACGGATGCGCCCGCCGGTTCGCGCGCGAAGATCGACATTCTCGCCGATCGCATCCGCAAGGGCATGCCCCTGTGGCACCCGGAAGACCGCTGTGACTACAGTGGCCTGACCGGGGCGGTGCGTCCTCGGGACTGACGCACCGGCCTGTCCGCCGGCACCCGCCGCAGCCTTCCTCTCCGGCAGCGGCCCTCCTCCCATCGGTCCAGCGTTGCGACGCGCCCGCTGAGCATTTCTTTGGGACGGTGCGATCTGTGCGCTAGGGCAAGGCGCGCGGGGGCGACGCCTCCCGGTCCCCTGGGCTGCCCAACTCGTCGCGCAACACGAGGACGTTCGCAGGCGCGTCGATTCCCAGACGCACCCGATCGCCGCCCACCCGGACCACCGTGACCACGATCGAATCCCCGAGCCGGATCCGTTCGTTCTCGCGTCGCGACAGTACAAGCATGACTCAACCTCCGTGTCGTAAGGTGTGTACCAAAGTGTCGAACGCCCGGCAGGGAGGCCCGGTCCCACGCAGTGCCCGCCCGCAATGGGCACGGTCCTGGGTAATCCCCCCACTTGGAGTCGCCTGCGGCCCTTTTTCACCGCACCGGTTGGACGACCCCCTCTGGGGCTACGCAACGACTGCCCCTCAAGGAACGCCCCCTAGGCGGCGACTCGGTCCAAGGCCACAGTCCCCGTAAGCTGAGTCTTCAGGAACCGCTCTCCGGTCGCGCCATAGAACAGAACGCGATTACGGTCGATTTCCCAGATGGCAGTAAACTTCACCGCCCGGGGACCGTGCAGACAGAAGTAAATCCCGCAAGGTTTGCCGCCTCGACGCAGTACGTGCTCCGTGAGGCGAAAGGCATCGAGTTGAAGCTGATAGTGATCGCAAAGTGTTTCGTTGACGTATTCTCGGAGCTCATCGAGGTCGCTGATCTGTTGAAAACGGCTCAACATTTCGGGTTATCTCTCCGTATGATGGGCGCAGAGAGTGCGAAGAAAGGGTCCTCTGCGTGGAGTGGTGAAAATGGGCTAGATGCCGACAGAAGAGACTATCGGCAAAATGGGACGACTTCCTTCGCCGAGAATCGCCCCAACAGAGCGATGAAATTCGTGCCCTCGGCGACTCGCATCGAGACGGAACCGGAGCCTTGAGAAGCGCGTCCGACGCCGTTCGGTGGCCTGGAATCGCCGGCGCGACCTATTTCTGCTTGGCATACGAGGCATAGGCCTCGGCCACGCGCCCCTGCTTCTCGTCCCCCTTGTGCAACCAGACCCGGTAGCGAAGGACCATCGCCTGGCCCTCCGCCAGCGTGTAGCTGCCGTCCTGATGGTTGCCGTCGGGAAACTCCTTGAGGCCGAACGGGTTCGCGGCGAACAACCCGTAGGTCCGCACGTGCCAACAGGTGGGAAAGCGGAAACTATCCGGATGGTTCATGATCGCAATTCCGACGGTCTGGCCGGCCACCGGGCCGTGGTAGTCGACCCAGGCCGCCTTCCGGCCCCACGCCGCCTTGTCGGTCTGGCCTTGGCTATTGACGATCTGCCCGCCCCCTTGGGAGTCGACCCGCATGGTCTCGGCCATGCGAACCCCAAAGGTGCCCTCTTTGGTGTCGCCGAACTTGACCGGCCCGTAGGAGGCCTTGAGCGTGATGTCGAAGTCGATCCAGCGGACGTCGGGTTGGGCGCCGAACGTCAACCTCCGCTGATCGGCGAGGACGTTTTTCTTGTCGGGCCCGACCCAGTCGTCTTCGGCGACCACCACGGCCTCCTTGCCGCTCTTGACCTCCACAAATCGCCGGTGGAGGATCATGCCGTGCTTGGCCATCTCGTCCCAGAAGTTCACGCCGTTGACGTCGCCGTGCGTGAACCAAAGGGACCTCTGGTGGACGTGATCCTTGGTCTCGTTGGGCGCCTCGCCCATGGGATAGGCCCGCGTCATCGGTTTGCCCGTCGGCCCGTAGACCGGCCACAGAATCGGCTTGGCCCCGCTCAGCGTCAGGTACTCGGTGAACGGCTGGCCATCGACTTCAATGAGCACGCCTCCGGCCGAGCGTTTGGCCGTGACCTCGCCCCGGGCAGGCGAAACCCATCGCGTGGAGAGCAGCAGGACTGCGGCGACGAGGGCGACGGAAAGAAGAGTTGAACGAGTCATCGATCGGGGACTCCTTGGGCGGGTACTCGGAGGGCGACACTCACGTGCCGTGATCATACCTCGCCCGGCGCCCCCATGCCAGGGACGCTACCGCTCCGCCTTCTTCTCGTATTCCGAGAACTCGACCGGCCGGAAGATCGCCATGAACTGGCTGGTCTGCGCCATCCGGTCGCGATCCGATTCCACCAAGTGGGAAATGAACTGGTGCTCGCTACGAATCGTGTTCTTCTGGAACGAGAGAGGCTTCTTGGGCAGGGTGAGCGTGATCTCCTTCGGGACCTGGCGGCGGGCGAAGATCGCCTCGTTGATCGCCAGCCGTGCGAAGACGAGCTTGTAGCCCGGATTCAGACGCACATTGAGCCGCGTGTACCAGTCGCAGAACTCCCGGTAGCGCTGCGCCATGAATTCGTTATCAGCCTCCACGGTGGTCACGCGGTACGTAAGCCATGGGCTCTGAAAGACCGCTTCGCCGGACCGCTCGTCGGCTTGCTCCTCGAACGTCGGGGCCGCGAGGAACTTCAGGTAGGTGTCGGTTTGCATGGCCGCCCACTGACGCAGGTTCTCGCACAGCCCCGACACCTCCTGCGTGGTCACTTCCGTCCGAATCCGACGGACCCGGTCGAGCAACACAAAACGGCCCCGGGCCAGGTCCAGCACGATGGTCTCGGCAGGCTCCTTCAAGTAGTCGTAGATGAGCCCCCGGGAGAAGATCGTGGTGCTCTCGCTCCTCGGTTCCTTGTCGCCCCCGAAGAACACCTTGCTCTCCACCCGAAAGCCGTCCTCGGCGACAGCCCCGGAATCGGCGGCGGCCGCCAGTCCCACGATCGCCGCGGCAAGCGCGACGCCCCGTCGAATCCACGATGACATAAGGCGACCTCCCTCCGTAGGGTGCCTGGTGTGCCTGGGAGAACGATGCGAGGATACCGCAGTCCTGTGGGCGGTGTAAAGTGCGGAATTCCCTGGGGTGCGTGAGCCGGTTGTGCCGAAAACACCGCAAAGCCCAGGTCGGCCGGTCGAGCATGGCTTCCGGGCCGCTTGACGGCCATCCCGGCCCTCGCTACAGTTACACGAACACGGGCGCAGTACGCGATAGTCACCACCCGCCCGATTTGCCCTACAAAAGGAGGGGGATTAGCTCAGCTGGGAGAGCGTCTGAATGGCATTCAGAAGGTCAGCGGTTCGAGCCCGCTATCCTCCACTAAGCCGTTGGAAGACAACGGCTTCTTTTGTTTCTTGGGGCATCAGAAGAGCATGCTGCGGGCTCGGCGACAACAAGTGAAGAGAAGAGCGTCGCCGGCGGCCGTCCCGTTGCGTGAAGTCGTCACGCACCTTGAAAAGCTACCCGGCCAGGACTCGAACCTGGAACGAGGGAACCAAAATCCCTTGTGTTACCATTACACCACCGGGTAAGGGGGCCCCCAGGTCGCTGGCTGAAGGCGGCGGAGCCGGGCGGAACTGGGGATCGCGTTGCCTTGCGGATGTAATCTATTCCCCTTCCTCTGTTGCGACAAGGGGACTCTGGAATCGCTGGGGATGAGTGTTTCCTGGAATCTGCTCGCGTAGCGTATCGGTCGCTATCGAGCGTCGTGGTGCCGGCCCTCGGAAAAGGCGAGACGACCGGCGTATTCGGGAAGTTCTGGTGCGACATCGTATACGCGCAATTATTCCTATAGCTCCCCAACGTCCTATCTCAAGTATTCGCGCTATCTTGGCGATATAAGTGACAACGGCCGCGTAGAATGCGCGAGCTTGCGCGCTCTACGTGGCCAATGTCAAGTGCGATGACATGTAGTTAGGGGCAAACAGCCTAATGTGCGATAAATAGGAAGTCCGAAGAAATACTAGACAGACCACACCCGAATGACCAGGCCCTGTCCATTTCTGGGAGTCGTGGAAGGAGGCGCAAGATGAGAACCGCGTTGGGAGTGCCCGTGATCGCTGCCGTCCTGGCACTGGTCATGGTCGACATGGCCGACGCCAGCTACTGCGGTGCGGCCCGATACGTTCGGTGCAGGCCGGTATGCTGCGCCGACTCCGGTTGCTGCCCGCAGCAATGCTGCACCGTGATGAAGATGTGCAAGGAGATTGTCTACGAGCAGCAGCAAGTGACCTGCTACAAGACGTGCTACGAGCGGGTCAGCGTGCCGAAGACGATGACGTGCGTGAAGTACGTCCCGGAGACCTGCTACCGGGAGGTCAAGTACACGGTATGCAAGCCGGTTTGGGAGACCTGCACCAAGGAGATCCCTTATACGGTGTGCAAGCCGGTCTACGAGACGAAGACCCGCACCTACACGGTCTGCAAGCCCGTCTGGGAGACCGTCACCAAGGAGATTCCTTACACGGTCTGCAAGCCGGTCTACGAGACCTGCACCAAGGAGATCCCGTACACGGTGTGCAAGCCGGTCTACGAGACCAAGACCCGCACGTACACGGTCTGCAAGCCGGTCTACGAGACCAAGACCCGCACCTACACGGTGTGCAAGCCGGTTTGGGAGACCTGCACGAAGGAGATTCCCTACACGGTGTGCAAGCCGGTCTACGAGACCAAGACTCGGACCTACACGGTGTGCAAGCCGGTTTGGGAGACGTGCACCAAGGAGATCCCGTACACGGTGTGCAAGCCGGTCTACGAGACCAAGACCCGCACGTACACGGTGTGCAAGCCGGTTTGGGAGACCTGCACGAAGGAGATTCCCTACACGGTGTGCAAGCCGGTCTACGAGACGCGCACCAAGGAGATTCCTTACACGGTCTGCAAGCCTGTGTACGAGACCTGCGAGCGGGAGGTGTGCTACACGGTGTGCAAGCCGGTGACGTACACGAAGACCATCCAGGTTTGCTCCGGGCGTTGGGAGATCCAGTGCTACGAGAAGCCCGGCCGGGTGATCACGAAGTGCGTGCAGGAGCCCGGCTGCTGGACGTTCGACCCGTGCACCTGCCGTTGCATCTACTGCCCTGGCGAGTGCAAGATGGTCGAGGTGCAATGCCCGCCGATCGTTTGCCGCAAGCGGGTTTGGGTGCCGGAGGTTTGCGAGAAGCAGATCGAGTGCACCAAGTACGTGCAAGAGACGTGCGTGAAGAAGGTCCCGTACACGGTCTGCCGGATGGTGCCCGAGACCTGCGTGAAGACCTGCACCTACACGGTCTGCCGGATGGTGCCCGAGACGCGGGTGAAGACCTGCACCTACAAGGTCTGCAAGATGGTTCCGGAAGAGCGGACCTGCACCTACACGGTTTGCCGGATGGTTCCGGAGACGCGGGTGAAGACGTGCTGCTACAAGGTCTGCAAGATGGTTCCGGAAGAGCGGACCTGCACCTACACGGTTTGCCGGATGGTTCCGGAGACGCGGGTGAGGACGTGCAGCTACAAGGTCTGCCGGATGGTGGCCGAGGAGCGGACCTGCAATTACACGGTCTGCAAGATGGTGCCAGAGCAGCGGACCTGCACCTACACGGTCTGCCGGATGGTGCCCGAGACGCGGGTGAAGACCTGCACCTACCAAGTCTGCAAGATGGTGCCGGAGACCCGGGTGAAGACGTGCTGCTACAAGGTCTGCAAGATGGTTCCGGAAGAGCGGACCTGCACCTACACGGTCTGCAAGATGGTTCCGGAGACGCGTGTGAAGACCTGCACCTACAAGGTTTGCAAGATGGTCCGCGAGGAGTGCGTCAAGCAAGTGCCATACACGGTGTGCAAGCCGGTATGCTACGAGAAGACGATCCACTGCGTGACCCGGGTAGCGAAGCAGGTTCCTTACACGGTGACGCGGTGTGTTCCGAAGGTGGTGTGCCGGGAAGTCCCGGTGCAAGTGTGCTGCCCGATGCCTTGCTGCCCGAAGGCGTGCTGCGACCCGGAGGTCAAGGCGTGTGCGCCGGCGGGTTGCGGCGGCTAGCCTGCGAAGGCTGACGAAGGCATCCTGCTTCTTCGCCCAGAAGTGGGACTGGTCTGGTCTAGTGAGGCGGCCCGATCTGAAGAGATCGGGCCGCTTTTTTTGTTCAGCCGGAGTCTCCGGGAAACACCGGGCCGCACGAGATGGCAGGGAGCCCACCGGTGCCGCCTTTCGGTCCCGGATTGCGTGGAACCGTTCCCATCGATGACATGCCCTGACGCAACGAAGGGCGCGGCTGCGTCGGGCCTGGGTTCTCCGCGCCCATCGCTGCGCTGGGCGTGCCGCCCGACCGCCGCGTGGGAGCTTAGGAATGGGAGGGCGTGTCTTCCGTTCGAAACAGTGCCTTCACAACCCGATAGACGTGGGACCCGGTCCTTTGGGGCCAGCGGTCGTTCGAGCCGCCATCGAGTCGCTCCGCACGATCGACGGCAATCGCGGCGGTCGAGGGCGAGCATGAGCCCGGGATGGTTCGTTTGCTGTACGCTCCCAACGCTTCCCTCAGACGTCGGACGACTTCTTCACACGACTTGAAACGGTCGGACGGATTAAGATCCTCCACGTGAAGGAGCAGCCAAATCTCGAAACAAGGATTGCTGTGGGCCAGGTGGAAGCCCTTCTCCACCGCCTCCTTGCAGACGCGGTCGAAGTTCGCGACGTGGTTGGGCTCTGCCCAGTGGTCCGTGTCGAGCATCAGCCAGAGTTCGTCGTCGCCCGTCAATTCGTATTCCTTGGCGAAGGCATCGAGCCGGTCAAGCACGTGGGAAGACGCGGAGAACCCAGCCTCAGTGGGCAGAACCCGAACCTTGATCCTCGGGTTGTGGAAGATTCGGAAGTAGCGATCGGGCGAGTAGGTGTCTTCCGTGGCGATCACGAAGAGGCGGTCGTCCCGGAAGGTCTTGTCTTCGCGGCTCAACGGACGTGGCTTGCGGCGGCGGAGATTCATGAGTTTGGCTCCGCCGGGGCTTGTTCCTCTATCAGGCGGTCGATCCCGCCGAGAAACGGAATCGCCCCGAACCTCCCTTCCAAATACCCCTTCTCGATCCGCAGGTCCTTCCGGACTTTGAAGTCGGCCAGCGAATAGAGGTGCGTGGCCCCATCGCCGTCTTTTTCCGCGAACCAGATCCCATCGCGACGCATCAACTCCAGGTCAAGCAAGGTCGATTCGTGCGTCGTGAAGATGAGCTGACTGTTCGTGCCACGGACTGCTTTCAAGAAGAACTCGACGAACTTCCTGGCGAGCATCGGGTGCATGCTGCGTTCAAGCTCATCAATCACGAACACCCCTCCTTCCGCCGTGAGTCGGTAGAGGGCCGGCAGGAGATTGAGCAGACGCTGAGACCCATCGGACTCCTCACGAAGCGGAAACCTGACGAGGCTGCCCTGACTCGACCGGTGAAACGCTGCGATTCTGCGGAGCCTGATCACCTCCTTTTGGGAACCATCAACGTACAACTCCTCCCCTTCTGGCCCCCCAAGGATGCCCGCCTCCTTCTCTTCCAGATCCTCGATGAGCCGCTCAAGTACATCGCCACGGGCCAGGGGGACCTTTGACCCGGGCACTTCCTGAGTCTCCACCTTCAACTCCGCTATACCGGTGCTCGCGTCCCGAAGGAAGTCTCCCGCGAAATCGGCAAACTTCTCATCCGTGGCAATCGCCTCCACGAGCCTCACGAACGGTGCATCAGGCCCAATGGTGGCCAGGGTGGACGCAAACCAACGGATCGCGTGGTGAAGACGAGACCCTTGCGCCTCCGCGTCGTCTAGGTTGACAACCTCCGTAAGGAACAGTTGGTTGGGTCTGGCGCCAACCTGCGCAAGGGCCTTGATCTTCTGGTGCGCGGCCGATTCCAGAGTCGCGGAGGAACCTAAGGCGACCTCGACACTCCCGGCCTGGTCGGTGACGCGGGTGAAAACGTCCCGCTCCCGGCTTCCTTCATAGACGCTAAGCCATTCCTCGTGAACGCGGTCCGCGTCGTAGCAGAAGCCGTAGCAAAAGACCTCCCCTTCTTCGACGAACTGCAACTCAAAGGAGGTCGGTTTCCTGGAGCATTCGTCGTCCAGCAGAAACGGCTTATACGGAATCTGCTTGCCTGGGGCCGTTCCAGTGCGAACGAGTCGATCCACCAGAGCGATCGCCTTGACGAGGTTCGACTTCCCGGCACCGTTCGCGCCGTACAGCGAGGCGATCCGAATCGCATGTTCGCCGGTCCCCGGGACTTCACAGCAGTGCGGGGAGACACACTCCCCAAGCCGCCTGGAGGCCAACAGGTTGAATGTCTGCTCGGCACGAAACGAACGAAAGTTCTCAACGGAGAAAGAAAGCAGCATGGGCGACCAGCCTGTGATTCTTTCGCATGAGTCGCGGCGCCCCCGCCGGACGCACCTCGGCGAACGATGTCTTCTACGATATTATCACACACGGCGGCCAACAAGCCACCTCTATCGCAATAAGACCACCCTGTGGAGGTGCAGAATACCTCCATGAGTGCAGTTCCAACGCTGACCTCTAGCCGCCGGGAGCGGGGTTCTGCTTCTCCTCGCGGAGGATCTCGGCGAGGAAGCGGCCGGTGATGGAGTTGGGGTTGTTGGCGACCATTTCGGGCGTGCCTTGGACGACGACCCGGCCGCCTTCGTCGGCGGCCCCGGGGCCGAGGTCGATCACGTAGTCGGCCGACTTGATGAGCTGAAGGTTGTGCTCGACCACGATCAGGGAATGGCCGACGGCCAGGAGGGCGTCGAAGCAGTCGAGCAACTGGACGATGTCGGCGAAGTGGAGGCCCGTGGTCGGCTCGTCGAGGAGGAAAAGGCAGCGGCCGCGCCGGGCGGCCGACATGTAGCCGGCCAACTTCAGACGCTGGGCCTCGCCGCCGGAGAGGGTGTTGGCGGGCTGGCCGAGACGGACGTAGTCGAGGCCCACGTCGATCAGGCGTTTGAGCCGGGCCTGGACCTTGGGGGAGCCGCGGAAGAACGTGAACGCCTCGCGGACCGTCATCTGGAGCACCTCGGCGATGTTCCGGCCCCGGTAGGTCACGCTCAGGATCTCGTCGCGGTAACGCGTGCCGCGGCAACGGCTGCACTTCATGTAGACGTCGGCCAGGAACTGCATGTCGATCTCGATGTGCCCCTCGCCGTTGCACGCGTTGCACCGGCCCTCTTCGGCGTTGAAGCTGAAGTGGCTGGCGGTGTAGCCGCGGGTGCGGGCGTCGACCGTGTCGGCGAACACGGCGCGGATTTCGTCGAACGCCTTGAGATAGGTGACGGGGTTCGACCGGGGCGAACGCCCGATGGGGCTCTGATCGACCATGATGACGTCGTCGATCTGGCCGTCGCCGAAGATGTCGTCGAACTCGTAGGGCTTGGGGGCCTCGCGGCGGAGGCGGCGGCAGAGGGCCGGATAGAGCGTGTCCTGCACGAGCGTGCTCTTGCCCGACCCGCTCACGCCGGTCACCACGCACAGAAGACCCAGCGGGAACTCGACGGTGAGGTTCCTGAGGTTATTGCCCCGGGCCCCGGCCAGGCGGACCCAGCCGTGATCGGGCTTGCGTCGTCGCTCCTGGAGGCCGATCCCCCGCCGGCCGGCGAGGTAGTCGCCGGTGAGGCTTTCGGCCGATTGTTCCATTTCGGCGGGCGTACCCTGAAAGACGACCCGGCCACCCCGCTCGCCCGCCCCCGGCCCGATCTCGATCACCTGGTCGGCCGCGCGGAGGATGGCCTCTTCGTGCTCGACCACCACGACCGTGTTGCCGCGGTCGCGGAGGCTGCGGATCGCGTCGATGAGCTGGTGGATATCGCGGGGATGGAGGCCGATCGAGGGCTCGTCGAGCACGTAGAGCATGTTGACGAGACTGGACCCGAGGGCCGCGGTGAGCGCCACGCGCCGGATCTCGCCGCCGCTGAGGGTCCGCAGCGTCCGGTCGAGCGTCAGGTATCCGAGCCCCACGGCCTCCAGGAACCCGAGCCGGGCGCGGACCTGGTCGAGCATCATGCGGCCGACCTGCCGTTCCCAGTCGCTCAAGGTCAGGTCGCGGAAGAAGCAGGCCGCGTCGCAGACTTTCAGGGCGGCCACGTCGGCGATGCTCTTGCCTGCGATTCGCGTCGCGAGGGCCTCGGGCCGCAGACGTGCCCCGCCGCACGCCGGACAGGGCCGGTAGCTCCGCCACCGGCTCAGGAAGACCCGAATGTGCATCTTGTACTTCCGCCGCTCCAGCCATGCAAAGAAACCGCGGAGGCCCCCAAATTGCCGCTCCGGCACGCCGTTGACGATGAGATCCAGGTGGCCGGCCTCCAGACGGCGAAACGGGATGTCGACCGGCAGGCCGTAGTCCGACGCCAAAGCGAGCAACTCCTCCAGCTCGTGGGAGTAGGCCGGGCTGTTCCACGGCGCGATGGCCCCTTCGCGGACCGACTTGTTCGGGTCGGGAACGACAAGCTCCATGTCGATGTCGATCACGTTGCCGAACCCTTCGCACTGCGGACACGCCCCGAGCGGACTGTTGAAACTGAAGAGCCGCGGCTCGGGCGCCGGATACTCCAGCCCGCAGTCCTCGCAGGCAAGCTTCGTGCTGAAGCCGATGCGGCGCCATGGACGGCCATCGAGCATGGAGTACTGAGTACTGGGTACTGAGTACGGAGTACTGGGTACTGATCGTTCCGTTTGCTCCGCCTCTTCGACAAACGCGTGGCAGCGTCCGCGGCCCTTGGCGAAGGCGGTTTCCAGGGAGTCGCGGACCCGGCCGTCGGCCGTGTCGCCGGCGATCAGGCGGTCGACGACGACGTAGAACCCGTTGCCGCCCGGGACGCCCCCGCTCAGGAAATCCGTCCCCCGCTCCTCGGCGAGATTCACGATGCGATCGGCCGCGAGCATCCGCACGAACCCGTCTTCCTTCAAGCCGGCCACGAGCCGCGCCGGGTCGTCGTCGGGCTGGACCGGCATGGGAAAGGCCACCAGGTAGCGCGTGCCCGGTGGCAACCGGCGGAGCGTCTCCGCCGTGCTCTGGGGCGTATCGCGGTGGACTTCCTGTCCACATTTCAGGCAAACCACATGCCCGATCTTGGCGAACAGCAACCGGAGGTAATCGCTCGTTTCCGTGGCGGTTCCGACGGTCGAGCGGCTCGAACGCGTGGCGTTCTTGCTGGTGACGGCGATGGCGGGGGGGATGCCGTCGATGCGGTCGGCCTCGGGCCGCTCCAGCCGCTGCAGGAACTGCCGCGTGTAGGCCGAGAAGCTCTCGATGTAGCGGCGCTGGCCCTCGGCATAGAGGGTATCCAGTGCCAAGCTGGTCTTCCCGCTCCCGCTCAGCCCGCAAAGCACGATCAGCCTGCGATGGGGGATGTCGACGTCGATACCGTCCAGGTTGTTGACCTCGACGCCCCGCAACGCGATCACGCCCGCTCCGCCCATAACGCTCCCTGGCTGCCTGCGAAAACAACGGCGCAAACGACCATGATAACACCGCGTGCTGCGCCCAGGCAAGGACGCCGCGTCTGGCTGCAATCGGCCGGCCCTGCGAAGGAAATCGAGGGCCGGGGGGCGAACTCTGTGGGTCTCTCGGGGGGTTGCGGGAGCCTTCGATCCTAGGGAAAATGGCGCGCGTCCACCCCGCAGCGTGTCTCATCCAAGGTCAAGGGGGTGAGGGTTTGCGATGAGTCCCGATGCCTCACCACCCGTTGCCGCGCGCCACAGTACCCTGCGGCCCATGCTCGCCTGGAGCCTTCTGGTCCTGGCCGGCCTGTTGCCGATCGTCCTGCTGAGCATCTACGCCTATCAGGTCACTTCGCAATCGGTGCGGGACCTCGTGATGGCCAACAATCGGTCGGCGGCCCAGATGGCGGCCGAATTGGTCGGCCGCGAATTCGAAAGCAGCATCAGCCTTGGGAAGGCCTCGGCATTGATCCCCGCCATGGCCGAGGCCGTAGCACGCGGCGACATCGACGTCGTGCAGACGCGGTTGAAGGCCAGCGTCCAGGCGTTCTCGCGAATCGAGCTCGCCTTCGTGGTCGACCTCGAAGGCCGGCTTTGGGCGGGTTATCCCGAGAATCCGAAACTGATGGGAGAGAGCTTCGCCTACCGCGACTACTTCCGCGGATTGTCGCGGGCCTGGAAGCCCTACATCTCCGAGGTGTTCGAAGCCCGATCCGAGCCGAAACGCATGGTGGTGGCCGTGGCCGTTCCCGTCTACGACCATGCGCAGAAGCCGGCGGGGGGAATCGTCTATCTGCTCCGTCTCGATGAGCTTACCCGTTGGGTCGACGAGATCGACGTGGGGGATTCGGGCCACGTATTCGTGCTGGATCATGTGGGCAATGTCGCGGCCCACCCCGAGCTCGAGCTCCAGACTCGGCATTATTCCGAATACGCGACCTTGGCCCCGGTTGCGGCGGCCCTCCAAGGAAAGGAGTCCACGCTCGAGTACTTCGACCCGCTGGCCGAGGAGCTGATGGTGGCCACTTTTGTCCCGGTCCGGGTTGCCGAGCAGTATTGGGTGGTCGTCGCGCAGCAGCCGATCCGGGAAGCCTATGCGCCGATTCACCGGCTCGGCATCCACCTCGGCGCCGCCACCTTCCTCGTCGCGGTGGCGACCCTGGGCGTGTTCCTGGGGCTAGGGAGAATCCGCCGTCAGTTGCGGCTTGCCAACCGGGAACTCGTCGCCGAGATCGCCGAGCGCAAACAGGCCGAACAGACGCTCCACAGGAAACAGCAACTCCTCAAGCAGTTGTTGGATATCTACGAGGGACACCGGAAGCTCGCGGCCTACGAGATCCACGACGGAATCGCCCAGCCTCTGGCCGGCGCCGTGATGAACTGCGAGGCCTCGCTGCAACTGCTTCAGGACGGCGACTGCAATGGGGCCCGCGAAGGTCTCCAGAAGACCACGGAAATGCTCCAGGAGAACCTTACGGAAACCAGGCGGTTGATGCGGGATTTGCGCCCCACAATCCTCGACGATTTCGGGGTGATCGCCGCGATCGACCAGTTGGCCTCCGCTGCGCAGGCGAGTGGATCGCCGGTCGTTGAGTGGTCGCATGAGGTACAGTTCCGCCGCCTCGCCCCTCCCCTGGAGACCGCCCTCTTCCGGATCATCCAGGAAGGGTTGAACAACGCCTGCCGTCACAGCCATAGCGAACGGGTGCGACTCCGCCTCGTCCAGCAGGGGGACCGGCTGCGTCTGGAAGTGATCGACTGGGGCAAGGGGTTCGAACCGGAACGTGTTGACGAGAACCGTTTTGGCCTGGCCGGCATCCGGGAGCGGGCGACCCTCTTCGGCGGCGAACTCACCATCGAGACTGCGCCCGGCAAGGGGACCCACATCACCGTGGAGTTGCCCGTCGTGGAGGCAGAAGAAGACGAGAACGAGGGATAAGGAGCCGCCTGGGGGTGCGGCAAGATCTCCTGGCGGCAGGTCCCGCCTGCCGGGCGGGGACCTCCTCGGATGCGACTTTGCCGCGGGAGCGGCGTGGGGTAGAATCGCTCATGGTGACGCCCTCCGATGCGGGGCATCAATGGCCCCTCTGTATAACCATCCTCCGGTGGGGATGATGGCTCGACTGCATGGTTTACAGGGCGTGCAACCGGGCGCAATCCCTCAGATGCCGGTTCGAGACGCATTTGCGCAACCCATTTCTGGAGAAGAACTTGGCCGAGTGGCGGAATTGGCAGACGCACGGGACTTAAAATCCCGTTCCCTGAAAAGGGAGTAGGGGTTCGAGCCCCCTCTCGGCTACTTTGTCATGGGGACGTCCCTCTCGGGCGATCCTGCTCAACGGCCGGCTGGCCAGCGGAATGTGGTTTGACGACCTGCCGTTTCTGACCCACCTTTCTGTAGCTGGGCTGGAAGCTCATCCACCGTTTCTTTTCGCAAGAACTACTGAGCCCTTCTCCGCACAAGCGTTCCGCGAGCGAGTCCGTTCGGGCTTGGCGTGCGCGGTCTTGACGGCTGTACCCGTTCGGGATGCGCCGATCGCTTGTCGGAGGCAAGACATCGGATCCGCCATGGCACCCCACGACGAGACTTCAGCGCGCGGCGAGCCTCCCGTTTCCTTTTTGCGGTCGACGCGGAGGCATCCTCGCCGCACTGCGTCGTCGTCGCGTGCCGCGGCGAGGGGCAGCGGGAGGCGGCGGGCCAGGCTGCATCTGGAATCTCTGGAGCCGCGGCTGCTTCCCACGGCCGCTTCGTTGGCGGACCTCGTCTCGGCCGAGTGGTTCCAAGACCTGAGCAGCCCCGACGTGTCGGCCCACGCCGGGGCGCCGGGGCTTCGCGTGGTTCAGCCCCGGGCACCCTCGCCCAAGGGCTCGACGCGCACGACCAGCCCGGTGACGAGGAACGTCCGGGCCCGGCCACCGAAACGATCGAGGACCTCCTGCCCCTGCTCAGTCAGCGGGCGGGGCGGCCATCGGGTCTGAAGGAGCTTGCAGGACGGCAATGAGCAAGCGTCTTCCGGGATGCACGGCTCGGCTGGAGCCTCGCCATCCCGGGTCGGGTGGCACGCCCGGAGTCTTCGACGGGCGTGGGACGTTTCGGTCGATCAGCCACGCCCTTCGCAGAGGCTCAGCGCGTACCACCCAACAGCCCTCACCCTGGCCCTCTCGCGGAGGGATAGGGGACTGATGCAGCGATCCCTTCAGACCTTCACCTCGCGGCACCTCAAGAGCGATTGGGTTTGGCGGTGGCCGAGGACGACGGCGTCGCGGGCGAGTTTGCCGTCGAGGAGGGCCGAGGGCGTGTTCGAGCGGACGCAGCGGAGGACTTCTTGGAGTTCGCCCGCGAAGCCGTCGACCGGGTCGCCGGAGCCGAGCTTCGGACGCAGCACGCGGCCGTCGTGGGTCAGCACGGTGGCGGGGATGCTCGCGTCGGGCCTGCCCATCCCCGAGTCGAACAGCAACGTGGCGCGCTCGAGGTAGATCTCGTAGGCATGGGTGAACGGCCGGCCCTGCTGGTTGATCGCCCCGCTGGTGGCCGTGGCGAACAGTGCCGGGTCCTCGAACGTGAACTGCGAGGTGAACAACTCGGCCACCTCGCCCCGCATGCGCCCGACCGTGCGGACCGTCTTCGGCATCCCGAAGAGCAGGCGGATGAAGTGGGCGTCGTGGATGTGGAGGTCGAGCATCGGACCGCCGCAGACCGCCGGGTCGTAGAAGTCGCGCATCCACACGGGGTCGGAGATCACGCGCTTGAAGTATCCGCCGATCACCTTGCCGTACTTGCCCGACACGATCGTCTGATAGGCGAACCGGAACTGCGGGAAGAAGGGGAGCACGTGGCCGATCATCAGGAGCTTGCCGGCGTTCTGGGCGGCCTTGACCATGCGGTCGGCGTCGGCCGGCGTCAGGGCGATCGGCTTCTCGCAGAAAACGTGCTTGCCGGCCCGCGAGGCCGCGACCGCCACGTCGGCGTGGAGGGCCGGCGGCAGGCAGACGTCGATCACGTCCAACTCGGGATCGGCGTAGAGGTCCTCCAGGTTCGAGTAGCGGGCGACTCCCTCCAGGTCCATCCTCCGGCCCGAAGGACCGAAATTCCCCTTGATCGACCGCCAATCCCCGGCCAACCGCTGCGGGTCCTGCTCGCAGATCGCCCGGACCCGGATCCCTTTCAGCTTCTGGTAGGTCAGGTAGTGGATCATCCCCATGAACCCGATACCGGCGATTCCGACGTTGATCATTGTGGTGCTCCTGAGGGCAGTAGGCAGTACGCAGTAGGCAGTAGGCAGTACGCAGTAGGCAGTAGGCAGTACGCAGTAGGCAGTACGCAGTAGGCAGTAGGCAGTACGCAGTAGGCAGTAGGCAGTACGCAGGGGGCAATCGGGGGTGAGGGGAGGAGGGGAGTAGGCGGGCTACGAATCCTGCGAGAGGGACCGGACGAGGCCGTTGAGCAGCCGGCCGATCTCCGAACTCATCCGCATCAATTGGCCCTTCGTGTCAGTATCGAGGTAATGCAGCCTCTCCGCAAGCAGCACTTGCGTTTCGACCTCCCGAAGAGAGCCGTGGGCGACGCGGAGAAACCTCCGGAACTCCCGACGCGATCGTCGCCCCTGGCCCTCCGCGATATTCGACGGAATCGAAACGGCAGCTCGCCGGACTTGCGAGGTCAAGCCGTAAACCTCTTCCCTTGGAAAACGGCTCGAAGCCCGGTAGACCTCCTCGACAAAGCCCATAGCCTTCTGCCACACGATCAGGTCGCTGTAGTTCCTCCCTCCCACCGCTGCCTCCACGAAGTCCCCCGAGGGTCGGACCTTGGGTCTCGATCAAGGAGCGAAAAGGCTCTCTCGTTCGCGTTGTACTCCTCAAGACGTACGCGTCCTGCCTAGAACCGCAGCCCCGTCGACCGCGTACTCCCCACCGCCCACTGCGTACTGCCTACTGCGTGCTGCCTACTGCGTACTGCCTACTGCGTACTGCCTACTGCGTACTGCCTACTGCGTACTGCCTACTGCGTACTGCCTACTGCCTACCGCCCACTGCCTACCGCCTACTGCGTACTGCCTACCGCCTACTGCGTACTGCCTACTACCCTCCCGAACCTCCCGAACGCCTCGTCCCAGGCGGGGGTTTCGTGGGGGAGATATTCGTCGACGGCGAAGCTGTTGCGGATGACTTCGCGGGCCTCGGCGATGCTGCCGACGTCGCCGGCGGCCACGGCCTGCATCATGAGGTTTCCGGTGGCGGTGGCCTCGACGGGCCCGGCCACCACGCGGCGGGCGCAGGCGTCGGCCGCGGCCTGGCAGAGCTGGCGGTTCTGGGTCCCGCCGCCCACAATGTGGATCGTCTCGATCCGGCCGCCGGCCAATTCCTCGCACATCGAGAGCACGTAGCGGACCTTCATGGCCAGGCTTTCGATCGCGCAGCGGACCACCGCGCCCTCGTCGGCGGGAACGGGCTGGCCGGTCTTTGCGCAGAAGCCGCGGATGGCCTCGGGCATGTCGTCGGGGGCGAGGAAATCCTGGGCATCGGGGTCGATGAACGAGACCAGCGGCTTGCTGGCGGCCGAGAGCCTATTCAAATCCTCCCAGCCCCAGTTGCGCCCGGCCTTGTTCCACACGCGGCGGCATTCCTGGACCAACCACAGCCCGCAGATGTTCTTCAAGACGCGGTACGTGTTCCCCACGCCCCCTTCGTTCGTGAAGTTCAGCGCGAGCACCTGGTCGGTGACGACCGGACTGGGCGACTCGATCCCCAAAAGGGCCCAAGTGCCGAGGCTGATGTAGCACCAGTCGGGCCGCTGGCCCGGCCGGCTGGCGGCCGGCACGGCCATGACCGCGCTGGCCGTATCGTGCGTGCCCGGCAGCACGACGCGGGTCCCGCCCAACCCGGCTTCGTCCGCGATCGCCTTGCGCAGCGGTCCCAAATCGGTTCCCGGCGGTGAGATCGGTCCGAACATTTCGGTCGGGATCCCGAACTTCTGGAGCAGGTCGAAGGCCCAGTTCCCCTGGAGCGGATTGTAGAACTGGCTCGTCGTCGCGTCGGTGAACTCGTTCGATTTTTGGCCGGTCATGAGCCAATGGAACAGGTCGGGCATCATCAGCCACGACTTGGCCGCCTCCAGCAGCGGCGACCGGGCGAGCTTCATGGCCAGGAGTTGATACAGGCTGTTGAACTGCATGAATTGCAGCCCGCTGTGCCGGAAGATCTCCTCCCGGCTGACCATGGCGAAGGCCTTCTCCATCATGCCGTTGGTGCGGCCGTCGCGGTAATGGTTCGGGTTGCCCAGCAGGCTGCCGTCGCTGGCCAGCAAGCCGAAGTCGACGCCCCAAGTGTCGACCCCGACCGAGGCAATGGGCCCCCCGGCACCGGCGGCCGCACGCAGCCCGTTCTTCACGTGGGACCAAAGCCCAAGCAGGTCCCAGTAGAGACTTCCCAGGACCTCAACGGGCCCGTTCTCAAACCGATAGACCTCCTCCAAGGTCAGTTTCCGCCCGTCGAACCGCCCTACGACGTGGCGACCGCTGGAAGCCCCGAGGTCCACCGCAAGATACGCTTTGTCCGCCATGCCGGCCTGCCTTTCGCCTCGTGAAGTGTCCAGTATCGTGATTTGCGTCAATAGTGGCCCATGGTGGCGACTGGAGCGGCGGGAGTCAAGTACCTGCCAACCCCGATGGGTTAGTCACAAAGAAACCGGTTCTTCCGGCTTTGGACGCGAAACGCGGCAGATGCGCCTTGGGAGTGCGGCGACTTGTCGCCGCTTTGGATCGCCGCAACGTGCTGTCAACCAAAGAAAAGCGGCGACAAGTCGCCGGACTCCAAAGCGGTTTTCGCACCCAGAACCGGAAGAGTCAAGAAACCCCTTATCGGCGACTATCCCATCGGGAGTCGTGCACCGGGCGGGACGCACGCCTCGGCTGAAGTCCCCGGCCAGGTTCGCCGATAGACAGCACAGGAAAGAGTTGACTTTGTTTACAAACATTGGTATGATTCATCCATCGCGGCCGAGTGGTCCGCATAGGGGGGATTCCCGTGGCGACGACCTTTGCCCTCGATGTTTCCAAGCCTATGATGACTGGTGAGCTAACCAATCGACCCATGGACGATCGGGCGGTGCGGGACGGTGTTGGACCTATGGGTGCGGTCCTGTCGGCGAGTTTGAGGCCGCAGACGGCCCATGGTCCCGGCCTTCCGAGGGTCCCCAGTGAAGAGGAGTTGGAGTTCTTCAGGCAAGAGAGCCTCCGTCTGGAGACAGCGACACCGGAGGAGGTCATCGCCTGGGCCGTGCGACGCTACTTTCCGAAGCTCACCATGGCGACCGCGTTCGGCCCGGAGGGCTGCCTCATCCTCTCGATGCTGGCGAAGGTCGAGCCTCGCGTCTACGTCTTCAATTTGGATACGGGCTATCAGTTCAAGGAGACCCTGGAGCTCCGCGATCGAATTGCCGAGAGGTACGGGATCGAGGTCGACTTGCAGCGGCCGGAGCTTTCTGTGGAGGAATACGAGCGGCTCCACGGAGGGCCTGTCTACCTCCGCGACTCCGACAAGTGCTGCCGCGAGCGGAAGATCTCCGTGTTGCACCGGGCCGTGAAGGGCTACGTGGCGTGGATGAGCGGGATTCGGCGCGATCAGAGTCCGCACCGGGCCGGTGCGCCGATTGTGGGCTGGGACAAGAAGTTCGGGCTGGTGAAGATCAGCCCGTTGGCCAATCTGACAAGCAAAGACGTGTGGAAACGGATCGTCGACGAGAACATTCCCTACAACCCCCTGCACGATCAAGGATATCCGAGCATCGGCTGCTGGCCGTGCACGCGGGCGGTCCTTTCGGGCGAGGACGAGCGGGCGGGGCGATGGAGCGGGACGGCGAAGACGGAGTGCGGCCTGCACACGTCGGAGTAGCGTCGGGATCCTGAAGTCCCGGAGCGTGGCATGAAGATCTCCGCAAAGACCGAGTACGCATGTATTGCGATGTTGGAACTGGCTTCGCGTTTTGGATCGGGCGAGCCGGTCCGGATCCGCAAGATCGCCGAGCGGCACGGCGTCCCACCTCGATTCCTGGTGCAGATCTTGCTGCAACTGAAGGGGGCCGGGCTGGTCCGCAGCACGCGAGGGGCGGCCGGGGGCTATCACCTGGACCGGCCGCCGGAGCAGGTCTCTTTGGGAGAAGTGATGCAGATTATCGAGGGGACGAGCAAGGGGAATGGGACGACCACCAACGCCTCGCCCGATTCCCCCGCCGTGAAGGCCCTTGCCCAGGCATGGTCGGAAGTCGAGGAAGTGCAGCGCGGCATGCTCGACAAGATCACCTTCGCGGAACTCCTGGAGCGTGCCCGGGGCCACGACGACCGGATGTACTACATCTGAGCCGGAGCCTCGTTCCCACGCTCTGCGTGGGAACGAGAGAAGAGCGAATTGAAGTTGTACTCTTCCGGGGTTGCCTCTATATTTGTGGGTTTCTGAGTTTCTCGTGGTACAGCGTGAAGGAGGTTTTGATGTCCGATCTCGTGCCCCCGCATGGCGGATTGACCGAGCCGGTTTGCCGGACCGTTGAGGCGGAAGCGATCCCTGATTTTCTGGCCGAAGCCGGCAAGCTGGTCCGCGTACCGGTCTCCGATGCCGACCTCTCGACGGTCTACCGGTTCGGCGACGGGGGCTTGAGCCCGCTGGAAGGTCCGATGGATTCGGCCGCCTACGACCGCGTGCTGGAGCAGGAGGTCCTCGAATACCGCGGCAAGCTCTACGCATGGACGATTCCGCTGGCCTTGCCCGTCACCGGGGAATTGGCCAAGCGGCTCACGCCGGGCCAGCGGGTGGCGCTGGAGGACTCGTCGGGCCGGATCGTGGCCACGCTCGATCTGACCGACATCTTCGCGTGGGACAAGCGGAAGTACCTCTCCAAGGTCTACTTGACGGACCGCACGGACCACCCGGGGGCCGACATGGTGCTGGTGGGCGACGCCGGCAAGGACTACCTGCTGGGCGGCACGATCCGCGTCCTGCCGCAGCCGAAGCATCCGCGGTTCGGCAAGTACGTGCTCTCGCCCCGGGAGGTCCGCAAGCTTCTGTGCGAAAAAGGTTGGGAACGGGTCGTGGCGTTCCAGACCCGCAACCCGCTGCACCGGGCCCACGAATACGCCCTGGTCTACGGCCTGGAGACGCTGATCCGAGCCGGCTTGAATGCCGGGGCGTGCCTCAATCCCTTGATCGGTGAGACCAAGGGCGACGATGTCGACGCCGACGTGCGCATGCACACCTACGAGGCCCTGATCGAGAGCCGCGCCTTGGGCGACGGCGACAGCGACGCGGACCTCTGGGGCCCAAGGGGCGAATCGGTTCCCGACCGCGTGCTGCTGCTCGGGTTGGATATCAAGATGTTCTACGGTGGGCCCAAGGAAGCGGTGATGCACGGGATTTACCGGCAGAACTTCGGGTTCACCGACATCATCATCGGGCGCAAGCACGCCGACGCCCCGTACCACGACGGCAAACCGATCTGGGGCGACTTCGACGCCCAGGAGATCTTCGAGCACCTCAAGGGCGATCTCAAGATCCGGCCCTTGCGTGTGGGCTTCGCGGCGTTCTACGCCTCGATGGACCGAGTGGACCTCATGGAGAACCACCCCGACGAGAAGCCCGTCTTCATCTCCGGCAAGGAGGTTCGCAAGGCGCTGGTCGAGGGCCGGCCCGTCGATCCCCGCATCATGCGCGAAAGCACCGCCCGAATCCTGACCGCCGCCATGCACGGGAAGTAGCACAGCCATCCTGGCTGTTGTGCGACAGGCGCCGTAGCACAGCCATCCTGGCTGTTGTGCGACAGGCTGGAAGCCTGTGCTACGAGGCATCCAGCAGGCGGGCGAGCCGGGACTGAAGCTCCTCGACGGCGAGGCCGCGGATCAGGAATCGTTTCTGGGACGAAGTCTCGCCGGAGAGCAGTTCCACTTCGCTCTTGCGCACGTCCAGGAGCTTGGCCAGAAGTGCGGCGATTGCCTTGTTGGCTTTACCCTTCTCGGGCGTCTGAGTGACCGCGACCCGCAGGGCGCCGTCGTGTTCGCCGCCGGCCTCGTTGCGACGCGCCCCGGCATGGGCGCGGACGGGCAGGATGCTCCCTTCGGCGTGCGGCTCCCATCGGATCATCCGGCGAGCCCCTCGAACAAGGCCGATCCGATGCGCACCATGGTGGCGCCCTCTTCGATCGCCACTTCAAAATCGCCGCTCATGCCCATCGAGAGTTCGTCGAGCCGGACCGCGTCCGGGCATTCGCCTCGCAACCGGTCGCGGAGTTCCCGGAGGGAAGCGAAGTCCCGCCGGGCCCGGTCCGGACCGCCCTCCAGGCTCGCCATGCACATCAGCCCGCGGACTTCAAGGTGTCCGCACCCGGCCAACTCGGGCAGGAGCGGCCGGACCGCGTCCGGCGCGAACCCGTGTTTCGCCTCCTCGCCCGACGCGTTCACCTCCAGGAGTATGGCAGTGCGCCGGCCCGCTTCCTCGGCCTGCCGTTCGAGGTCGCGGATCAGTCCGAGGCTGTCGACCGACTGGATCATTGCCACCAGCGGCAAGGTCCGTCGCACCTTGTTCCGTTGAAGGTGGCCGATCAGATGCCATCGGATCGGCAAGTCGGCCAACCTCGCGGCCTTGTCCCAAAGGTGCTGAGGCCGGCTTTCGCCGAACGTGGAACAGCCCGCCTCCACCAGCGCCCGAATCTCCGCGTCGCCGACGAATTTCGTCACGGCCACCAGGGCGATCTGCTCCGGCGTCCGGCCACTTCGCCGGGCGGCCTCGGCGATCCGGTCCCGGACTTCGGCGAGATTGGCGCGGATTGTCTGGACGAGGTCGGGCATCGGGGATGAAGCACCCTCTCCTGTGGCACAGCCGCCCTCGGCTGTGCCGGGCAGTTCGCACAGCCGAGGGCGGCTGTGCCACACATCAGAGCACGGCGGACGACGCACCTGGGAGGGCGAGGCTCCTGCCGAGCCGTCATGCACCCACCAAGACGTGCGGTTGTCGCAGGCTCGGCAGGAGCCTCGCCCTCCCAGAATGGTGAAACCTCATCGCGGTCGCAAACAGTGAAGATGCGCAACTGGGGCAATTCGGCCCGTTTGCCAAGTTCACCAGTCCACCATCGTACTGCATGGGGGCTGCCGGTCAAGAAGTCGAGCTTTACGTAATCCCCGGGTTCGCAAATAATTGCGACGTTTGCGGATTCCAGGATGACTGTTTCCAGAGGGGTCTATTCATGCGACGATCTCCGTGCTCGACGCGGCTGCAAGGGATGTGCGTGGCGTGGGTGTTGGTTTGGGGGCTGAATGGGATGGTGGGCTGTGGCCGGCCGGAATCGCCGCCGAGCGGCGGGGAGCCGACTCGGTCCGCGATGCCCGAGCCGGGCAAGGCCGCGACGCCGGAAGGCCGGGCCCCGCAGGAACCGGCGCCGGCGGTGGGAATGAAATCGACCGAAGCGGTCGCTCGTCCCGAGCCGGCGGCAACCTCTTCGCTGAAGTCGGCCAAGGCCGTGCTGGACGGCATGGTGGCCGCGTACAAGAAAGCCACGAGTTACGCCGACAAGGGCACGGTTCGCGTCCGCGCCTCGCAGGGGACGGAGAAGATCGACAAGTCGTTCGACTACTCGCTGGTGATGGTCCGACCCAACAAGGTCCGTCTCCAGGTCTTCCAAGGGGCGATGGTGTGCGACGGGCAGCGGCTGGAAGCCTTCATCAATGACCTGCCCGACCAGATCGCGCGGCGGCCCGCCCCGCCGGCGATCGACATCCAGACCCTCTTCGCCGACCGGAGCCTGGGCAGTGCGATTTCCCAAGGTCCGACCGAAGGCTTCTCCCTGGTTCCGGTCCCCTTCCTGCTGATGGCGGCCGAGGATCCTCTGAAGACGATCCTCTACCGTGCGGCCCAGCCCGTGCTCTTGGAGCCCGCCAGGATCGGCGATCGGGACTGCTATCGCGTGCAGCTCGTGCGGCCCGACGGCGTCGCAGTCCTTTGGATCGACCCACAGTCGTTCGTCCTGCGGCGCATCGAGTTCCCCGTCGAGGAGTTGGCCCGGTCGGCGGGCGAGCAGAAGCCCGAGAGCCTGTCGGTGACGGCCGAATTCGCCGACGCCGCACTGAACCCCGAGATCGATCCGTCGGCGTTCAAGCAGGAAGCCCCGTCCAAGGCCCAAGTCGGCGAGTGGCTGCTGCCGCCGCAGTTGCTGCTCCTGGGGAAGCCCGCCCCGCAGTTCACCTTCGTGGATGCGGACGGCAAGACGATCGACGCCAAGTCGACCGAAGGCAAGGTCACGGTGATCGACTTCTGGGCCACGTGGTGCGGGCCGTGCCACGTGAGCCTTCCCATCATGGAGAAGGTCTACCAGAAGTTCAAAGATCAGGCCAAGGTCCGCTTCCTGGCCGTGAGCGTCGATACGGAGAAGGTGGAGAATAAGGAATTGCAGGCGATGCTCCGCGAGTTGGGCGTCACCTTCCCGCTGGCCCGGGACCCCGACCAGCACGCCGGCAAGCGATTCGGCCTGCAAGGAATCCCGTCGACTTGCGTCGTTGGCGCCAATGGCCTCATCGAGGTCTTCGAGACCGGTTACAGTCCCACCCTGGAGGCCGACCTCGTGGCCAAGTTGGAGAGACTTCTGGCGGGCCAGAGCGTCTTCCGGGAGCAGTTCGACCATTTCGAGGCCCAGCGCAAGGACTACGTCGCCTGGCTTGACAAGTGGGGCAAGGACGGGCTCTACGTCGGCCAGGGCGTCGAGGAGAAGGAAATCCCCGAGGCCAAAATCGCGCCCCGGACCGAGCCGAAGGCGTTCGCCCTGGAACCCTTGTGGAAATGCACCGACCTGAAATCGCCGGGCAATATGCTCGCCGTTCCGGCGGGAAGCGGTCCGCCGAAGCTGTTTGTGCTGGATTCGTGGAAGACGGTCGCGGAAGTCGGGCCCCAGGGGAAGGTCGCCGCGACGCGCTCCCTGGACCTCCCGGAACGTGAGGCGGCCACCCTGTTGCGCACCGGCGTCGGGGCCGACGGAAAACGCTTCTTCGTCGTCTCCGGCATCATGCAGCAGCAAGTCCACCTGTACGACGAGAACTGGAAACGGCTGCTGAGTTACCCCGAGGACGCCTACAAGAATCCCCACGCCGGCATCGCCGACGTCCAACTCGCCGACCTCGACGGCGACGGCAAGCTGGAACTCCTCGTCAGCTACTACCAGGACGTGGGCGTGCAGTGCGTCTCGCTGGAGGGGAAACGCCTCTGGGCGAACCGGACCGTGGCCATGGTCTCGCGGATCGCCGTCTGGGCCCCGGAGGCCAAAGGTCCTCGGAGCCTTGTGGCAACCAACAGCCTGGGGTCTCTCGTCCTGTTCGACGCCCAGGGGAAACGCGAGCGCGAAATCAAGGTGCCCAACCGGCTCGTCCATTGGGTGGTAAGCGCCGACCTGTTTGGCGATCAGAAGATGGAACTCAGCGGTCTCTACCTCGCCGAGTTGGGCGCCAGCGTGTTGATCGGCATCGATCCCAAGGGGGGCGAACTCTGGAGCCATGCCCTGCCCAAAGGCGTCCATCGCCGGCCCGTGGAACAGATCGTCGCCGGCAACCTCACGGCTTCGGGCCCGGGCCAGTGGCTCGCCCCCGGCCCCGACGGCTCCCTTTCGGCCATCGCCGCCGACGGCAAGCTCCTCGATCAATGGCAAACGGGAGCGGTCATCACGGGCCTGGCCACCATGCTCGTCGACAAGCAGGCCGTCTTGGTGGTCGCCTCAACCGACCAGGTCGGCAGCAGCGGCACTCTCGAAGCCTGGCGGGTCAAGTGACCCCAAGCAGCCGGGCCTTCGGAGGGTGACAACATCGGCGACGCCGCCGACGCCAGGAGGAACTGGCGGACCTGGCTGGTGGCAGGAAAGGAAGTGAATCGCTGCTTCGCTTCCGCCTCGGCGCCGCCCAGCGCCATGGCTCGAAACCGTGGCACCGCCTCCCCCAGTAGAGGGTCTTTCCGCGATTCTGGTCAGTCGTATCGGCTGAATTCTTGACACGCGATGCTGGCTTGACTATCGAGGAATCAACCTAACCTTCACCTCGACGTTGAGAGTGTCCTGAATCGCAGGCACTTTTTTTCAATAGACTCGCAACCCTCCGTGGTCGGTGGAGTAGCCCGCAGGACCAGTCGCCTTGCTGGGAGAGTGGTCGATCCATCGCCGGGGCCCCCGCCAAACGGGACTCGGTGAGTCGCCGGCGTGTGCGTCTTGGGCAAGTCGACTACTGTCCCTCTGCGCGTCCGAGCAGGACGCGATAGGGTCGGGCCCCAGGCAACTTTATCCAGACAAGAGGAGATCCGCGACATGTTGCCCGTCTTTCGCACCGCGAAATCAACGTCCAAGGGCGTTCGTCGGGAACTCAAGCCGCGGAGACTCCATTTCGACCTCCTTGAGGATCGCAGGCTTCTGGCCTTGTCGATGACCGGGGTGCCGGTCGATCTCGGCACGGTCCCGGACTTCTCGAACATGGTCCCCGTCGCCATCAACGACGCCGGAAAGGTGTTCGGCACCTTGGACAACTTCCCGGACGAGGGGCCGAGGCACACGTTCGTCTACTGGAACGGGACGTCGACAGACCTCGGGGCGCCGCTCAAGGGGTTCTTCGACGAACCATTGCCCGAACTGGTCGGCTTCGACATGAATGAAGCGGGCATGGTTGTCGGGTATTCGCAGGACCCGGAGGATTACAACATCGCCATGCACGGATTCTCCGCCACATCCGAGGACGACGTCCAAGACCTCGGGCACCTTGGCGGAGGCCCCACCCAGGCCCTGGCCATCGACCCGAAGAGCGGGATGATCGTGGGCTGGTCGCTCGACGGGAGCATGTTGCAGCATGCCTTCCTTTGGGACGACGTGGAGATGAAGGACCTCGGATGGATGGACTTCGGCCGGCCCAACACTTCGGCCTCCGACATCATCTCGGGTATTGAGGGAACATGGATCGTCGGCGAGGGCTGGTCCTACACGCCCGAGGGCAAGTTCGGGCAGCAGCCGCACGCGTTCCTGCTCCACTACGACCCCCTGACCCCCACCCAGACGATGACCGATCTCCACGACGATGCGCTGGGATTTGACCAGTCCCGCGACATGGGGACGCTGGGCGGCGATGAAACCTCTCCCAAGGGAATCAATGCGAGCGGCCTGGTCTTCGGCAATTCCAAGAATAGCAACGGCAACGAACACGCATTCCTGTACTACGACAACAAGATCCACGACCTCGGCGTGCTCGGAAGCGTCGACGCCTCCTGGGCCAACGGCATCAACGACGCCGGGCAGGTGGTCGGCGGCTCCTACGCGGCGGGCCACCCGCGAATGCACGCCTTCATCTATGACGGCGGCAAGATGACGGACCTCAACAGCCTCCTGCCCGCCAAGTCGGGGTGGGAACTCCTCAATGCCTTCGACATCAACAACAAGGGCCAGATTGTCGGAATCGGCCTCCATAACGGGAAGGCGCGCAACTTCGTCGCCACGATCACCTCGGCCCCGAACGCCACCAGAACCGCAGTCAGCGACTCGCCCGGCACGACCGTCTTCGGGCAGCCGATCACGTTCACCGCCACCGTCAAGCCCACGTCGTCGAAGGCGGGCATACCCACGGGCACCGTCACCTTCCTGGACAATGGAACCCCGCTGCCCGGCGGCGCCGACCTCGAACTCGTCAACGGCAAGGCCACCTTCACGACCTCGGATCTTCCGGTCGGGAAGCACCAGATCACCGCGGCCTTCACCGGCGCCGGCAGCTTCGCGTCGAGCAGTTCGTCGGTCAATGCACACACCGTGAAGCAGGCCGGAACCAAGACCACGCTTGTCGGCGTGCCTGCCTCGTCGGCCCTGGGGGACGAGGTGACCTTCACCGCGACGGTCACCATCTCCGGTCCCGGCGTCGGGACCCCGACCGGGACCGTCACCTTCAAGGACGGCCGGCAAACGCTCGGCACCGCGGACGTGACCACGGTCAACGGCGTGACCACCGCCACGTTCACCACCAGCGACCTCACGGCAGGGAAGCACGCGATCAAGGCCACCTATTCGGGCGACGACAATTTCGAGACAAGCACCAGCCCCGCCGCGGTTGAGAGAGTGGCAAAGGCCGACACCACGACCGGCGTCAACGTGTCGGAGCGCCAGTCCGTCTTCGGGCAGGAGGTGACGATCACGGCCACGATCGACCCGACGTCCGAAGTCGGACTCTCGCCTACCGGGAGAGTGACTTTCAAGGACGGCAAGAAGACGCTGGGAAGTGTGAACGTGACCACGGTCGACGGCGTGACCACCGCCACGCTCACGACCGCGAAGCTGGCGGTGGGCGAACATACGATCACGGCCAGCTATGCCGGCGATGGCAACTTCACCGGGAGTTCCGGCAACGTGGTACAACTCCCGGTCGCGAAGGCCGAGACCACCGTGACCCTCAGTTCCTCGGTCAATCCCTCGTCGCCAAAACAGAAGGTGACCTTCGTGGCCCAGTGTCACGGGGCGCGTTGATTCCGGCCACCGATGGGCGCGTTGATACCAGCCAGTGAGTGGTTGGATTTCTACCTGTTATCTCCGCTTGTTGATGCGTTAGCAAGGTCCTGT
>Ga0067045_1028389_pt1 | contig 34803 bp, 30 predicted proteins | sample TerdegcTABiofilm_FD_59184 | JGI IMG/M metagenome (GOLD analysis project Ga0067045, IMG submission 59184) | Combined Assembly of (Gp0054472, Gp0054536) Wastewater bioreactor microbial communities from Singapore -Terephthalate degrading...
CTTCTGGTGGGTGTTCGTCTGGCAGATGCGGATCGCCGCAAAACACGTCCAAGACCGCCGGCCGCACGGGCGCCCTCATCCGCATCAGCTGGTGGGGCAGGGTCCGCGTCGAATATCTCGGCGACCAGAGGCCCGATCCCTCCGCCTACAGACCAGCAGAATCCACACGCAAGGCGGGGGATGATCCCTGCTGGTCGTCAGCGATCCCGGCCGACATTCTCCCCAAGGCGCAACTTCCTTTTTGCCCCCGTGCTAACGGGGACTTCGAGGGAAAAGCGTTTGCCCTGCAAACGCCCCGAGAAGGAATGAAGGGGCCCTGCGTCCTCTCCGCGCATTCCGACACCTCCTAGCACCCACAATCCCCCGAATTCAGCCCCAACCCTCCGGCCAGCCCCCGCTGCGTCCGGCCAAAACTGCTGCGTGAAACAAAATCCTGCGCTCTTGTCTTCGTCACACTCGACGGGCGCAGCCCGTCTGAGTGCCCATCTCCAGCCCCATCCCCACGCGCATGCTGAATTTTCAGATGATGGGCCCTCAGATGCCCTGGCGCGCATCGAGGGTGACGAGTGGGGATAGTTCCGGGCACGAAATGGCGGGAAGGAAGGCCTTGCGCGATGCGTTAAACCCCAGCCTTTCAGCCTACCGCGTCTGCGCCTGAATCAAATTCAGCGCCGCTTCCACCGCCGCCAGCCGGATCGCGTCGCGGCCAATGTCGCCCAGTTGCAGCATCTCGTGCAGCACGGCCCGGTTCTCCCGCGCGCAGGCAAGGTGAACGGTGCCCACCGGTTTCATCCGTGTACCGCCTCCCGGCCCGGCCACCCCGGTGATCGAGACGGCGATGTTCGCCCGGCTGTTGGCAAGGGCGCCCTCGGCCATCATCCGCGCCACCGGCTCTGAGACGGCGCCGAAATCGGCCAGCACATCGCCGGGCACGCCCAGCATGTCTTCCTTGGCCTTGTTGGAATAGGTCACAAAGCCCCGCTCCACCACAGTGGACGAGCCGGGTATCTCCGTCAGCAGCGCGGCGACAAGGCCGCCCGTACAGCTTTCGGCGGTGACGATTTTCAGGCGGGCGCGCTCGGCATCGTCGAGCACCAGCATGGCGAGGTTGCGAAGGCGATCTGGAAACATGAAACCCTGTCTAGCGCCCGATCAGTTGCCCGTGAAGACGGGAGTTCGCTTCTCGATGAAGGCGGCAGCGCTTTCCTTCGCGTCGGCGGTCTGCATCAGGCGGCGGATTTCGGTGATCGCCCATTTGCCGGTGTCGCGCCAATCGGGGTCCAGCGTCCGGCGCAGGCCAGCCTTCAGCGACCGAACCGCCTGAGGCGGGTTCGCCGCGATCTTTTCGGCCAGTGCCAGCGCCGTCGGGATCAGGTCGCCCGGCGCAACCACCCGGCCTACCAGGCCAATCGCCTTGGCCTCGGCCGCATCAATCACGTCGCCGGTAAAGAGCAGCTCGCTCGCCTTTTCCCGGCCTACCAGCTGGGCCAGCCGCCCCAGACCCGGCGCGTCACAGCAGAGCCCCCGCGTCACGAAAATCTCGCCAATCTTCGCCGTGTCAGACATCACGCGAATATCCGCCATGATCGCCAGCTCCGCGCCCCAGCCAAGCGCAAAGCCGTTGATCGCCGCAATCACCGGAATATCCGTATGCAGAAGGGCATCGGCAGCGGGGGTGAGCCCGCCGGTCTCCTTCGCCCTGGCCGCCCGCTCCGGCGTCACCGGCGCGCCCTTGGAGAGGATCTTCTTCACATCATCCCCGGCGCAGAACGCCCGTGTGCCAGACCCCGTAATCACAATCGCCCGCGCATCCGAGGTGCGGACCGCGTTTTCCAGCGCGTCATACAGCTCATAGTCGAGCGAGTTCATCGCTTCCGGCCGGTTCAGCGTCAGCACGGTCACATGCCCCCGCTTCTCGGTAATCAGAATATCGTCCATGCCTTCCTCCCGGTCTTCTTTTGGCCGGAAAGCTCTCATGAAGCCGAAGCCTTGAAAATAATGCCGCGAGGTAAGGGCAGGGCGCTTCGCCGGGCGCGACTTCATCCTCCCTGTGAGGCGGACGGAGGGGGATGGAGGCTGGATACAGCCCTTAAAGGTCAGCCCCTCGGCACCAGCAGCGCCACAGCCTCCGCCGCAATCCCCTCGCGCCGCCCGGTAAAGCCGAGCCCCTCGGTCGTCGTAGCTTTCACGCTGACAGCGTCGAGCGGCAGCCCCAGCAGCTCCGCCGTCCGCGCCCGCATGGCCTCCCGGTGCGGTTTCACCTTGGGCGCCTCACAGATCACCGTGATGTCGCAATTGGCGATCACATACCCCTTCGCCTCGGCCAGCCTCTGGGCTTCCTTCAGGAAGATGCCGCTATCGGCGCCTTTCCATTTGGGGTCCGAGGGCGGGAAGTGATCCCCAATATCCCCCAGCGCCACCGCGCCCAGAATGGCATCGGTCAGCGCATGCCAGGCCGCATCGGCGTCCGAATGGCCCTTGAGTTTGGCGATATGCGGAATGGCCACCCCGCACAGGGTCACATGATCCCCCGCCTCGAACTCATGCACGTCATACCCCTTGCCGATACGCGGGGTGCCAGCGGGGGCGAGGAGGCGGGCCAGCATGTCGAAATCCTCCGGATAGGTGATCTTGGAAAGGCGGGCCGAGCCGGGCACCATGGCAACCGTGCCCCCGGCGGCTTCGATGGCGGAGAGGTCGTCCACAAGGTCGGGCCCGGCAGCGGCGAGGGCGGCGCGTATCTCGCCGAGGCGGAATGCTTGCGGTGTCTGGACCCGGAAGAGGCCGGTTCTGTCCACATTTGTCCAGTTTTGTCCGCGATTTGACTTCAACGCGTCCGCCACTGGCAGCGCCGGGGCGGCCCCTGACACGGACGGGTCCTGCAGCCGCGCCAGCAGTTTGGCGATGGTCGCTGCATCGATGCCGGGGCGGGCCGCGTCATGGATCAGCACTGTGGCGCCCTCGCTCGCCGTCGCTGCCGCCAGTCCGCTGAGCACAGATTGCGTGCGCGTATCGCCCGGTTTTGCCTGAATAATTTTGCCATCAGCCGGAAAGTCGCCCAGCTCCGGCCCGGCGACGATCACCACCTGCGAGATCTGAGGATGGCTATAGAATGCGTCGATCGACCAGTCGATTACCCGCTTTCCCAGCAGGTTCTGCCACTGTTTCGGGCGCTCGGCCCCTGCGCGCTGGCCAGTGCCTCCGGCCACGATGATTGCTACAGCCTCAGTCATGATCCGGCTTGTATGCGACCCGCGCGCGGCTGGCTACTCCACGGAATGTCCCGAAAAGGGGAATTATTTGCCCATGATTTGTGCGCTTGCGAAAAAATGAAAAGTGGGAAAGAAAAGGATATGACCAATTTTAAGGCACCTCGGGTCTGGCTGGCGCCAATGTCTGGCGCAACCGACGCCCCCATGCGGCGGCAGGCGGTGCATTTCGGCGCCCCGGCGGTCGTGTCGGAAATGGTCGCCGGGGAAACCCTGGCCCAGGCCCGCCCGGATGTGGTCCGCCGCACCTGCCGCCATGAAGGCGAAGGCCCCTGGATCGTCCAGCTCGCTGCCCGCCGCCCTGAGGATATGCTTGCCGGCGCCGTGCTGATGGCCGAAGCGGGCGTTGATGTGATCGACATCAATATGGGGTGCCCTTCCAAACAGGTGACTGGCGGCCAGTCCGGCTCCGCCCTGATGCGGGATCTGCCGCTGGCGGGGGAGATCATCGACGCCGCCCTTCAGGGCGCAGGCGCCCGCCCGGTCACCCTCAAGATGCGCCTTGGCTGGGACGACGACAACCACAACGCCCCCGAACTCGCCTGCATGGCAGAAGCCAAGGGCGTGCAGATGCTCACCGTCCATGGCCGCACACGCTGCCAATTTTACACAGGCGCGGCCAACTGGGCCGCCGTCCGCCCGGCTGTTGAAGCGGTCAGCCTGCCGGTGATCGTCAATGGCGACATCTGCGATCTGGTCTCGGCGAAAGAAGCGCTGCGCCAGAGCGGCGCGCATGGCGTGATGATCGGGCGCGCGGCCATGGGCCGGCCCTGGCTGCTGGGCTCGGTGGCGGCTGCCCTTGAGGGGCGCGCCTGGCGCAAACCGGGCCTCGGCGAACAGCTCGCCAGCCTGTGTGAGCAGATCTCTGATTCCCTTGATCTTTATGGGGCCAGCCTTGGCCTCAAGATGGTGCGCAAGCATGTCTCTGCCGCCATCGACGAACTCGAAACCGATCTGCCGGCTGCCGAGCGCCGGCAGTTGCGCGCTGATCTCTGCCGTATTGGGGACGCCGGAGAGCTGATCGCCGCGCTGCGGAAAGTCTATCTCGGCCAGACGCTGGAAAAGGCAGTATAGTTATGAGTACGTTGACAGGTGAGCGGCCCTCAGGCCTCGCCGATCTCTCCCCCATCGCGCTGCTGCACATTGACCAGCGCCGCCGCGTTGCAAATGTGAACCCCGCTGCAGAAGACCTGTTCAAGCTGTCGCGCCGCGCCCTCGTCGGCCGGCCGCTCAGCGAGGTTGTCTTCCACGATTCCATCCTGTTCGAACTGATCGACCGGGCCGAGCGCGACCCCGCCGAAATCACCGCGCCGTCCACGCCGGTCTCCGGCCCGTCTATGCAGATGCGCACGATCTGCGATGTGCGCCTGCGCACGGTCGAAGGCGGCAATTTCATCCTGGCGCTTTCCGAGGCACCCTCGCGCGATTCCGGCGAGGGCGTTGCCGGGGCTGCCGGCTTCGGGCGTATCCTTGGCCATGAGGTGAAAAACCCGCTGGCCGGCATCATCGGCGCCGCCCAGCTGCTGGAGCGTCAGTCCCATCCCGGCCAGTCCGAACTGCTGGACATCATCAAGGACGAAGCCCGGCGGATCGAGCGTCTGGTCAACCGCCTCTCCGCGTTCGAGCTGTTCTCTGCGCCCCGGATGCAGTCCTGCAATGTCCATGCGCTGCTGGACAAGGTGATCGCGTCCGAGCGCGCGGCCATGGGCGCGCGGGTGGAATACCGCCGCGACTTTGACCCCTCGCTGCCGGATATGATGTGCGATCCTGACCATCTGCAGCAGGCCTTCCAGAACATCGTCCGCAATGCCGCCGAAGCTGCCTCCGAAGGCGGCCGCAAGGGCGAGGTGGTGTTGCGCACCGCCTATGCCGCAGGCCTTGCCATGCGGCAGGCGCGCCTCGGTTCAGGCCTGCGCCGCGCCATGCTGATCTCCATCGAGGACAATGGCCAGGGCATCCCGCGCGAGCATCAGGCCACGATCTTTGATGTGTTCCAGTCCACCAAATCCGGCGGGCGGGGCCTCGGCCTCTCCATCGTCAGCGAGGTCATCAATGCCCATGGCGGGCAGATCCGCGTCGACAGCCAGCCCGGCGCTACCCGCTTCACCATCCTGTTGCCGCTTTCGGAGGCTTAAAATCTCATGGCTGACAAGACCGTACTCCTCGCAGAAGACGATGCCAGTATCCGGCTCGTCGTGAACCAGACCCTGGTTTCCGCCGGGTATGAGGTGCGGGCCACCAGCTCGCCCGATGCGCTGCAGCGCTGGGTCCGCAACGGGGAAGGGGATGTCGTCGTCACGGACGTCTATCTCGGCGACACGTCGATCTTCGATCTCCTGCCCTCCATGAAGCTGGCCCGGCCAGACCTGCCATTCATCGTGATGAGCGGCCAGAACACCATCCTCACTGCGGCCTCGGCTGCCGAGCATGGGGCGTTCGATTATCTTCCCAAGCCGTTCGACATCGATGTCCTCTCCAGCCTTGTCCGCCGCGCGCTGAAGGCGGCCCCGGCGCCGGAGCGGGCAATCCATCCCGACGCCCAGAAGGCGGTCGCCGATGCCGGGCTGCCGCTGATCGGCCGGTCAGACGCGATGCAGGAAGTCTACCGCCTGATCGCCAAGGTGATGAATACCGATCTCACCGTGCTGATCGAGGGCGAAAGCGGCACCGGCAAGGAACTCGCCGCCCGCGCCATCCACCAGCTTGGCCAGTCCAAGCGCGGCCAGTTCGTGGCGCTCGACCTTGCGGCCATGCCGCCTGCCGAAATCAACCGCGAACTCTTCGGCACCGATGGCAATGGCGGCGCCGTCCACATGAAGGGTGGCACACTGTATCTCGATGAGATCGGCGACCTGCCAGCCGAAGCGCAGGCCCAGCTTGTGAAGCTGCTGCGCGAACCCGGCGGCGCCCGCCTGATCGCGTCCACCCGGCGCAACCTTGGCCGGCTCGTGGAAGACGGCAAATTCCGGGAAGACCTTTATTACCGCCTCAATGTGATGCGCCTCTCCATTCCGCCGCTGCGCCAGCGCAAGGAGGATATTCCCGAGCTTGCCCGGGCCTTCCTGATCCGCGCCCAGCGTCAGGGCCTGGCCGCCCGCACCTTCGACAAGTCGGCGCTGGACCTGATGGCCGCCTATGACTGGCCCGGCAACGTCCGCGAACTGGAAAACCTCGTCCTGCGCCTGGCTGTGCTCAGCTCCGATTCGGTCATCACGGTGATGGATGTCGAGCGCGAGATGCGGATGGGCGTGGCCGAGCAGACCGGCGCGAGCCTCGGCTTTGAGGCTGAGATCGAGGGCCTGCTGCACCGCTATGTGATGGGCGATCTCGTCTCTGGCGGTGAGGGTGAAGACTCCAATGTCCACGAATCGGTTGTTAACCGTGTTGAGCGCCCGCTGATCCGGCTCGCTCTGTCAGTTACCTCCGGAAACAAGGTTCGCGCGGCGCAGCTCCTTGGCATGAACCGCAACACATTGCGGGCCAAGATCAACGCCCTCGGCATTGCAGAAGACTGATTGACGACACACCGATCTGTGGCTTTAGTGCACCACTGTTGCGGGCGGGACACTGATAGTGTGTCCCGTTTGCAACGGGGCGGGGCCCCAACAGAACCGGAACTGAGTGTCGACCACAGCTAACTCACAGGCCAACAAGGCAAGCTGGGCCCTGTTTGAAGGGCTTTTCATCATCGCGGCCCTGGTCGCGGTGTTTGCGACGTTCATTGCCATTTCCGGCGTGGTTCCCGACGACCCGACCGCCGGCGCCACCCCCTGGCTGCTGGGGCTGAACTTCATCCTCCTGACCGTCCTCGCCATCATCGTGACGCGGGAATACCTGCAGATCCGTGTCGGCAAGGAAGATGGCAGCGGCAAGCTCGCCCGCCGCTTCGTGCTGCTGTTCGGCTTCTCGGCGCTGATTCCGGCCATGGTGGTTGCGGTCTTCATGGGCACCTTCATCACCCGCGGCCTCGACCGCTGGCTGGGGGAGCGCGTCGATCATCTGATGGAGCAGAATGCGGAAATCTTCCGCACCTATGTGGAAAACTTCCAGGCCACCTTCGATTCCGACATGCGCCTGGCGGCCATGGATGTGGAGAGCTTCGCGCGGCAGGTGGACAAGAGCCTCGAAATCGCCCCGCCCACCGAAGACGGCGACGGGGCGATCTATGATTATGCTTCGGCCACCTTCTTTGACGGGCTGCGCTCGGAACTGGCCAGCCGGGAATTCCTGACCATCGCCATTCTCGGCGCCGACGGGGTAGACCTTGTGGCCGAGGCGAGCGTTCAGGAGCCGATCCTGCTGCTGCCGCCCAAGTCTGCCTATGTCGAGGCCGATCAGGGCTCGGTGGCAACCACACTTTACGAGGCGCGCGGCATTGCCACGGCGCTGATCCGCATTTCGGCGCCCACGGATGGGTACATCTATGCCGTGAAGGTGTTCGACCGGAACGCGGCGCGCTCGCTGCGCGAAGCGGAAGCGGCGCTGGAAGAATACTACGCCGCCAAGCGCAGCGGCGGGCGGCTGCAGCTGATCTTCGTGATCGGCTATGCCCAGATTGCCGGTCTTGTGCTGCTGCTGGCGGGGCGTTTGGGGCTTGAGGCGGCGGGCCGGGTCACCGGGCCCATCGGACGCCTGGCATCGGCGGCGCATACCGTGCGCGACGGCGATCTCAGCGTGCGCGTGCCGGTCACCGGGCCAGTCGATGAACTGCACGCCCTGGCGCATTCCTTCAACGCGATGACCGAACAGCTCGCCACCCAGCGGGAAGACCTCATCCGTGCCCGGAACGATGAGGAAGACCGCCGCCGCTTCGTCGAGACCCTGCTGGCAGAACTGGGCGCCGGGGTCATGCGCGTGGGTCCCGATGGCCTTATCAGCCTGGCCAACCGGTCGGCGGCGGAACTCCTGGGCCTCACGGGGCAGATGGAAGGCGCGCCGCTGTCGGACGTGGCCCCGCAATTTGAACGCTATGTGCGCGACACGATCGAGCGGGACGCACCGGTGGACGCCACGCTGGACATCACCGTGGGCGGCGAGACCCGCAATATTCGCCTCAAGACGGCCATGGGGCCGGAGGGCGGCTGCGTAATCACCTTCGACGACACGACCCGCCTCGTGAATGCCCAGCGCCAGCTGGCCTGGCGAGACGTGGCGCGCCGCATTGCCCATGAGATCCGCAATCCGCTGACGCCGATCATGCTGTCTACGGAGCGTCTGAAGCGCCGTTATGGCCCGAAGATCGATGATCCCGATGGCGTGTTTGATCGCTGTATCGAGACGATCCTGCGCAAGGTGGATGACATCGCACACATGGTGGAGGAGTTCTCTTCCTTCGCCCGGATGCCCAAGCCGAGCGTGGCGCCGTTTGACATGCGCCCGCTGCTGCAGGGGGCGATCTTCTCGCAGACCGTCGTGTCGCCCGACATCGAAATCGAGATGGATACAGATCTCGAAACCGCGCCCTTCCTGGGGGATGAGCGCCTGCTGGGCCAGGCTTTCGGAAACCTCCTGAAGAACGCCGCCGAGGCCATCGAAGGGCAGTCGGTGGGAGATGATGTGTCCGGCAATATCCGTATCATCCTGCAGAAGGATGCGCGCGGTCTGGAGATCATCATCGAGGACAACGGCCCCGGCTTCCCGGCCGAGGTGCGCAACCGCCTGCTGGAGCCCTATGTGACGACGCGCGAGAAGGGCACGGGGCTTGGCCTTGCCATCGTGAACCGCATCATCGTCGATCATGGTGGCTCAATTTCCCTGCAGAACCGTCCTGACGGCCTGCGCGGCGCCCGTGTGCGCGTGCTGCTGCCGGAAAATGGCGCGCTGGCGATGCAGTTTGAAGACATGTCGATAGAAGAGGCAGGCGCCGAAGGCCGCGTGCCCTACCCGTTGAATTTGTAGAGGAGAGACGTGCATGGCACTCGACATCCTGGTAGTTGATGATGAGCCCGATATCCGTGAACTGATGGCCGGTGTGCTGGGCGATGAAGGCTATGCCGTCCGCACCGCTGACACGGCGGAACGCGCGCTGGAGGAAGTGCGCTCGCGCACGCCCCGGCTCGTGATCCTTGATGTCTGGCTTCAGGGCAGCGGCATGGATGGTCTTTCCGTGCTGAAATATCTGAAGTCGATCGACCCGATCCTCCCGGTCATCGTCATCAGCGGCCACGGCAATATCGAAACGGCCATCGCCGCCATCCGGCGCGGCGCGTTCGATTTCATCGAGAAGCCGATCAAGGCAGACCGGCTGATGCTGGTGGTGGAGCGCGCCATTGAGGCCGCCGCCCTGCGCTATGAGAACGCCGCACTGCGCAACCGCACGGGCGATGAGGAGCGCTGGATCGGCAACAGCCAGGCCGCCGCTGCCCTGCGCGCCTCGCTGGACAAGGTCGCGCCGACCAACTCCCGGGTTCTGATTTCCGGTCCGGCCGGGGTCGGCAAGGAACTCGCCGCCCGTCTCATCCACAAGAACTCCGCCCGGGCCGATGGGCCGTTCGTGGTAGTGAACGCCGCCACGATTGCGCCCGACCAGATGGAGATCGCTCTCTTCGGTGAGGAAGATCAGCAGGGGCGCACCGTCCGTGTCGGCCTGTTCGAGCGCGCGCATACGGGCACGCTGCTGCTGGATGAAGTGGCTGACATGCCCATCGGCACACAGAACAAGATCCTTCGTGTGCTGACCGAGCAGCGTTTCCAGCGTGTGGGCGGCCGGTCTGATGTAACGGTCGATGTCCGCGTGATGGCGGCGACGACGAAAGACCTCAAGGCCGAAATCGACGCCGGCAATTTCCGCGAAGACCTGTTCTACCGCCTCAGCGTCGTGCCGCTACGCGTGCCCTCCCTGTCGGAGCGGCGGGACGATATCGTGGAACTCGCCAACTATTTCTGCGAGCGCATCGCCGAAACGTCCGGCCTCACCTATCGCAGCTTTACCCAGGAAGCGCTCGCCGTGCTCCAGTCGATGGAATGGCCGGGCAATATCCGCCAGCTGCGCAACCTGGTGGAGCGTATCCTCATCCTGTCGCCCGCCGATTCCGCCCGGCCGATCAGCGTGGACGAGTTGCCGCGTGATCAGGGACGGGGGCCCTCTCCGGCGGCCAAGGCGGGCTCTGCAGAGCTGGTTGGCCTTTCCCTGCGCGACGCACGCGAGCAGTTCGAGCGGGAATATCTTACCCTGCAGATCACCCGTTTTAACGGAAATATCTCGCGAACTGCCGAGTTCATCGGTATGGAGCGGTCAGCACTGCACCGAAAATTAAAGGCTTTGGGGATATCGACGGGCGTTCGTCAGGATTCCTGAGCCAGACGCTGAAGGCTTGAAGATATGCACGTTCTGATCTGCGGCGCCGGGCGGGTAGGGCAGGGCATTGCCCGCCGCCTTGCCCGGGAAAAGCACGAGATCACCATTATCGACGAAAGCGCCGATCTTGTGGATCAGGTGTCCATTGACCTGGATGTGCGGGGGATTGTCGGTCATGCGGCGCATCCTGATGTGCTCAAGCGCGCCCGCGCGGCAGACTGCGAGATGATCATCGCCGTCACGCATTTCGACGAAATCAACATGGTGATCTGCCAGATCGCCCACACGCTGTTCTCGGTGCCCTTCAAGATCGCCCGCGTGCGCGACCGGTCCTATCTGGAGCCGGCCTGGAAGAACATCTTCTCCCGCGAGGGCCTGCCCATCGACATGGTGATCTCGCCGGAGGCTGAAGTGGGCGACGCCATCCTCCAGCGCTTCCGCACGCCCGGCACGATCATGAGCGCGAATTTCGCCGGCGGGCAGATCAAGCTGCTCGGCTTCGAACTGCGTGCCGACAATCCGCTGATCGATGTGGCGGTTGACCAGTTCAAAGGTCTGTTCCCGGATCTTTCCGCGCGCATCATCGGCATCGGCCGGGGGGACGCGGTTCACGCCCCGCGCGGCAAGGATGTGCTCAAGCCCGGCGACCGCGCCTATATCGCGGTTTTCGATGCCCATGCCAGCCGCCTCACCTCCATCTTCAACACCGAACAGAGCCGTCTCGATCACGTCGTCATTGTGGGCGGCGGCAATGTCGGCCTGCATGTGGCCAAGATGCTGGAGAAGGAAAGCCATATCCGCGTCCGCCTGATCGAGCGGGATGGCGAGCGCGCCAACAAGGCCGTGGCCGCCGTCAAGCGCTCCATCGTCATCCAGGGCGATGGTCTGAACCCGGACATTCTCGCCGAAGGCGGGGTGGACCGGGCGGATTTCGTCATCGCCATTACCGATGATGACAAGGCCAACCTCCTGATCTCCAACCTCGCCAAGCGCGCCGGTGCCAAACGGGCGCTTGCCCTCATCAATTCGCCCGAACTTGCCGGCCTTGCCTCCGACATGCGGGTGGACACCGTGCTCGACCCGCGCGCCCTGACTGTTTCACAGATCCTGATGCGCATGCGCCGGGGCCGTATCCTCAACCTGCAATCGCTGGAAGACGGCATGGCGGAAGTGGCCGAGGGCATCACGCTGGAAACCTCTTCGCTGATCGGCAAGCCGCTCGGCTATGATGATCTTCCCGAAGGCATGACGGCGGCCGCCGTGGTGCGCGGCAACCAGATCATCATGGCCGATGAAGACGTGACCGTGCGCCCGGAAGATCATCTCATCGTCTTCTATGAGGCCGAGATGGTGCGCACGGTCGAAAAGTTCTTCCGGGTTAACCCGGATTATTTCTGATCCATGAATTATTCGTCGGTCGTCCGTGTTCTTGGCCTGCTGATGCTTATCCTGGCTGGCTGCGCGGCTTCGGCGGCCCTGCTGGCCTGGGCGATGGGCGAAACCCAGCAGATCATTTCCTTCGGTGCCACCGCGCTCGGCATTTCGGTTTTCGCGTCCAGCGTTCTGCTGCTGGCGCCAAAGCCATCCCGCCGCGCGCGCCCGTCAGATGCCCTGGCCGTTGTGCTGCTCTGGTGGTTTCTCTCGCCGGTGGCAGCAGCCATGCCTTTTGTGTTCGGCGTGGCCAACAACTCCGTTGCGGTCGCGTTGTTCGAGGCAGCTTCCTGTCTCACCACCACGGGGCATTCCATTCTGGGCTTTTCCGAAGCCTCCTGGCCCATCAGCCTGCTTTACTGGCGCGGCATCCTGCACCTGCTGGGCACCTATGCGGCCGTCGTGATGGCAGCCGGCGTGTTCGCGGCGATCAATCTCGGCGGCCCCGGCGTTCACCGCACGGTGCTGTTCACCGTTCCGGACGCCAGCTATTTCGATGCCATGCCCCGCATCTGCGCCGGCGTCGGCCTGATGCTGGGCATTTCGGTCAGCTTCATCCTGCTGCTGCTGTTGATGGCGGGCGTGCCGCCTGTGCGGGCGCTGGCTGATGCGGTCAGTGTCATCTCTACCGGCCTTGTTCTGCCGGATGCGGAAACCTTCCTGCCGCCCAATCCGGTGGCGAGCTTCATATTGGCCGTTGGCCTGGCCATCGGCGCGCTGGGCCTGGCCGTGTGGCTGCCCTTGCGTATCGGCGCTGTGCGTTCCGCGATCACGGACCCGGAGACGGTCGTCTTTTTGCTGTTGATGCTGATCTTTGCCGCCGCAACCCTTCCACTCGGCGTGTCGATGATGAATGGCCTCGGCTGGTCCCTGTCCAGCCTGTCGACGTCCGGTATCCCGCTCTCGGCCGGGGCGCGCGACGCGGAGATCCCGCTGACGCTTGCCGTGCTGCCCGCGCTGATCGGGGGCTCCGCCCTCTCGGCGGCGGGCGGAATCAAGATTGCGCGCTTCATCGTGCTGGGGCAGCGCGCCGGGCAGGAGTTCCGCCAGCTCGGCTATCGCCGCTCGATCCTCAGCTTCCGCTTCCGTGACCGGGAACTGGACGAGCGCAGCGTCATCGGCGTCTGGGTGTATTTCATCGTCTATGCGGGGGCGGTCTTTTCGGTGATCGCGGTGCTGGCCTTCCTCAATGTGCCTTTCGAGGAGTCGATTCGGCTCTCCATCGGCGCCCTGACCAGCTCTGGCGGGCTGATTGGGCAGGCTACAGACAATCTGGGTCCGGTGGGTCAAATATTGCTTAGTATTGCCATGGTTTTGGGCAGGGTTGAAATTCTGACCGTGTTACCGGCTCTTTCCCTGAGCTTCTGGCGGGGGTAAAGGGGGAACACCCTTGCGCAGGGTAAACAATGACATTAGCTGCGCAGGATAAGACAACAAAAAACAAGAAAGAAAAACTGATGTCCGCCGATAAGAAGCAAAACCTCCAGGACACTTTCCTCAACGCCGTCCGCAAATCGCGCACCCCGCTCACCGTCTTCCTCGTCAACGGTGTAAAGCTTCAGGGTGTTGTCACATGGTTTGACAATTTCTGCATCCTCCTCCGGGGTGACGGACGCCCGCCGCAGCTGGTCTACAAGCATGCCATCTCGACCATCGCGCCCAGCGCGCCGGTCCAGCTCTTCGATGAGGAAATGGACGGAGACTGATCCCGTTTGACTGAAAAACTGATTGACCGCCTTCCGGCGCCGGAAATTGCCGGCGTCGTGATCCCGTGGTTCACACCGAGGGACCGGCCGGGTCCGGACCGTTTGTCCGAAACCGCCGGTCTCGTCGAAGCCCTTGGCTGCGAGCTGGGCTTCATCCGGCCTGATCATGTCCGTGAAGTGAATTCTTCCTTCCTGCTGTCGGGCGGCCTGCTTGACCGCATGGCGAATGACATCGCCGAGACGAACGCCACGCTCGCCGTCATCGATGCCTCGCTGACCCCCGTTCAGCAGCGCAACCTTGAAAAGCGCCTCGGCGTGAAGGTGATCGACCGGACTGGCCTGATCCTCGAAATCTTCGGTCTGCGCGCGCGCACCAAAGAGGGCCGCCTGCAGGTGGAACTTGCGCGCCTGCTTTACGAGCGCTCACGTCTCGTGCGCACCTGGACCCACCTTGAACGCCAGCGCGGCGGCGGGGGCTTCCTCTCCGGTCCCGGCGAAAGCCAGCTTGAGGCAGACCGCCGGATGCTGGACGACAAGATCGTCCGTCTGCGGCGTGATCTGGATGACGTAAAGCGCACCCGCGAAGTGCAGAGGGCAGGGCGCCGGCGCTCCGGCAAACCCGTCATCGCGCTCGTCGGATATACCAACTCCGGCAAGTCCACCCTGTTCAACCGGTTGACCGGGGCGGATGTGTTCGCCAAGGACATGCCCTTCGCCACGCTGGACCCGACCATCCGCCGGCTGGATTTGCCCACCTTGGGCGAAGCCGCGCTGATCGATACCGTCGGCTTCATCACCGATCTGCCCACCCACCTGATCGACAGTTTCCAGGCGACGCTTGAAGAGTCGCTGCAGGCGGACCTGCTGGTGCATGTGCGCGACCGCGCCAGCGCGTCGGATGTGGAGCAAGCCGAAGATGTGGCGCTGGTGCTGGAGCGGCTGGAAACCGAATCCGGGCTGCCGTTGCCGCCGATGATTGAAGCCTGGAACAAGATGGATGCGCTCTCGCCGGAGCGGGGCGAATCCCTGCGCGCGCTTGCGGCGATCACGGATAATCCGCCTGCCGCAGCCGTTTCCGCGCTCACGGGGGAGGGCGTCGACAGCCTGCTGGAATTGATCGAGAAATCACTCCTCCGGGGGCGGACTGAAATCTGCCTCACGCTCAGCCCTGCAGATGGCAAGGCGCGCGCCTGGCTGCATCAGCATGGCGAAGTCACCTCGGAAACCCAACTCGACGATGGCGGTACGGAAGTTTCGGTCCGTGTCTCGTCTGAACGCCTCGGCCAGTTCCGCGCAGAGTTTCCCGAACTGGCGGCGAGCGCGTCGCTGGAGCAATCGTAGGCCCTTTTACCCCCGCTCTGCCTTCTTCACGCTCTGCCAGTAGGCTTCCTGTTCCTCCAGGCTGAGCGACGCAAAGTCCACGCTCGCCTCTGCCGCTGCCGCCTCCATGGCGCGGAAGCGGCGTTCGAACTTTGCGTTTGCCCGGCGCAGGGCCTGTTCTGGGTCAACCGATAGCCGGCGGGCGAGATTGGCGGCCACGAACAAGAGGTCGCCGATCTCGTCTTCGATGGCGTCTGCGTCCCCGCTGGAAATCGCCTCTTTCACTTCGGCGGTCTCCTCCTCCAGCTTGTCGAAGATGTGGGCGGCCTCTGTCCAGTCAAAGCCTGTCCGCGCCGCCCGCTTCTGCAGCTTCTCGGCGCGCAGCAGGGCGGGCAGGGAAAGCGCCACACCGGCCAGCGCGCTGGTGTCCTCCACCTTCTTGCCTTTCGCCGCGCGTTCGGCGGCCTTCACCTCTTCCCAGGCCACCGTCTGGCCTTCTGCGTCCCGGCCATCGGCGGCGACGAACACATGCGGGTGGCGGCGAATCATCTTGTCATTGATGGCCCCCACCACATCGGCCAGCGCAAAGGCCCCGGCCTCCTCGGCCATGCGGCTGTGGAAGATCACCTGGAACAGCAGGTCGCCCAGCTCCTCCCGCAGGTCGCTCATGTCGCCGCGCTCGATCGCGTCGGCCACCTCATAGGCTTCCTCGATCGTATAGGGCGCGATGGTCGCGAAGGTCTGTTCCAGATCCCAGGGGCAGCCGGTTTGCGGCGTGCGCAGCCGGGCCATGATGTCCACCAGCTTCAGAAGCGCCTGCGCGGCTTCTGCGGGTCTGGACTCGTTTGAAGACATGGCTGCTGCTCCGCCTGGCTGATCCTGCTACCCCGTGTTTAGGCCGCCGCTGCGCCGCAGCAAGAGCAATAGGGCATCTTGCGTCTTGCGCCGGAGCATTGGCTGGCCCACACCGGATGAGAAACGTCAGATGCGTCGGTCATCGGAAAGCAGTTGAGATGAAAGACAGCCTCGCGCTGATTGGCCTGGACTGGTCAGGCTCCCGGCTCTCGGCCTGGGCCTATGATGAGGAGGGAGAGATCCTGTCCTCTGCCGTGATGCACGAGCCGGAGCGAATCGCTGCGTCCGAATATCTCTCGCGCATCCGCTTCCATGTCAGCGAGTGGCTGGGGGCGTGGCCGGACGTGCCGGTCATCGTGTCCGGCGATGTGGGTATTCTGTCCCAATCTGTCACCAACGTGTCCATTCCTGGTCCCCTGATGGCCCTGCCGGGTCACCTGATGGCGCGCGATGGCATCTGGATTGTGCCTTGGCTGCGCCAGCTTTCTCCGCCGGATATCTCGTGCGGCTCCGAGACCATTCTTGCGGGGCTCGGCGAAGATCACGCCGCTGTCTGCATCGCCGGCCGCCACACGCGCCACTATGATCTGGAACATGGCCGCATCCTTGGCCTCTCCACCGAAATCACCTCCGAGCTGCGAGACCTGCTGCTCACGGCCGGCGCTCTGGCGCTGAAGGACAGCCCCGCTCAGATCTTCGATCCGCGCGTCTTCCGCGAATGGGTAGAGCGCGCGCTCGATACCGAGGACGCGCCCCCGGTCTTTGCGGTCGAGGCGGCGACCTTCACTGGTCAGCTTGACCCTGCCTGCAAGGCGGCGGCGATTGCCGGCCTGCTGATTGGCGCCGATGTGGCGGCCCATTACGATCCCGGCGATGAAGTGCTGCTGGTGGCTGATGGTCCGCTGCGGGAGGCCTATGGCCTCGCCCTGGATGCCCTCGGCGCTGACGTTGATGAAATTTCCGCCAGTGAGGCGCTGCGGGAGGGCTTGTTTGAACTTGCCGATCTTGCAGGCCTTCTCGGCGAGGATTAATTCGCCCTTTCCATCCATTGCGACGGTCTCTCCGCCATGATCCTTTCCCCTGAATGCGTTGCGCCAACCGGCTGTATGCAGGGCGAGGCGCCGCTGTGGAGCCCCTCCGAGGGCTTCCTCTGGTGGGTCGATATCCGCCGGGCAAAATTGCACCGCTACAATCCCAAGACCGGCAATACCCGCCGCTATGACCTGCCGGTGAAGGCCAGCAGCCTGGCGCTGTATGGCGGCCATCTGCTGATGGCGGCTGACCGGGAGATCGGGTTCTTTGATCCGGCCAACGAAGCCTATGAGCGGCTTTGCACCCTACCGGATGAACCGCCCACCAACCGCACCAGTGATGGCGGCGTGGCGCCGGATGGCTCCTTCTGGTTCGGCACGATGGACGAGGCCGAGCGCGACCCGAGCGGGGTCTATTACCGCTATGGCCCCGACAAGACGGTGGCGCCGCTGCGCCTGCCATCGGTGCTGGTCACCAAGACCCTGCAGTTCTCGCCGGACGGGCGCACCTTCTACACCTGCGACAGTGCCGAGGCGGAAATCCTGGCCTTCGACGTGAACCCCGAGACGGGCGCGCTTTCAGGGCGGCGGACCTTTGCGTTTACGCATGAGCTGGGCGGCCTGCCCTATGGCGCGACGGTTGACAGCGAAGGGGGCCTCTGGGTCTGCCTGCATGGCGCGTCCCGCGTGGCGCGGTTTGCGCCGGATGGAATGCTCGACAAGGTCATCATCCTCGCCGCGCCGCTGCCTACCGGCTGCGTCATCGGAGGGCAGGACATGCGCACCCTTTTCATCACGACGGCCAGAACCGGGCTCAGCTTCCCGCAGCTGGACGCACGCCCACTCTCTGGCAGTCTGTTTGCTGTGGAAGTCGATGTGCCCGGCCTGCCACCCAGGGCTTTCGGCAAGGTTTAGGGCAGGGCGGGGCTTGTTTCGGAGGGCAACTCACCGCACATCTGCAGCGGGTTGGCGCTCCTGAAGAGGAGTTCCATGCATATTTGCCGTGGACGCGGGCGCCCAAAAGGGCTAATCGCCCGCCTTTCAAGTGAGTGGTGACATGGCCGTTAAGGACCAGAAGGAAAAGAAAAAGCGGGTTGGACCGGTTACATTCCTGCGCCAGGTGCGTGCGGAAGGTAACAAGGTGACGTGGACCTCGCGCCAGGAGACGATCCAGGCGACGATTTTCGTGCTCATCATGTCGATCCTGATCGCGATATTCCTTTTCCTGACCGATACAGTCATAACCCTGTTCGTGAATTTCGTACGCGGCGCCTGATGGCTGCCGTGACGCTAACAGACTTTCCGGAGCGCGTTCGCCCCATGCCTGATGCCAAGTGGTACATTGTCCACGCTTATTCCAACTTCGAAAAGAAGGTGGCCGCCACGATTCGCGAACAGGCGGAGCGCAAGGGCCTGCTGCACCTGATCGAAGAGATCGAAGTGCCGACTGAAGAAGTCGTCGAGGTTGCCCGCGGCAAGAAGAAGACGGTCGAGAAGCGGTTCTTCCCCGGCTATGTGCTGATGAAGGCCCAGCTGACCGACGATATCTATCACCTCGTCAAGGACACGCCGAAGGTTTCCGGCTTCCTCGGTGCTGAAGGCGGGAAAAAGCCGCTGCCGGTCCGTCAGAAGGAAGTTGACCGCATTCTCGGCAAGTCGACCGATACCTCGGCCGAGCGTCCGCGTCCGAAGGTCAGCTTCGAGATCGGTGAACAGGTTCAGGTCAATGATGGTCCGTTCCAGGGCTTCGAAGGGGCTGTCGAGGAAATCGACGAGGCGCATGGCCGCCTGAAAGTTACCGTTTCGATCTTCGGCCGGGGTACCCCGGTTGATCTTGAGTTCGACCAGGTTGTGAAGATTTGATCATTTTTCGGCAGGGGAGAGGCTTCGAGCCGCTTCTCTCTGCTTGAAACCCTTTTCCGGTAGCTGTATGTCGCCGGAACAGATGCCGCCTTAGCTCAGTTGGTTAGAGCGCTGGTTTGTGGAACCAGAGGTCCTCCGTTCAAGCCGGAGAGGCGGTACCATCTCTCCCCTTCCTTCCAGTTTTGTTGATGTAAGTGCCGGATCGTCTGGCCAGCGCCTAGCTCTGTCGCGGGCAGGGCGGCGAACCATCTGGGGTTCAACTTTCTCGCTTAGGTTGCCGATCCTGTGTGCGGGTTTGGGTTGGCGCTGCGCGAGGTATTTGCCGTCTCTGTTCTGCCGCGAGGCGGCCGATGGTTTTGCCTGATGTGTACCCTCGATCACTGCCGCTTCAGCAGCCTTCTTTCCGGAACAGAAGTCGTGGCTCAGCCGTTAAGCGGCTGCAGGGCTGATTCGGCGGCGAATCTGCTTCTGGCACGAAATCCGGTCTCTCGAGCGGAGGCTGTGGAATGCGGCCGAAAATCAAAAAATTTGTCTCCGGGCTGGAACCAACGCCCGGATCACGGCGTTTGTGATTTGTCGTTCAGCGTACGTTAACAATGCGTTGTTTGACGGCTATGGTGACCTGTTGCAAAAGGGTCTCGGTAAGCGAAAATTTCCACCGCATTCGGGGGTAATCGGACTAAAAATGCTCGCGGACGGCGGAAAAAACGTTTAACACCAAAGCATGCGGTTGATACCCGCTATGAACCTGCGGCCGAGGACAATCCCGTCATTCGGCACACAAAAGGGGATTGAGTATGAAGAAAACTCTGTTGTGCGCGACTGCCGCGGCCGCTTTTGCGACTGCTGGCGCCACGGCGCACGCCGAAGACGGCTGGTATTCGCGCGCCGATATCCAGTATTCCTTCGACGGCACTGTTGATCACGATCCGACGGCAGCCTTCAACGGCTCGATGGTCGGCGACTCGTCGGTTTCCGAAAACCTCGGCCTCAGCGTTGGCCTCGGTTATGGCTTCGCCAATGGTCTGCGCCTTGAAGGCGTGCTCGGCCAGCGCGGTGGCGATCTTGATGTCCCGAACGGCATCAACGGCACGCTGACCGGCGCAACGGCTGCGCCTGCTGGCTACGCCAGCGTCACTGACCTGATGGTCAATGGCCTTTACGACTTCAACAAAGGTGGCTCGATCCAGCCTTACATCGGTCTCGGTGTTGGTGGCGCGCGCGTGGATGCAAAAGCATCCAACCGTACGTTTGCGGCTGGCGCCGCAGCAAACGGCTTCTCCGACAAAGCTTCCGGCATCGCCTATCAGGGCCTGCTGGGCGTCGGCTTCAAGCTGTCTGAGCGTCTCACCATGGACGTCGGCTACAAGTACTTCACTGTTGAAGACCTCAACTTTGATGGCAAAGCAGGGACCGCTGGTTCTTATGACGTAGACTACCAGGATCACACCGCGACCCTGGGCGTGCGTTATTCGTTCGCTGCGCCGCCGGCACCTCCGCCGCCGCCCCCGCCGCCGCCGCCCCCGCCTCCTCCTCCGCCGCCCCCGCCGCCTCCTCCGCCGCCTCCGCCGGAAGAGACCGCCCCGCCGCTGGCCCAGCAGTGCTCTGCACTCAGCCAGGAGTTCGTGGTGTACTTCGAGTGGGATCGTTCGGATCTGACGAGCCAGGCTTCGGCAGTTATCGATCAGGCTGTGGCCAACATTCGTTCGGTTGAAGGCTGCTCGGCCGGTTCGGTGACCATCGTTGGTCACACCGACACCTCGGGTAACGCTGACTACAACCAGCGTCTGTCGGTTCGCCGCGCTGACGTGGTTGCTTCCGCTCTGACCCAGCGCGGCATTGCCAACACGCTGATCGCGAAAGACGGTAAAGGTGAAACCGCCCTCGCCAAAGCAACGCTTGACGGTGTTCGCGAGCCGCTGAACCGCCGCTCGGAAGTCACGATCATCGTTCAGTAACGGCGATTGATTTCTCTAAGGAAACGGCCCGGCGAAAGCTGGGCCGTTTTTTTGTTTTCCCGGGGGAAGGGCAGAGGCTTGCCGCGTGCCTTCACCTGTGAAACCAAGGGGCCATGACCCAACTCAGCTCCCTTTCCCGCGAAGACGAGGCCGCGCGCGAGCGCCTCGCTGCAGCCGCCCCCGACATGATTGCCCGGACCCGCGCCTGGTCCTCCGTCAATACCGGCAGTTACAATATCCCCGGCCTGAAAACGCTGGCGCCCATGCTTGCAGATGCCTTCTCGGCGCTCGAGGCCGATGTGCGTCTTGTGGAGGGGCCCGGCTTTGACAATGTCGGCGCGGATGGCCGGGTGGTGCAGATGCATACCGGGCCGATTATCAAGGTCAGCTCCCGGCCTGCCGCCCCGATACAGGTCGTTCTGTCCGGCCATTATGATACGGTTTTCCCGCCGGGCACGTTCGAAACCATTCGAGACCTGGGCAATGGCCAGATCAATGGCCCCGGCATGGCAGACATGAAGGGCGGCCTGAGCCTGATGCTCGAAGCGCTCAAGACCTTTGAAAGTGGTCCGTTCAAGGATCGTCTCGGCTATCAGATCGTGATCACGCCGGATGAGGAAATCGGAAACTTTGCCTCGTCGGCGGCGCTGACGGAGGCTGCCCGTTCTGGCGCGCATATCGGCATGACGTATGAGCCTGCCATGGAAACGGGCGCCATGTCCGGCGGCCGCAAGGGCTCTGCCGTATTTGACATTGTCCTGCATGGGCGAGCGGCGCACGCTGGCCGGGCGAAGGAAGAGGGGCGCAGTGCCATTGAAGCGGCGGCGGAGCTTGTTCTCGGCCTGGAAGCGCTGAATGGTCAGCGCGACGGGGTAACCTTCAATGTCGGCGCCATCGAGGGCGGCAGCCCCGTCAATATCGTGCCGGATCTGGCCGTTGTTCGTTTCGGCGCGCGCGCGCCCGATGCCGAGGCCTCAGCCTGGGCCACCCGGGAAGTGGAGTGCCTGTTTGCGCGCGCCTCTGCGCGCGATGGCATTCACGGTCATCTGCACGGCGGTTTCTATCGCCCTCCCAAGCCCCGCAACGCGGCGCAGCAGGCTCTGTTCGATGCCATCCATGCCACCGGCCAGGCGATCGGTCTTGAACTCGAATTTGTCGATACCGGCGGCGTTTGCGAAGGAAACAACATCTTTGCGGCAGGCGTTCCGAACGTCGATACGCTGGGTGTGCGCGGGGGCCGGATCCATTCCGATGAAGAGTTCGTGATCGTCGACAGCTTTGCCGAGCGCGCGACACTCTCGGCGCTTATCCTGAACCGGCTGGCCGATGGGCGGATGGATGGAAAGCGCATCAAGGAATTGATGGGGCGCTGAATATGAGCATTCAATATGTAATGCGACCCTCAAGGCTTGATGATCTCGACGCCTTGATGGAGCTGGCTGAATTGTCCGGACCCGGATTTACCAGCCTGCCGGTGGATGAACCGATCCTGATGGGGCGGCTCGAGAAATCCGACCGGGCATTTCACAGCCGCCAGAAAAATCTTCAGTATGGAAAGTATCTGATGATGATGGAGCATGTGCCGACCGGGAAGGTCGTCGGATGTTCTGCGGTCAAGGCTGGCACGGGTATCGACCAGCCCTTCTTCAACTACCGTATCATCACACTGGCGCAGGCGAGCCACGCTGCCGGCAACCTTCGCTTCGACATGGACGCACTGGTCCTGACGAACGAATATGTCGGCTACACGGAAGTTGGCACATTATTTCTCAAGCCGGATCATCGGGGGGGCGGCGCCGGGCGCCTGGCGGCTCAGTCGCGCTATCTTCTGATGGCCGCAGCCCCGGATCGTTTCAGCGACAAGGTGCTGGCAGAGCTGCGCGGCGTTGTTGATGATACCGGGGAGTCGCCCTTCTGGGAGTGTCTCGGGCGGCACTTTTTCCGGATGGATTTCGCCGAGGCAGACAGGCTTTCCGCGATCACGGATAATCAGTTCATTGTCGACCTGATGCCACGTTATCCGGTTTATGTTGACCTGCTGCCGCCGGAGGCCCGGGAGGTGATCGGGCGGTGTCATTCGGAAGGTGTCGGGGCTTACAAGCTGCTGCAGTGGGAAGGCTTCGAGTTTGACCGGACGGTGGACATCTTCGATGGCGGCCCCTTGGTCGCGGCGCAAAGGCGTCACATCCGCACAATTCAGGAAAGCCATGTCGTTACGGTGGAAGCTGGCGACGTTGACGGCGATCCGGATGCGCGTCAGGGGCTGCTTTCCAGTAACAGGCTTCCCGATTTCCGCGTTTCCCTCGGAAAATTCCTGCGCCGGGGCGAAGGCAATCTGGTTGTGCCTGCAGATATTCTGGAAGCATTGCACCTGAAGCCCGGCATGCCGGCACGCTTCTGGGTACGGAGCAAGTAATGAAAAACGGCGTATATATTGATGGCAAGTGGCGCCCCGGAAATGGCGCTGCCTTCACCAAGCATTGCCCCGCGACTGGCGAAGTCAGTTGGGAAGGGCGCTCGGCGGACGCCGCCGAAGTGGCCGCCGCTGTCGCCTCTGCGCTGGCGGCTTTTCCCGGTTGGGCCAGGACGCCGGTGGACGAGCGCATCGCCGTCATGGAGCGATACGCCGAAGAGATCGGCAAACGCGCCGCAAGCATCGCCGAAGCGATCAGCCGCGACATGGGCAAGGCGCTCTGGGATTCCCAGGCAGAAGCGGCCACGATGAAGGCCAAGATCGGGGTTTCCGTGGCGGCTCTGAAAGAGCGCGCCGGAGAGCGGGATGAGCCAGCAGCCTTTGGCCAATCCCGCCTGACGCATCGCCCGCATGGCGTGATGGCCGTGTTCGGACCCTTCAACTTTCCCGGCCACCTGCCGAATGGGCATATCGTGCCGGCATTGCTGGCGGGCAATACCTGCGTCTTCAAGCCGTCTGAACTGGCCCCTTCCGTAGCCGAGATCATGGCAGACGCCTTTGCCGCTGCCGGGCTTCCCGAAGGATGCATAAACATCGTCCACGGAGGACGTGACACCGGCGCAGCGTTGATTGATCAGCCGATCAACGGGCTGCTGTTCACCGGGTCTGCAGCCACGGGCGTGTTCTTCCATCGGCATTTTGCTGGCCGGCCGGATGTCATCCTGGCGCTGGAAATGGGCGGCAATAATCCTTTGATTGTCTGGGATCCTGCGGATGTGGACGCAGCGGCTGATATCGCTGCGCAATCGGCCTACCTCACAACCGGCCAACGCTGCTCCTGCGCGCGCCGCCTGATCCTGCCGGAAGGCGCGTTCGGGGATGCCGTAATTGACGCTGTCGTCGCGCGGGCCAGGGGCATTCGCGCCGGCGCCTGGAATGAGCCCGGAATATTCATGGGTCCGCTGGTCTCTGACCGGGCTGCTGCGCAGGCGGCCGAGTTTTACCAGATGCTCCTGTCGAAGGGCGCCAAGGCTATCTTGCCGCTGGAAACGGGCGCGCAGGGAACGGGCTTTGTTTCGCCGGGAATAGTAGATGTAACTGAGGCTCAGGATATTCCGGATGAGGAGCTTTTCGGGCCGTTGATCCAGGTAAGCCGCGCGGCGAATTTCGATGAGGCCATTCTGCGCGCGAATGCCACCAAATATGGTCTCTCCGGCGGCCTTGTCAGCGATGATGACGCGCTATGGGCGCGGGCCTATAGTGAGATGCGCGCGGGCGTGCTCAACAGAAACCGGCCGACTGCAGGGGCCAGCGGCGCCATGCCGTTTGGTGGGCCAGGGCTATCGGGGAATTTCCGTCCGGGGGCGTATTATGCAGCCGACTACTGCGCCTGGCCGCAGGCGAGCCAACTTGCGCCGAAGGCCGCGCGGATGACTGCGCCGGGCTTTCCCGCCTGAGAGGAGACAAGAACAATGGATAACACCTCGCAGATTGAGTACTGGAATGGCCCGGCAGGCCGCAAATGGGTGCGCGACGCAGACAGAATGGATGTGATGCTGTCGCCCTTTGTCGATGTGATCATTTCGCCGGTTCTGCCGGGGCCGGGGCAGGCCGTCATCGATATCGGCTGCGGCGCGGGGGCGCTTTCGTTGAATGTGGCGGCCAGCGCCGTGAACGTATCGGTTACCGGCGTCGACGTGTCCGCCCCGCTGATCGAGTTGGCCAAGCAGAGGTCGGCCGCTGTGGGCGCGGGGATCGAGTTTGTGGTGGCAGATGCCGCAGTGTGGCGGCCGGCGCAGCCTGTCGATCTGGTCATCTCGCGGTTCGGGGTGATGTTCTTTGCCGATCCGGTGGCCGCGTTTGCCAATATCCGCGCCGGTGTAAAACCCAAAGGCCGCCTGCGGTTTGCATGTTGGCGGCCGCTTGCGGAAAACACCTGGGCCCTGGCGCCCCTGCAGGCCGCGATGCACCTTCTGAATACACCGCCCGCGCCGCCTCAGCCGGGCACCCCCGGCCCATTCGCGTTTGGGGCAGCGGATTATGTTACCCGTATACTGACGGAAAGCGGCTGGTCCAACATTTCGATTACCCCCTGGGACGGTGATCTGGTTCTGCCCGGCGCTTCAGCAGAGGATACCGCGGAATTCATGCTGGAGATGGGACCGCTGTCGCGCGCCATTACCGAGCAGGGGATCGACCCGGACGTTGTGAAAGGCGCTGTTGTCGCCCGGCTCAAGGAGCTTGCCGGAGAGGATGGCCGTACACGGCTCAAGGCGGCAGCCTGGATTGTAGAGGCTGAGGCATGACGCTCGCGGTTGAAGTCAACTTTGATGGGCTGATCGGGCCGAGCCATAACTATGGCGGCCTGTCAGACGGAAACCTGGCAAGTTCGCGCAATGCGGGGGATGTTTCAAACCCGCGCGAGGCCGCGATCCAGGGTTTGGAAAAGATGCGCTTTCTTGTGCGGGCGGGGCTCGTGCAGGGGGTGTTGCCGCCTTTGCCGCGTCCGAATTTTGATCTGCTCGTATCGGCCGGTTTCTCCGGTTCTGATGCTGACATCATTGAGGCGGCCGGAAAGATCGCGCCGCGGCTTCTGAAAGCAGCCTATTCGGCGAGCAGTATGTGGACGGCGAATGCCGCCACAGTATCGCCTTCGGCAGACACCGCAGATGGCTTGCTGCATTTCACGCCCGCAAACCTTTCCACCATGCTCCATCGCAGCCTTGAGCATCCCGACACAACGACGACGCTGATCTCGATCTTTTCCGGGGATCACAGGTTTGCCGTTCATGGCGCCCTGCCGTCTCATTCGGATTTCTCCGACGAAGGCGCGGCAAATCACGTTCGTTTGTGTGCAGAGCATGGGGGCGCAGGCGTGGAACTGTTTGTGTATGGCCGGGAAGCGGGCGAGATGGTTTCCGGCTTTCCGGCCCGCCAGACACTGCTTGCGGCGCAGTCCATCGCGCGGTCGCATGGCCTGAACGAAGGGCGGACTGTGTTTGCCCGGCAGGCCAAACGCGCGATTGAGGCGGGGGCGTTTCACAATGATGTGGTCTGCGTCGGCGCGCTGGATACGCTGTTCTTCCATGAGGCGGCGTTCGAGGATACCCGTGGCACGCTGGAAGCGCTGCGCCGGGCAGGCGATGGCCTGTTCGAGTTGAAGCCCGTCATGGTGCCCGAAGCCGAAGTGCCGCTGGAAGACGCGATCCGGTCTTACCTCTTCAATTCCCAGCTGCTCCAGTTCCCCGACGAAGACAGACTGGTGCTCGTGGCACCCATTGAAGCGCAGGAAACGCAATCTACCCGCCGTTTCTGTGAACAGATGGTGGCAGGCAACGGCCCGATCGGCAGAGTTGAGTTCGTGGATGTGCGCCAGTCGATGCGCAACGGGGGCGGCCCGGCCTGCCTGCGCCTGCGTGTGGTGATGACGCAGGACGAGCTCTCCGAATGCCATTCGGGCGTGCTGCTCGATGAGGAACTGATTGACGATCTGCAGGACGTCATTCGGAAAACCTATCGGGATCGTCTGTCCCCGGCTGATCTTGCTGATCCGGCATTCGCGGATGAATGCCGCATTGCCCGCGAGGAATTGCTGAGCGTACTTGAGCTGGAAGATATCGCATGATCCGTCTTTATGATTACTGGCGCTCCTCGGCCGCCTACCGGGTGCGCATTGCGCTCAATTTGAAGGGCGCGCCCTACGACCTTGTGCCGATCAACATTCTGGGCGGCGTGGATGAACAGCTTACGGATGAATATCGCAGCCTTAACCCGCAGATGCGCGTGCCTTCCATCGAGGTAGATGGCCGGGTCGCAGGGCAGTCCATGGCGATCATCGAGTGGATTGACGAGGCGCTGGAAGGCCCGGCCCTGCTGCCGGAAGATCCGTGGACGCGGCTGCAGGCGCGGGCATTTGCTGATGTCATCGCCTGCGATATCCACCCGCTCAACAATCTCAGCCCGCTTGCCTATCTGCGCAAGGAATTCGGGGCCGATGAGGCCGCCATTTCGCGCTGGTATGCCGAATGGATCGTCCGAGGGTTCAGGGCGCTGGAGGAGATGGCGCAGGCCTCAGCGGGCAGGGACTTCCTGTTTGGCGAGGCGCCCGGCATTGCCGAAATCGCCCTCATCCCGCAGATGGCCAATGCCCGCCGGTTCAAGGTGGACCTGGCCGCGTTCCCGCGGCTTCTGGCAGTTGATGCGGCGTGCCGGGGACTGGAGCCTTTCGTCTTGGCCGCGCCGGAAAACCAGCCTGCAGCCAAGGCGAGCTAGCCGGGCCTGCTTAGTCTGTCTGGCCGGGGCGGCGGATGTCGATGATTTCCACCTCCTCCAGATCGCCCAGCGGCTCGGCCAGTTTTGGCGCGCTTCCGTCCAGCCAGTCGGCAAAGCCGTCGATCACGGCGCCGCCGGCCGGGCCCTCGCCAGCGATGACCCATTCGCCATCCGTCCGCTTGATTTCGACCGGAGCGGCGCAGACTTCGCCTGCGCCAAACCGGTCCGAGCAGACGCTGGCGGGGTTCACGCCGGGTGCAAAGGCGGTTTCCTGGCCATCCAGCAGCAGCAAGCCGCCAAAGCGCGCGCGAACCATGGGATCGGCATTGATGACCGGTACCGTACTGGCAGGCAGGGGCTGGTTGCTGGCAATGACAAAGGCGCGGCCGTTATTGTTCACTTCTAGATATTCCTGCAGCGCCGCGGCTGCGTCCTCGGCGAAGTTTGGTGCGCGCAGCTTGGGCGCATAGACCGGGCCGATGGCGTCCAGCGCAGCGGCGATGTCTTCGGCGTCGCGGCGGGTATCTGTTGCCAGCTGTATCACATCAATGGCCCAGCCACTGTCCCAGACGGCGGGCGGCTGCTCGGCGGGTTTCACGTCCCAGCTCTCGGCCTGTGAATAATCGTAGGGATCGAGATGAACCGGTTCCGGCTCCGGGGCAGACATCAGCATCCACGCGGCCACGCCGCCTGCGGCCAGCAAGAGCGCTCCACCACCGATCAGAACAAACTTATTCATCTCAACCTCGCATGTTAGCGGGCTGCGGTACGAAGTCCCGAATAGCCCGGCTGATCGACAGACAATTGATCAATTGTGGTCGATTTTAGGTGGGTCAACAGGCCCGGGGTGCTTAGGTCAACCCGCTTGGTCCGGATTTCCTCACAGAGCTTGCGGTTCAGCGCGCCGACATCTGTCTCATCCGACTTCAAAAGCGCCTGCAGGCGATCCCGCTCGCGGGCCTCTGCGCCCGGCCGCTGCTCCATTTCGCGCAGCACTGTGGCGAGCGCGTTGGAGGCGACGCGGGCATGGAAGGCAGCGTGTCCCTGCAGTTGGACCATGGCGGTCTTGTCCAGGAAGGACTTGACCGCCTCGATCAGTTCCTTGGCGGAGGGGGCGTCATGCATGGCGTCCAAGTCCCTCAAACAGGTTGATGAGATCGATTTCGTTTTCAGACACGCGGCGGCCAATGGCAGCGCGCTCGACGCTGGGGTCCGCGCCGGTCTTGAAGGCGCCGTACATGGTCATGCACATGACGCCCCATTTGAGGCTGCCCATGATTTCCCACCAGTCGATATCGGCGGGGCGATAGCGGGCGCCGCCGGCGGCAGCATAGGCATCCAGCAACTCATCGAGCTGGCCAAAGCCGCCGACGCGGTTTTCCGTCTGGCCAAAGCGCCAGGAATTGACGCAGAGCCAGGCGATGTCTTCGCGCGGATCGCCGATATGGGCGAGTTCCCAGTCGAGCACGGCGGCGAGGCCGTTTTCATCCACGATGAGATTCCCCAGGCGGAAATCCCCGTGCACCAGAACCGGATCAGCCGGTTCGGGCTCATTATCCTTCAGCCAGGCGAAGGCGAGTTCGAAGACCGGACGGGGCAGGTTGAATTCGCGGTAGACGGCTTCGTACTTGTCGATCTGGTTTCGCCCGAGGCTGGTGGGCAATTTGGGAACGCCGCTCAGCGGCACCGAATGGATGCGTGCCAACGCTTCACCGCATTGCTGGGTCAGCCGCGCGCGGGCTGTTTCAAACTCTGCGTCCCGCAGGATCTTCCGGCCAAGCGTTTCGCCGGCCACCCGCTTCATCACGAAGGCTTCGCCGAGCGCAGAGCCGGGCGGCGATACATGCCGCACGCCAGGCACCCGCACGCCTGCCTTATCCGTTGCTTCCAGCAGCGCCGCTTCGATCGCCAGCGTGATGGCCTCGGAGCTGCGGGCTGCAGCCGTGCCACCGGGCGCGCGGCGCAGAATCAGCGGCTCGCTTTTCTCGCCGGCCTCCACTTCAAAGGCCCAGGTTTCCTGGCTGGCGCCTCCCGATAGCCGGCGCAGGCCGGCAATCGCAGCGGCTACGCCATAATGCTCGCTGGCCCAATCACTCAGGCCCTTTTCTATGTCGTTCGCGGTTCCCATCTTCGCCACAATTACGCGGAAGAAGGGGCGCGCCAAGCGGTAACCCAGAGGAAGGCCGCAGCGTCACAGGGTCAGAAGATGTCAGAGAACGAAAAGCCCGACTACGGTATCGTTGTGGTGAACGTGCCGCCCAAGCCAGGCCCGCTCGCCTGGCTGCGGGCGCGTTTCGTGGCGGGGATGCTGATTGCCCTGCCGATGGTGGCGACCTTTGCCATCCTCGATTTCTTCATCAAGCTGATCGACAGCTGGGTGGTCCCGATCCTGCCGGCGGGTCTGCGGCCTGAAACCTACCTTGATTATGCCGTACCAGGGTTCGGCCTGATCATCCTGCTGGTCTTCCTGACGCTTCTGGGCGCAATCGCCACAAACTTCCTCGGCAAATATGTGGTCGATACGACCGACAGGGTGATGGCGCGCGTGCCCTTCGTGCGGTCCATCTATTCGGTGTTCAAGCAGATCCGGGATGTCTTCCAGACGAATGCCAGCGGCCAGTTCCGCGAAGTCGTGATGATCGAATACCCCAAGGAAGGCGCCTGGTGCATTGGCTTTGTGGCCGGCAAGGTCCGGGGTGAACTGGAGGCGAAGCTGGGGTCCGATTATATCGGCGTGTTCGTACCCACCACGCCCAACCCGACGGGCGGGTTCCTGATCTATCTTCCGGAATCCAAGGTCATCCGGCTGGATATGACCCTCGAAGAAGGGGCCAAGGCTATCATCTCGAATGGTCTGGTCTTGCCCGACTGGCCGTCGCCCGCGCCAGCGAAATAGGCAGGTCAGGAGCCGCTTTCCGGCCCTTGTGCCAGTTTCGGGGTCAGCAGTTCCCGCGCGATCCGCAACGCCTGCCAGCGTTGGCCTTTCCGGTCCGGATCACCCGCGAGAACCGCTTCGGCATCCTTGCGGGCAATCTCCAGCAAGGCCCCGTGTTTGGCGAGGTCGATCACACGATAGTCGGTAGCGCCGGCCTGACGCACGCCGAGAACGTCACCGGCGCCGCGCAGGCGGAAATCGGCCTCGGCAATTTCAAAGCCGTCTTCGGTGCGCCGCAGGGTGTCCAGCCGCTCGCGCGCGGTCTCGCCCAGCGGCGGGCGGTAGAGCAGGATGCAGAAGGCGGGCTTGTCGCCCCGGCCGACACGTCCGCGCAGCTGGTGCAGCTGAGCAAGGCCGAAGCCTTCGGCACGTTCGATCACCATGATCGTCGCCTCGGGAACATCCACGCCCACCTCGATCACGGTCGTGGCCACAAGGATGCGGGTTTTGCCGGTGCGGAAATCTTCCAGCGCGGCATCCTTTTCGGCGGGTTTCATGCGGCCATGGACGAGGCCCGCCTTGACGTTCAGCTCATCTTCCAGCGCCGCATGGCGCGCCACGGCAGAGGAATCATCGTCGTCCACATCCACGCGCGGGCAGACCCAGAAGGCACGCTCGCCGCGCTTCAGGGCGCGGCCAATGGCTTCTATCACGTCTTCCAGGCGCGTATCCGGCACCGCGCGGGTTTCCACAGGTTTGCGCCCCGGTGGCTTCTCGTCGAGGATCGACACATCCAGGTCCCCATGGACAGCCTGCGCCAGCGTGCGCGGAATGGGGGTGGCGCTCATCACCAGCATATGCGGGCTGTCGGCCTTGCCGGCGAGTTTCATCCGGTCCGACACGCCGAAGCGGTGCTGCTCATCGACGATGATCAGGCCGAGATTGCGGAAGCTGACCGCTTCCTGAAAGAGGGCGTGGGTACCTGCCGCGATCTGGATGGAGCCGTCAGCCAGGCCCATCAGAGTCGCTTCCCGCGCGGCGCCGCGGTCCCGGCCCGAGAGGGCGGCGACCGTGTAGCCGAGGGGCGAAAGCAGGGTATCGAGCGTGTCGAACTGCTGGCGGGCGAGCACTTCGGTCGGCGCCATGAAGACTGATTGGAAGCCTGCGGCGGCGGCCTCCACAGCGGCAAAAGCGGCCACCAGCGTCTTGCCGGAGCCCACATCGCCCTGCAGCAGGCGGCGCATCGGATAGCCGCGCGTCATGTCTGAGCTGATGTCAGCGGCTGCGCGCATCTGGGCGCCCGTGGGCCGATAGGGCAGCGCGTCGATCAGGCGGTTCACCGCGCTGGGCGGCGCCTTGATGATCGGGGCAGGCCGCAGGCGGCGGGCGGCCTGGGCCAGGGCGAAAGCAGACTCGCGCGCCAGGGCTTCGTCATAGGCCAGCCGCTCCCGCGCCAGCGCGAAGCGGTCTTCCTCATAGGCGGGCGGATCATGCAGCCATACGAGGGCATCGTGGAAGGCCGGCCAGCCTTTCTGGGCCACCAGATGCTTGTCTGCCCATTCCGGCAGGTCTGCCGGAACGTGTTGCAGCGCCTGCAGGATGAGCGTGTGGACGCGGCGATTGGTGAGCCCGGCGGTGAGCGGATAGATCGGCTCGACGATAGGCGGGGCCTCGCCCTTGGCGGGGTCGATTACGAAGTCCGGATGGGTGATCTGGCGCTCGCCGCGATACTCCTCGACCTTGCCGGAAACGATCCGCATGGCGCCCACCGGGAATTGCGATTTCATCCAGCGCGGGTCTGCGCGGAAGAAGGCGAGGGTCAGAAAGCCACTGGAATCAACGAGTTGGACGCGGTGCGGGGAACGGTCGTTGAAGGGCTGATGGTAAGCGTGGACCTCGCCCTGGACGGTGGCAATTTCGCCGGCCACCGTGTCAGCAAAGCTCTCCCGCACGCGCCGGTCCAGCCAGCGGTCGGGCAGGTGGAGGAGCAGATCCCATACGGTCGTGCCGCCCACCAGCTTCTGCAGCAGGGGCGTCAGTTTGGGCCCGACGCCCGTAAGCGTCTCAAGACCGGCAAACAGCGGAAAGAGTCGCTCGTCTCGCATCGCCGGAGAGTTTACGCGGCGCCGGGCCAGCGAACAATCTGCCGCGCTTCAATTGCCTTTCGGGGGCAGCGAAACTAGGTGGATAGCCGCGCGCCTGTCCCGTGGATAAGGGCGCGAAAAAAACTCCAACCGTCCTCCAACGGGCGGGCAAAAACTCCAGCAAAACTCCAACGGCGTTGGAGTTTTGCCCGGCTTGCAGAAGGACCAGAGGCTTCATGGACGATACCCGCCGCAGCAAGCTGAAATTCCGCGCCTGGAGACGGGGCTTCCGGGAGCTGGACCTTCTGATGGGCAGCTTTGCCGACGAAGCGCTCGGCGCGATGAACGAGGAGGGGCTCGATGAGTTCGAGCGCCTGCTGGACGTGCCCGATTGGGAGATCTTTGCCTGGCTGGTGGGGCAGGAGCCGGTGCCTGAGAAACACAAGGGTCCGGTGCTGGACCAGCTGATCGGCTTCCGCTACGCCCCCAGAGGTGGTTGACCCCTTCAGGCGGCCACCCAGAACGAGATGCCCATGACCCCCGCTGATGTCCTTTCATCCTCGAGCGGCCCTTCCGCTTTTGCTGGCGCGCCATTTGGCGCGGACCTGATCACATTCTGCGAGGCGCTGCAGAAGCGTGGCGGGATCGGCGTCTATGTGGCGCGGGATGACCGCCTCGCCCAGGCGGCGCGGCGGATGGCGCTGTTTGCGGCGCCGCGGCTGGAGCAGGTGGACCTGCCGGGCTGGGACGTGCTGCCATATGACCGGATCAGTCCCACGCCGGCGGTGGCTGCGCGGCGCTGCGCGGGGCTTGCCCGTATTTCGCGCTATGAGAAGGCGCAGGGGCCCCTGCTGGTGATCACCACGGCAGGCTCGCTGGTGCAGCGGGCAGCTCCGGTGGAGACGTTGAGAAAGGCCTCCCTCTCGATCCGCGCAGGCGAGACGGTGAAGGCGAACGATCTGACCGAATATCTGGCCTTCAATGGCTATATCCGCGCCGGCACGGTGCGCGAACAAGGCGAATATGCCGTGCGCGGAGGGATTATCGATATCTTTCCGCCGACTGCCGGAGAGCCCTTCCGGCTCGACTTTTTCGGCGATGTGCTGGAAACGATCCGCACCTTCGACACTGAGACCCAGCGCTCCACCGGCAAGGCAGAGGCGGTGACCTTTGCGCCGGTCAGCGAGATCCTGTTCAATGACAATGTGCTGGCCGCCTTCCGCGACCGGTTTCTGGAAACATTCGGGCCGCCTTCGGGCGATCAGATGTATGAAGCCGCGCGCGCCTCGATCCGCCGGCAGGGCGTGGAAGCCTGGCTGGCGCTGTTCCATCCGCGGCTTGATACGCTGTTTGACTATGTCGGTGAGGGCGCCCTTTTCGCGCTGGGCCATCTTGCCAGCGAGGCGGCGCATGAGCGCCTGGCGCAGGCCGCCGACTATTACGCCGCGCGCCTGGAAGCGGGCGGCGGCGACATCCGCAAGGCGCGCGTTCTGCCGCCGGGGCGGCTTTATCTCGACGTTGAAGAACTTGACAACTTGCTGGCAACGCATGCCGTTGTGCGTTTCTCGCCGGCAGAGCCTTCGCCCAACACGTTTGACATGGGCGGGCGCCGGGGGCGCGACTTTGCACCTGAACGTCTGAGGACGGACGAAAACATCTTCGAGACCGTGATCGCCCATGCGCGCGCGCTTTATGCCAGCGGCAAACCCGTTGTGTTTGCGGCCTGGTCCACCGGCTCTGCCGACCGCCTGATCAATGTGCTGACCGATCACGGGCTGACGGGGCTGGCGCAGGTGCATACGCTGGAAGCGGCGAAGAAGACCGACTTCACGGTGGCTGAGGTGCCCATCGAGGAGGGGTTCAACCTTCCGGATCTGGCGATGATTTCGGAGGCCGACGTGCTGGGGGACCGCCTGGCTGCTCCGCGCCGCAAGCGGAAGTCGGCGAGCTTCATTACGGACGCCACCTCTCTGACGCCGGGCGATCTGGTGGTTCATGTCGATCATGGCGTGGGCAAATATGTGGGCCTGAAGACGCTGGAAGTGACCGGCGCGCCGCATGACTGTCTGCAGCTGGAATATTCCGGCGGCGACATGATTTTCATCCCGGTAGAGAATATCGACCTCATCAGCCGGTATGGCTCTGAAGATGCCGAGGGCCAACTCGACAAGCTGGGCGGGGCTGGCTGGCAGACGCGCAAGGCCAAGGCCAAGAAGCGCATTCTGGAAATGGCCGCCGAGCTCATGCAGATCGCAGCCGCCCGGGAACTGAAGCGCGCCGATGCCGTGCAGGGCGGGCAGGGGCTCTATGAGGAGTTTGCCGCGCGCTTCCCCTATGAGGAAACCGACGACCAGCTTTCCGCCATCGAGGATGTTCTGGCAGACCTTTCCTCTGGCAAGCCGATGGACCGGCTCGTCTGCGGCGATGTG